>Ga0335069_10000563_pt1 | contig 62348 bp, 52 predicted proteins | sample Lox_Sample_11_FD_206714 | JGI IMG/M metagenome (GOLD analysis project Ga0335069, IMG submission 206714) | Soil microbial communities from Loxahatchee National Wildlife Refuge, Florida, United States - Lox_Sample_1.1 | ecosystem: Environmental > Terrestrial > Soil > Wetlands | place: USA... | reverse complement strand
TCACGTACCATAGGCCTTGACAAAAACGGCAACCGCATTCCGATCATTGGCGGAGCGAGGCTTTCAGGGAATGTTACCAAATCAACCAGGGTCGGTATCATGAATATGCAAACAGAAAGTAAAGGGGACTATTATGCCGAAAATTTTACTGCTGTTTCCATTAACCAAAGTGTTTTAAAACGCTCAACAATAAAAGGCTATTTTCTGGACAGGCAAAGTTTTGAGCCCGATGCCGTAAAGCAAACAGACCCTTTAAGCAAATGGGGGAGAAATTCAGGAATTGAATTTGATTACAGTAACCTTCCCGGAACATGGACAGGCTACGCCACTTACCAGCAATCGTACAAACCCGGAATAAAAGGAGATGATACTTACCTGGAAGGAGGGGGCTCATTCAGCAACAAACACATCAAAGTGGTACTTGACGCAATGGATGTGGGTACCAATTATTATACTGATATGGGCTATGTTCAACGCATCAGCAATTATGATGCATTGCGTGACACCAGCATAAGGGTAGGTTTTAAAAATATTTATAGCGACATTACCTATAAAATATTCCCGGCCAGCGGAAAAATTGGTCAGCACCAGATCGAGTTGCAAAATGTATATTTTGTGAACCCTGATTATTCTTTTAATGAACGTGAACACACTTTACTGTACAATCTCACCTTTAATAATAGTTCCGGCTTTTTTGTCAATGTACTGGCTGATGAAGTAAGCTTGCTATATCCTATTTCATTTACCGGGGCTACACCAATTCCCAAAGCACATTACAGTTATAGCAACTTCAGCCTAGGGTATTATTCTGACACCCGGAAAATTTTCAGTTACACGCTTACTGCCGGAGGGGGGGGATTTTACAACGGAACTTTACAAACTTATACGGCAGGCATCAACTGGCGAAACCAGCCGCATATTAACATCGCTTTACAGGCAGAATATGACAAAATAAATTTTCCTGATCCATACGGTTCAACAGAAATTTTTCTGATATCACCGAAAATAGAAATCAATTTCAGCACAAAAATGTTCTGGACTACTTTTTTACAGTATAACACCCAGCAAAATAATTACAATATCAACAGCCGTTTTCAATATCGTTACAAACCGATGAGCGATCTCTTTCTCGTATATACCGACAATTATTTTACCACGCCTACACTCAAAAACAAAAACCGCGCTGTAGTTTTCAAATTAAATTACTGGTTGAATTTATAAGCACATAATAATATATTAAAAGATTATCCACATCATGCATTCAGCTCAAAAGCGTTTCTTGTTCCTTTAATACCATTCCCCTAACTTCGCCTTTTAATGCAACTAAGTACAAAACATCTTCTTGGCATTAAAGGCCTTTCAAATGCCGACATTCAGCTAATTTTAGATACCGCTACACAATTCAAGGAAGTCCTTCAACGACCAATAAAAAAAGTGCCCACTTTAAGGGACGTGACGATTGTTAATTTATTTTACGAAAATTCGACACGCACCAGGATATCATTTGAACTCGCTGAAAAAAGGCTTTCGGCCGACACTATTAATTTCACTGCATCCGGCTCCTCCGTTTCAAAAGGAGAATCATTACTGGATACAGTGAATAATATTTTATCGATGAAAGTGGATATGGTAGTGATGCGCCACAGCGCCAGTGGTGCGCCTCATTTCCTGGCGAAGCACATTCCGGCTTCAATCGTAAATGCAGGCGATGGCATTAATGAACATCCCACACAGGCATTGCTTGACGCTTTTTCCATTCGCGAAAAATTAGGAACCCTGGAAGGAAAAAAAATTGCCATTATCGGCGACATCATGCATTCAAGGGTTGCTTTAAGCAATATTTATTTATTGAAGAAAATGGGAGCTGAAGTGATGGTAGCGGGCCCTCCTACATTGATTCCTCCGTACATCAAAGAAGCATTCGATGTTCAGGTTGAATATGATTTGAGAAAAACACTTGAATGGTGTGATGTGGCAAATGTGTTGCGCATACAACTGGAACGGCAAAACCAGGTTTTATTTTCTTCATTAAGAGAATACAGCCTGGCGTATGGTATAAATAAAAATTTATTGAACAGGCTGGAGAAAGAAATCATTATTATGCACCCGGGGCCCATCAACCGGGGTGTGGAACTGAGCAGTGATGCTGCTGACAGCAAACAGTCTATTATTTTACAGCAGGTAGAAAACGGGGTGGCGGTGAGGATGGCAGTGTTGTATTTGTTAGCAGGAAATAAGGCGAGCCAGAATTAAAAGCCTGAACGGGTATGAAGAAAGATTATTAAGGTTCAGGAAAGAGAGATTATTTAATTATTATTCTTTAGTATTTAATCCAATATTGATGTTTATTGTTTGATAAACTTTGTAAAGTCCAGATCCTCTTAATCAAATAAATTAATAAAACCCAGCTCAGAGAGTATGCGTATCGGTTTATTTCCCGGAACATTTGACCCCATTACCATCGGGCATCTTGACATTATCCATCGCTCGCAAAGGTTATTTGATAAACTTTTTATAGGAATCGGACGTAACGCTAATAAAACTTCCATGTTTTCAGAAGAACAGCGTCTCGATTGGATCAAAGAAATCTATAGCAGCAATCCAAAAATTGATGCCGTAGTATATGAAGGGCTTACTGTTGAATGCTGTAAAGAGGTCGGCGCAAATTTTATTTTGCGTGGAATACGTTATGTAAACGATTTTGAATATGAAAAAGCCATTGCGGATATGAACCGCAGCCTGAATAATAATATAGAAACCATATTTCTTACTTGCCTCCCACAGTACACCTCGGTAGCATCAACACTTGTACGTGATGTGCTGCGTAACGGCGGCGATGCAGGCCAGTTTCTTCCTGAAGTGGTGGCACGTTCACTGAAAACAAAAAAATAAATCATGCCGATCTGGTTTAATAAGTCTTTGCGTATAGAAGATATTAAAAATATCAGCAAAGGCACAATGGCTGATCATATCGGCATTGAGTTGACAGAAATCGGTGAAAATTATATCAAAGGCCGTATGCCAGTTGATCATCGCACACAACAACCTTACGGATTATTACATGGAGGGGCTTCTGTTGCACTTGCAGAAACATTGGGCAGTATTGCTTCAGCTTATGTCATTGACCATTCAAAATATCTTTGCGTCGGGCTGGAAATAAATGCGAATCACATTCGTGGCGCAAAACAAGGTTTTGTATACGGAATAGCAACAGCTTTGCATATCGGCAACAGCACACATGTCTGGGAAATAAAAATACATGACGAAAATGAAAAATTAGTTTGTGCAAGCAGGCTGACCGTTGCAGTACTTAAAAGAAAGCCTGAACCTTAATACTTTTACATTAAATTATTTGAACTGATTTTGTATTGACCCCCGATGAATTAATAACAAGCAATTACATCTTGTATCGAAGGAAAAGAGTTTTTCATCAACGCTCCGGTGTCTTTTCTTTTAACCCATCTTACTTCATGAATATCTTCAATAGTCTGGGGAGTGAATTCCTGTTCATCATCCACTTTCATTTCATACCAATAGCTTTCCTTCAAAATATGTTTTCCGTCAAGATCGTAAGTATGGAATGTGGTTATGATTGGCTTTTTTAATAAAACATTTTTCAACCCTGTCTCTTCTTCCACTTCACGGATAGCACATTGTTCAAGCGTCTCCCCCTCATCCAATTTTCCTTTAGGCAGGTCCCATTTGCCGCGGCGAAATATAAAAAGCATTTCGTTCTTTGTATTAAATACCAGGCCACCGGCAGCTTTAACAACTATAAATTTCTTCCAGAATGCTTTTTTTAATTCATTAAAGTCTTTATGCAGGAAAATACCAGCATGCACTTTTTCCTGCCTCATTTCGTGAATCATTGAATTAACTGCCGGCGATGAGAACTCATCGATAAAAACCGCATCATCATGATGCGCATAACTGTTTAGCTCAGCATTTAATTCATTGCACAAAAAAAGCGGTTTATCATTAAAGTAAATCTTGATGAACATATCAATGCAAGGTTATAGCTCTAAGGTATGTGGTAAAAGTCAGAGAAAAAATTTCAGCTGGAATTGCCCTAAAGCTATTACATAAAACGTCTCTCATATTTCCTTATTTTCGCAGCATGACCAACGAAAAAGCAGTAGCTGAAAAACTTTTGCAGGCACATGCAATCAGGTTAAACGCGAATGAACCATTCACATGGGCTTCAGGATGGAAAAGCCCTATTTATTGCGATAACAGAAAAGTGCTTTCATTTCCATTTATCCGTGATTTCATTAAATCAGAAATGTGCAATGCCATCTTCGAAAAATTCCCTGAAGCAGAATTACTCGCCGGAGTTGCTACTGCAGGTATTGCCTGGGGCGCAATGGCAGCTGACCAACTGAAACTTCCATATATATATGTGCGCCCCAAGCCGAAAGAACATGGTTTGGGCAACCAGGTAGAAGGGTATTATCAAACCAAACAAAAAACGGTTGTGATAGAAGACCTGATATCAACAGGTAAAAGCAGCCTGCAGGTGGTTGATGTATTGCGGGCGGCAGGCCTAGAAGTTATTGGTATGATTTCAATATTCAACTATGGTTTTGATATTGCGATAAAAGCCTTCGAAAATGCAAACCTGCCTTATCAGTCATTAACAAACTACCCCACCCTGATTAGCCTAGCTATTGAAAAGAAAATTGTTTCTGCAGAGCAGGAATCCATTTTGTTAAACTGGCAGTCAGACCCGGCAAACTGGAAAGGAGTTTTGTAAATTTGAAATCAAAATTCATCATTATGAAAAAAATACAACTGTTACTGGCTTTTATCATAGGTATATGCTCCGCTTCATTTTCGCAGGTCGTTAAAAAAGGAGCTTATGAAATTGCCACAATCAAAACTCCAACGGTACAATGCGAAGAATGCAAGCAAAGAATAGAAAATTATCTCACTCGTGAAGATGGCGTAACAAAAGTTGTTGTGGATTACAAAAGAAAAATCACTAAAGTGACCTACCTCATTGATCGTACCAATTACGAAAGTGTAAAAACTGCAATTGCTAATTGCGGCTATGATGCAGATGATGTAACTGCTAACCCAGACGCCTACCAGAAACTTCCCAAATGCTGCAAAAAACCTGCAGATGGTGGAGGACAAGAGAACAAAAACTAAAAGACCTACTTTAATTTGGTGTAAACACCCTATTGAATATTATATTACTTTCTGCCTTGCAAGCTTCAAACAAAAGTTGTAACGCATTATGGCTTGTGCTATTTACTTTTGAAAAATCTCTCATAAATTAAATCCTTCAAGGTCTTATATACCAGGTTTTGCTGGCAAAAAAACAACCGAAAACAACTCTTCCGAAATACAATTACTTTATAACTTATTAAGAATTTATAAACAAAAAGATCCCGATAATAAATTTTAATTTATGAAAATCAACTATTTAAGATAAAATAAGCATATTAAAAATTTAAACATTTATATATTTTTATGTTTTCTTTATTTTAAAAATATATATTGCAAGCAGATTAAATAAATATTATTTTTTTATAATTTATTAACCCTGCAATTGATGAAACAGGCTACTCTCAAAACTGCTGCACCCTTCATTATTCTATTGTTGATTGCCGTTATTTCGGTATTTATCCCTGTCCTTCAAAATTTTGATGACGGAAAATATAACGGAGCTGATGTGGCATGGATGATTGTGGCTACGGCCCTTGTGTTTATTATGACGCCAGGTCTTGCGTTTTTTTATGGAGGCATGGTTCATCGCAAAAATGTAATCTCGACGATGATTAAAAGCCTGATAGCTGCAGGTGTAGTTAGTGTATTATGGGTTGTTGTTGGTTATAGCCTTTGCTTTGGTACAAGTATCCACGGAATCATTGGCAACCCTTCTACCCATCTATTTTTTAAAGGTGTCAATTCTGGCAAGCCCTGGTCGGCTGCACCAACCATTCCTTTGACATTATTTGCTTTTTTCCAGTTGATGTTCGCCATCATTACCCCTGGATTAGTGGTAGGCGCTGTAGCGGAAAGAATTCGCTTTACTTCATTTTTATTATTCGTGGCACTGTTCAGTTTGTTTGTATATGCCCCGCTTGCACACTGGAGCTGGCATCCTGATGGCTTCCTTGCAAAAATGGGTGCATTGGATTTTGCCGGCGGAACTGTTGTACATATTTCTGCAGGTTGTGCTGCACTTGCAGGTGCAATGGTTTTAAAACGTAGAAAAGTGCATATTGAACAAAAGGAAATTCCGCCTGCCAATGTACCTTATGTGTTAATTGGTACAGGACTATTGTGGTTTGGCTGGTTCGGTTTCAACGCAGGTTCAGCCGGGGCAGCAAGCAGCCTCTCTGTATCCGCATTTGCTACAACAAATACTGCAGCCGCAGCCGCAGGCCTTTCATGGCTTTCTTTCGATGTAATGAAAGGCAAAAAACCTTCTGTAATGGGTTTCTGCATTGGTGCTGTGGTTGGATTGGTAGCCATTACCCCTGCAGCAGGCTTTGTTGCTATTCCTCAAAGTATTTTTATTGGTGTGGTTGCTGCCGTAATTTCAAATGTTGCTGTATATATTAAATCCAAATCTCCTCTCGATGATGCACTGGATGTTTTCCCCTGCCACGGAATCGGCGGTATGGTGGGCATGCTGATGACAGGAGTTTTCGCCACAAAAGCAGTAAATGGAGCAGGCAATGATGGCTGGCTCTATGGGAATTTCTCTTTTTTCCTGACACAATTAAAAGCATTAGGCATTGTAGTAGCATATAGCTTTGGAGTTTCTTATGGCATATTGAGACTTATTAATACTGTTCTTCCTTTACGTGTTACATCAAAAGAAGAAGAAGAAGGTTTGGATGCAAGCCAGCATGCAGAAAAATACGTACAGGGAACTTTGCTGGTAGCTACCCCAGGTGGTTTGAAAGAAGAATTAGTTGCTGAATAAAATAATTTAAACTTAGTTTGTTTTTCGGTTTTATGAATCTGGCAGAGGAAGCTTAATGCTTCCTTTGTTCTTCCCTGAATGATTGCCCGCCTGAAATTCTTAACAGAAAAGTATATCTTTTTCCGTTGCGCCATTTAAAAATCAAATTGTGCCGAAACTAAGCATTCTGCTAACGGATCTGATTTTAATAAAAAAAACAGAAAGCAAAAAGCAGTATTCCCTAAGCATTACTGCTATTTGCACGGTTTCAGGCATTTGCTTTCTTTTTTCTTCCTGTGTTGGCGCTGAAATCGTCGCATTCATTTTATTGCTGACCGTTTCAGTTATTGCCATGTTTTTCGACATCTTACCGGTATTGATTGCCGCTACACTTAGTGCATTAATATGGGATTATTTTTTTTTATATCCCAGGTTCAATTTCAGTGTAGGCAATACCGAGGATAAAATAATGCTTTCCATGTATTTTGTAATTGCCGTGTTAAACGCCGTGCTGACTTTCAAAATAAAAAAGATTGAAAAAAATGCTCGGTTGAAGGAAGAAAAAGAACAGGCGCTGCAATTATATAACACCTTGCTCCACTCTCTTTCCCATGAACTGAAAACGCCGATTGCCACTATTGTCGCTTCAACAGATAACCTGCTGTCAACTAATACACTCATTTCAGAAAGCAATAAAAAAATACTGCTCACAGAAATTTCAAAAGCATCCCTGCGGTTGAACCAGCAGGTGGAGAACCTGCTCCATACATCGCGGCTTGAGTCAGGTTTTATTAAAGTAAAAAAGGAATGGTGCGATATACAGGAAATCATTTCAACAGCTACATCAAGACTGGAAGAAGAATTAAAACACTTTGTAAAAAAAATCCACTGCAAAGAAATTTTGCCTTTATTCAAAATTGATTATTGCCTGATGGAACAGGTGATGTATAACCTGATTGAAAATGCCACCAAGTACACCCCGGAAAAATCGTGTATTGAAATAAGTGCTATTGATATTGACAACGGGTTGCAGATTATTGTAGAAGACAATGGCATGGGGTTTCCGGAAACGGAAACCGGAAAAGTGTTTGAGAAATTTTACAGGTTGAATAACACGCGGCCCAGGGGTACGGGGTTGGGCCTGTGGATCGCCAAAGGTTTTGTAGAAGCACATGACGGCAGTATCATACTACAGAACAAAATACCGCATGGTGCAAAATTTACGATTAATATTCCGGCACATAAATTCTTCAATTCATGAACAATATTCTTGTCATCGACGATGAATCACCGATTAGGAAACTCCTGGAAATTACCCTTGAGTCGAATGGTTATCGGGTAATTCAAACTCATAATTCCATACAGGGTCTATCTGCTGTAGCCAGCAACCAGCCGGACCTGGTTATACTTGACCTCGGGCTGCCCGATGAAAGTGGCCATATCACTTTACAGAAACTGAGACAATGGTACCAGAAGCCCGTACTCATTTTATCCGTTACAAATGATGAAAAAGATATTGTACAGTCGCTCGATAATGGCGCAAACGATTATCTGGTAAAACCTTTTCGTACAAATGAACTGCTTGCGCGGATACGCACAGCATTGAGAAATAACAGTGTTGAAGAAATGCAGCCGCTAATCACTTTTGGAGAACTGGAAATTGATCTTGCAGCAAGATCGGCAAAGCTGAATAATGAAATTTTAAAACTTACGTCCACCCAATATGCATTACTTGCCCTCTTTGTTACACATGAAGGCAAAGTGCTTACCCATGAATTTTTACTGAAAAAAATATGGGGCAAAGAATATACCGGACAACTGCAATACCTGCGGGTATTTGTGTCACAGCTACGCAAAAAAATTGAAACGCATATAAGCAACGTTTCAATCATTACAGAATCAAGCATCGGTTACCGCTTTGTGGCAGGTAACAAAAAAATGTTTTGAAAATTTAAAAATAATCTCCTCTTGCAAGAACCATTTCTGTGCCACTCTTTCTCAATCGTTGCTGGTGTTCAAGTAGGCATGTACTTTAGCTACTCCAATATATAAAATTTACTGATGATGGGCCATGCACAAAACCCTTGAACAACAGCAACCGGAAGAATGAGTAAGTGGCTTGTTAAAAAAAGGGAATTATTATACCAATCCAGCACACATAATAAAATGGAATTTTGCCGACCCTTCCTGGCATTGCCCTTCAGAATCAAACGATATGCGAGCAGGCGGAAAATATATTGCCAGGATGGAAGCCAAAGACGGAAGTTCCGGATTTAACTTCGAAGCTATTTATATAAAAATCATCAATAGCAAACAATGTACCTATGAGTTTCGAGGCCGATTTGTCGCTGTTCCCTTTGATGATGTTAATGGTAAAACCGAAATAACAGTAAGCTTCGACCTGGAGAATGAAAACCCGGCGGACATGCAGAAAGCAGGTTGGCAGGTCATATTGAATAATTTTAAAATTATAGGTGCATCATTGATACAGTACACCCAAAAAGTTGTTGCAGCCTGGAAACTGTTATCACCGTCAAGTAATCAGGTCACATTTGATGAATTCCTATTCGCTGATAAATTTTTTTTTACATTTAGGGAAGCATTTTATTTCAAATGCCGTTTATACATACATTAATATAGAGAGGCAGCTCCGTGCGTTTATAATTATACACAGTTATATGAAAATTTCAGCGGTCATCAAAAACCAACTGCACAAAAACGAAATAACCGTTAGCACAAATACAGACTCTAAATGTGTTATCATTCCTTCCAAACCTGCAGGATATGGATCTTCAGTGAATGGCGCCGAATTGTTGTTGTTATCTTTAGCCACCTGTTATTGCAACGATATTTACCGTGAAGCATCCAAACGGCATATTGAGGTATACGAAGTAACAGTGGAATGCACCGGTGAATTCGGGGCAGAGGGAGAGCCGGGAAAAAATTTTCAGTACAAACCCACTATAAGGTCAAATGCTACTCCTGAACAACTAGACGACTTAATACAATTCACAGATCAGACCGCAGAAATTCATAAAACACTCAGGCAAGGCCTGAACATCAGTTTGCTTCGATAAGGGGTTGCTGTAAATAAATAGCTACTGTATAATAAAAAACAAAAGGTTTCATTTTCATGAAACCCTCAACTGTTTTGAGTGACCCCGTTAGGATTCAAACCTAAAACCTTTTGATCCGTAGTCAAATGCTCTATTCAGTTGAGCTACGGGGCCATTTGGGGCTGCAAATATAGGCGAAAAATGAGAATGAGAAAAATACCGGTAGTATGTCAGGTTGAAAATTTTCTATTGTTATCAGGCAAATTTTACCGGTCAGGCAACCAGTAAAGGCTGCGCCGCAGATGGTCAGCGAGTAAATGTAGAATTCACGAATTGTAATTCGAAATGATATATGATTGATCATTCCGGCGTCTTCAGCAAAGCTTTTATATTTTCTGATACCTGGGGTTCCGTCAATTGACGTTCAAAGAATTTTCTGTAATGCGTTTGATTATTCACAAAGAGTGTGGAGGGAATACCGCCAGACCAGTTTTTATCTATTTTCTGACAAAAATAATCGGCATTGTTTTCATCAAGCCACCAAACCAAAGAAGTATATCTCTTCTCTTTAATAAAAGCGGCAATTTTGGCAGGATACAACGAATTAGCGTCAAGGCTTACCAGCAGCAATTCCACGTTACTTTCTTTATTTTCTGCCACTATTTTTTCAAGATAAGGTATTTCCTTCACACAAGGAGAACAAAATGTAGCCCAAAAATTAATGATCAAAGGATGGTCGCTTTTTTTGATATACTCTTCCAGTACGGAAATTTTTATTTTTTTTATTCCCTGCCCATTCACTGCTGTTACAAGAATGCCAGTAAAAAATATAATCAGAAAGTACCTCATAAAAAATTTGTTTGCTACAGATCCTCGTCATCAAACCCCCAATGACTTAATAAAGCTTCGAAACGTTCATGCGGCAGGTTCCTGGTGGAATAGTGTCCTGCATTTTGTTTCTGCCGGAATGCTTCATATAAAGTTACCGCACAGGCCACAGAAATATTCAACGACCTGATGATGCCCAACTGGGGGATAATAAAATTCCCATCTGCAAGGTTCCTGATCTCTTCACTAACGCCCTCGTGCTCATTGCCAAAAATCAATGCAACTGAACCGGTAAAGTCAATCGTGTATAAAGGTTTTGCGTCACTGGTTAAATGGGTTGTCAACAAGGTTTCATATTTACTTTTCAAATCGGAAATACATGCCTGTGCATCGCTAAACTGATGTATGGTGAGCCATTTGGCCGCACTGCTGCTGCTACGGGCACCCCATTTTTTATGTCTCGGAATTTTTGTATTGAGCACATAAATATCCTGTATCCCCACCGCATCACAGGTGCGCATAACCGCAGAAATATTATGAGGATCAAAAACATTTTCGAGAACAACAGTAATGTTCGCCTGTCGTTTATTCAAAACTTTTAGCAGGCGTTCTTTTCTTTCGGGTGTCATTATCAATTGCTGAATAATAAGGCGAAAATATTGAAACATTTTTTGATGGAGCGAATGTTTCATGATTGGAAGTAAAATCCATTGCTGGGAACTAAACAGAAACACATTTCTTTTTCACATATTGGTTGTTAACCGGTTAGCTTTTGGCACAAGCTTGGTCATTTGCTATACAACCCGACTTTTTAACCGTTACCCTTTAACCGAAGATCGGTCATCTGAGCTAACTTATCATCAGGACTGTAGTATCAATGACCAACCATTGTTGACGGCCATCAATAACAATATTGCAGTTAAATTTCAGAAGTTAGCTTACCTCAAAATCCTCTCAAAAAAATGAGAGGATTTTTCTATTTTACCTGATCAATACTGTTGTGCCTTTCAGAAAATATTTTTTACCAGTGTCACTGTTTGTGTATTGAAGCATCCATACATAAACACCTGTCGGCTGCTTTTTCCCGTTAATAGTTCCATCCCATTTTTTTGTCCAGTCTTTTGTTTCAAAAACAAGCTGTCCATAACGGTTAAAAACACGAAACTCCAGGTTAACAGCTTTATACGCATTTAAAGGATAGAGGTAATCATTAAACCCATCCCCGTTAGGAGTGAATCCTGAGGGTACATCAATGTAGCAGCTTTGCAACCTGGTCACTTGGTTTACCGAAGTATCATAACATCCTAAATTGTTTTTTACAATCAGTTTAACCAGATAAGTAGTGTTGTGTAAAGAAGGAGGGAACTCATGTGGCTGTGGCAAAGAATCAGTGCTGTTGGTGCCATCACCAAAATCCCAATACCATGAAATAATATTCCCGGTACTGTTATTCTGAAGCGTGGCTTTATCATTGGGGCAAACCTGATCTGTAACTGAGAAAAGAGATTTCAGTTCATTGTCTAATGAAAAACTATCACTGGCAGTATCGTAACACACCCCATTGGAAACAACAAGCTGAACAGTATTTAATCCATAAATAGTATCAAGAAAAAAAGGGTTCTGGGAGGCAGCATGAAAAGCATTATCAAATGTCCATTGCCATTGTATAATCCCATTTGGATTTTGGGTTTTAAATTGAACACTATCGTATTTACAATTATAAAAAACCTGATAGCTGAACTGTGCAGAAATAATGGGAAGCGCTGTAAAAGAAACATTATCGCCCACTGCAATACTGTTATGGCAATCATCTTCCAATGTATTCCCGTCAGACCCCATTTTTACAGATAAAACATAATTACCTTGGGGAAGCGGGTTACTCAATGTGAGTAATACGGAATCCATATCAAACCCGGCATTGCAATTTATCCCCGTTGCAGATACAATAGATGCCAGTGGTGATGATAAGGAAAAATCACTGCCATCCGGAGCGAGGGTGTTACAACGAACGTTTTTGTTCACTTTCACTTTGATGGCAGTATGGTCGCATTGTATTGTTGCATTTTTAATTGCCGGAATATTAGGGTCAGTAATGCTTCCGGTTCCTCCGCCAAATACTAATTTATATCCACTTTGATTACTTGCGGTCCAGTGACTCACCAGTAACAGGTATTTGTGTCCCTGGATAATATTAGGCATAGAACTAAAAGTTGGATTAACATTCACAACAGAATCTGAAGCGCACTCAAATAAGGAAGTTGCTGTTGAGTTTGTGCCGGTATTCCCATGTCCGCCCGACCAATTACCGGCTATTGCCAGTGATCCGTTTGTGTAAATATCATTCGGGTTATGGTTTGTAATATCATAAAGCTGCCAGTCATAATCATCATGTGAATTATTTGGAATAATAACAAACCCGAAAGTGCCGGAAACATAACAGGTAAAAGTATACCAATAAGGATTTACATCAGTGTAATTGGCGTTTGCACTATTACAATTAGGCACTACCACTGAATGATTCACACAAGCAGGAACTGTATTTTGTATGAAAGTATCAACCCCGCAGACAGGAAAAGCCGTAACAGGAGTTTGACCAGCGGTGGTACACTGTGCCTCCGCATGGATGGAATATAAAAAAAGGGACAGGAATATGACTGCAGTTTTCAACAAATGTTTTATTTAGTAGACGGAAGGTTCAGTGGTTTCGTTGCGTTGATTAGCAAACTGATTACATGGATAAGATGAGAAGTAATTGCAAGTAAAACGATTTTATCTGAAAACCATAATTTATACCATTTTCTTATATAATATCTTACACACATTATGTATTAATAATACTATCCTTTTCTCGCATTTTTGTTTCATTTACCCTATTTTTGCCGTCCTTTAAATTTATTAAGAACTAAGCTTATATGGAAAAATTGATCTATCTCGTTCCTGTTATGGGCGCTGTCGGACTACTTTATACTTTTATCAAATTTTCCTGGGTTTCTAAGCAGGAAAGCGGTACTCCGCGCATGCAGGAGATCAGCAACTATATTGCAGAAGGTGCTATGGCTTTTCTGAAAGCAGAATGGAAGATACTGGGGTATTTTGTTGTTATTGCAGCCCTGTTGTTAGGCATAATGGGTGCGAGTAACCCTCACTCCAGCTGGGTTATTGCACTTTCATTTATTCTTGGTGCAGTACTTAGTGCTACAGCCGGTTACATAGGAATGAGGAGCGCCACTAAAGCAAACGTACGTACTGCCCATGCGGCACGCACCAGCCTCAGCAAAGCATTATCAGTTTCCTTCACAGGCGGTTCTGTGATGGGACTTGGTGTGGCTGGCCTTGCTGTTCTTGGCTTAGGGGGATTATTTATTATACTTAAACAAATTTTTGCACCTGCTGCTGCCGTCAATTCTGAAGAAATGAAAACTACCATTGAGGTGTTGACAGGTTTCTCGCTCGGTGCGGAATCAATTGCTTTATTTGCTCGTGTTGGTGGTGGCATTTATACAAAAGCTGCAGATGTTGGCGCTGACCTGGTAGGAAAAGTTGAAGCAGGAATTCCAGAAGACGATCCCCGCAATCCCGCAACCATTGCAGATAATGTGGGCGATAATGTTGGTGATGTGGCGGGAATGGGCGCTGACCTTTTTGGCTCTTATGTAGCGACAGTTCTGGCTACAATGGTACTTGGACAGGAAACGCAATCAACTGATAATTTCGGAGGCCTCGCCCCTATCTTATTACCAATGATGATCGCAGGTGTCGGCATATTATTTTCTATTGTCGGAACCTTCTTCGTACGAGTAAGTGATTCAGCAGGCATCAACACCGACAATGTACAGAAAGCATTAAATATGGGAAACTGGGGGTCGATTGTATTAACCGCCCTGGCCTGTATCGGCTTAGTTGCTTATATTCTTCCCGACACAATGGTTTTGCGCGGTCTTGAATTTTCCAAATGGGGTGTTCTGGGGGCAATTGCTGTCGGCTTGCTTGTTGGTACGTTAATGAGCATTATCACCGAATATTATACAGCAATGGGCAAAAGACCCGTTCTGACTATTATACGTCAGTCTTCAACAGGTCATGCCACGAATGTAATCGGAGGCCTGGCCATCGGAATGGAATCTACATTTCTGCCAATATTGGTACTCGCCGGTGGAATCTGGGGCTCTTATGAATGTGCAGGTTTGTATGGAGTCGCAATTGCAGCAGCAGGTATGATGGCTACAACTGCAATGCAATTAGCTATTGATGCATTCGGGCCTATTGCAGACAATGCTGGTGGTATTGCCGAAATGAGTGAATTACCCAAAGAAGTACGTGAAAAAACAGACGTACTCGATGCGGTAGGAAACACTACTGCTGCAACAGGTAAAGGCTTTGCCATTGCTTCCGCCGCATTAACTGCACTGGCATTATTTGCAGCATTTGTTGGAGTTGCAGGTATTCACGGAATTGATATTTACAAAGCAAAAGTATTAGCCAGCCTTTTTGTAGGGGGAATGATCCCGTTTATTTTTTCATCATTGGCTATAAGGGCTGTTGGACAGGCAGCTATGTCAATGGTTGAAGAAGTCCGACGACAGTTCCGCAGTATTCCAGGTATTATGGAAGGTACCGGCACACCGGAGTATGATAAATGTGTAGCCATTTCAACAGGTGCATCAATTAAAAAAATGATGTTACCCGGAGCTATTGCAATCGTATCCCCTTTAATTATTGGTTTCCTTCTCGGACCGGAAGCGCTTGGTGGTTTTCTTGCAGGAGCAACAGTTAGCGGTGTGCTAATGGGCATGTTCCAGAATAATGCAGGTGGTGCATGGGACAATGCAAAAAAATCTTTTGAAAAAGGCGTTGAAATTAACGGTGAAGTGTATTACAAAAAATCTGAACCGCATAAAGCATCGGTAACCGGGGACACAGTAGGAGATCCTTTCAAAGACACTTCTGGTCCTTCAATGAATATTCTTATCAAGCTGATGTCAATTGTATCACTGGTTATAGCACCTACCTTGGCTACTTTACATCACACACATAATTCAGATGTTACAAACAACAGAGAAATTGAAATGAAAATTTCAGAAACCAAACAAGGTAATGCCTCAACAGTTAACCTTACAATTAATGGCAATAATGCTGACGATGAATTAGGCGGCCTTGTTGCGGAATTAAAAAAAGAAAACATCGTCGAGAACGGGAAACTTTCCATTCAGTTGCAGGATGGCAAACTCATTATTAACGGTAAACCACAAACGGATGAAATGATGAAAAAACTTCAGCCATATTTAAAAGATAAAAAGAAAATAAATTTTTCTGTTAATGTTGATGAAAAGTGATTATTTTCGCAATGCACTTAATCAGATTCAAAAAACCAAAAGCCCGGCTGTGTCTACAGCGGGGCTTTTTCTTTCAGATTATTTGTAACTTTATGAAAGATACCTGATGAAAAGCCCGGAACAGACCGTTCCGGGATTACTCTCTAAGCATCTGACTTTTGCATGCCAGCACCAATACTATATTATGCCATTCCCGGCTTCGTCATCCTGCTTTCGATTGAAGCATGGTTTACCTATAAAGAAAATAAACACCCTTACGAAACCAAAGATACTTTCGGCAGCCTTGGCCTGGGAATTGGAAATGTAATTGTCGGCTTTTTTACCAAAGCCATGATATTCGGGCTTTTTACATTTATCTATAAGCTCAGGCTTTTTACTCTCGACTATACAAAGTGGTGGTTCTGGGTTTTATTGCTTTTTGCCGATGATTTTTCTTATTATTGGTTTCACCGGATCAGCCACCACGTAAATTATTTCTGGGCTAGCCATGTTGTTCATCACTCCTCCCAACATTACAATCTTGCCGCAGCCCTGCGCCAAACATGGACAGGGAATGCAACAGGTGCATTTTTATTTTGGGCCTGGATGCCTTTCGCCGGGTTCGATCCCATTTGGGTTTTATTCATGCAACAAATCAGTTTGATATACCAGTTCTGGATTCATACAGAAACAATACATAAAATGCCCCGCTGGTTCGAATTTATTTTTAATACCCCATCACACCACCGCGTACATCACGGAAGCAATTTGAAATATCTTGACAAGAACCACGCAGGGATACTCATCATCTGGGACAGGTTATTCGGAACATTTAAAAAAGAAGAAGAACGGCCCCGTTATGGACTCACAAAAAACATTCAGTCTTTCAACCCGGTAGTTGTCGCATTCAAAACCTGGATGGATCTTTTCAGAAAAGCTTTCTCCTCCCGTTCACTGAAACACGGAATCAGTTATTTTTTGCAACCGCCTGGATGGAGCCACGATGGTAGTACAAAAACCACTAAACAGATGATCAGGGAATATAATTCTGACCATCCCAACAGCCCCATCTTGTAACCCGTTTATAAAATTTTCATCCTTTTAACTTTTTATTACGAAATTTATCGTAAATTGATTTTAAAATTTCATATTCATGTCTGCTACAAGATATATTAAGCCCACTGAAAGCGAATTGGAAATTTTGCAGGTACTTTGGGAAAAACAAACAGCGAGTGTACGCGATGTTCATGAAGAACTGGCCAGAATTAAAGACGTCGGTTATACGACCACGTTAAAACTGATGCAGATTATGTTTGAAAAAGGTTTGGTAAAACGTGACGCTTCTTTTAAAACGCATATTTACCAGGCTGCGGTAAGTAAAGAAAAAGCACAAAAACATTTACTGGGGCGAATGATTGATACATTATTTGGCGGATCTTCCACTGAATTGGTAATCCAGGCCCTGGGCAACCACAAAGCATCGCCGGAAGAATTGAACGAAATCCAGCATTTCCTGGATAATCTGAAAAAAAGATAAGTATGTATTTCCCGGTACAATCTACATTGCTGAATACATTGGGATGGAGTCTTTTCAACAGTCTTTGGCAAATGGCTGCATTATGGATAGTGTACTTATCCATTACAGCTGGTGCCAAAAAATTTTCATCAGGTATACGACACTTTTTCGCGTTACTTTTATTGGTTACCGGGAGCTTATGGTTCATCGGTTCATTATCCTTCAATTTTTTTACAGCTTATTTTGCCAGGCAAAACACCATTGGCTTCAACATTTTAACAACCAGCAGTTTTTACTTCATGATTAGTGGGAAAGGTTTTATCAATTCTGTGCTGCCTTATTGTTCGTTTCTTTATTTAATTATCCAGTTTTTTTTAATTATCCGTTATATCAAATGTTATATTTCTTCGCAACAATTACAAAAAGCCGGGCTTTTGAAAGCGCCCGTTGATTTACGTCTTTTTATAGACGATCTTTCAGCAAGAATAGGTATAAGGAAAAAGATTAACCTATGGATTTCATCAACCGCAAAAAGCCCGATGACCATCGGCTTCCTGAAACCTGTTATTCTTATCCCTTTAGCCACGATTAATCATTTGAGTACTCATCAGATGGAAGCTGTGCTACTTCATGAACTGGCACATATAAAGCGAAATGATTACCTGATAAATCTTTTTATTGCGGTAACAGAAATTATTTTCTTTTTCAATCCTTTTGCCGTCTCATTAATTCATGCCATCAAAAAAGAGCGGGAAAACAGTTGCGACGACCTGGTTATGCAATTCCGATATGATTCCTACGTGTATGCATCAGCGTTATTATCGCTGGAGAAAGCCAGAAACATGCAACCCAAACTGGCTATGGCTGCAACAGGAAGAAACAACAAAATGCTCCTGCAAAGAATAATGAGGATAACAGGGCATAAAGGAAAAACGTTTCAAAACAGGCCAAGGTTCATACTCTTTATCATGATCGCGCTGATTGCCTGTTTGATAGCTTTTATAAAACCCGGAAAAATAGTGGATATGGTAATCAATAACCCAGTTCAGGCTGTTTACGCAAAAAAAACTTTAGAAACGAAATCGCTGAACTTTGTGCGTGAAAAGCCTTTGACAATCCGGGTCAACACTGAAAAAGGTTTGCTAAAGTTGAAAAATAAAAAAGAAAAACAAGTTACCGGAAATGATGAAAATGAACAAGAACAAACTGAATATCCTTCAAATAATATTAACAACGGGGATAATCTTATAAATACAATTACTACCGTTGTTTCGATACAACCGACAGATTACTCTTTCACGCAAAATGATTTATCTGCTTCAGCCCCTGCACCTTCCGTATCATCAGGTTCACCATATATTCCAAGCAGCAGTTTTTCTTATAACGAAGTGGAAGATGCCAATTCCCCTAAACTTACAATAGATGAAATAAAAAAAGAAACTGCAGATGCCAATTTGGTACTGGAAAAACCTTTGAAATTTAAGAACCAGATCAGCCTGAGAAATTTGGCGCGTGAAACGCTTGTCAACGGCAATGCCATCCGCACGAATATTGAAAAGCTGGAAGCCGAACTGCAAAAAAGTATTGAGCAGCTTGATAACAACCCGTTAAACGATGATACAACTATTTCACTCAGCAATGCAGACGAGGTACGACTGAGGAAAGATCTGCAGGTACAGATAAAGGCACTTGAATCATTGAAAAATTCCAACTCACTAAAAGCAAGAGCACTTTCAGAACAAATCATTAAACAACAATTCAAACTTCAACAGGCAGACTTGAAAAAACAGCAGGAACTGATCAGGAAATTACTAGAGCTGAACAAAAAGCTGAAAATTGTTTATATTTAGTATCCCCATGACTTCATTACTTTGAGGTCTTGTTGCACCGCTTCAACAGGACTAATAGTTTGATAAGATTCCTGTTCTATAATAAAATGCGTAGTTCCTCCTTTTGCTGCAGCCAGATCGATAATCTTTTTAACGTCTATCACCCCCTTGCCAAGTACGGTGCTTTCATAACCATCGCCCATCTCTCCCTTTGTTCCTGATTTGATTTCATCCTTCACATGCATTAGCTCAAACCTTCCGGGGTATTGATCAATAATCTCAATTCCACGGCCGCCTACTCCATACATGTTGCCAATATCAAGCTGCTGGGCCACCAACGCAGGATCAGTATGCTGCAAAATAACATCGTATAATTTCATGTTGTTAATGGTAGTCGTAAATTCAAAATCATGATTGTGATAACCGAATTTCATCCCTGATTTTTTACACAGCTCCCCGCTTTTATTAAATACGTCCATCCATTTCAATAAGCCGTCATAATCCTTTCTCAAACTTTCATCAAGCCAGGGGCTTACCACATATTGCTGGCCCATGGTTGCCGCATCTTCTACCGTAAACTTCCACATATCATTAAAGTCATTTTTGTCCTTGTCCCAATGCCATGGTCCCATCACCGTATGCCCGCTTACCATTTTCAGTCCAAGATCGTCGAGCAGTTTCCTGAATTCTTTAGCAGAATAACCATAAAATTTCCTGTTTACATAACTGGCATGCTCCACATAACGGTAGCCCATGGCTGAAATTTTCTTCAATGTATCAAGCGGGGCTTTTTTCATATCATCTCGCACGGAATACAATTGGAGACCTGTAAGTTTTTCAGATGATGATGAAACCGCAGCTGCAAATAATTTGTCTGAAAACATTGTAGTGCCGGCAACAGCAAGCGTTCCTGTTTTAATAAAATTTCTTCTGGATGTACGCATGGTAGTGGAGTTTTTATACTGAAAGAAAAAGTTTATGAACCAAGCTTCCGCACTGCAATTAGGCACTGTTGTGTCGCACACTTATAACTTGCCGATTCTGCCCTTCACGATGCAACGTCTGGAATAATCAGCAATTTAATTTTTTTTAGCATTGGATAAAAAGAAAAATATTGACTGATTACGAATACCTCTTTTACAAAAACTTATACCGGCTATACCGATGCCCATTGAGTTGCAGATGAAGTGCTTGCGACGCAAAGATGATACCATGGAAAACCGAAGCCGGTATTCAAAAACGATATTAAAAAAAGCTATGGTGTAAATGAGTTCCGTTTGTTATCTTAGCTGTTTGAATTACCTGCGAACCTTTCCATTTTAAAAATTTTATATGGCAGAAACCCGTCAATTAAAATTAACGCAGATGAAACATGACGAAGATTTTGAAGCGAACCTGGCTGGCGAGGAAGGATCATCGGAAGAAGGTAAAACCAGCTGGTTCAAACGGATTAAGAAGGGGATTTTAACCAGCACCGCAGAAAAAAAAGAAGCACCTGAAGGCTTATGGACAAAATGCCCGAGTTGCAATTATATTTGCACGGTAACTGAGTTGCGCGAAAATTTATTTGTTTGCCCGAAATGCAACCATCACCACCGCATCGGCAGCGCTGAATATTTCGAAATCCTTTTTAACGATAACCATTACGAAGTTTTTTTTGAAAACATACGCTCCAAAGATTTTCTGCATTTCACCGATCTGAAATCTTATCAAAAAAGGCTGGAAGAAACCTGGGCCAAAACTGATATCACCGATTCAATAAGAATTGCCGCAGGGGATGTGAAAGAACACCATCTTGTTGTCGGCTGCATGGATTTTGAATTCATCGGCGGCTCATTAGGCAGCGTGATGGGCGAGCGTATTGCAAGAGCTGTTGATTATTGTCTCGAACACAAATGCGGGTTGCTGATCATTTGCAAATCAGGCGGGGCCAGGATGATGGAAAGTGCTTTTTCATTGATGCAGCTGGCCAAAGTATCGGGTAAATTATCACAAATGACGGATGCCAGACTTCCTTATATCTCCCTGTTAACCGATCCTTCATTCGGGGGCATTTCCGCTTCATTCGGCATGCTCGGGGATTTGAACATCGCCGAACCGGGTGCGCTTATCGGTTTTGCCGGGCCACGCGTTATCAAAGAAACCATTAAAAAAGATTTACCTGAAGGTTTTCAGCGCAGCGAGTTTTTACTGGAACATGGCTTTCTCGACTTTATCGTGAACAGGAAAGAGCTGAGAGAAAAAATCGCTACAGTGCTCACCCTATTTAAAGGGTAAAAAATCTTATAAATTTCACTGCGTTAATTAAATTCCATGGGTGGATATCTGTGTAAGTTTATGCAACCTATTACTAAATATTTTTAATGCCTGAAATTAAAAACCGCCCGGCCTATCACGATTACTTCATCGAAGACAAATTCGATGCAGGAATGGTGCTGGCAGGAACAGAAGTGAAATCTATCCGCGAAGGCAAAGTCAGCTTTACAGACAGTTTCTGTTTTTTTGCAAAAGGAGAATTATGGGTGAAGAATATGCACATTGCCGAATACAAATTCGGAACTACGAACAATCATCTTGCCGTACACGACCGTAAACTTTTACTGAATAAAAAAGAATTGCGCAAGCTGGAAAATAAAATGAAAGAGAAAGGATACTCCATTATCCCTCTGCGCATTTTCTTCAATGAAAGAGGTTTTGCAAAACTTGAAATCGGACTTGGTAAAGGTAAAAAGCATTTTGACAAACGCGAAACCATCAAAAACAGAGATGTAGAAAGGGAAATTAAACGTTATCTCAAATAAAAAATTCTTCTTCAACAAGATATTGCTTTCTAATAATTCTGCGTAAATTCGGATAACTGATTGCCGCAAAGTATGACAACACTAACTGAAAGATTAAAAAACGTGAAGCTGGTAAGAAAGCTGGTGTACATGCTTGTGGGTTCAATTACCTATCCCGGTCTGGCCTGGTTCAACAAATTAAAAATATCCGGAACAGAACATATCAGCAAGCTGCCGAGAAACAATGTGCTGTTTGTAAGCAACCACCAGACTTATTTTGCAGATGTTATTACCTTTCTTCATATTTTCTGCGCAGTTAAATGGAGAAAAGAAAATAAACTGGGCATACCTTATTACCTGCTGAACCCTTTCTCCAACGTATATTTTGTTTCTGCCGCCGAAACCATGAAAGCTAATATAATGACAAAACTTTTTGCGCTGGCAGGGGCTATAACAGTGAGGCGTACCTGGAATTCAGACAGCAAAGAAGTGAGGCGCGGGCTGGATGCATCTGATACAAGAAAAATTATTAATGCATTAGCTACAAGCTGGATCATTACTTTTCCTCAGGGCACAACAAAACCTTTCGCGCCCGGCAGAAAAGGTACAGCCCTGATTATAAAACAAACAAAACCGATTGTAGTGCCAATAGTCATTGAAGGTTTCTGGCGGGCATTCAACAAAAAAGGTATCAGCCTGAAAAAAACGGGAACGCAATTATCGGTGACATTCAAACCACCGATGCAAATCGATTATGACGCACCCACAGAAGCAATACTTGCACAAATCATGGAAGCCATTGAACAAAGTAAGGAGTACATGATGAAAGGGGCGCATCATTGGGAAGAAGCCCAAGCCTCTTGAATTTACAATTTGAAGAAGCAGGTTTCCTGATTTTGAAAATAGCTCCCGGGAACCGCACATTCCGGCTGCATTAATCTTTTACAAACAACGCCCTGAGTTCTTCGGCATCTTCAGGTTTCATTTTTCCGCCAAGTATTAAGCGCAATTGCCTTCTACGCAAAGCGCCGTCAAATATTTTCTTTTCTTCTTCCGTCTCTGTTACAATTTGCGGAACAGGCCGCGGGTTACCGTTCGGATCAAGCGCTACAAATGTGTAATAAGCTTCATTGCTTTTATATTTGTATTGCTGCAAATGATCTTCGCCCCAAACGCGTATATGCACTTCCATAGAAGTATTAAATGCCCTGCTCACTTCTGCTTCAATATGCACTACATTACCAAGTTTGACCGGGTTCTCAAATGAAATATTATCCACCGAAGCGGTTACTACAGGCGCGCTGCAATGCTTGCCTGCTGATAACGCTGCCGCAATATCCATCCAGTACATCAGCCTGCCGCCCATCAGGTTCCCGTGCACATTGGTATCATTCGGCAAAACCAGTTCAGTCATAATAATATGCGAATCCTTTGGTGTTTTAGTCTTCAATGCCATCAGAAAAAATTTGTGCAAAGATAACAGAATTGTATAAGGCCGTTCACTTGCACCTTACAATAAAAATTACAACAATGAAACAGTAATGATTGACTTTTCTTTTATTTTTTTATGAATATCCGGTAAGCCACCGCATAGTCCGAGGGATAATTTTTAGAGATTTTTATTTTCAATCCATCTGCTTTTTGAGACCAGGAAACCCTTTCGCTGCTGCCTATCAGTTCAACACGGGAAATATTTGCTGCGGCAGTTTTTAATGATAATGATTGAATCAGGATGTCTTCTTTAGGAACAGCCAATGTAATCGCATACAGTGTGTCGCCCTTTGCGGTAAAACGGATATCCTTTGCTGTGAAATCTTTCACTTTATCATCAATAAACGAGCCGCCTACATTTTGCGTTGGCCCTTCTCCGAATATTTTCCATGGCCTCGTTCCGTAAATGGCTTCACCGTTTACAGAAAGCCATTTACCTATGGATAGTAAAAGTTGCTGTTGCTCTTCCGGAATAGTTCCATCAGCACGCGGACCGATATTCATGAGCAGGTTACCGTTTTTACTTACAATATCCGTCAATTCATCTAACACGTATTGTGGCGACTTATATTTTTCACCATCAATATATCCCCATGATCTAAACCCAACTGCATCGTCTGTTTGCCAGGCCAGTGGCCTGATACCTTCGAGCTTGCCGCGTTCGAGGTCAAGTACGGCAGCACTGTCAGGAAAAGATTTGTTTTTGTAATTCAGCACCACCCCTTTATTCCATGCCAATGCCTGGTTATAATAAAATGCAGCAAAAGACTTCCTGTATGGTTCCATCGCCCGTTGTTCAATCCACCAATCGAACCAGAAAATCTGCGGGTGATATTTGTTTACCAGTTCTGTTGATCGCAGCAACCAGTCATTCATATATTCAGCCGTAAGGGAATCTTTTTCTTCATGCGCAGGTCCATAAAAATCTGCGTATCTCGGATCATTTACATCACTGTCAAATTTTCTTCCGCCATTCATAAAGAACCAATGTTCTATTCTATGCGAGGAAACCCCGAATACCAACCCTTCTTTTCTTACAGCATCCGCAAGTTCCCCGATGATATCTCTTTTCGGGCCCATGTTATAAGCATTCCATTTTGATAAACTGCTGTTGTACATCTGGAACCCGTCGTGATGTTCTGCAACCGGCACCACATATTTTGCTCCTGCTTTTTTAAAAAGTTCTGCCCATTGTAAAGCATCAAACTTTTCTGCCTTGAACATCGGAATAAAATCTTTATAACCGAATTTGCTTTGAGGCCCGTAAGCAGCTACATGATGTTTGAATATATCTGAGCCCTGCTGGTACATTTCCCTCGGATACCATTCAGAACCGTATGCAGGAACAGAATAAACTCCCCAGTGAATGAAGATGCCAAATTTAGCATCCCGATACCACTCCGGGCATTGATATTTACTGAGCGACTCCCAGCTAGCCTGGAATTTTTCCTGGGCATTTGAATGATTAACTGTAGCAAGGACAATCAGCAAATAAACCAGTACAAATTTCTTTTGCATCTGAATAAGTTGAGTTCGGAAATAAAATTTAAAATAAACAAATTTTGCTTTTGAAAATTAATTCCTGCTTTTTTCCAGGAATTTTGCCAACTCCGGTATATGGTCCGTATTGATCCAGTCAGCACCAAGCTTAATAAGCTGTAACCATGCTTTCGGAAAATCCGGCGCGCCCCAAAATCTGATCTTCTTCCCTTCGGCATGCGCTTTATTAATTGTTTCGGCGAGCTTAACCGAATCACTATCATTCATCACGGACCTGCCATCCCACTTTGTTAATTCAGCTAAATCACCGCTGAGCATCCTGATTTTTGGTAAAAGAGATGCAGGGTAATTTTCATTGCAATTTCCATCAAAATAAATATAAGAAGGATATTCCAGCCATTGATCAACAGGCGGTTTATTTCCAGTTATTACTATACTTAAGGACTTGCAGTGAATAATTTCCGGGTAAGATTGTAAAACCCTGATCAATGCAGCTAATGTGGGCTCCCCACCTGTTTTAAGATCTATCAGCAACTGCAATTGCTTTGACTTGTCGCGATATGGATAACCGTTATTTTCCCTGATGTATTTTTTCAATGAATCCAGATACAAATCAGTAAGCAACCTGTGCCGGAGCACATCTGATTCTTCATGGCCTACAAACAAGCTATCCCTTACAAGGAAAATGTCAGCTTCCATAGAACCAAACAGGTTATCATATGCCAGGGTAAACGGTTTTTTTTGCTGATAGTCATTATGACTGTGTGCGTTGGCCACTGACCATTGCGATGCGATGAATTTTTTGTTATCGATATTCGGGCCGCCACTTTGGGAAAGCAGTGTTTGTAACCCTTCAATAAAAAAAAAGAATAAAAAGAAAAAGTATTTTTTCATGAATACAATTTAAGGTGGAATAATTCAATTTTCTTCAGCAACAACATGAAAGAGGGGCCGTCACAGAAAGCTCAAACTGGTTGTAGAATAAAATGTATTGAAAATAAACCGGAACAAGTGTGGGTCGTACTGGGCTCGAACCAGTGACCTCTGCTCTGTCAAAGCAGCGCTCTGAACCAACTGAGCTAACGACCCGAAATGCAGGCGATAAATGTACGATGTATTTTGATTTCCCGAGAGAAGGCCTCAAAGCTTTTTGTAACATACCCTTTCTCACTTACCAGGTTTCGCATCCAACATTTCTCAAATCCCCCTTCTTTTGATTTCCTTTTTTATTAATCCCAGTTCTCTTCCAGTTTGCCCGGATATAGAACTGTTCTCCTGAGCCCTTCGCATCAGGTAAGGTATTACATGTTTTATTGGTCCGAACGGCAGGTACTTGCTTACACTGCATCCCACTTTAGCCAGGTTAAAAGTGATGTTGTCACTCATACCATATAGTTGCGAAAAATGAATATGCGGATGGGCAAGGCTTAGCCCTTTTTGTTCCAGCAATTGTGTGGCGTACAGGTTGCTGTATTCATTATGAGAAGCCACCATCAACGCTACCCGGTCAATATGTTCAATACAAAACGTTATGGCTTCATTATAGTCGTGGTCAGTGGTTTCTTTATCAGGTTGTATCGGTGATGCATAACCGAGTTCAGCGGCACGCTGCCTTTCTTTTTCCATATAGGCCCCACGAACCAATTTGGCACCAAGCACAAAATTGCGCTGTTCGGCGGCTTCAAGCGAATCTTTTAAAAATTTCAACCTGTCGTGACGATATAACTGAAGCGTATTATAAACAACTGCCTTCTCTTTATTAAACTGCTCCATCATCAGAATGGTCATTACATCAACCGGATCCTGAATCCATGTCTCTTCCGCGTCAATCAACACGCCAACATTTTTTTCAGCCGCAGTTTTGCAAACACGCAGCATACGCTCCTGTACCCGCTGCCATTCCGCTTTCTCCTCAATTGTTAATGCCTCTACCGCTTTTGCATAACGTTTCATCAGGCTACCCGAATGATCGGCAACAGATTGATCTAATTTTGCCAGCAGATCAAACCTGGCGAAGCCGGTCACCTTCACGCTCATAAAAGGAATATTTGGCTGTGTTGACGCATAGTTGATCACCCTAATAAATTCGTCGCATGTGTGATCAAAACCTTGTTCGCCTTCTTCGCCGCCTTCCATAGCATAATCTAATATTACCCGGACATGATAATTACCTAATTTTTTTGCGACAGCAGCGGTTTCTTCCAGCGTTTCACCACCTACAAATTGGGTAAAAATAGTATTGCGTATCAACCCCTTTACAGGCAAACCACTTCGGATAGTCCATGGCGTTAATTTGGTTCCCAGCTTTACCAGCCAGGAGTAGCCCATCGAGGAAAAAAGAAAGTTCGCTTTTTTTAATTCTTTGTCGCTCTTGTATGCAAACGCATTTTCCGTGTTGTCAAAAGATATTGCAGTCATGATGTGTATATCGTTCAATCATTCGTTAGGAAGCAAATGTAAGGCATAAGAATGAAGTAAGGATGGAGACAGGGGATAGAAGCAATGAGATATGCCGGATTTATATAAACCGGTTGTGTCTAAAATTTTTTTACAGTTGTTTCAGGTAGCTGATCTTTGCCATCACATGATCTTCATTTTGCCTGATGGAATGCAGCAGGTCATTTACCGCACCATGATTGTAAATAAAATAAATATAAGAAAGCGGTTTATATTCCCAGGAAAAGCGGATATTATAACTTTCTGATTGATCCAGTGCATTTTTCTGATAGAACGCAATAAGCTGCAAACGCGGGTTCAATGCAAATCTTCCTTGTATGATATAGAGGTCGATGGTTGAATTTGATTTCGGCACGCCTACATGCATAAAATGATTGCGGTTAAATTCGGCAAGAACCGAAATATGCGGAATCGGGGCGAATTGTAATTTCCAGTCTGCAGAAATAATTCTTCCATCAAAATAAGTCCCCCATTTATAATCGCCCGCAAGACTTACAAATTTCGAAGGATCGGTAGTGAATAATATTTCCTGCTGCCAGTAATGATAAGCCCCCGGAAGAATAGTAATATTCAATGGCCTGAATGTGTCTGTAAGATTTTGATATACCGGCGTAATGGAATAACCGAAATATGCGCCATTCTGAAAATTGAACCATACCGGCCAGAAGTATAAACTTCTTTCAATAAATTTCCCGGTTGAAGCCTGGAAATACAACTCAGGAAGAAAGCCGGGTTCAAATGCCCTTAATATTTTTTTGAATGGCAGGTGTTTCCCCCGGTAATACCAGTTCATACCTGGGGTTGTTCCAATAACATCACTTCTTGAAACAAATCCCATTTGCGGGTCAAAATCTTTAGTAACGATCGATTCCGTCCACCATATTTTATAATGATTAGTTGAATTATAATACTGGGCAAACCCAGCGAAACCCTGCTTATTGGTGTTGGTAGTATTGGTATAAGTAAGAATTGTATTTATCGATTGAGACTGGCTTAGCCTGAAAAAACCATCCATCGTAGTTCCGATATTTGAACCCAGTGGGGTGTTTTTAATAGTAACCAATGTTCCCAAGCGGTTTTCATCGCCAAAGTTTTTCGAATACCTGCCTACAAAAAAATTTGTGCCGGGACTGTTATCTGTCGCTTTTTGCCGGATGATTATGGCCCCGTAATTATTTTTAGGCGACCTGTTCACAAACCTTCCACCTGCAACAATAGGAATAGGATTGCCGGAAGTGTCTAAGCCAATTGACCTGCTGAAAAAAGGCTGGATATGCATGAAGCCGCCGGACCCATCTGCTGCTATTTGTATGGATGGGCTGAACAGCGATGCATTCTCCAGGAAAAATTGTCTTTTCTCCGGAAAAAAAACAGAAAACCTGGTAATATTATTAACCTGCAAGTCTGCATCGGCTTGCGCAAAATCCGTATTAGCAGTAAGATCAAGCACTGTATTTGGGCTAATCGCCCACTTAATATCCCCACCAAACTTAAAATTGGTTTGATGGGGCTTCGTACTTGAATCAAACCCCTTGTAATTATCAATTGAAGTAAGTACATAGGGCTGAATCCTGATATTTGACTTCGGCGGAGGCGGCTTAAGGTTTTTCAGTAGCCCGGCATACTCCATTCTTGAAGCACTGAATACGCGGGGAAATGGAGAGAAAGCGGATATTTCATTTGTAAGCCTTCTGTTCCTATACATATTAAATCCCCAGTTCTGAACAGAGTCAGTAGTTTTTTTATAACGCAAAGTTTGCCAGGGTATCGCAATCTCTGCATACCATCCGGAATCTGTTCTCGCTGTCCTTACTTTCCAAAGGCCATCCCAGTCAATATCAAAATACAAATCATCGAAGCTTAAATAATCACGTTGCACACCATAAGCATTTGTTGCAAAACACATGGCATTCCTGTTGTCGTTAAAACCATCGAAAGTCAAAGTGATCAAATCATGAGCGAGATAGTTGAAATCTCTTTTAAAATCTGTTGCCCGTATAGCTTTTTTGCCAAGTGAATCCTGTGAAAAAACCCCGAAATAAAGAAATTGCTTGTTATATAACACCTTGATGAAAGTTTCAAATCCAGGAGCCGCACCCTGGTAAGGTTCAATCTGTGTAAAACGTGAAGAAGTTTTTGGCAGCTGCCATTCAGGTTCATTCAGTATCCCGTCAATATGAAGAGATGTTTCAATCTTTACCGCAGTTAATTCTTTTTTTATGGAATCAGGACTGAAGATTTCAGCAGATTGCGAAAATGCATTAACATTAAAAGCAAAAACAATGAGAACGGTTAGCAGTCGTTGAAGCATGGGTAAAAATAAATAAAATTTAAAAATCAGCTGTGGAGATTTACGATATGCGATAAAATACACCCCCTTGCAATTCATAATTACCCTGACCATTTTTTTCTTACATTCGGATACAATATAGTATATGCCAAAAACTCAACTGTTCATTATTGCCACAATTCTTTTTTTCTTTTCCTGTAAAGAACAAAAACATTACGACACCATCATTCATCATGGAATGATTTATGATGGCACGGGATCAAAGCCCTTTAGTGGCGACATTGCCATTAATGCAGATACCATTGCTTTTATCGGAGACCTCGCAGGTGCAAATGCAACTAATCATATTGATGCAAAAGGAATGGCAGTGAGCCCGGGCCTTATAGACATGCAAAGTCAGTCGATGGAATCGTTAATACAAGACGGGCGTTCCATGGCAGCAATAAAACAAGGCGTTACACTGGAAATTTTTGGTGAAGGTGAATCCATGGGACCACTGACCGATACATTAAAAAAAATTTCCCAGGAAAACCAGGGCGATATCAAATATAAAATTGAATGGACAACATTAAGAGAATACCTCAGGTATCTTCAAAAAAAAGGAGTATCTACAAATGTGGCATCGTTTCTCGGAGCTGCCACCATTCGCGAAAATCTTTTAATGTTTGATAACCGCCCGCCCGATTCAATAGAACTGAACAAAATGAAATTATTGGTTAAGAAAGGTATGCAGGATGGCGCTTTGGGAATTGGCTCGGCGTTGATTTATGCCCCGGGCACCTATGCAAAAACCCGCGAATTAATTGAGTTGTGCAAAGTGGCAAGAGGTTATGGCGGCGTATATATTTCTCATATTCGCAGTGAAGGGAACCAGTTGCTGCAGGCCGCCGATGAGTTGATAAAAATTTCAAAAGAAGCCAATATACCTTCCATCATCTGGCACCTGAAAGCGGCAGGAAAGCCAAACTGGTACAAGATGGATACACTCATAAAAAAAATTGACAGCGCCAGGAAATCAGGGCTTGATATTTCAGCATGCATGTACACCTACACTGCAGGTGCAACAGGTTTTGATGCGGCAATGCCGACCTATGTGCAGGAAGGGGGATTGGACAAATGGATAGCGAGGTTAAAAGACCCGTCAATTCGAAAAAAAATTTTAAAAGAAATGGATCAACCATCCGACACCTGGGAAAATCTTTATCTGGGTGCAGGGCCTGATAATATTATTTGTACGGGTTTCAAACAGGACTCACTAAAATACCTCACCGGTAAACGCCTGAGTGAGATTGCCGTAATGCACGGCAAAACACCAGAGGAAACCGTTCTTGACCTGATCATTCAGGATCATTCACGTATTGAAGTGATTTATTTTTTAATGAGTGAAAATAATGTAAAAAAACAATTACAACTTCCTTATTTATCGTTGGGCTCTGATGCACCCAGCATGGCCCCGGAAGGCATTTTTCTAAAAAGCAGTACACATCCGCGTGCTTATGGAAACTTCGCCAGGATGATCGGACATTATGTGCGTGATGAAAAATTGATACCGCTTGAAGAAGCCATTCGCAAAATGAGCGGGCTCGCGGCGCAACAACTGCATATCAAAAAAAGAGGAACACTCACGTCAGGTAATTATGCAGACATAATTGTTTTTGATCCGGCCAAGGTAAATGACCTGGCCACTTATGAGAAACCTCATCAGCTGTCAACCGGCATGATCGATGTTTTTGTTAATGGCACACAGGTACTGAAAGACGGAGAGCATACCGGCGCGAAACCTGGAAGGGCTGTAATGGGGCCCGGATTTATTGATAAAAAGAATGACGGGAAATAAGTTTCATATTGAACGATTGATGAGTTAAACAGTATTCGACAAGCCTTTATCGTAATTCTCAGGAATAATCAACCGTAAGCAAATAAGATGAAAATTACTCACACCGAAATATACAAGTTCAGCATACCGATGCATCCGTTCACCATTGCAACGGGAACGATGCATTACGCTCAGAACATTTTTATCAGGGTGCATACCGATGCAGGATTTTACGGCGTGGGGGAATGTTCTGCTTTTCCCATGATTGTTGGGGAAACACAGGCTACATGTTTTGAAATGGCCAAAGATTTTGCAAAACTCTGGAAAGGAAAGGACCCGTTAGCGATTGACAAAAGAATAAATGACCTGCACAATTTCACCGCTTTTAATGCAACAATCAAAAGCGCTTTTGATATGGCTTTGTTTGATATTTCAGCCAAAAAAATAAACCAACCATTATACCGGTTCTTAAGAGGTAATAAAAAAGAATTGGAAACAGATCTAACCATTGGCATTGGCTTGCCGGAAGCAATGGCTGAACAAGCTGCGGAGTTTAAAAAGCGGGGAGTAAAAATAATAAAAGTGAAATTGGGAAAAAATGGTGAAGAAGATATAAAAAGAATAAAACAAATAAGGGCAGCAACAGGGAAAAAAATTGTTTTAAGAGTAGATGCAAACCAGGGATGGGATTATGATACTGCAAAAAAAGTGCTGAAGGAAATTGCAAAATATGATATACAATTTTGCGAACAACCTATGCGCAGCTGGAATGACGCCCTTCTTCCCAAGCTAAGAAAAAAATCTGCTGTAAAAATAATGGCCGATGAAAGTGTGTTCAATCATTATGATGCTGAAAGGTTAATCAAAGCCGGTGCCTGTGATTATGTAAATATTAAACTATCAAAATCCGGTGGAATTCTGGAAGCGCTGCAAATAAACACTGTTTGCAAAAAAAACAAAATTCCGTGTATGATGGGCGGCATGCTGGAAAGCAGAATTGCTTTAACAGCATGCGCTCATTTTGCAAGCGTACATAATAATATTATTTTCTATGACATGGATACTTGTCTTCTCGGTCATCTGTCAGACCCTGTTATCGGCGGAATCAAATACCATGGCTTTTTTATTCAAATACCAGATGCACCAGGTATAGGCGCGGACGCAGATGAAAATTTTCTCAAAACATTAGTGAAAGCAGAAGTTTGAAAAACGTGTAAAAAATATTGAATGATATAATAAATCTCCATAAACAGGCTTAGCCTTTAAGCATATCGTAAGTGTGTTTATACGCCTGCTTTAAAAAAAGTTTGCTGTAAAATACTTTCCCACAATGAAACTGATTTTACTAAAATGGGGAAAGAAAAATACCTTTCAATCAATTTTTCGGCTTTAAATAATAATGGAATATATTTTGCGTTTAAGAATTCGGTTTTTCATAGGATATTGGATTTTAAAACGGGGCTGGATTTCTATCCTGGCCCTTTTTTGTTTTCAACATCAGGTATGATGCGTCTTTTAACTCAAGCTCAGCTTTCCCTTCTCATGCCTCAATTTTAATAATATAACCAATGCCATTTCGTTCCTTCTGTTCTGTTCCATTCAATAGCAGGGAAGGGCAATTTTAATGTACGGTTGAATTTGAGTAGTGTGTTCGCAAAGTCTGAAGTATTATTGATCCGGTACAAATCCGTATCAAACGAAAAATAAAATTGCCTGTAACGCTTGAAATCGGGAATCGTCTTACCGTTTATTTCACCCGGGTTTTCTCTTGCACCAATCATCCCCTCGGCGCCATAACCGACAGAAGCATTGAGCCATTTGGGAAAGCTGCTTGTTGCAGGAAGAAAAGAAGCGATATTAAATGAAAGCCAGTAAGCCTGTCCGTTATAATCTTTCAACAACCTTTCCCTAAAATTTTTTCCCAATTCCTGAGGATAATATTTTGCAAACATCGTATAATGATAAGAGAACTTGAGGCTGATACGCTGTTCATTCCACATCCATTGCTGTCCCTGGAATAATAGGCAACCGGAAACATTAGCGAGCATATCTCCAATAGAAAATCCCCATTTTGCAGAATGACCATCCAGGATTTCAATCATTGTCATGAAACCCAGCGCTGTTAATGAACCAATAGCTGCAGCAGGTACAGGCTTCACTCCTGCCCACCGAAAAATATCACTTTGTACTGCCGCAATATTATACGCTGTTGCGGCATGACCGACTTTATCAACATTCAGCCATTCAGCATTATCATTAAATAAATGAAATTGACTATGCGGGAATTTTCTATACCATAAATAATTAAGGCCTATTGTAACCAGTGTGCCACCAACAGCTTCTGCTATTACTACGCCGTTTATCCGGCCCTGGTTCAAATTCGAGGAAGGCTGGAAAAAATCCCTTTGTGCAAACAAATCTGATGAAAAAAATAAAGAAATGATTGCAATTACCAAAAATGGGGGTATGGCAGGTTTTAATAAAACATTTCTTTTTACCTCAAGCATATGGCAAATTAATAAAAGAAAGTAGAACGGTTAATTCACAGTTTGCCCACATATCTTCCTCCTGATTTATTACCAATAAGCTTTTACTTAAATTGCACCCATGCAACAATACCTCGATTTACTTAAACATATTTTACATACCGGTGTTTCTAAAACCGACCGCACCGGAACAGGCACTAGCAGTTGTTTCGGCTACCAGATGCGCTTTAACCTTAACGATGGGTTTCCGCTGGTTACTACAAAAAAACTCCACCTCAAAAGTATTATTTATGAACTTTTATGGTTCTTAAAAGGAGATACAAATATTAAATACCTCACAGATCATGGGGTAAGTATCTGGAACGAATGGGCCAACGAAAATGGTGAACTGGGCCCTGTTTACGGAAAGCAATGGAGAAGCTGGCAGGGAGATAATGGACAAACAATTGACCAAATATCGCACCTCATCGATCAGATCAAAAAAACACCTGACAGCAGAAGATTGATTGTGAGTGCATGGAACGTTGCAGAGTTACCCCAGATGGCATTAATGCCATGCCATACCCTGTTCCAATTTTATGTTGCTGATGAGAAACTAAGTTGCCAGCTTTACCAGCGCAGTGCAGATGTCTTTCTGGGAGTACCATTCAATATTGCGTCTTACGCGTTACTAACCTTGATGGTAGCCCAGGTTTGCGGACTTCAGCCCGGTGAATTCGTGCACACATTTGGCGATGTACATTTATACAACAATCATATTGAACAGGCGAAACTGCAATTAACAAGAACACCGTTTCCTTTGCCGGTAATGAAGTTGAACCCTTCTGTCAAAAACATTTTTGAATTTGATTACAGTGATTTTATATTGGAAAACTACCAGAGCCATCCAGCTATTAAAGCTGCTGTGGCCGTGTAAATCCGAAAAAAGAAATTTAAAATCAGGAATATCTATTTACCGGTTAATTAATTTTAAACAAAACAGCGAGTAGCCTTTTGGCATCAGATTTTCTCATTTTTTATTCCTCATTTCAATGACTATCTCACTCATCGTTGCTGCTTCAGAAAACAACATAATCGGTAAAAACAATCAATTATTGTGGCGATTGCCAAATGATACAAAATTCTTTAAAAACACCACATGGGGCATGCCTGTCATCATGGGCAGAAAGACTTATGAATCGTTAAATGGTGAACCCTTACCCGGCAGGTTCAATGTTGTAATTACGCAACAAGCCAACCTGGAACTCCCAAAAAAAGTGCAGATAGCTCACTCATTGAACGAGGCCCTTGCGATAACAGGTCAAACTTCTTGCAAAGAAGTGTTTATAATCGGCGGAGGAAAAGTTTATGCAGAGTCTATGCCCGTAGCAGATAAAATTTATATGACGAGGGTGCATGCAGTTGTTGAAGGAGATACCAGCTTTCCTGCCATAAATCCAAATGAGTGGGAACTTGAATCAAATATGGATTTTACTGCTGATGACAAACATGAATTTGCTTATAGTTTCCAGCTGTGGCGCAAGAAAAAAAAATAATGTATTCCACATTTCAAGTTGCAAAAAAATATATTCATTATTATTTGACCGCTTCAAACGGCAAAGGGCATGGTATCCATTCCCCTTTTGTTTTTGATTTTGTATATGAAGTGTTAAACGATAAAAGGAATTTTTATGCGTATAATCAAATCGAAACTTTACGCCAGGAATTATTACATGACAACACATTAATACAAGTAAATGATTTAGGCGCAGGTTCCGGAATTTCAAAATCAACCCAACGCCGCATTGATGATATTGCCAAACATGCAGCAAAAAACAGAAAGCTTGCGCAGCTGCTTTTTCGCATAGCAAATTATTTTCAGCCAAAAACAATTATTGAGCTGGGAACCTCATTAGGTGTTTCATCGGCATATCTTGCTGCTGCCCGTCCTGCTTCAAAATTGTATACAATTGAAGGCTCACCGGAAATAGCAGCGGTGGCCCTCAAAAATTTCCGGTCACTGCAATTAAGCAATATTGAACCATTAGTCGGCAATTTTGATGAGCTCCTTCCAGGTCTCTTGAAAAAAATACGTCTTGTTGACCTGGCATTTATTGATGGCAATCACAGAAAGGAGCCGACGATAAAGTATTTTAATCAATTGGCAGAATATTCTACTGCTTCTTCCGTTCTTATTTTTGATGATATTCATTGGAGCAGTGAAATGGAAGATGCATGGAATATTATTAAAATATCTGAAAAAGTGACGTTGACAATAGACTTGTTTTTTTTGGGCATTGTTTTTTTCAAAAAAGACTTTAAAGCTAAACAGCATTTTATTATCAGGTTTTAAAAATGCTTAATTTCATATCCGGAAAAGAAACTGGCTTTCAATAAAATATTTATGCACACATGATTATCGGCCTTCTAAAAGAACCGGATTTTGACAACAGGGTTTCATTGCTTCCTGAAAATATTGCCCCCCTCATTAAAAAAGGAATTCAGGTTTTTGTTGAAAAAAATGCCGGGGCAAATGCCTTTGCTAACGATGATGACTATACGAAAATCGGCGCATCTGTCAGTTCTGCTGAAGAAATAGCATCAAAAGCCGATATCATTTTATCCATTAATCATCCGCAAACATCTTTTATCCCGAATCTCGCATCCCGTGTCATCATTGGCATCTATCAACCTTTATTTAATGTTTCGCTTATTCATGATTGGGCAAAACGGAATATAACTGTTTTCAGCCTTGATATGTTGCCACGGACTACCCGTGCACAAAGCATGGATGTACTGAGTTCACAGGCAAATATCTCAGGTTACAAAGCCGTATTGCTGGCTGCGGATAGGTATTCCCGTTATTTCCCGATGTTGATGACTGCTGCAGGAAGCATACCCCCGGCCAAAGTATTGATACTTGGCGCGGGTGTTGCAGGTTTGCAGGCTATTGCCACGGCACGCAGGCTTGGCGCTGTTGTAGAAGTTTTCGACACACGCCCTGCAGTTAAGGAAGAAGTAATGAGCCTTGGCGGGAAATTTATTGAGGTAGAAGGCGCCGCAGATGCATCTAAAGCCGGAGGTTATGCAGTGGAACAGCCGGAGGAATTTAAGAAAAAACAGCAGGAGAAAATTGCAGAAAGCATTGCCAAAGCAGATGTTGTGATTACAACAGCGCAAATTCCTGGTAAAAAAGCTCCGGTGCTGGTAACAAAAGAAATGATCGCTGCAATGAAGAAAGGCTCGTTGATTATCGACCTCGCATCAGCAACAGGCGGCAACACGGAAATGACAAAAAATAATGAAGCTGTTCATTTCAACGGGATAACCATTATCGGGAATTCATTGCTGTCATCAGCCATGCCTTATGATGCCAGCAAGATGTATGGAAAGAACGTGCTGAATTTTTTACAGCTCATTATTGATAAAGAAGGCAAACTGAATTTAAATTTTGGAGACGAACTGGTAAAAGGTGCATGCATGGCACATAACGGCGAAATAACGAATGAAAGACTGAAAAATTTGTAGTTTGAGGTGGGTTGCTTTTTTGTTACGGGCTTTTGTTTTTTATTCGCATTGTTGCGCCACTCACTTGTATGTAGAAAATATATTAGTATATCTTCCGACTATAAAAAAATAATATGGCTACCATCTTACATTGGATCTCATCGAACCAGCAAATGATCTATATCGTCATCCTCATGATTTTTCTCGGGGTGGAAGTCATCGGGCGCGTGCCGAGTGTGTTGCATACTCCATTAATGAGTGGTGCAAATGCCATCCATGGGGTAGTGATTATCGGCGCTATCATTGTCATGGGCAAAGCGGAGAGCGATAATTACCTTGCGTTGATATTAGGCTTTCTTGCTGTTGTATTAGGAACGCTGAATGTAGTTGGAGGCTTTGTGGTTACGGACAGGATGCTGGAAATGTTCAAAAAACGCAAATGAGATTACGAATGATAAAGAATGGGCATGAATGCTTGCAAATAAATCGTTGCGCCATAGCGCGTTCGCAAGATACAAAACAATAACATGGGAATTAGCTTACTTACTATCGCTTATCTTATTGCATCTGTTACTTTCATTCTTGGTTTGAAGATGCTTTCAAACCCTATAACAGCACGCAAAGGAAATTTAATTGCCGCTGCAGGAATGACAATCGCCATTATCGGAACGATATTTTTATACGAAAATGAAGGACAGCAACTGCACAATTACGCCTGGATATTCGCAGGAATAATCATTGGCGCTGTCATCGGCACACTGGCTGCAAAAAAAGTGAAAATGACTGCCATGCCGGAAATGGTAAGCCTTTTCAATGGCATGGGCGGAGCTTGCGCGGCGTTGATTTCAATTAGTGAAATTTTACATTCAAATCAAACTCTTGATCGATTGCCTTTTGGTATAAACAGAATGAATATAGGAATGCCATTATCATTCTATATTACAATTCTATTAAGCTTAATAATTGGTTCTGTTTCTTTTGCCGGCAGTGTTATAGCTTGGGGCAAATTAAATGGGAAAATCAAAGATTATAGTTTTAAAGGTCAACATATTGTAAACCTTTTAGTCTTTTTAATTATTATTATCTTTTCGTTTTTATATTTGTGGTTTGGGAGCCCTGGCAATTTTCCTTTTGCTATAATTATATTATTTACGTCTATTTTGTATGGCATCCTCTTTGTTCTTCCTATCGGCGGTGCCGATATGCCCGTCGTTATTTCATTACTGAATTCTTTTACCGGCGTTGCAGCGGCATGCGGCGGTTTTTTATATGATAATAAAGCGATGCTCACCGGTGGTATTTTAGTGGGCTCTGCCGGTACATTGCTCACCATATTGATGTGCAAAGCCATGAACCGCTCTTTAGTAAACGTGCTGATTGGTTCTTTCGGCGGTTCAGGCAAAACAGCAGGTGCTGCTGCAAAAGAACAAGGCTCTTATAAAGAAATTTCTTTGAGCGATGCGGCAATGGTAATGGCTTATGCGCATAAGGTAATGATTGTACCAGGCTATGGGCTTGCTGTTGCACAAGCGCAGCATGCCTGCCATGAGCTTGAAAAATTATTGACCGAAAAAGGCGTAGAAGTAAAATATGCCATCCATCCTGTAGCGGGTAGAATGCCTGGCCATATGAATGTGTTGCTTGCAGAAGCAGATGTGAGCTATGACAATTTGCTGGAGATGGAACATGCCAATGAAGAATTTCCGACAACTGATGTGGTGCTGGTGCTCGGCGCCAATGATGTAGTAAACCCCGCTGCTAAAACCGATCCTTCCTCTCCTATTTACGGCATGCCCATTTTGGATGTGGAGCTTGCAAAAACCTGCATCGTTAATAAACGCAGCATGAAGCCGGGTTATGCAGGCATAGAAAATGATCTGTTTTTTCAGCCCAAAACTTCCATGCTTTTTGGCGATGCTAAAAAAATTTTACAGGATTTGATTGGCGAGATAAAAAATTTGTGATGGAATTCAGGGTTCATGGTTGATAGTTCATAGTTTTGTCCGTGCAACTTCCTGAAAAATTAATCAAATCATTAAGTGAAACAACCGGTTTTGATGAAGAAAGTTTCATCAAAATTCATCAATGTGGAAATCAGCTTACCTCCATTCGCATCAATCCATCAAAACACCCATTAATAATGAATAGTGGGTTAATAGCAGATGAAGCTTTCCTTTATAATTCAACATTCACGATTCAAGAAAAAGTCCCCTGGTCTTCCTTCGGTTATTACCTTTCCAAGCGCCCTGCATTCACACTTGATCCGTTATTGCATGCAGGAGCCTATTATGTACAGGAAGCCAGTAGCATGTTTCTTGAGCAGGCATTCAAACAAACTGTCGATTTAAATAAATCAATTCATATTCTTGACCTGTGTGCTGCACCGGGGGGCAAATCAACGCTGATACAATCACTCATGTCAGAAGAAAGTTTGTTAGTGAGCAATGAAGCCATTAAAACAAGAGCTAATATTCTTGTGGAAAATATTAGCAAATGGGGGGCTTCAAATGTAATTGTCACGAATAATGACCCGAAAGATTTTGCAACACTGGAAAACTATTTTGACGTGATTGTGGTAGACGCTCCTTGCAGCGGAAGTGGCTTGTTCAGAAAAGACCCGGATGCCATCAAAGAATGGAGCGAAGAAAATGTAACCCTTTGCAGCCATCGTCAGCAAAGGATTTTAGCAGATATTATGCCTGCTTTAAAACAAAACGGGATATTCATCTATGCTACATGTTCCTACTCAAAAGAAGAAAATGAAGACATCCTGGATTGGATCGCTGAAAAGTTTCAGGTTAAAGGTTTAAGGTTGATGGTTGATAAAACCTGGGGAATTATGGAAACCCTGTCAGACAAAACTAACAGTCATGGCTATCGCTTTTATCCGGATAAAGTAAAAGGAGAAGGTTTCTTTATTGCTGTCTTTCAAAAAAAAGACGGTGGAAATTTTTCATTTCCGAAAAGAAAAAAAAATAATTTTGAAAAGCTTACAAAAAATGAAGAAGCCATCACAAGGAAATGGATAACGGATAATGAAAAGTTTTCATTGTTTAAAAATGAAAGCCTCGTTTATGCTATCCCCGAACACTTGCAGAATCATTTTAGCCTGCTGAAATCATTGCTATACATCAAAAAAGCCGGAGTGCTACTGGGGAAAATCACGCCTCATGAACTGATACCGGAACACGAACTTGCACTCAGCAAACTTAGCCACGCCAATGCCCCATCCATCGAGCTTTCAACAGAGCAGGCAATAAGTTACCTGCGCAAAGAAGAAATCAAAATTGAAACTCAATATAAAGGGTGGTGCACGGTAACTTATCAGCAGCATCAACTCGGCTGGATAAAAGTGCTGCCCAACAGGATTAACAATTATTATCCATCTGAATGGAGGATAAGAATGTAACTGCCAGCTACAGCTTTGTATTGGACATCTGGCTGCAAATCATATTCTGCCACTCAAAAAATCACCCGATTATCATGAAACCCGGAGGGAATTTTTAGTGTTTTATTTACAAGATATTCTTCATATTTGCAGATGCAATCCAGAAAAAATAATACTATGAAAAGATTCATATTCATGGCGATTTTCGCTTTGTCAGCCAAGCTTGCTGTTGCGCAATCGCATGATCTGGATATCCATAATGATAATGGAAGGTTGTACCTTCTTCATCATGTTGTTGCAAAGGAAAACTGGTACAGCATTGGCCGTATTTATAACGCCGGCCCGAAAGAAATTGCTCCATTCAATGGCCTTACATTAAATTATTCTTTACGCATCGGACAGGAGCTGAAGATCCCTCTGGGCAGCTCCAATTTTTCACAGGATGGCAGAAAAGAGGCAGATGAAACTTTTGTACCGGTATATCATATCGTTGAAACGAATGAAACCTTTGCACACATCAGCAGCCTGTATAACAGGGTTTCCATTGAAAATCTGGAGAAATGGAACAGGATAAAAAAAGAAACTGTAAAACAGGGAACAAGACTAATAGTAGGATATATTAAAGTAAAAACCTCTATTTCCTACCTCGCACGGGGAGGCGCCGACAAAATAGATGCCATTGCTGAAACAAAAAATACAACAGAGATAAACCAGCCTGTGGTGAAAGAAGATAAAAAAGTTAATGCGATTGTTGAAGAAAAACAGGAAATAAAACCTGTTACACCTACTCCATCAACATCCAACCCAAATAAAGCCATCTATACAAACACATCAAATAACAGTCATCTGAGCGGCGGTTATTTCAGCCCAGATTTTACTGACGGCGGGAATAAAGCAAGCGGAACTGCCGGTACTTTTAAAAGTACCAGCGGCTGGAATGATGGAAAGTATTATGCACTTATCAATAACGTTCCTGTTGGCACCATTGTGAAGATCATCGCTCCTGCAACACAAAAAAGCGTGTATGCAAAAGTGCTCGGCCAATTACCCGATATGAAAGAGAGCGAAGGTTTATTAGTCAGAATCAGTAATGCCGCAGCAAATGAACTTGGTGAGCCAGAAGGGCAGTTTGGCGTGTTGGTAAAATACTAATTTGGAGCATGAACTGTGACCATTAATAATCAATTCCCTTTACAATGCAAAATCATAACAGCGAAATGCATCCAAAAAGCTGCCAACTTCAAAACGATCAACCTGAAACTGCGGCTTAATTAAAATCATTTTCATCAAAATCCTGGTCACTGCTGTATGAACCGGGGCCGAGGTTGACCATTGAGCCGATCAGGTCTTTAAATTCAATTTTTCCTTCCACTACTTTTTTGCTGATCATTGAATAGGCTGCCAGGCCATGCAATACGAACTCCATTAATAATGCTGTTTCTTTTTCATTCGCGTGTTTGAAATATTTTTTTATCAATGCATGAAGCCCCTCCACTTTATACAACTGTTGTATTTTTTCTTCGTCCCTGCTGTTAAAAAATAAATTCAACTGGTTTCCTTTATCAAACCATACAATAACTGCCCTGAAAGGGTTTTCTTCTTTATCCGAAGGTTTTCTTTTTTTCAATTGCTCCGGGTTGGGAAAATAATTGACGAACTGCGAACGAAAAGCTTTTTCCAGCAAATTAAATGCCACCTGGTAAGGTCCCTCCTGCTCACCTTCATATACCAATTCTATTTTTCCTGTTATCGATGGGATAATGCCGACAAGATCGCTCATCCAAACATGCGTTTCTTTTTCTTTATTGATGATCGCCCTTCTTTCTGCGGCGCTGATTGCATTTTCAAATGCAGCAATGGTTAGCCTTGCACTTACGCCACTTTTTTTGTCAACGAATTCACTGTTGCGCGCTTCAAAAGCAACCTGCTCAATTAAACGCTTCACAAGGTCGCCCACTTTCACTTTTGCTTTTTGCTCCTCTAAAATTTCTGCTTCCTGTTCAGTGATCGCCAATGAATGCTCAATGCTTTTTGGGTAGTGCGTCAGTATCTGGCTTTCAATCCTGTCTTTAAGAGGCGTTACAATAGAGCCCCGGTTGGTATAGTCTTCAGGGTTTGCAGTAAACACAAACAAAATATCCAATGGCATGCGCAATTTGAAACCGCGTATTTGTATATCGCCTTCTTCTAAAATGTTGAACAGTGCCACCTGTATGCGTGCCTGCAAATCGGGAATTTCATTGATCACAAAAATGCCTCGGTTGCTTTTCGGTATGATACCGAAATGGATCACCCGCTCATCTGCAAAATTCAGGCGAAGGTTAGCGGCCTTTATCGGGTCTACATCGCCAATCAAATCCGCAACGCTTACATCCGGCGTGGCCAGCTTTTCCCCATAACGCTCACTGCGGTGTAACCAGGCAATAGGAGTATTGTCGACTTTTTCTGCAATTATATCTTTTGCAAATTTTGAAATCGGGTGCAACGGGTCATCATTCACTTCACTTCCGGCAACTACAGGAATATATTCATCCATGAGGTCGACCATTTGCCTGGCCATCCTTGTCTTCGCCTGCCCGCGGAGCCCGAGGAATAAAATATTATGGCGCGATAACAATGCCCTTTCCGTATCAGGGATTACTGAATCTTCATAACCGATAATCCTCGAAAATGTAGCTTCTTTATTCTGCAGTTTCCTGATCAGGTTCTCACGTATTTCTTCTTTCACAGTCTTTCTTTTGTATCCTGCTTTTTTTAATTCACCTAAGGTTTTTATTTTAGCTATATCCATATTATGATTAATAATTAAATTTGAAAAAATTAGTTTGGCAATTCACGGCTCTCTGTATTGAAATATTTACTCTCTTTCTCTGTTAATTTAAAAGTCACAGAATTTTTTATTCCCATCGACGTTAGTAGATAAATAACGGTATTTAGTTTCTCTTTTACAGTTCCATCGCCGCAAGGAGCTGGTTTAATTATTACAATAAGGTTATTACCATATTTTTCTTTATTTCTTTTAAGAATTTTCGTTATCGAAGCCGAAGTAAATGAATCTTTTTTAACAACACTGTTTTTCTCTAAAAAACCGTTATATGCCGCAAAAGAATCATTCAAAAAAACCAAAGAGAACATATTAGCATTTGTTTGCCCTGCGCACGAAAAAAAACCCATTAAAATCACAAGTGCTACAGAAAAATATTTCATCTTAAATAAAATTGTCAACAACCGTATGCAAAATTATCGTTTAAAACCAAAGCGCAGTTAATTTGAAATTCTATCAATGGCAGATCGTTCAAAAATAATCGAAAGCTGTTACTACCAAGAATCCAGGTCAGATTAATAAACCGTTCTTCTTTTACCGCTCTCAAAGTCGCGGAAAATGAATGCGCCTAATTTATCCAGCGAAGCAAAAAATGCTTTGCCATTATTGGTTTCTGTAAATTCTGTTACAAACCGCTGCAGGTAGGGGTCGCTGGCAATCATGAATGTGGTAATGGGTATCTTTAGCTTCTTGCATTGTGCCGCAAGATTTAAACAGCGGTTCGTTATTTTCCTGTCAAGGCCAAAACTGTTTTTGTAATATTTTTTCCCGATTTTCAAACAGGTAGGCTTTCCATCAGTAATCATAAAGACTTGCTTGTTCTGGTTCCTCCTCCGTCGTAAAATATCCATCGCCATTTCCAAACCGGCCACTGTATTTGTATGATATGGGCCTACCTGCAAATAAGGAAGGTCTTTTATTTCCACAGGCCATGCATCATTACCAAACACCACAATGTCAAGCGTGTCTTTGGGATATTTTGTAGTGATTAATTCACTCAAAGCCATTGCCACTTTTTTTGCCGGAGTAATGCGGTCTTCCCCGTATAAAATCATGGAGTGGGAAATATCAATCATTAATACCGTTGACGTCTGTGATTTAAAATCCGTTTCCCTGATTTTCAGATCATCTTCCTGCATGCTGAAGCTTTCAATGCCATGATTGATCTGCGCATTACGGATGGATTCAGTAAAATCAATCTGTTCCAGCAAGTCGCCGAATTGAAAGGAACGTGTTTCAGGATTGATGTCATCACCTAATCCCGGTTTAAAAGTGCTGTGATTCCCTTGCTTTGTTTTTTTCAGTTTACCGAAAATTTCTTCCAGTGAACGCTTGCGGATACCCTGTTCTGTTTTTGGGGTTATTTTTATTTCGCCTGTTTGTTTTTTCTCATCTATGTATCCTTTATCTTTCAGGTCATCAATAAAATCGCCCATTCCATATTCATCATCAGTCAGTTTATATTCTTTGTCAAGCTGGTTCATCCATTGCAAAGCTTCGCCAACATCGCCGTTCGTATAATTCAGCAATTGCATGAACAAATCCAGCAACTGGTCAAATTTTGATTTGCCCTGCTGGTTGGGGTCAAATTTTCCAAAATGAAAACCTATCATCTACACTTGAATGAATTATGAAGTTAATAATAATTTCCCGCAGGTTGTAATTGAAAAATGCAAACGACTTACTAATTAAATACAATTGAGCATGCATTTGGTTCAATGCCTATATTCAAAAAAAAACCCGGTTGTAACCGGGTTTTTTTGAGCTATTTTTTTGTTTTCGTATCAGATTTTTGCGCCGGTGGCTTGTTAATGATTGTTGGCTGGACTTTTTCAGCAGGTACAGCTCCTTGTGAAGAACTGTATTGTTTATCCATCTGGTCAATTCGCATCAGCATTTGATAACTACTTACAATATCTTGTATAAACTGGGTTTGCCTGTCTGAAAGATTGCCCCCTTTTCCCTGCATCATCATGTACGCCTGTTCTGCAATCTGCTCATCGGGAACACCCGGATTATCCCCTAAGGATTTATAATACTTCATTTGTTGCTGCAAATCTTTTTTTACAGAAGCTTCTACTTTTTTAGCGAGGGCTGTATCTCCCGCCGCGAAAGCAGCTTCCATAAAATTCACTGAAATGAAGTCTTGCTGATTGCCCCTGTTACTCGTCATGCCATAAGGGAAATTGGATTCCAATACGTGCTTGTCAAAACTCTCTAGCACATTCTTTGCAGAATCTTTTTTCCCTGATTGAACCAGGCTCATGGCAATTTGCGATACTGCAAGGCGAATGCTGTTCAGGTGGCGGCGGTTCTCTTCATCATAATATACACCCTGCTTGTCTGCGCCGCCATAAGCAAAATTATCCATCACTGTTTTGTATGATGTTTCATTATCAACGCCCCCGTTTAATACCGGCACCAACTGATAAGCAAGCCCGGTTAATCTTACATATTTGTCTAATCCTAAATTACCAAGTTCCTGAGTTGAAGTAAAGCAAATCGGGCGTTTCCATTTGTTCGCTGCAATCACGGCATAAATAGCCAAGTCATTTTTCAGCAGGTAATTTTTTCCCTGTGACATATTAATCTGCAATTCTTTTACCACACTGTCTCCTGCATGAACAGTACCATTTGTTTTCACCAGGTTTTCATCAACCGGTACGGTGAATTTTCTTACCGGGAAAAGATTAATAGTCGTGCCATCTTCCGTTTGGTTGGTAGAATATTTCGGATCATCGCTCCCGATAACATTTTTAACCATGTCATACAGGTCATAATACTTATTATCATCAAAGCCCGGGAGCTTGCTGTAATAAACCACATCTCTTTTGCTGCCTTCGATCTGTTCAGGTGTTAAAATAATATCGAAAGGGGCGCTTTGATTTATTTTATACCGCAGTTGGTTCATGTACCAATCTGTTCCGAGCAAACTGTTTACCATCACACGCACATCCGGTCGTATGCCCTCCACTTCCTGTGCATACCATAACGGATAAGTGTCATTATCGCCGAATGAAAACAGTATGGCATTCGGCGGACAGCTTTCGAGATAATCTTTTGCAAGGTCCCTTGCCAGCGTTTTTTTGCTGCGGTCATGGTCATCCCATTCCTGCTGGCCCATAAGCACAGGAACGGCAAGAAAACATAAACCTGCTGCTGCATAATTCCCTACACTTCCTTTTAAAAATTTCTGGAATTTTTCAGCCACCCAAATAACGCCAAGGCCTATCCAAATTGCATAAGCATACTCAGAGCCCGCAAAAGCATAATCACGTTCGCGTGGCTGTAATCCGGCCTGGTTTAAATAAACGACAATAGCAAAACCGGTAAAAAAGAATAACAAAAGGGTAATTAAAAAATCTTTCCTGTTTTTTGAATAATGAAAGAACAATCCGAGCAAACCAAGTATCAACGGCAACATGAACAACCTGTTGTAAGACTTATTGTTCTTATGTATGCTATCCGGCATTTTACTTTGGTCGCCAAGGAAAAAATTATCGATAAAAGATATACCTGTTATGGCATTACCATCTCTTACATTGCCGAAGCCCTGCAGGTCGTTTTGTTTGCCTGAATAACACCACAAAAAATAACGCAGATACATTTCCCAGTTCTGATAAGCAACAAAATATTTTATGTTGTTCGCCATTGTTGGCTGCTCGTCATCGCTAACACCCCCATACTGTTTATAAGTATCAACTTCATTTCGCTCGTTACTGCTGTTGTACATACGGGGAAAGAAATGCGATGATGGTGTATTGGCCCAATCCTGCCCATAAGTTTTCCCGGCAATATTGTATTCATCTTTTCCTTTTACATACAAATTTCCGGTTACCACATTCGATGGCCTGTCTGTATAATCAGGGCCGTAAAGAATAGGCCAGTCGCCATACTGATCACGGCTCAGGTATCCTTCCAGGCTTACCGGGTTATCGACATTGTACATATCAATGGCAGGATCGGCGTTAGACCTGATCATAGTGGTGAAATAAGTTGAATAACCCAGCAACATAAATGCCAGGCACCAGAGCCCGAGCTTCATATAATAGTATTTCCTTTTCACGGCAAAGCGTATCCCAAAAACGATAAGCACACCCAGCAACACAAAGAAAAATACAAAGCCGCTGAAAAAAGGAAGCTTCAGGTCGTTCACAAACTTGATATCAAACCAGCCTGCTCCTTTAATGGTGAATTGAATTACAAATTTGAGTACTACGCCGGTGATCACACAACCAATCAGGAATGCAATAATAGAACCCCAGGTAGTTGCTTTATACCTGCGGAAATAATACACCATGGTAATAGCCGGAATGGTTAGCAGGTTGAGCAGGTGAACACCAACGGACAATCCCATCATGTAAAAAATAAAAATAAGCCACCTGTCAGAGCCCTGCTCTTCTGCATGATCTTCCCATTTTAAAATAGCCCAAAAAACCAATGCTGTAAAGAATGCAGAAGTAGCGTACACTTCGCCTTCAACAGCACTGTACCAGAATGAATCACAGAAAGTATAGGCAATTGCACCGATTACGCCGGCAGACATTATTAAAAAAAGCTGTTGGCCGCTTAGCGCGTCTTTACCTTTTGCAAATATTTTACGTGCAAAATGTGTAACAGACCAGAATAGAAACAAAATGGAAAAACCGCTGGTAATGGCACTCATAAAATTTACGCCACGGGCAGCCGTATGAGGGTTATCCCCAAATAGGATAATAAAAAACCTGCCGAGCAAAATAAACATCGGCGCACCCGGAGGGTGCGGAATTTGCAGTTTATAACAGCTTGAAACGAACTCGCCGCAGTCCCAAAAACTGCCTGTAGGTTCCATGGTCATCACATAAACAGCACAAGCAAACACACACACTGCCCAGCCCACAATATTATTCACCTTGTTAAAGTTCATATAGCATTGGTTTTTATGAATCCGCAAATATAAGGTTAAGGCTATAATGTTATAGCCTAATGTATTGTTTTAACGATTAATTTTTTAAGTATACTATTGGAAATATTTGCAGGCAGCCGATTCCATAATTATCATTCTTTACTTGCTTTTTTCCGATGGCGCCTTGCTTTCGCAAGAAACATTATTCAAAGAAAATCTTCACCGTTTGATAAAAAAGCCTGTTTTGCAGGTACTGATGCTGTGATTGTTCGGTAAAGCCCTGCAAGCCGAATAAACCTGCCGCATTCCCTTTATTAATCGCAATTTCAAGATAACCACCTGAATTAAAAAGCGCCAGTTTCTCTCCTTCAGGTACGTCAGCATAAGTTTCACTGATTTTATCAATCACTTCATCTCTTTTAAAAACAATCCTGAAACTCCTCCCCCTCCTCTGTTCTTCAAATTCTTTACGGATAATGTTTACCGTTACATTTTCAAAATTGTCAATGAATATAATCTGGCCTTCCATCCAGTCATCACCAAGCAAAGGACGAAGCGGGATTTTTTCAAGATAAGAAATATCGGCCTCACCAATCTGCTGTAATGCCTTCCCATTGACAAGGTCATTAATAGCATTACCAATAATGGAAGTACAATATAAAGTGTTTTTTGTTGCTGTTTTATCCAGGCTCAACCCTATTACCAGTTCGGGCCGGTCTTCCACCATCATCGAAAGCAACCCGTTGTCAGCACAAAAAATATATTGGTTGTTATAGTAAGCCAGCAATAAATGCTCAGGTTTTTTCTCGAAGAGGTTCACCAGTATTATATGATAGGTATACTCCGGAAAATTTTTGATAGCATTGCGGCATACATAAGCGGCCTGCGGGTAATTAAACGGGGAAAGCTGGTGTGAGATATCAACGAGCGAAAAAGCCGGATTGATTCCGAGTAACTGCCCTTTAATGGCACTCACCAAATAGTCCTGGTTACCGATGTCAGATGTAAGGGTTAGGAGGGCCATCTAAAATAATGAACGTTGGAAATAAGAAATATGGTATGAGCAAGTTGATGGCATGAAAGTAACAGTTATTTTTTTTCTGGTGAAATCCGGTACATGATTTATTTTACCAGTTTTTTATCTTTAAAAAAATGATTGTACAACAGCTTATCAGACCATGCCGGGAAAAATTTGTTCATAAATACCGCCAGTTTGCCTGTCGAAGTCAGTATCAATGTCCGCTTTCTTTTCTCAATTGCTTTAATAATATGAATGGCACATGCTTCAGCACTCATCAATTTTGATTCATCCAAAGGGCTCTCCCCCTGTGCTTCGCCTTTTTCATTGAGCGCTGCATTGCGAATGTTCGAAGCTGTAAAACCCGGGCTCACCCACATTACATTCACACCGCTGCCTGTCATTTCTGATCGCAATGCCTCCAGCCAGCCTTGTAATGCAAACTTAGATGCAGAATAGCCGCTTCTTCCGGGTAAGCCCCGGTAACCTGCAGTGGATGATATACCCACAACTGTTCCTTTATTTTCCATAATCGAGGGCAGGGCATATTTTGTACAGTACACTGCTCCGAAAAAATTCACATCCATCACTTTTTTCATCACATCAACATCTACATCATTAAAAAGCGAGCGCATGCTAATACCTGCGTTATTAATGAGAATATCAATGCGCCCGAATTCCTCCAGCACTGAATCCATAAATCTTTTACATTCTGTTTCGTTGCTGACATCACAGGCCATGGTATGGAGAAGAACATGCGGATATTGAAGCTGCAGGTTATACAGTTTGTCGTAATTGCGTGCACAGGTTGCAATTTTTGCCCCCAGGGGTACCAGCACATCAATCAAAGCCCTTCCTATGCCATCACTTCCGCCTGTAATTACAATAATTTTATCCTTAAAAAAAGACATTCAAAAGATTTTTTGCGTTACAAAATTAAGCGAGTTCATGTCCATGATAAAAGAAATGTTGATAACAGCATATATTTCTGTTGAAAATAATTTTTATAAAATTTGCCTGAAAGCTATTTTGCCTTATTTTTGCACTCCCAAAAAAAGGGATGATTCCGTAGCTCAGTTGGTAGAGCATAACACTTTTAATGTTGGGGTCCTGGGTTCGAGTCCCAGCGGGATCACAAATAGCATTGCAAAATATCTCAAAAGACCCGCAAATCAATAATTTGCGGGTCTTTTGAGTATCTGGCAACTGTACTGAAGTGATTCTTTTTGTTAAATAGCTGCAACTTCATTATAGATTAGCTATTCCGCAAAGTTAGAAACACCCTGAAATTTTATTTTTTTAATATTTCCATTTTCGTCAAAATTCAAACTGTCTATACACAACTGACGAAGAACATATTGATGCGATTGAGGAAAAATTTTGTGGTATAAAATATAATGTTGGTGGCCTGAAATGAAAACAGTATGATGACCAGGGCCGACAATTTTTCCATCATTTGTCGATTGCAGTATCGGGCTTGTTAATCCTTCCACCCAGGGGCCTGTCGGTGTTTTACCCACAGCATACCTGATATTATATGTGGAATCAATAGCTTTGCCATTAGAATACATCAGGTAATACCTTCCATTATGCGTTAACATAAACGGCGCCTCAAAATAATCAGGAGGAGTAATGTCTGAGGGCCTTCCATCAAATGAACACATATCTTTTTTTAATTTCACACAAAAACATTTTCCATTTGCCCAGTTTAATCCTGATCCCCAGTATAAATAGGCTTGTCCGTCCTCATCAATAAAACATTCCGCATCTATCATGTGATAGCCGGGCAAATAATTTCCGGGAATAAGGGGTGTATTCGGAGGCAACAAACTTTTCCATGGACCTAATGGATGATCGCTCACACCTACCCACACTTCGCTTCCTACCGAGACGTACATATAAAATTTTCCATTTTTTCGCACAACAGACGGCGCCCACACTTTTGAATCTTTTGATGTAGGACTGCTGCATAATTTTTTTACAGGCCAGTTAATCTGTTTTTGCTGCCAATTAACAAAATCTTTTGTTTCAAAAACAGCCAGTTCATCTCCGCCCCAGGGATCAATAGTTGCGAATACATAATAAGTGCCCCTTTCTTTTATAATTGTAGGGTCTGCAGCATAAAAACCGCCAAAGAGCGGATTAGTAATTTTTTGTGCAATTACAGTTTGAGATTTTATTAAGAAAAATGCCAGCAACAAAGTAAAAAAAATGCAGAGTGTATTAAATCGTTGTTGCATAGGAATATTCTTTTCAATGCTTACAGAAGATTCATTTCAATAACAAAAAATGAAAGATCTGCTATGCTGATATTTTATAGAATTATTTTTTTGCTTTCAACAAATATGATTTACCAGCTGTAGAGCTGAATTTAACCGTGTACCCATTAGCTGTTGACATTTTTGTAATGGCCACATCAGCTGATTGTAAAGGTCGGGCACTATGTACTACACATTGCCCCCCTTTTTTTGACACGACCCTTACCTCAGTTAATTGATGATTATCCCATTTCATGTTTAACTCAAAGCCACCCCTGGCCACCAGGCCAGTTACCGATCCCTCTTTCCATGCAGCAGGCAAAGCAGGCAATAACTGTATTTCACCGGTATGGCTTTGTAAAAGCATTTCCGCCATGCCTGCTGTTCCTGCAAAGTTTCCGTCGATCTGGAAAGGAGGATGTGCATCAAAAAGATTAGGGTAAGTTCCACCTCCGTTATGCATTTCTACTTCGCCGGTATTCGTGTATTTCAGCAATTGTCTAAGCAGGAAATAAGCATGGTCGCCATCAAGCAGCCGGGCCCACCAGTTTATTTTCCATCCCCTGCTCCATCCCGTTCCGCCATCGCCCCTGATTTCAAGTGTTTTCTTAGCTGCATTGAAAAAAGAGGTATCCATTGGCGTTATTTGCCTGCCGGGATATAATCCAAATAAATGCGATACATGCCGGTGCCGGGCATCCGTTTCTGTAAATTCTTTATACCATTCCAACAACTGTCCTTTACTGCCGATATGTAACGGGTAAAGCTTGCTTCTTTTAGCCATGAGCATATTTCTGAAACTGACGTCAGTGCTTAATACTTTGGATGCGGCAATGACATTTGTAAATAAATCCCATATTATCGACATGTCCATAGTTGTTGCAACAGAAACACCTTGCTCCTCACCGGCACTGTCAAGAAATTTATTTTCAGGTGTGGTTGACGGCGCTGTAACAAAGTAGCCATTTTTATCTTCCACCAGCCAGTTCGCAGCAAACAATGCAGCTTTTTTCATGACAGGGTAAGCATCACGCAAAAAGGCTGTATCAAGTGTATATGCATAATGTTCCCATAAATGCCGGCAAAGCCAGTTGCCACCCATTGGCCAGTTAGCCCAAACAGGATCTCCATCACCTTTATCCCCTACGGGATTTGCAAGCGCCCAGACATCTGAATTATGATGAGCCACCCATCCATCTGCATGATAAAATTCTTTAGCAATACGTGTGCCGGTTACTGAAAGTTCTTTTATGAAAGAAAGTAATGGATAGTGCATTTCCGAAAGGTTCGTCACTTCTGCAGGCCAGTAATTCATTTCAGTATTGATGTTAATGGTATAGTTTGAGCTCCATGGCGCCCTGAGTTCTTTGTTCCAGATGCCTTGCAAATTAGCCGGAACCCCATTTCGCCTTGATGAGGAAATAAGCAGGTAACGGCCATATTGAAAATATAGCACTTCCAATGCAGGATCATCAATACCTGTGGAGTAAGATTTTAACCGTTCATTGGTTGGAAGCCCTAATTGGGGATTATCAGGCATACTGTCTTTTAAATTGAGCGATACCCGGTTAAAATATTTCCTGTAATCAGCGATATGCCTGCGTTTCAAATCGGCATATCCCTGCATCATTGCCTTTTTAACCAGCGAATCTGTGATCATTTTTTCATTTCTGCCCTGCGCATCAGGACATTTATCAAAGCCATTAAAGCTTGTTGCCGCAGCTACATATAAAACAACTTCTGAAGCATTTAGAATATGGATTCCCGAAGTATCAGTCATTATACTTCCGTCTTTCAGCGAAGCTCTGATGCGATATTGAAAGCGCATTCCATTGCAGCCATTCATATCATCATAAATTACAGGCTCCCTGCCCGGCACATCGTAATAACTCGGATCAACATGAGCGGGGGCTTTACCGCTTACTACAAACTCATCTTTGCCATTGGCTGAAACACTGAAGTGAAGAAGGCTTTTTGCAGACACATCAAAACTAAGTTTTGCTTTTTGTGAAGCAGTTAATTTTATCACCATGATATTTCCCGGCGCCGAAGTAAATATTTCCCTTTTATATTTTACGCTGTTAATAACAAAAGATGTCGTGGCAACTGCTTGCTGAATATTTAAATCGCGGTAATAATCTTCCGGCTTAACTCCCCCAAAATCTTCATGAATCATAATATCGCCAAGAGGCATGTAAGATTCGGTAAACAAACCCTGCATGTGGCGCGTCAGCCTGTCTGCCGCAGAATAATCCTGCGCCCTTAATAAGGTATCTCTGATGAGTGCAAGATAAGAGAAGGCTCGAGGGTTGATGGTATCTTGTACCGGCCCCCCGCTGTATAATGAACTTTCATTCAACTGAAGCAATTCATTTTCTACACCACCGAATATCATTGCCCCGATATAGCCATTCCCAACAGGTAATGCTTCCACCCATTTCGAAGCAGGTTGGTTATACCACAATTTTAAATCTGCTTCCTTTTGCGCATATAGTTGAGCAGTAACATTAAGGAAAAGAACAGAGAAAGAGAGTATACTGAAAAAATGCTTCATTCTGTATTTCATTTACTGATCATTTTTACAAAACTTTTACCGAATTTATATGAATAAACCTTTACATACTCCGAATTCTACGGAGTATATTTATACAAATTATAAGTACAGCAGCAAAAAATATTTATTGCAATTTATTAAGTACCGGTTTATCCACTCCTTTTAATATTGATTGATCAGGCTTTAATAATTCAAGCACGGAAATTTCATTTTTTCCCTTCTTTAACCATTCCACCGGCACATACAATGTCTGTTGCGGACCGATATTCCAATACCTTCCCAGGTTATGGCCATTCATCCAGACCACACCTTTTCCCCAATTACTCATGTCAAGATAAGTATCCCCAACAACTTCCAGGTTAAATGTTCCTTTTCGTATCGCAGGGGCATTTTCATATGACACACTTTTTGAGGTTATCTTAATTGAATTGATATCATCAAATGGCAATGAATACATTTGCCAGTTTAAAAGCTCTTTATTGTTGAACATTACTTGCCCTGTAATTCCCTTTTTATTTTTTAAAAGATGAGGACCAAAATTTATGCGGCCGAGGTTTTCAACGAGTATATCCACTGTTACTTTACCGGCAGGAAGTGTTATATATAGACTGCTATCGGCAAATCTCCGGTCTAATATGCCGGCACGTTTTCCATTAATAAATACAAGAGCATAATCACGCAATTTTTTTATAATTAATTTTCCTGTTAATCCGCCATCAAGAGTTGTGCGGTATAACATGAAACCGTAAGCCTGGTTCATATCTTCAAAAGTAAGCGGTGTTGAACTTGTTTTGGGTGAAGCGAGCACATTAAACAGGCCTGTCGTTTCTGTAAATTGAATATTATTAATTGTTATCGCTGGCTTTGCAGCAGGCACTGCAGGCAGTGTTTTCCCCGCAGGCATATGTTTTTGTATGACGGTTCTGAACGCTATAAATTTTGCTGTGGGGTTGCCCGCTTCATCCAAAGGCGCATCATAATCATAACTGCTTATTTCCGGTTCATAAGGTTTCCCTTCATTAAAGTTTGCACCATTCATAAACCCTCTTGAAGTGCCCCCGTGAAACATATACATATTGATGGAAATACCCGCCGACAAAACGCTGTCAAGCATTGCTGCATATTTTTCTATCGCAACGGTATGATGCGCAGCCCCCCACCAATCAAACCAGGCAGGGTACCATTCTGCCAGAAAATAAGGGCCTTTTCCACCGTGATTTTCTTTAATCAGCTGTTTTACTTTTTTCGGGTCATCCGTTCCGTTCACTGCAGCGAACAACCCGGGAAGATGTCCCTTTACAATATCATTAGCCTGATCGCAGGTATATAATAAACCATCGAAACCTGCATCCCGAAATATCTTGCGGTTTATTTTAAGATATTCCGTATCATATCCGTAAGAACCATATTCATTCTCAAGCTGGATCATTAAAATATTACCCCCATGATTTACTTGCAGCGGTGCGAGCTGTTTACCCAATGCGATAAGGTAATCTTTATATTCTTTCAGGTATTTTTTTTCTTTACTTCGGACAACCAGGCCTTTTTCATTTTGTAACCAATACGGGTACCCGCCAAATTCCCATTCAGCGCAAACATATGGGGAAGGTCTCAGCACCACCCACAAACCTTCGTCCTGTGCTGTTTTTACAAAAGCTGCGATATCGCTATTTCCTGAAAATTCAAATTTTCCTTTTTCCGGTTCCTGTACATTCCAGAACACATAAGTTCCGATCGTATTTAGGCCCATGGCTTTTGCCATCTTCATCCGCTGGCGCCATGCTTCACGGGGTATACGTGAATAATGCATTTCTCCGGAAATCATCTGAAAGGGTTTATTATCGAGCAAAAAAACAGAATCGCCCAAAGCAAAACTGTGTTGCTGTGCACGGGTATTACAACTGTATGTTAGAAAGAAAACAAATATGATGGCATAAACTTTTTTCATACTTCAATTATTTGGATAATGCCTTTGATCAGGATGAAATGTTTCAATAAAAGCCCAAACGCTGATTTCTACTTTTTGCTTTTAGCTTAAATTACACAGAACGACACCTCCAATCATCTTTATCCAACCATTTTTCGGGTTTGACTTTTGATTGTTACACAATAAAGGTTCTCTGTAGAGACAGAGAACCTTATAATTGCTGTTTATAACCATAATGCTCGCGATGAGTACCGCACTAACTCATTTGCAGGTACATCAATACCGAAGAACGTTTTTCGACAACATCAGAGTGTTGCGTGTTAGGGCAATACAATCCATTGCCTGGCCTATGAACGCGACAGCCAAATTTGTACTAGGTTTTTCAGCTTGTAATTACAACGCCATTTGCGATTAATAAAATGGGTTTTGAATGAGTTTTAAATTTTTGTTCATTTCATCATAGGCTATGGGCAGAAAATAAAACTTGGAGTTCCATGCCCTGGCGCCAGCATAATCCAGATTAGCATAGTTGCCGGCCCCGCTAACGTCAGCAACCGGAGTGTAAACAGGTGTACTTGAACCGTAGTTTGTAGAACCATTGTATGGATAAAATACATGAATAGCCCATACATTGCTAAACCCTGCTTTTTGCCCATACACTGCCGGGTCACAAATCATCCAGCGGCGGATATCAAAATAGCGTAATTCTTCAAATGCCAATTCTATTTTTCGTTCGTGTTGCAGGCTTGCTATAGTAGCATTGGCAATATTGGGCATACCGGCCCTTGCCCGTATCATGTTTATATAGGTTGTTGCAGTGGCAGCATCACCCAGGCCCAGGCATGCTTCAGCATAATTCAGTAAAACTTCAGTATAGCGCATATAACGCCATGGGGTTGCCTGCAAAACTTTTAACGGGTCAATGGTAGGGTCGCTCCATTTTCTTAAATAATATCCTGTTGGTGACCAGTTCCAGATATTAGCTCCAGTAGGCGGGTTGTGTGTGTCAAAACCACCAATTTCATACTGGATGTCATCGGTGTTTGGATTGGATGATGAAATATTCTGATAACCGGTTTGAAGTTTGCCTGTTGGTTCATGTGGTAAAATGTCCGATGTTCTTTGACGCCAGTAAGACCCATCATACAAAACAGTGGCATAAAAACGAGGGTCGCGGTTTTTATAAGGTGCTGCCGCTTGTGCAGGGTTGCTCCAGCTAAATGTACTGCCATCGTTCATTTCATACTCATCAACGAACTGTTGTGTTGGCGCATCTACACCCCAACCCCAAAAGCCATTTGGATTATGAAACAATCCGGGGCCATAGGTTTTCCCATAATTATTCCATCCTGCAACTGTATTCGTTGAAAAATATTTTACGAAAATATCTTCCGGCGTACTCATTTGTAAAAACAGGTTACCATAATTAGTGGCTGCATCAGTTTGCGATGCCGGATTTGGCATATACAATGAATATTGCCCTAAATTGATTACCGCCAATGCCGCATCTTTTGCTTTTTGCCAGCGGGCCTGCCTGTCGCCTGAGGAGAAACTGGTATACCTTACCAGTTCAGGATTTGAATAGCTTGCAAACGGATCGGGCACTGTACCGTTACCTCCATTATATAAATCGCTGGCTGCGTATAACAATACTCTTGATTTTAAGGCCAGCGCAGCCCCTTTGGTAGCCCTGCCTACCTGTGCTTGTTGTAATGGAAGATATTTGGCTGCACTATCGCATTGGTCTGATATAAACTGGATGCAATCAGCATAAGTATTTCTTGCAACACTAAAACTATCAGTCAAAGAATATGCTTTGGTAATAATGGGTACACCGCCATAAAAAGACACCAGGTTATGATATAAAAAAGCCCTCTGGAAAAAAACTTCTCCCATTAAAGCATGCTTGGTAGCTGTATCAATGGGGGATGCGTCTATTTTGGAAAAAAATAAATTGGTAGCCCTGATAAATGAATATTCATTTGCCCAGGTAAAATGTTGTAACTCCGGGCAATTTCCATTTGTGAAAGGCCCCAAATTACTGGGGGTTATCTGACTTAACATGGCCATTTGTTGCCCGGCCCAGGTGCATGCCTGCGTCAATGCTTCGTCGGTAAGCGATGCCAGCATGGACCAGTCGAAACCATGTGGTAACCCCTGGTAAATGTCGTTAACAAACGCGGTTAACAATCCGGGATCCGACGAATTAAAAACAGCATCGTCAGAAACTGCACTTACCGGCGTTTGATCAAGTAATTTTTTATTACATGATATTCCAACGCCTATTAAAATAATCGTTAACAAAATCATGTAAACAATATTTTTTTTCATGTTTGTTATTTTAATTTTTTAAGCAATCAATAACTGAAAGATTTTAAAACGTTACCGTTAGCCCCATGGAAAGCACGCGTGATAAAGGATAATTAGCACCGGAAATGCCCGGAGGGCCGTTACGAGGATTAGGATCGGCTCCCAGTTCAGGATCAAAGTCTTTCAGACCCGGGCAATAAGTAAGTAAATTCTGACCACTTATATATATGCGCACAAATCTGATCCCTGTATTTTGAAAATTCCTTGTATCAATAGTGTACCCTAACTGAAGTGTTTTTAATCTTACATAATTTGTTTTATGCAGGAAAAAAGTATTACCGGTATTATCCCAATAATAATTGCCACGGTTAGGCGTTCTGGGAATATTGCCATTCGGGTTGGTAGGCGACCAGCGGCCATCTAACAGGCTTTCACGAAAATTAGTGAATGTGCCCCCATCTGAATTAACATACATTAATGCCCCTGTTGCACCTTGCAGTAAAAAAGATAAATCGAAATTTTTATACCCTAAATTAACATAAGCTCCAAAAGTAAATGTAGGGATGCTGCTTTTGTAAATCCTTGTTTGCTGACGGGAATCCATGGTATCGTTTTTAGCAATATCCACATATCTAATGTCGCCAGGCGCCGGTGGGGTACTAAGCCCCCATGAATTGAAGCTGCCCGCATAATCTGCTGAATCTTTCGAGTTGTGTATAATTCCGTTAGCGACATAATACAATCCGGAACCCATCGGATGCCCTGTGGTTTGCTGCCATACCGGAGCACCGGGCGCCTCGCCCCACTGTAACACTTTATTCTGGGCATAACCACCATTTAGTGATACGGAATAGGTCAATTTACTCCTGGTTACATTGCTATAGGTAATTGAAAAATCAAAACCCTGGTTTTGTGCTTTGCCATAATTCACACTTGGTAAAGATAACCCGGCTGAAGAAGGTACCGTAGCATTTTGAGGCCATAAAATATTGCTTCTTTTATAATAAAAATAATCGGCCTCAACCGTCAATTTATTATTCAGAAAATTAGCATTGAAACCAATATTGCTCTGGTTGGCAATTTCCCATGTAATATTTGGATTGGCAATAACGCTTTCATACACAGTTTGCAATTCACTTAGTGCACTGGCAGCATTCACAACAAAAGGATAATATGCGCCCGACCAGTTGTAATAGCTGCTACCAAACAAATACGAAGTCAGGTATTGAAAATCGGCAACACGGTCATTACCGGTTTTGCCCCAGGATGCCCTTAATTTAAAATAGTCTATAAACCTAATATTGTCCTTCCAGAATTTTTCTTCGGAAGTCACCCAACCTGCTGAAATACCAGGAAAGAAGCCAAACCGGTGACCGGGTGCGAAAATATAAGAACCATCATACCTGCCGACAAACTCAAGCAAATATTTATTGGCATAACTATAATTAGCCCTTCCAAAATAACTTAACCTGGCATTTACTGACCCTGATCCGCCCGTAGCCTGATTAGCAGTTGTTCCTGCAAACATTTCCTGAACAGCCGTTGAAGCAAACAAGTCCCTGTAAGCATTAAAACTTTCCGTATTGCCTTTCGAAACCTGGGAACCAATCATCAATTTCAAACTATGGTTCTCGCCAATTTTAGTTTGATAATTTAAAACTCCATAGGCCAGCTTTGAATAATCACTTTGAAAAGATTCGTATAATGAAGGTGAATTATTAGCGCCGGCGCCAAAAACGTTAGATGTAAGAATGGGTTTACCGTTCGCATCAACTGTAGTTCCGTCCCAGGAATATAAGCGCCAGGGTTCAGTAAAATTCTTATTAAAATCAAAGCCCTGATCATAAGACAGGTTTCCGTTAAACGTTAAACCATTTATCCATGGGATATTGACATCTAATCTCAAATTCGTATTTAAAGCATAATATTTGTCGTTATTATAACCTGTAGCCCCTGTTGAAATCACAACCGGGTTTTCACCATGTTCACGGGCCGGGCCGGGTAAACCGCCAGGCCACCATGCTACTGATGTTGGATAGGCTGATACCAAATCGTTAAAAATGGTACCTGCAGATTTTTGAGGATAATGCCTGTCCTCTAAACGCCCTTTCAAATCTACAGCCACACGAATATCTTTACTTATTTTACCATCCACATTGGAGGTAAACCCATATTGGTTGTAATAAGTAGCACTGTTTTTATATTCGCCATCCTGATGTTTCACATCTAATGAAACAAAATACCTCATGGATTCTGTTCCGCCGGAAATCGAAAGATTCTCATTATTTTGAGCCGACATAGGTTTAAGAACCGTTTTAAACCAATCCGTGTTCGGATAACGCAAAGGGTCGGAGCCGTCTTTAAATTTCTGAATTTGGTCTGCAGTATAAGTTTGATTCAATCCTCCGGATGGGTTATTATAATAAGCTATTTCATTTAATGCTGTTGCATAAAGCGGGGCGTCAGCCATTTTAGGGATTTTTGTTGGCTGATTATATCCATAATTGGCATTGAATGTAATTTCGGGTTTTCCTGTTTTTCCCCTTTTGGTGGTTACTAAGATAACACCATTGGCGGCCCTTGAACCATAAATGGCAGCAGAAGCATCTTTCAATACTGTTATACTTTCTATACTATAAGGGTCAATTCTTTCCAGGCTTCTATCTGGCACTCCATCAATTACCACCAACACACTGTTGTCGTTAAAGGTGTTACTGCCCCTGATTCGTAAAGTTGTACCGTCAGATCCTGGTTCGCTGCTGCTGGTTACAGCCACCAAACCAGGCAGCCTTCCGGCCAAACCATTAGTTACATTGGTTACAGGAGCTTCGGTAACTTCTTTAGATTTGATTGAAGCAATAGAACCTGTTAAAGTTGCTTTTTTTGCAGTTCCATAACCAACAACCACTACATCATTCAATTGTTTGTTTGCCGAATTAAGTTTAACAACAACATTATCATCCTGCGGCGTAATTTCTACTGTTGCATAGCCAACACCTGAAATGGCTAAAACCACCTTGGAAACAGATGAAGGGATTTGTAATTTAAAGGCTCCTTTTTCATTCGCAGCGGTTCCGATTTTTGAATTGAGTACTTTAACAGTAGCCCCGGAAATAGGCTCGCCGGTTTGTGAATCTGTGATGGTACCGGTAATCGTCCTTGTCTGGGCCACAGCTCCGATGCTTAAAAGCAGCAATGGCAATAATAAAATGAGTAGGTTGACTTTTTTCATATCGCTTTAATAATAAAATGTTTACAAATTGTAGGAGAACCCTGGTTACCGGGTCTGTCTTGGTGAGAAAACAGTTAGTGGTTTTTTACATAAGCAAATCGTTTGGTGTTAAATAATTAAACAAATTTCAACACTGAACGAGGATCATATAGGGGGTCTAAATAGTAAAATAGGGGGGTAAATTAT
>Ga0335069_10000562_pt1 | contig 62404 bp, 46 predicted proteins | sample Lox_Sample_11_FD_206714 | JGI IMG/M metagenome (GOLD analysis project Ga0335069, IMG submission 206714) | Soil microbial communities from Loxahatchee National Wildlife Refuge, Florida, United States - Lox_Sample_1.1 | ecosystem: Environmental > Terrestrial > Soil > Wetlands | place: USA... | reverse complement strand
ATTGGCGAGCTTATACGCCAGCAGCAGCCGAGCAGGCGCGCGAGTTTCGCAACAAAAAGCTTAGGCGGATTTTGTGACGTTTTGTACAATAGGCTTTATTAAATCGATTCAATGACCTGGACCCTCAGCGCAAAGCGATTGTTCACTCCGTTTGAAGTCATCGAGCGGCCACGCGTCTTCGTGGATGGCGATTTGATTACTCGGGTGGCGACACAGCAGGAGGCGGAGGTCGTCGGACAGGATGTCAGCTTCAAGGATGCGTTTTTGGCTCCGGGGTTTGTCGACATTCACATCCACGGCGGCGGTGGCCACGATGTAATGGAGGATGATGCCAGTGCCCTGCCCGCCGTGGAGTCGCAGCTCGCGCGGCATGGCGTCTCGGCGTATTACCCGACCACGGTTACCGCTCCACTTGACCGCACCTTGCGAGCGCTCGAACACCTGGGCACGGCGATTGAACGGATGGGTGAAGGGCCAAGTTCACCGGGAAGGGCGCGACCGCTTGGGATTCATCTCGAGGGACCCTTCATCAGTCATGCCCGGCGCGGGGTACATCCACCGCAGGATCTGCTTGCGCCTCGTGTCGAAACCTTCAACAAGTTTTGGGATGCCGCTCACGGGCAGATCCGGGTCATGACCATTGCGCCGGAGCTCGAGGGAGCACTCGATGTGATCGAGTTGGCATCAAGACTGGGCGTTTGCGTAAGCCTGGGACACTCCGATGCGACGTATGGATTAGCTCAGCGCGGAATTGAGGCCGGAGCGCGGCATGCAACCCACACATTTAATGCGATGCGGCCGCTTGGGCATCGGGATCCCGGGATTCTGGGCGCAGCTTTGGTCAGCGAACACCTTACCGCGGATGTCATCGCCGATGGTATCCATCTGGATCCGGTGATCTTGGAGCTGTTTCTCAAGGCAAAGGGAATCGATCGGGCCGTGCTGATCACGGATGCGATTGCAGCGACTGGGATGCCTGAGGGGCGGTACATGCTTGGGTCACTCGAAGTGGAAGTGAAAGATGGGGCCTGCATGCACGACGGTAAACTTGCGGGTAGCGTCCTTACGATGGATCGAGCGGTACGCAACGTCGCGGCTCTGGGCGGATGGAACTTACAGAAAGCTGTTCAACTGGCAACCGCCAACCCGGCTCGCGTCCTGGGACAAAATTCGCGCGGGAGAATCGCGGCAGGGATGGCCGCGGATCTAGCTGTGCTCGACGAGCATGGCCAGGTGCTGAAAACAATTGTGGGTGGCGCAATTCACTGAGGAGATTATGGCTGAGACGCGGACATTTCCCCATCACATGATCAAAGAGATCTTCGAGCAGCCGCAAGGGCTGCACGATACGATCGCACCACGGGTGGCGCTGCGTGAGAACAGCGTTCAACTGAACGAAGTGCCGATCAGCCCCGAAGAGTTACGCAGCCTGCGCCGCATCAACATCGTTGCTTCGGGCACGAGCCGCCACGCGGGCATGGTGGGGCATTACATGATTCAGGAGTTGGCAGGAATTCCGGTGGACGTCGATTACGCGAGCGAGTTCGAGTACCGCAATCCGATGATTGGCCAGGGCGAGCTCACGATTGTGATTACGCAATCGGGCGAAACGGCCGACACGATGGCTGCCGGGCGCGAGGCGAAGGCAAAAGGGTCACGCACGATCGCCATCACGAATGTGGCGGGAACGACCATCGCGCGCGATGCGGACGGAGTTATCTACACGCTGGCCGGCCCTGAGATTAGTATCGCGTCAACGAAGGCATTTACCGCACAGATGGCAGCCTTGTTCTTGCTGGCGTTCTATCTCGGCGAAGTGCGGGGCACGTTGACCAACGAGCAAAAAGCCTTCTACATCCGAGAACTCACCGGTTTGCCCGAAAAGTTGCGGAAGGGTCTGGCTTGCGATTCGCAGTGCGAAGATCTGGCGGTAAAGTTTCATAAGGTCGATGACTTCCTCTTCATGGGCCGTGCGATTCACTATCCGATCGCCATGGATGGCGCTCTGAAATTAAAGGAAGTTTCGTACGTGCACGCCGAGGGCTATCCCACGGGAGAGACGAAGCACGGGCCTAATGCACTGATTGACGAGACACTGCCAGTCGTGATCATAGCGACCCGCGACCAGAACGACCCAGGATCGGTGGCGCGCTATGAAAAAACTCTGGGGAATATCTCCGGCTTCAAGAAGCAGGGCGGACGAGTGATCGCGATCGCAACGGAAGGGGACCGGGAAGTGCCCAAGCTGGCAGATGACACCGTGTTTGTTCCGGTTGCGCCAGAGTTGCTATCGCCCATCCTGGAGATCGTGCCACTCCAGCTTTTCGCCTATTACATGGCGGTGAAGCGAGGTTTGGACGTGGATCGTCCGCGCAATCTGGTGAAATCGGTGACGCGCGAGTAGGTCAATCAGTTGGGCTTTTGGGTCTTGCCGTCAGCCAGGTAATGCAGCATAAGAGCCTCGGCGGCGTTCTTCAGCCGCTCATTCAGCGGCACCTCGGCCTTGAAGAGGCCGTCGCTTGACGGCTTTTGCCGGATAGTATCGCGAAGTTTCTCGCCGAATTCCGACTCCTGCGTGACGACCTGCAAGTAAAACCAGAGGAAGTGCCGCATCTGGTCCAAAGCCGCTTTCAAAACTTCCAGAGACTCGATTTCGGGAACGCGGTTGAGTGCTTCCATCAACTCGGGATTCCCCGGGGCCTCCATGGCTGCACAATTCAGCTCCCGCTGAATCGCTCGAAGATCTTCTGTGACCCGCAAGATGCGCAAATGAACGTCGTCGAGATACTCGTCTTGGCCCATAGTCGAACTTTCCAGATTGCGGCGCTCCTCAACATCTCATCGGCAGAGAGAAGTGCGAAGATGTCCCCTGACCATGCGCTTTGGTAATTCTGCGTTACCTTTGTGCCTCTACATGCGAGAAGGCCCGTCAAATGGGGCTTTCCGAGAGGCCTATGCGAAATGGCCAGGGTGGCCTTGTTCAAAAACAAAAGCGAATGCTAGTCTGTGACGCCTCATGAAATACCTTTTCAAGCTCTGGCTGGCCATGTTAGCCGGTGCGGGAATGCTTCTGGCACAAGCCATCCCGACGGCGGATTCCCGCAGCACAACTCAGATCAATGTGCCCATTCCGATGCGCGACGGGGTTCAACTGCGCGCCAATATTTTGCTGCCAGCCGCGGAGGGCCGCTTTCCGACGCTGGTATACCGCACGCCGTACGGGAAGGACAACGCGCTCAAGGAGTACATGACCTTCCGGCACGCGGTTGAGCGGGGATTTGCGGTAGTGGTCCAGGACGTGCGCGGGCGCTATACGTCTGACGGAGAGTTTCGTCCTTACCAGAACGAGGGCCGGGACGGGTTCGACACGATTGAGTGGGCCGCCCAGCAGTCCTGGTCGGACGGAAAAGTCGGCACTTTTGGCCTATCGTATCCGGGTGCGGTGCAATGGCTCGCCTCCGTAGAGAATCCCCCGCATCTGCGAGCAATGGTTCCAGCCATGACCTTCTCGACGCCACAGAATTTCTTTTATGCCTGGGGAGCCTGGGATCTCTCATGGATCGAGTGGATCTGGGACAACATCGCTTTCGATGTGAGGACAAAGAAGAATCTTCCCGGACCCCGGACTTACGAAGCCTCCCTGGCAGCGTGGCCGAAAAATGGTTTAGCCATGGAAACTGTCGTTCCACTGAAAGACTTACCAGAACTGAAGGAGGTGGCTCCCTATTATTACGATTGGCTCAGCCACGCTCCGGACGATCCCTGGTGGGACTGGTGTGAATTGCGCAACAAATACAACCGAGTTCACGCATCGGTTCTAAACCTTTCAGCGTGGTACGACGACAACTACGGGCCGGAAGGGGCGACCACGAACTTCGCCGGACTTCTGAAGAGCAGAGCCGGCAAGCGGCCGGAGACCAGCTTGTTGCTCGGACCGTGGGTTCATGGCGTGGACTCGACGGAAAAAACGAAATCAGGTGAGCGGGAATTCGGCGCGAGCGCGGCAATCGATTATGACGACGTTGTCCTCCGCTGGATGGACCACTATCTTCGCGGTGTAGACAATGGCGTGGAAAAGTCTGCGCCAATCCGGTACTTCACCATGGGTGAGAACCAGTGGCACGAAGCGAAAACGTGGCCGCCGGTGGCGCAAGCCACTTCGTACTATCTGGGAGGCACTCCAGATGGAAAGTTAACGCTTTCTGTGCACACTCCGGCGGAAAGCGAAAAGTTTTCTTCCTTTGTGTCCGATCCAAACGACCCCGTCCGGAATATCTACGAAAGCTCGGGAGCTCATGACTACCGCGCGTTGGCGCAACGACCGGACGTCCTGACTTTTGATTCTGAGAAATTGAAGGCCGACACAAACGTAACAGGTCCGATCAGCGCCCGAGTATTCGTCTCTTGCGATTGCCGCGATCTCGATCTGTGGGTTCGCCTGCTCGATGTATTGCCTGACGGGACCGCATTTAATGTAATGAGTCCCGGGCTCGACGTGCAGCGGGCAAGTTATCGGGAGATCGCGAAAGGCCAACAGTTGCTTGCGCCAGGTCAGGTTTATCAGATCGAACTCGATCATCTAGTGACCAGCAATGTATTTTTGAAAGGGCACAAGTTGAGGATTCAGATCTCGGGTTCGTTTTTTCCGAACTTCTCGCGGAATTTGCAAAGTGGCGCATCGGAGAGCACCTCGAACAGGGCGGTCAAAACGCCGATTCGCATCTATCACGACGCCAGGCATCCGTCGCGCGTAATTTTGCCCATTGTGGCCCGGTGACTTGTCGTGCGTCACTTACAGGTTTGAAAATCCGAAGCTTGCCTGTTCGATTCGTTCTTGCGGAGGCCCCTTGTCCAATCCCCTTCGAGTGTTCGCATATCTTGCAGTGATGGGCTGCGCATACCTGGCCACATTCGCTCAGCGCGAACCGGTTCTGAAGCAAATCGCGGTTCCGCATCCGTACTACTTTCGCGAAATGTATCTTCCCCAGTTGACGACTGGCCCCAGTGCTGTCGCCTGGGCGCCGGATTCGAAATCGGTCGTTTATTCGATGAGCGGAACGCTCTGGCTGCAAAACATTGATTCTTCCGAAGCTCATCAGATCACGGACGGTCCCGGATACGACTACCAGCCTGACTGGTCGCGAGATGGACGATGGATCATCTTCGCCAAGTATGTGCATGACAGTGTCGAGTTGTGGGCCCTGGATACGCAGAGCAAGCAAGCGCACGCCTTGACCACCAACGGAACCGTTAATGTTGAGCCGCGGTTCTCGCCGCAGGGTGACCGAGTCGCTTTCGTTTCAACTTCATTCAACGGGCGATTCCACATCTTTGTTGGAAAGTTTGAAGACGGGACTCTATCGGAAGTCGAGCGCCTGACGGGCGAGAATCACAGTTCTCTTCCCCGTTACTACTACAGCCAATTCGATCATGAGATCAGTCCAGCGTGGTCTCCCGACGGCAATGATCTCATCTACGTATCGAATGACGGGCATATCTATGGAACCGGAGGATTCTGGCGAAAGAAGGCGGAGGCGGAGGCTCCAGCTCGGGAGATCCATTATGAAGAGACCACGTGGAAGGCGCGACCTGAGTTTTCGCCGGACGGCAAGCGACTGGTCTACGCGTCATATGCTGGACAGCAGTGGCATCAGCTTTGGTTGCTTCCCTCCGATGGCGGTGATCCGTTTCCAATTTCCTATGGCGATTTCGACAATATCAATCCGCGCTGGTCACCGGATGGAAAAACGATTGCATTCATTTCGAATCGCAGCGGCAACACGTCTCTCTGGTTACAGACGATTCCTGGTGGCGGGCAGCGGGAAGTTGTCGCAAAGAATCGTCACTACTTGCATTCGACAGGACGTTTGCGCATCTCGGTAACAGAAAGCGCCGCACAGCAAACTGCCGCGCGCATTAGCGTGACCGGGCCCGACGGACGGGCATATGCTCCTGACGACGCCTGGATGCACGCCGACGACGGATTTGACCGAAAAGAACGGCCGTTCGAAGCGCACTACTTTCATGCTGCTTCGGTCGTCGAAGTCACGGTTCCGACCGGAACGGTGACAGTCGATGCAATGAAGGGCTTTGAGTACGAACCAGCACGCAAATCGGTGGAGATCCATGCAGGTGAGACGGCCGTGATCGCTCTCCAGCTTCGCAAGCAGCCTGTGCCCGCGAATCGCGGTTTTCGCTGGGTCAGCGGGGATGCTCATGTACACATGAACTATGGCGGAACCTACCGCAATACGCCTGCTCATCTGGTCGAGCAGGCGGCTGCTGAAGATCTGCCCATCGTGCAGGATCTGGTGGTAAACAAAGAACAACGGATCCCGGACATTGGTTATTTTCGAACGACGCCGGACCCTGCTTCGACCGCGTCGAATCTGCTTTTACACGGGCAGGAATTCCACACAAGCTATTGGGGACATCTTGGGCTGCTGCATCTTACACAACACTTTCTCTTGCCGGGTTACGTTGCCTACGTAAACACTGCGGCGGCCAGCCTTTCGCCGACGAACGCTGATGTGGCAGACATGGCTCACGAGCAGCAAGGTGTGGTCGGGTATGTGCACCCGTTCGACACCTACCCGGATCCCCTGAATGATGCGTCGATCACCGACGAGTTGCCGGTCGATGTTGCTTTAGGGAAAGTGGACTACATCGAAGTACTGGGGTTCAGCGACCATAAATCCACCGCGCACGTGTGGTATCAGCTTCTGAATTGCGGATTCCATTTGCCGACGGCCGCAGGAACGGATGCGATGGCGAACTTTGCTTCTCTGCGCGGACCGGTCGGGCTGAATCGGGTATTCGTTGAAGTCCCGGAAGGTCCAATGAACGTTGATCCATGGCTCGAGAATTTGAAGAAAGGCCACACCTTCGCCACGAACGGGCCCCTTCTTGGCTTTACGCTCGATCAGAAGCAAGTGGGTGAGAACGTTCAACTCAAGGCCCAGAGCAAAGCAGTGCCTTACAAAGTGTGGTTGCATTCGATCGTACCCATCGACCATCTGGAAATCGTGTGCAATGGACAAGTCGCGAAAGAGTTTCCTCTGAATGGGGAAAAAACGAGTGCAGATTTCTCGGGAACAATCACACTCACCTCACAGGGTTGGTGCGTGCTACGAGCGTGGAGCGAAAAGGCGGAATATCCTGTGCTTGATCTCTATCCATACGCAACCACCAGCCCGATTTATTTGTATTCTCCGGGAACAAAGCCGGAGGCGAAGGAAGATGCCGCTTATTTCGTGGCGTGGATTGATCGCCTCATCGCGAATGCCGCGGCCAACAAGAGTTTCAACAGTGACGCCGAAAAGCAGGCGGTAATCGACGAACTCGAGCAAGCCCGCGCGATCTACGCGGCGATGCAAAGGTAAACCGATCGCACCAGGCCCAGATCAATGTCAAGGTTGTGCTTGCTTGCGCTCCGACTCGAGCAGCGCCCGCTTCCGCTCGATCCCCCAGCGATAACCGCCGAGATCCCCGTTTTCGCGGATAACGCGGTGACACGGAATCGCGAGAGCGACCGGATTCGTTGCGCAAGCGCGGGCTACGGCGCGCGAAGCCGTGGACTCGCCGATCGCCCGGGCGACGTCTCCGTAGGACTTGGTCACGCCGGCCGGCAATGACTGCAAGTACGACCAGACCCGGCGCTGAAAAGCGGTGGCTTGAATGTCGAGGGGCAACTTCTCGTTCACACTGTGTCCTTCGATCTGGGCACGCAAAGATTTGATCCACGCCCGCATTGCTTTGGGATCATGTTTGCGAATTGCGAATGGAAATTCACGCTTCATGCCTTCAACCAATTCGTCATCGGTCGCGGCAAACTGAATCGAGCAAATTCCTTTCTCGGTTGCAGCGACCAGCATTCGTCCTAGAGGTGAAGAAGCGCAGGCGTATCGAATTTGTGTCGCCACGGCACCCCGGCGGTATCGATCAGGCGTCATGCCCAAATGCGACGAAGTGCGTTCGTACAGCCGACTGCTGGAGCCATACCCAACATCGTAGAGAGCGCGAGTAACGTTGTGACCGGCTTGCAGTCTTTGTTTCAGCAGACGCATGCGGCACGAATCGGCATACTCCTTAGGGCTCAGTCCCAGCGCTTGCTTGAAAATACGCTGCAGGTGAAACGGGCTGAGTTCGAATTCGTCACCTAAGCGGGCAAGCGTGAGCGGCTCGTCGAGATGCTGTTCAAGGTAACGGCAAATTCTGCGAATTTGGGTGCTGCTGTGGTCGCCCGCTGATCGTGGACGGCATCGCAAGCAAGCCCGGTAGCCCGCCACTTCCGCCTGCTCGGGCTTCGCAAAGAACTGAACGTTTTCGCGGCGGGGCCGGCGGGCCGGGCAAGATGGTCGGCAGTAAACGCCGGTCGTCGAGACGGCAAAGAAGAACGTGCCATCCTTAGAACGATCACGAGCAGAAACCGCTTTCCAGCATTCTTCCGAGTTGAGCACTGAGCCAGCCACAGAACCTTGCACGTTGCGAGTGGGGATTTCGTTCGTCATCATGTTGCTACTTTAGGCTGCGGATGGCGACCAGGATATCCGACGCTTGCGGTCAAACTCGATTTATTGGAAGATGCCTTGGCGACAATGCCGGCAATCCTCGCCTTCGCTCTCGTGGTTTTGATGCAATCCTTGCCTTCTATGAGTCAAAGTACTCCAGCGAACTCTTGCCAGACAAAATCCGCGGAAATTGTGGCCACGCGGGCCAAATCGGCGATCAACCTCAACGCGGCCGAGCCGTCTTCTGAGTGGGACCGGGCGAAAGCGGTGTCATTTTGCGAGGACTGGCAAGGACAAAACGCGTCTCCCGACCGGACAACAACGGTTCGAGTGCTTTGGACGCCAGACATGCTGTACATCCGGTTCGAGTGTCGATATCGGGAGATCACAGTCTTTCCAGATTCAGACCCCGATGGTCGGAGGGATCATTTGTGGGACAAAGACGTCGCTGAGACGTTCTTGCAGCCAGACCCCTCCCGCGAACGATTCTACAAAGAGTTCGAGGTCAGCCCGAACGGGATGTGGATTGACTTGAACATCGGAACAGGGGCATTAGTGAATCTCAGAAGCGGGCTACAACGGTCTGTGGTCACGGATAGGCAAGCTAAGACGTGGGCTGCAGAATTGGCGATTCCCATGAAATCCCTAACGCCCGTATTTAATCCGACGGCTGAATGGCGCCTGAACTTCTTCCGGGTGGAAGGAGGGGCCGAACCACGCTTCTACTCGGCGTGGCAGCCGACGTCAACCGACAAACCGAACTTCCACGTTCCAAAGGCTTTTGGACGGATGCGCTTCGCCGAGGAATGAAGCACTCTTAAGATTCCGTTAGTGGGTCAGTCCTTTGAGCGTGCCCATAGCGACATCGATACCGGCGCGCTTGCGGAGTTCAGACAATAGAGCCTGCGCCGCATTCTGGTAGGTCATGTTCCGGTCGGTTGTATCCGCCCACACCGCGTCGTAAATGATCTGGGTGGCTTCGCTCAAATCCATGTGGAGTGCGGCCTCTGCGCGGTCGGCGCGCTGCTGCAAGCGATCGCAACACGCCTGGCAAACGGAAGCCTGCTCGTGGGCCTGATCTCCTTCGTCAGCGTTCGCACAACGCTGCTGGCCCGCGGGATTGATCTGGGAATGGGCGGCATACAGTTTCGCCTTGTATTCCCGCAGAAAGCGCTCGCGCTCTTCATTCAGTGCCGCTTCCGATGGAGTTGACGCCGAAGCGGTGACCTTTACCGCTGGAGCTTTGGCGGACACCCGCTCCGAAGTGCGGCAGATCGGGCACGTGGTCAGATTCGCCGGGTAGTAAGCGCGACACTTGGCGCAGGGCAGTCCGTAACCGACCGCCTTTCGCGCAGCGGGAGGCATGGCGGGAGTGGTTGCGCGCGCAGGTCGAACCACAGGGCGCGCTTCAGACGTTGCGGCGACAACCGCACGAGCAGGCGCTGCTGCGGCGGCGGCCGGGGTAGAACGCGTCGTGTCCATACTTTCACCTCAAGGGAGCTGCGCAGTCAAAAAGGCAATTCGGAAACCTGGGCAATTCTAGGGCGAAGCCGGCGCTGGGCCGACGAACGGGAGTTCATGTCCGGTCGGTCAGGCCGAATGTGAACCGCCGGCGCCGGCTAGTGCGCCACCGCCTGCATCAGTTTCAACAACTCTTCCTTGCGAGCGCGATAAAGGCGATCGGCAGGAGCTAACCGCGAAGCAGTCTCCAGTTCCGCAAGCGCTTCTTCGTTTCGATTCATGGTCATCAAGCAAGCTGCGAGACTGTAGTGATTCTCAGGCGACGGATCGAGCCGAAGCGCTTCCCGGAATTCCTTTTCTGCCGCATCCAGATGGTCCTGCTCATAAAGAGCCGTTCCCAGTTCGTGATGGACCAGGGCAGACGCGGGGTTCAGGGCAACGGCGGCGCGAAGCTCGGGCAACGCTTCCGCTGCGTTTCCAGCCAAGAGAAGGGCCTGGCCAAGGACGCGGTGTTCGGCCGCCCCTTGGGGATTCTGCTCTACAGCGATTCGCAGTTCGCTGACGGCAGACTGATAGTCCTTTCGCACCATGAAGGCGCGCGCCAGGCAGGAGTGGCCCCCCTCCCAATCCGGCTGCATTTCATAGAGTGCTTTGAGTTCGCGTATGGCCGCTTCGTATTCGTCGAGGTCGCAATAAGTGTTGCCAAGATTACTGCGAATGGAAGCCTCGCGCGGCGCCAGGTGCTTGGCTTCCTGGTACTCTGCGACCGCCTCGTGGAGCCTGCCCTCATCATGAAGAACGACGCCGAGATTGGAATGAGCTTCCCAGAATTGGGGGCGGAGCCGGATCGCATGCTGGTAGGCTGCCGCTGAGGCATGAAGATCGCCCCGGTCGTGCAAGGCAATCGCAATGTCGAAGTAGACATCCGCATTTTCCGGTTGCCGGTTTAAAGACTCTTCATAAGCATGCAAAGCAGCCGTGTATTGCCCTGTCCCGTACAGACCGAGTCCCAGGTCCTGGAATGCCTCTGCGTTCTTCGGATCAATGCTGAGGGCAGTACGCGCCTCGGAGATGGCGCTGTCGGCATCGCCGGAGCGGTAGAAGACATAAGCGAGCCGCGCATGGATATCCGACACACCCGGAGTCAGCTTGGCGGCTTGGGTCAATTCGTCCAAGCTGTCTTCAAAGCGTTCTTGCCGAAGCAACAACTCGCCCATGGCGAAGTGCAGGTCCGAGTTTTCTTGCTGTGAGCGCAAGAGCGGCCGCAGGCGATCCCCAGCCGTGACGTAGTCGCCCTCACCGGATGCCTTGGCGACTCCCACGAGTTGATCGAGACAGGAAGAGTCCCACTGGGATACCTCGTCCGATGGCTTCGATTCGGAGATGGTACGAAGAATCGATGCGTCGAGACCCGCAGACTGCAACTCATGGCGCAGATGATTGTCGAGACGAAAACCGATTCCATGTTCGTGGATCGAGCGTTCGAAGCGGGGAGTGGAGATGCCGGCAATCTGCCACGCCAAGATCGAGCACGGGGAAGCTGGCTTTGAGACGGCTTCCTCGGCCAGAGAGGGCAAGGCTGCCGAAAGCGATATCAAAATTACTACCAGGGAGACCGGCTTCAATCAGAGCTCCTGCCCCGGATGGGGCGCTCTCGAGATACTCAAACACTAGACCGTAGGCTGGCCCTCCGACAGGTCACCAAGGTAATGGTCCCAAAGGCCTTAGCCTCATCGGGCAGAGGGTGTGTGTGACGTGGAACATTGACGTGGGGACCCCACTCCAGTACCGTAATAAGCAGATTTCCCCGGAGGAATTGTCATGTTTGAAGGGTTATTTCAGCCGATGCACCTGCTGGTGATCTTCGTGATCGCGCTGCTCGTGTTTGGGCCGAAGAAGCTGCCCGAACTCGGCAAAGGCCTGGGTGAAGGCATCCGCGGCTTCAAGGACGGTTTGAAGGATCAGAGCGCGGATACCAACAAGGCTGAAGCGAGCAAGAGTGCCACACCGGACAGTAAAGCATAATCAGCCTGCCGAGTGACCCTCAGGGCCGCGCAGGCGGACTCGGCTGAGCCATGCGGATTTCCGTCTCATTTTGATTTGCCAGTCACTTAATCCCAGAGTGAATAAAACACGAATCCAGTCCTGGAAACGGGCGCTCCCGCTATAATTTTCGGCAAACACAGAAGGCTTTTCCAAAGCTTCGCAAGAGGCGGTAACTCGCTTTCGATCCGCTGGGCCCCTGCATTGATTTCGTTTTGCGGTGAAGTGAAATCGACCTGCCTGTAAGCCACGGAAACATACACGTTTATCAATCTTCGCTTCGGAGGAATGTTGTGCGCAATTCATGGCTTTTGCTTACCTTGATTTTTGCGGCAAGCTGTCTGTCCGCTTGGGCTGATCAAGTTGTCCTTAAGAACGGCGACCGTTTAACCGGAACGATTGTGAAGTCGGACGGCAAGGAACTTATCCTGAAGACCGAGTTTGCCGGCGACGTGACGATCCAATATCCAGCGATTCAAGACATCAAGTCAGATCAGCAGCTTCATATTGAAGCCAAGGATGGCCAGAAGGCCGTGGGCCCCGTGACGACCAGCGATGGCAAAATCGAAGTCGCGACGAAGACGAGCGGCACAGTCGCAGTCCCCGTGGAAAACGTGACGACCATCCGGAACGACGCCGAACAACTCGCCTTTGAGAAGGCATTGCATCCTGGCTTGTTAGAGGGCTGGAAGGGCGGGGTCAACTTCGGCTTTGGGTTGACACGCGGCAATAGCGCCACAAAGAACCTCGGGTTAGCGTTCAACGCAGTGCGCACCGGGCATCGCGACAAGCTGACGGTTTACAACAACATCGTATATGCGACGAACGACGCCCCGGATGCAAGCCCGCCGACCACCTCGGACTTGAAACAGGGCGGCGTCCGTTACGACCGCGATCTCACCCCGCGACTGTTTGCTTTCGTGAACACGGACTTCATGTCAGACGGTTTACAGGGACTGAATATTCGTGCCCTGGGCGGTGCCGGTCTCGGTATCCACGCAATCAAGACCGACACGACGACCTTAGATCTCCTGGGCGGCCTCGCCTACACTCACGAAAACTATACCGACACCTTACCCGCGCCCGCGATCGGAACGTTCACGTTGATCCACAACTATCTGGCCGCGCAGATTGGCGATGAGTTCATGCACAAGATCGGGAAGTCGACCGTGATCACGCAGAACTTCTACATCTTCCCGAATCTGAAGCCGACCGGAGATTACCGCGCGACGTTTAATTTCGGTACAGTCACCAAGATCAACGCGTGGCTGGGCTGGCAGAACTCGTTCGGGGATATCTTCGTGACGAATCCGCCGTCCGGCAAGAGACAGAACGACTTGTTCTTCACGACCGGCTTGAACATCGCGTTTTCGCACTAAGTGAAAAAAGGGGCGCGGGTCAGATGCTTTCGACCTGCGTCCCTTTGCTTTAGAAGCGAAACAGTCGCATGGCTTCGCCAGCGAGCAGCGCCCCGGCGATTGGTCCGACGATTGGCACGAGCGCATAGCTCCAGTCCGAGGTTCCCTTGCCTGCGATCGGAAGGAGCCCATGCATGATTCGTGGACCGAAATCGCGGGCGGGGTTGATCGCGTAACCCGTCGTTCCTCCAAGAGATAGTCCGATGCCCCAGACCAGGCTCGCAACCAGGTAGGGGCCGAGACCTTGTGCCAGGCCGGAACCCACCGTGTTTTTTGAAAAAATCGCACCCACCACGAACACAAGTACAAACGTGGCCAGAGCTTCGCTGACGAAATTCAACGGCAAGTTCCGGATGGCGGGAGAGGTCGCGAAGCAAGCGAGCTTGGCGCCGGAATCCGGCGTCTCTTTCCAATGAGGCAGAAAGTGAAGCCAAACGAGTAACGCACCGAGCATGGCGCCGAGTACTTGTGCGAAAACATACGGGAGGATTTTCGACGAGGCACCCGAAACGACGGAGAAGCCGATCGTGACCGCAGGGTTGAGGTTGGCATCCCGGCTTCCGCAAGCGATTGCGGTGAAAACCCCCGCCAAGACGGCAAATGCCCAGCCGGCGGTGATCACGATCCAGCCCGACCCGTAAGCCTTGGATCTGCCCAGGAGAGCGTTCGCAACCACTCCATTACCCAGAAAAATCAGAACTGCCGTGCCCAGAAACTCACCGAGAAACGGGGAATTCACTCGCAGGCCTCCAAAAGCTTTCGCCGAAAGTCACCACGCCCTCGACTATGCGGGGTCGACCCAATCAAACGAGCGCGTGACGGCTTTCTTCCAAAGTCGAAACATGTGTTCACGAAGATCGGCGCTGAGATTCGGTCTCCACTCGTAGTCGATTGCCCAGTTTGATCGCAGCTCTTCTTCGTTTCGAAAGAACCCGACGGTCAATCCCGCAGCATAGGCAGCGCCTAGCGCGGTTGTCTCGCGAATCGTGGGACGCACCACCGGGCGGTCAAGCATATCAGCCTGCATCTGCATCAGCAGATTGTTTCCCACCATGCCTCCATCCGTGCGCAGCGAAGTGAGGGCGATGCCGGAATCCTTCTCCATCGCCTCAAGAACTTCACGGGTTTGGAAGACCGTTGCCTCCAGCACCGCACGAGCCAAATGCCCCTTGTTGGCGAAGCGCGTCAAGCCGGCGATGACGCCACGCGCGCTATATTTCCAGTAGGGAGCGTACAGCCCGGAGAACGCCGGCACGAAGTAGACTCCGCCATTGTCCTTCACCGTATTCGCAAGAGCTTCAATATCCGCACTTTTTTCGATCAGACCAAGATTGTCGCGCAACCACTGGACCAACGCGCCGGTGATGGCGATGCTGCCTTCGAGCGCGTAGCGTGCCGGCTGTTTACCGAACTGATAGGCAAGCGTGCTCAACAAACCATGTTTGGATGACACAGGTTTATCGCCAACATTCATCAAAAGGAAACAGCCCGTGCCGTAGGTATTCTTGGCCTCACCGGGGCGAAAGCAGGTTTGCCCGACGAGCGCCGCCTGCTGATCCCCGAGAATACCGGCGATGGGACAGCCTTGCAGACTGCTCAGGGTTGCTTTGCCGAACTCTTCGCTACTGGAGCGAATCTCAGGGAGGATTTGTCTTGGAATGTCGAACGCGCTGAGAAGTGGGGTATCCCACTGCAGGGTATTCAGGTTCATCAGTTGCGTACGGCTGGCGTTGGTTACATCGGTGGCGTGCACGCCACAGCCTGGACCACCTGTTAGCCACCACAAGAGGTAGCAATCCATCGTGCCAAAAAGGAGCTCACTATTTTGCGCGCGCGCGCGTGCACGGGGTACGTGATCAAGGATCCAGCGTACCTTGAGTGCGCTGAAATATGTGCTGAGGGGCAGCCCGGTTTCCGCTCGAAAGCGATCTTGCCCGCCGTCGTGGCTGAATTTCGCGACCTCATCGGCAACGCGGGTATCTTGCCAGACAATCGCGTTGTGAATCGGCCGACCGGTCTCGCGATCCCATAAAACGGTGGTTTCGCGTTGATTGGTGATACCTACCGCAGCCAGATCGGATGGCGCGAGGGCGCGCTGCTCCAGCGCGGCCGAGATGACTTCCTGCGTGCGCCTCCAGATCTCTTCGGGATCGTGTTCGACCCAGCCCGGCCGAGGGTAAATCTGCTCATGCTCACGTTGCTCGCAGGCTACGATCCTCCCGGACCGGTCAAAAATGATGAATCGCGTGCTGGTCGTTCCCTGATCGATCGCTCCGAGATAGCTTGCCATAGGAAGTTTCCGTGGAGTACAGCGTGGCAAAGTGGCTTAAGTTGCTTCAACCATCAAGGCCCTTTTCATTCGATCCAGCCTGTCCAGATATTCGTCGACGCATTCTTTCGCTCTCTGTGGCGACCAGCCATGTTCGCGAACAAAGTACTGTGCCACGACCGGAGCCGCCGTGCCGCTCAGTTCCCAGCTGTGGAACTGCAAGCCAATGCGACGCGCCAGAACATCCTCAAGGGTCATCGCCATTTCGTTGCGGATACTGTACGCGATTTCGGCTTCAATCGCCGGAAAACCCTCGACGATCAGTCGCCTCGAAGAGGGGTCGCGCTGCACGATCACGCAGACATCATCGGCAGCAGTGCCGAATTTCCCAGCCAGATGGGCGGCCTGGGGAAGCGGCAGGTTGTGCCTGGAAGACAATTCACCTGCGTACTGGCTCGTATATTGCGCAGCACCAGCAAGCGGATGGTGCAGTGAGCGGCTGTTGGAGATCGGAACTCCCAGGCGTTGCTGCACGGAATTTACCGCATCTTCCGCCATGGCGCGGTACGTAGTCCATTTCCCGCCGAGAATGCTCAACAGTCCGGAGCGAGAATCGCTTTCGAGTTCATGGTCGCGGATGAGTTGTTTCGTCGCTTTGGCATGGGCAGGACGCACCAGCGGCCGAACTCCGGAAAACGCACTGACGATTTCATGCAGGCTGCGCGGCACCCGCAGATACTTATTCAGGTGGCGGAGAAGATATTCCGCTTCGCGGCGCGTCACAAACGATTCCGCCTGATTGGTCACTTCCTGGTCTGTCGTACCCACCAACAAGCGCCCCATCCAGGGAATCGCAAAAATCACGCGGCCATCCTCGGTGTGCGGAATCAGGAGTCCAACCGAATCGTTTTCTGGAGTGAGAGGAAGCAGGATATGCACACCGCGGCTGAGCACGAGCCGAGGTTTGACCTGTCGCGAAGCAAGGTCACGGATCATCTCCGAGAAAGGGCCCGTTGCATTCAAGATAACGCGCGCGGTTAGAGAAAATTGCTCGTGCGTCAGCTGGTCCTCGACGACCACGCTTGTAATCCTGCCATCGGCTTTGGTGTCGAAGGAAATGACCTTGAGGTAGTTAGCCGCGCAGCCTCCGCTCTGCGAAAGACTCTCGACCAGCGCGAGACAATATCGTGCATCGTCAAATTGGCCGTCCGCATAAGTAATCGAGCCAGCGATATTCGCGGGATTCAATTCCGGCAAGAGCTGCAGCGTCTCCTGAGCCGATAGGCTGTGGCTGGGGGCAAGGTTGTCGGAACCGGCCAGCCAGTCGTATAGCTGGACCCCCAGTCCGTAGTACCAGGTCTCCAAGCGACTGAAGCAGGGAATCAGAAACCGCCGCGAGTGCGCCAGGTGGGGAGCGTTCGCCAACATGCGCACGCGCTCGTGCAGGGCTTGACGCACAACCTTGAGCTGGCCGAGGTCGAGATGGCGAGCTGCCTGCTCAAGGTAGCGAATGCCGCCGTGAACCAGCTTGGTGGATGCGCTCGAGGTTGCGGACGCGAAGTCTCCTGCGTCGATCAAGACGGTATGCAGTCCTCGAAGCTCTGCTTCGAGAGCGCAACCCGCACCGGTGGCTCCGGCACCGATCACACAAAGATCGAATGATTTTGAGCGGATCGATCGAATGGACTCGGCTCGGTTTTGCACGCGAGCGCTAGCTTACAGAACCACGGGCCCGACCGTCGATATGCAGTGTGCTTCGAGACGGTCCTGTTACGGACCGCTGGTAGTAGCCGAGTTTGAGATGGCCGATGTCGATGGCGTCGTTGGCGGATTCTTTAGGTTCGGGAGGGACGAAGCCTGCCAGCCCCCGCCCAGCGCTTTGATCAACGATACACTGGCGGTCATACGCTCGCCGGCGATCTGTACGAGCGTCCGCTGATCGGACAAAGCAAAGCTCTGCGCAGTAATCACTTCAAGGTACGTCGTAACGCCGCCTTTGTAGCGGTTGTTACTGAGATCAAGCGAATGCTGAGCAGCATCGACAGCCCCTTGCTGCGTCTTCGATTCTTGTTCAAGCAGTCGTAACGCCGCCAGGCTGTCTTCCACTTCCTGGAAAGCGGTGAGAACCGTTTGACGATAATCAGCGACGGTTTGGTCGTAGCCCGACCGCGCTTGGTCGGTGATGGCATGCCGGCGACCTGCGTCGAAAACTGTCTGAAAGGCGGAAACGCCCCCGGATACAAATCCCGCCGGGCCGGTGAACCAGTTCGTGATCGACGTGCTCTCGAAGCCGCCGCTGCCATTCAGGTTGATGGTCGGATAATACGCAGCGGTGGCGATCCCGATCTGCTCGTTTGCGGCCAACATGCGGCGCTCACTCGCGGCAATATCCGGGCGCCGCTCGAGCAAATCCGAGGGCAAACCCAGGGGAATCACGGGAGGCGTCACATTGAGCGGCGAAACGGGCAACGAAAATTCAGCGGGATTCTGGCCCATCAGAACCGCGATCGCATGCTCCAATTGGGCCCGCTGAACGCGGACCTCAATCGACTGGGCTCGCGTGGTTTCGAGCTGGGTTTGAGCTTGCGCCACGTCGACTTGTGAAGCAACGCCGCCGTGGTATCGATTTTCGGTCAGCTCCAGCGCGCGTTCATAGGCTGACACGGTCGAATCGAGCAATTGCGCCTCGGCATCGAGCGCTCGAAGCTGAAAATAGTCTGAGGCCAACTCGGCATGCAGGCTAAGCCGGACGGTCTCCAGATCCGCTGCGCTAGCCTGTGCGTTGGCTCGAGCCTGCTGCACCGTGTGGCGCACTCTTCCCCAAACATCGACTTCATACGAAGCATCCACGGGGATGAGAAAGTCGTTGTAAACCGTTTGAGTTACCGCCGCGCCATTCGGACGATCCGTGGACAAACGGGATCGTGAGATCTGAGGCGCCGTGCTCACATTGGGATAGTACCCGGCGCGATTGATGCGAACGATATCGCGCGCTTGTTCGAATGCGGCCTGGGCGGACTTCAGATTCTGGTTGGAAACATCCACGCGCTCCTCAAGCGAATTGAGCTGCGGGTCTTGAAAGGCCTCCCACCATTTGCCTTTAGCAAGCGCGTCAACCGGCTGTGCCGTCTTCCAATCCGGCGGCAGTTCCTTATAAGCAGGCGGTGCAGGGGCAGCCGGACGGGCGTACCGCGGCCCTACCGAACAACTTGTCAGGGACATCGCGGCCAGGGCCACACTCGCTACAATCGCAAACCGGCGAGATAATGAGAAATGCAAAGAGTCAGGACTCACTTACCGGTGCTCCCGGAATTCGAATTTGCCTGCCCAATTCGAACCGGCTGACCAGAAACGATGGAATCCGAGGGATTCAGGATGATGTTCTCATTACCGGTGAGACCCGAAACCACCTCAACAGTCGCGCCATAGTCGCGGCCCACCGTGATCGGGATCAAGTTAGCCTTGCCGTCTTTCACGCTGGCCACCTGCAATCCTTCGGAACGGAAGATCGTCGCGTTGGCCGGAATCGTATAAGTGGAGACGCTTCCCGGGAGTTTCAGATGCAGTTCCGCGTACGCTCCGGTGAAGATCTCCCCCGTCGGATTGTTCACTTGCACTTCAACCAGCAGTGTCCGCGTGGACTGATCGATAGCTTCCGCCGTGCGAACCAGCGTGCCCTCGAAACGCCGCCCAGGGAATTCCTGAAAGGTCAGATCCGCTTTGAGTCCCGGCTTTGCGGCCTGGGAGTAGACCTGGGGAACGTTCGCATAGACTCGCAGCAAATTCGGGGCTGAGATGTGAAACAACTCTGCCCGCGGACCGCCGCTCGCTCCGGAATCGATAAGTTGGCCGATATCGGTGTTACGGGCCGTGATGACACCGTCGAACGGTGCATAGATCTCTTGGAAAGATTGCAGGTCTTGCAACCGTTTTACGTTCGCCTCAGAGGATTCGACGATCGCTTTTTTAGCGGCAAGATCGCCAGCCGCGTTATCCGCATCCTGCTGAGAGACCGAGTCAGTTTTCAGCAGACCTTCGTAACGAGTCGCTGTAATCTGCGAGAGCTTAAGGTTGGCACGCGCGGTATCCAGGTCTGCACGCGCCTGACTCAATTGTTGGTTGACCTCGGGCGTATCGATCTCAGCGATGAGTTGCCCTGCTTTTACGTGCGCGCCGATATCGACATACCAGCGTTTCAAGTAACCGTTGGTGCGAGCGTAGATGGGTGCATCTTTCCAGGCCTGGACATTTGCCGGCAGCACTACTTCCTGGCCCGGAGCAGTGGGCTTGGGGTGCACCACAACAACGGTAGGAACGGCGAGTTCATTCGTTTCGTTTTTCAGCTCGGCACGCGCACGGACGCGTGGCAGGATGGCGCCAGCCACCAACAAGATCAGAGCTAGAACGAGCAACAACCACAACCACCCCCGGCGCGGGCGGTCCTCCCGGCTTGGCACCGGAGTTGTGGCGCGTACCTGTTCCGGTTTATTTTCCAGCCGATCTTGTTCCACGATCATAACTTTTGGTCCCCCGCCAAACCAACCAGATGTTCTGTTCTAACTCTACGATTCAGCTTCTTCCCGGCGCTCCCGTCGGCCATGAAGCATGCTGAAGAAAACAGGTACGAAAAAGAGAGTGGCCGTCGTGGCCAGCAGCAGCCCTCCAATCACGGCGCGGCCCAGCGGTGCATTCTGCTCGCCACCATCGCCGAGGCCCAACGCCATCGGCACCATTCCGATGATCATCGCCAGCGCGGTCATGAGGACTGGGCGAAAACGCGTGAAACCGGCCTCGAGCGCCGCCTTCATCGCGTTCTTACCTTCTTCCATCTGCTCCTTGGCGAAACTTACCACCAGGATGCTGTTCGCGGTGGCTACACCCATACACATGATCGAGCCCGTCAGCGCCGGTACGCTCAATGTCGTGCGGGTAATGAACAGAAACCAGGCGATACCCGCCAGGGCGGCCGGCAGCGCGGAAATAATGATGAACGGATCAAGCCAACTCTGAAAGTTTACAACGATCAGCAGGTAGACCAGCAGGATCGAGAAGAACAAACCGCCGATCAGACCAATATAGGATGATCGCATCGTCAGGATCTGCCCGCGTACGATCACTTGCGACCCGCGCGGGACGTTCTTGCTGGTCGCATCCACCAGTTTGTCGATCTGTTTCGCCACACTTCCCAGGTCAGTTCCCTGCACCGACCCATAGATGTCGATTACAGGCTGAATGTCGTAATGAGAAACCGTCGCCATGTTTGCGCCACGACTTACCGTGGCCAGGCTGCCAAGAATCTGAGGTGTGGAACCGCTGGGCCCTGTAATCGGAATGTTCTCCAGGCCCTGAAGAGAATCAATCCGGTACTGAGGCGTTTGCGTTGCAATCGCGTAGCTGACTCCATTCTTTGGATTGAGCCAGAAGGTCGGCGACGTCTGGAAGCTGCCGCTCAGCGAGATCAGAAGATTGTTGGCGACATCCCGCTGTGTAAAGCCAACCTGACCCGCCTTTGTTCGATCCACATCGATATGCAATTTAGGCTCGTCAAAGGGCTGCTGAATCCTGAGATCAACGATGCCGGGGATGTAGCGCATCCTCGCGAGCAGGTCAGTCGCATAGGCCCGATTGTTTGCCAGATCGTATCCACGAACCTGAATATCGATCGGCGAAGGCAATCCGAAATTCAGAATCTGGCTCACGATATCGGCGGGCAAAAACGCGAACGTCGTGCCGGGAAACTCGCGTGCGAGTTTCAGGCGGAGGTCATGAACGTATCGAGCGGTGGAACCATGCTTTTCCGACAAACTGACAAGGATGTCAGCGTCGGCTGGCCCGACGGGCGCGGACGTACTGTAGGAAAGGTTGATACCGCTATACGGCAGACCGATGTTGTCGATGATGGTCGCGACCTGGTCGGGAGGGATTTGCTGCCGGATCGATCGCTCAATCAGATCGCAAAGGCGGGCCGTCTCCTCAATTCGCGTTCCGGTCCTGGCCCGCAAGTGCAGACGGATCTGACCGCTGTCCACGGACGGGAAGAAATCCTGCCCGAGCCAGGGGACGATCAGCACAAGCGATCCTACGCAGAAAGCAAAAAAAGCAATCAGAAAGGCTTTTCGATTCTCAAGGCAGCGTTGCAACACGCCGTGATAGCGCTCGCGGAAATGTTCAAACCCTTGTTCGAACTTAAGCTGCCAACGAACGAGAGGATTTGAGCTGGTTTCCTGCGGGTGACTGGCTTCGGCCTCGTGACCACGCAGCAGGTACTTCGCCATGGTCGGGACGACGGTGCGGGAAAGCAGATAGGACGCCAGCATGGCGAACGAAACCGCTTCTGCCAAGGGCACAAACAAGTAGCGCGCCACACCCTTCAGGAAGAACATGGGGACGAAGACAATGCATATCGCGAGCGTGGAGACAAACGCCGGCACCGCGATTTGCTGAGCACCATCAAGAATGGCGTGCTCGGCTTCTTTGCCAAGCGCGATATTGCGATTGATGTTCTCGATCTCTACAGTCGCATCGTCCACCAGGATACCGACAGCGAGGGCGAGGCCTCCCAGCGTCATGATATTGATGGTTTCGCCGAGAGCGCTCAGGCAGATGATCGAAACCAGGATGGATAGCGGGATCGAGACGGCGATGATCAGGGTGCTGCGCCAGCTTCCCAAAAACACCAGAATCATCAAGCCGGTGAGGCAAGCCGCGATGACCGCTTCGCGCACCACGCCCTCAATCGATCCTCGGACGAAAATGGATTGATCGGCCAGCGTGCGGATCTGCAATTCCGGCGGCAAAGATGGGATGAGGATGGGCAACATCTTCTTGATGCCCGCCACGATGTCGAGGGTAGAAGCGTTGCCGGCCTTCTGGATCGACACCAGCGTGGCTCTCCGGCCATCCACGCGAACGATGTTGGTTTGCGGCGGGAAGCCGTCGCGCACATGAGCCACGTCGCCGATGTAAATCGTGGTGGATCCCACATTCTTGATGGGCAGCCGGTTCAATTCCGCAACTGTTTTCGGGCTGCCGTTCATGTCCACGTCGTACTCAGTGGAGCCAATCTTCACGGTTCCGGAAGGCAAAATCAGGTTCTGGGCGCTGACCGCGTTGACCACGTCGAGCGGCGAGAGACCCTTAGCTTGCAGTGCGGCAGTATCCAGGTCGACCTGGACCTGGCGCTGCTTGCCGCCATACGGAAACGGGATAGCCGCACCCGGCACGGTGATCAGACGCGTGCGGATGAAGTTCGTTCCAAGGTCGAAGAGTTCCTGCTCGGATAATTTCTCGCTCGAAAGACCCAACTGAAGGATGGGGACTGTCGATGCGTTGTAGGTAATGACCAAGGGTGGGGTTGTGCCTGGAGGCAGCTGTCGAAGCTGGGTCTGCGAGATGGCCGTAACCTGCGCGATCGCCTTGTTGATATTGGCATTCGGCTGAAAGAAGACCTTTACGACCGCGATGCCGTCCAGCGATTGCGATTCGACATGTTCAATGTCGTCCACCAGAGTCGTCAGGGCTCGCTCGGTCACTGAAACGATCCGGTTCGACATCTCTTCGGAATTCAAACCGGTGTAGTTCCAGACGATGCTGACGACGGGAATATCAATGTTGGGGAAGACATCGGTGGGCGTGCGATAAATAGTCAGTGGCCCAACGATGAGGATCAGCAGGGCCAACACAATAAAGGTATAAGGGCGCCGTAAAGCTAATTTGACAATCCACATTCGAGTGTTTCCGACTGCAACCTCGGATCGTTGTCGTCACTCAGCCAACAGGAAGCCGGCCGAGGGGCACGCGAGGAGAACGATCCGCTGCCTCAAAGTTTGAGACGCCCTTATTTGATTCAGTTTACGCCAAGAACGCTGCAACGTTTTGATTTTGCTTCAATTGCATCGATTTTTTCGATCAGAGAATGGCTCATTTCAGGCCATGCGAGGTTTTTGGGCGGAGTGTCTATCGCGGCAAAACGAGGTGACTGGCCCAGTCTCCCAAAAACAAACCGCCGAAGGCATCTGGTTCAATGCCTCCGGCGGACCCTGGTAGCCTGCCCTTCCCCGTAGCAGGTTTCCTCTTGGGATTTCGCTCGAACGGTGGCGCGATCCACGCTGCTCTTTCCCGTCCGGCGGGAGCTGTTGTCGCCAACTTCAATGGGATTGTGATGGAGGCGCGGAATACGTTACAGGTTCGCGAGAAATTTCGAAGGCGTCCCGTAGAGAGCCGTCCGGTTCGGCAAGAGAGCATCACCGTAGCGGCGGAAACGATAGTGCTAAGATAGCCGCCATCGCAGAAGTATGCAGGGGCCTAACGCGTGCAATTCGAGACCTTTGACGAGGCGTACCTAGACCGCTTACGGGCTGGTGATTTTCGAACTCAGGAGCACTTTGTTGCTTATTTCAGCGAGTTGATCCACCTCAAGATGCGTTCCCGTGTGCGGACGCCACAAGCGATCGAAGACGTTCGCCAAGAAACTTTCGCCCGGGTTTTTGCCGCGCTGCGTGGGCCAGTCGGGATACGTCAACCGGACAGGCTTGGCGCCTTTGTGAATTCCATCTGCAACAATGTCTTGCTGGAGTACTATCGCAACTCCAACCGCACCAGCTCGTTGGAAGACGACGACAGCCTCGATTTTGCGGATACGCGGGGCGACATCATCGGCACTATCCATTCGAAGCAGATGCAGTCGCAAGTTCGGAAAATCCTGGACGAGATGGCTGTTCGTGACCGTGGCATCATCCAGCAGGTCTTTCTCGAAGAACGCGATAAAGACGAAGTCTGCCGCAATTTTGGAGTCGACCGTGACTATCTTCGGGTTCTGCTACACCGTGCGAAATCGGCATTCAAGTCCTTGTATTTAAAGCAGGTTAAGAGCATTGGAGCGGGCGGGAGGCATATGTTCTGGCTTTTGTTCGTGCACCAGTTCTGTTTGAAACTTTAAGTCCGCATGAAACGAATGTTCACGTTTCTTCACTACCTGTCAGGGGCAATATGGACCACAACGAGGCGATCGCCAACGGAACTGTCGAGCGCTACCTGCTGGACGAGCTTTCGTCCGAAGCGCGCGATCAATTCGAGGAGCATTTCTTCAGCTGCTCCGAGTGCAGCCTGGATTTGCGAGCAGCGGCGAGCTTCATTGACCAGAGCAAGATCGTCTTAAGCCGTCCAACTCTGCCCAAAGAAGTACCGGCAACCACGAACTGGGGATGGGTGCAGTGGTTCCGTCCGGCAATCGCGATTCCGGTGATGGCAATGCTGCTTGCCATAATCGGATATCAGGCAGCGAATCGCCCATTCGGAACGGCGATGGCGCCGCGATTATTGAGTTCAGTGTCTCTCCTATCGGCGAATGCACGGGGTGAAGCTGGCGCCAGCATCCGGATCCCGAAAGGCACACCCTTTGTTGTCTATGTTGACGTGCCCCCGAGCGCCGGCGCAAAGTCGTTCGCGGCTGACTTCGTTTCGCCAAAGGGTATGCTCTTGTGGACCCTGCCTTTACCTGCCGACGCAACCAAGGACACGCTGACGCTCGAAGTACCTCCAGTTTCCGGGCCGAGCGGGACTTATACAATACTAATTCGCGCGATCGATCCTCGAGGGGAATCGACCGAATTGAATCGATATTCACTGACGCTGGATCAGCCGTAGTGAGCTGTCCCGTTCTTCCTTGTTGTTATCGAAACAAGCTTCTGGATCGCAGCTAAAGCGTCCTTTGGGGCGATCACTCTCTGTTCTGTAGTCGCTTCTTGAGCATTTCCGGCCTCGCGCCGAGAGTTAAAGGAGTGAATTATGGGCAACGCTACTCCAAGACGTTATGTGTTTTATGCGGAAGCGAACTATCTAACCGCGCAGGTGGATGGCAATACCCCCCACATCATTCCCGAGCAGGGGTTTCAGCGGCTGCCCGTCTACGGCGGAACGCTAAACGGTGCCAACACCGGGTTTAATGAGGCTGGCCTGATCTCGATCAAAAATGGCTACGCAAATTTGACTGGAGCTGCGAATCCGGCCGGCTGGAGTACGACGGTTGAAGTGGTCGTCCAGAATCTGAATATCGCGAATCAAATTACGGCCGATGAGGTGATCGCGAAAATCACAACCGAGTACCCGAAAGTTGGAAACGTTCCCAGCATCAGCTTTCAGGGGACGCACTTCGTGAATCTCAAGGTCGGCGGGAAACTGGTGAATCCGGTGCTTAATCTCAACCTCTGCGGGCCAAAGCCGGCTGGCGATGTGCCATGGATCAATGACGCAGCTTTTTTGCTGAAGGCTCAAACAGAGTTCAGTGCAATCGCTACGTCAGGCGCTCCAGCAGAGATTGCGGGAGCCTACGCGGGCTGGAATTTTGCAACGGTACAAGCCCGCGGAAAAGTCGATTGCTCCCTGGTGACTGGAGTGAACGGGCTTCCGGGCCAATCGTTCGGGCACGTCATCGTGATTCCTGGATTTGGCAATCTTTACCTGGCGGAGCTGGCAGTGGGCACGCACGTCGAACTCACGATGCTCCGAGTGGACGTGACATCGCAGGGGAAGACACAGCTTAGGACGGTGACCGCTGACTCGCAAGGTCATGGCATGCCGTAGCCGGAGGGCATCCAGCCTGTCCATTCCTATCAAGGCAGGGGTTACCCCTCTCAGCGGGTCTCTGCCTTTCTTCACTCCAGTCCCTTTGTCATTCTGAATCTACGCATCTTTGTTCTCGCCCGCGCCGTCACTACTGCCATAGAATTCTTGCGCCGCGTGGCCGGCATCCTTGCTTGGACGATCCCCAATGCTAGCCGCTTCGACTCTTGAAACGAGAACCAGCCTACGTGCGAACGGAAGCGCATCGGTCTACGGGGTTCGTGAACGGGCAGAAAGCACCCTACGGGGCATCCTTGGTAACTTTGCGCTTCCTGTCATCATGGCTGTTCTGCTCAATTCTTCGGGATGTACGCGGCCGAACTCGCCAGAGGAAACTTTTGAAAAAGCTTTTCGCAGCTATGTAGGCGGAGATTTCGAGAAGGGCAGTGACGAAGCCGAGAAAGGCGAGCGCCAGTTTGCCAAAGCCGGCAATGATTGGCCTCTGCGATTTCGGGCATTGCGAGCTGAAATCCTGGTGTTCGGAGGGGAGAGCCGCCCTGGGCTCGAGGTTCTGCAAACTTTTCCCGCGAATCTGAGCCCGGCCCTCAAGGTACATGTGCTGGCTTTACGGAGTGTGGCACAGGCGCGCCTGCACCAGTTTGATCAGGCTTCCGCGGATTTGCGCGAGGCACAACACATGTGCGAAGCCCAGACTCTGACGGCTTGCGGTGGCGTACTGCGGGCAGAGGGGTTTCTCGCTGAGCAGCGTGGGGATTTTGAGAGTGCAGCAGCTCGCTTTCAAGAAAGCCTGGATTTCGCCCGCGTGCACCACGATGCTTATCTCGAAGCCACCGCCCTACTGAATCTAGGTTTTTGCGCGCGGCACTTGCACCACTATGACGAAGCAATCGATTGGCTCACAAGCGCCCGAAAGGCCGCGGTCGATCTTGATGCGGGTGTCCTGGAAACCAAAGCCATCGGCGATCTTGGGGATGTTTATTACAGCCTTGGAGATTTTGACCAGTCCCTTGAATGGACGCTCCGCGCCAAACAGCGAGCTATCGATCTCCACGACAGCTTCGACGAACTGGCTTGGGAGATGGACGCGGGGCAGGTTTACGCCGCGCTTGGAGAGAACTCGAAAGCAGCCGCCTCATTCCAACAGGCGCTCGCCCGTGCGAGGCGTCTCAACAGCAAACAGGATATTGCGGATGGCCTGACGGTATTGGCGGCTCTCGGCCTGCAAACGGGAGATATCGACAGCGCTGAGCGGTACTGTGATGAGGCTTTAGCCATGGCAAGAGGGGACCATAACCGTGCCAACGAGTTGGACCCTTTGCTGATCCAAGGAACTGTAGCAGCCCGCAGACACGACGAAACAGCCGCGCAGGCCATCCTCAACCCGTTGATCCAGGATCCGTCAGTCAGCGCATCGCTAAAGTCGCAGTCGGAATATGCGCTAGCCAGAATGTTTCAAGAACTCGGCAAACTCGAATTAGCCGAGCGATCCTACGAAAAAGCGCTTGCAAACTTCGAGAGCGCGCGTGCCGAAATCTTGCACGACGACCTACGACTGCCATTTCTAACGAACGCAACCAACATCTACGAAGACTACATCGACTTCCTGATTGGGCAAGGCAAATCGGCGAAAGCTCTGGCCGTGGCAGACTTCGGGAGAGCCCAGACCCTCGCCGAGGGTCTAGGCCTGGCAAAAATAAACGAGCGGCCGCAATGGGTGGATCCAAGACTGGTAGCTGCGCACGAACAGAAGAGCGTCCTGTTCTATGCGCTCGGGCAAAGACGGTCCTACTTGTGGGTCATCACCTCGCGAGAAACTCGCCTTATCGATTTGCCTCCCAGACCTATGATTGATGCGGAAGTTCAACGTTACCGAAAGCTATTGGCTTCGCCGCTTGAACCGTTGACGACGGAAAACAGTCTACTTTTCCAGCAACTCGTCGAACCAGTGCTCCCTTTCCTCAATGCTACGGAGCCGGTGGTGATTGTCCCGGACGGCAGTCTCAACGGATTGAACTTTGAAACCCTGGTCGTGCCTGCGCCCCAGCCACACTATTGGATTGAAGATGTCACTCTCGCTTACGCCAGTTCCCTTCGAATCCTGGCGCGAACCGTCCGCGTGCCGACCGCTGCCGATCGCAAACTGCTCCTGATCGGAGCACCGGTATTCGCCAGCAAAGAATACAGTCCGCTGCCCCACGCCAAGCTCGAGATGGAAGTGGTGAGTAAGCATTTCGAGCCGACGAGCGAAACCGTTCTCGCGGGCGAGCTTGCAACTCCGCTCGCGTATGTTTCGAGCCAACCTGAACGATTTTCTTTTTTGCATTTTGTAGCCCATGGCACTGCAAACCGCCTCAGCCCACTCGACTCAGCGGTAATCCTCTCGAAGGCCAGCAGTGCGGACGAATCTTACAAGCTTTACGCGCGCACGATTTTGCAAAAGCCTCTACACGCAGAGTTAGTGACCATCTCCTCCTGCTACGGCTCAGGTTCACGCACATACTCGGGAGAAGGACTGGTGGGGCTCTCGTGGGCTTTTCTCCGCGCAGGAGCACACCACGTGATCGGGGCGCTGTGGGAGGTAAGCGACGACTCGACCCCTCAGCTCATGAATGCGCTCTACTCAGAATTGGCGAAAGGAGAGCCGGTCGAGCGTGCGCTGCGCAATGCCAAACTCTCTCTGCTGCACTCAGGATCTGTCTTTCGACGTCCCTTCTACTGGGGCCCCTTTCAACTCTATTCCGGATCGTAGGATTGAACCGCAGCGTCAACACGCTCCACTGCACTGAGCTAGAATCCGTACAGCGCAGGTAGGGAAGAGGAACCTGCCGGCCCGACACCTTTGCCGAATCCGCCGAAGGAACTATGAGCCATCATCCCTCCATGGAATTTACACCCTTGAGAAAGGTTCGGGAGGTCAACTCAAGAATTGCCGAAGCATGCTGTTGGCGAGGGCCTATGCTTGTCTTGGCGTTCGCGATCACCCTGTTTAGCGCCGCCTGTACCCGCAACGGCGAACCGATTCGGATAAGTCTTCCGGCGAGTTCTGCGACCGGTCCCTTGCGGCCGAGTACTGTGAATCCACGTTATTTCAGCGATCCGAGTGGAAAGATCGTATATCTCGCAGGTTCACACACGTGGAACAACTTTCAGGATTGGGGCTTTTCGAATCCTCCTCCGCTGTTTGACTATCCCGCTTATCTGAATTTTCTGAACCGGTACGACCTCAATTTCTTTCGACTCTGGACGTTCGAACAGACTGAAGACGAGCCTTGGTCCAAGGAGTCGATTTACTTCACGCCTCTACCCTACTTGCGAACCGGTCCGGGAAACGCCATTGATGGCGGTCTTAAGTTTGATTTAACTCGCTATGATGAGCGGTTCTTCACCCGCCTGCGCGAGCGCGTGCAAATGGCAGGCACACGGGGAATCTATGTCTCTATCATGTTGTTCGACGGCGAAATTGGGGACAAAGCAGAAAAGCCCAATATCGGCAAAGGAAACCCGTGGCGCAATCACCCCTACCATCGCGCAAATAACGTCAATGGCATTGACGGTGATTTAAACGGCGACGGCCAAGGCTGGGAAATCGATACCCTGCAGGATCCGCGGGTTCTCGCACTGCAGGAAGCCTACGTCGCGAAAATCATCGACACGGTCAATGATCTCGACAACGTGCTGTACGAAGTGAGCAATGAAACCACAAACGTATCGGTGACCTGGCAATACGAGATCATCCGGTTTGTACATAACTACGAGAAAACCAAGCCGAAGCAGCATCCCGTCGGAATGACATCGATTTATCCGGATGGCCGGAATGCCGATCTGCGAGCCAGCCCGGCCGATTGGATTTCGCCGGCAGAAAATGCCGAAGAGTCCTATAAAACCAATCCGCCGGCAGCCGACGGGCGGAAGGTGATCGTGGCGGACACCGATCATTTGTGGGGTATTGGTGGAGATGTGGATTGGGTTTGGAAAAGCTTCACTCGAGGACTCAATCTGTTATTCATGGATCCTTACAAGGCGATCATCGCGGAGGGAGGAGTTCCTCTTGTCCGAGACCTCCAAACCGACGAGCAGACGCAAGATCCAAAGGAGAAGCTCGTCTGGGAAGACATACGGAAAAATTTGCTTTACACGCGGTTATTCGCGGCGCGACTCGATCTCGCAAAAATGATTCCCCAACCAGAGTTGTCGTCTACACGCTATTGCCTGGCAGATCCCGGCACAACCTACCTTGTGTTTTTGCCGAGTAGGCGCAGACGATACCGATGGCTGCGCAACGAAGTGAAGGTCGACCTGCGTGCGGCCCATGCCACTCTGCGAGCCGAGTGGTTTGATCCGGAAACCGGCAAAGTCTATACCGAAGGCCAAGTAAACGGGGGACGGTGGACGAGCTTTGAAGCACCTTTTTGGGGAGCCGCGGTCCTGCAACTCAAGGCCGACAACCCACGGCCCTAAGAAATATTCCCGTTGTTCATTCCAATCTGAGGTTTCGAACGGCTGCGTCCGTCGAAGGTTGGTGCCGGGAGGGGGGGTCGAACCCCCACGAGGGGTGAACCTCGGCGGATTTTGAGTCCGCTGCGTCTGCCAGTTCCGCCATCCCGGCACGAAATAGAGAGAAGAGAAGTGCCCAAAGAAATGACTGGCGTCCATCAGTATCGCACAGCCGGCGAGGCAAGGCCCAGTTCGGCTAAAGTGCGGATCCAATACGGCCCTCCGTCGCACAAGAAATCGGTTGACCCAAGTTGGTCCAACAGTCCAAAATGTTCCGCTTTTGTGAGGCGAGAGTTCGCACTCTCCCCTTCAACCGCTGAACAATCAACAAGCAGGCCGCAGTGCGTTGTACTCACGACTTCGGTTGCCCAGGTTCCAGCGATCCGTACTCATACTGAAGGAGAAGGGTCTTGATGCAAGCCAGCAAGCTCTATTTACACTTTCGCCCAGTCATTTTCTGGGCCGCGCTCCTCTTCCCGGCTACTTTTGCTTCGGCACAGGCCAATCCACTTTCCGCTCACGTCGAAATTACCCCATTGCAGAGTTACTCAGGCGGCGCGGCCCCGGCGAAGCCAACCAAGATTCTGGTCTATGACTTCACGGTGAACGCCGAAGATGTGCAGGTAGACAAATCTCAGCAAATCCGTCTTCGCCACCTTGTAATGGGAGACGAGAACAAAAAGTCGGTGGGCGAGAATGCAGTCGAAGAACTAGCGAAGGAATTGGTGAAGCGGCTAAAGAAGACAGGTATTCCGGCAGAAAGAGAGCATTCCAGCACGAGCGCTCCTGCGCCCAATACGCTTGCCATCCAAGGCAATTTCTTGTCCGTGAAACAGGGAGAAAAAACTGAGCGGGTCGCAATCGGCATGGGTGCGGGCTCTGCGGAAGTTAAAACAAAAGTCGAAGCGCAATACGCAGCTCCCGACAAACCAGTGCTGATCTCGGAGTTCCAGACGTCGACCACGCTGTCGCAGAACCTAGGAGCAGCGGAACCAGTTGTAGCCGGTGCCAACCCTGCTGCCGCAGCTGCCAAGGCAACGGTCGGCGATCGGAAGAAAAACGTAGCTGCCTACTCGCAGCGAACCGCCGATGCAATCGCTAAACAAATCACGGATCAGATGACCGCGCTCGGGTGGGTTTCGTCGGGCAAGAAATGACGAGTTTTTTCTGATTCATTCAAGGTGAGGATGGGTGTCGGGTGCGGCTCACTGGCGTTTATCGGCCGCGAGACTTCTGCATGATCTTGTCCAGAATTAGGTGTTCCTGTGGAGTGCTCCTGATCGCTTGTACGCTCCTGCCGTCTGCGGCGCAGCAAACCTCTTCTCCAGTTCCCCTTCTCACTCTGAATGGTGCCATCCAACTTGCGCTCGCCGGCAATCGTGATCTCAAGATTGCAAACCTCGAGGTTGAGAAGTCGAAGTGGCAAGTCGCCGCAGCGAAGACCCGACGACTTCCCGGCTTTAAGACTTACATTTTTGGCTCAGGGAGCCTGACCGACGCTTCCTTTCTCTTTAAGGAAGGGTCGCTAGGCAAATTCCACGGTGAACCAATCCCCAGTTCGGATCAAAAGATACAGCTCTCAAGCGGTTTCACCGGATACGCGCTCGCCGAGGCGTCTCAACCGCTGACCCAACTCTATAAAATTCATCTGGCAATCCGAGAACAGGAACTCTCGTCGGAACTTAACAGCGAGGAATACCGCGGCAAGCGTCAGAGCGTGCTTGCGAATGTGAAACAAGCCTACTACGCCGTGCTCCAGACCGAGAGCAGTCTCGACGTGGCTCAGGCCGATGTGAAGCAATACGAGGAAACGAAGCGCGTCGCAGCCGACTATCTCGCGCAGGAAGCCGTTCTTAAGTCGGACGAACTGGACTCTGAGGCCAAGTTGGCCCAGGCGCAATATCAGATCGTGGATCTGACGAATAACCTTTTGTCTCAGAAAGAGCAGCTTAACGATCTGTTGGGAAGAGACATCGAAACCGACTTTCGTACGGAGCAGGTGCCCGCCATCGGTTACGAGGAAACGGATCTTCACCTCGCGCAACAGAAGGCACTGTCACAACGCCCGGAGATGCACGAGGCGGCCATCAAGGTGGAGAAGGCGGAATACGATCGCAGATTAGCCAAGGCCGACTATATTCCTGACATTGGCGCCGCCCTGCGCTACTTCAGCCCCATGAACACGCAGCTTCTGCCCACCAACATCGTGGCTGCGGGCGTCGAGATGAGCTGGGAGCCGTTTGAATGGGGACGAAGAAAAGATGATGTGAAACAAAAAGCGATTGCGGTCGATCAGAGCCAGTTTCAGCTGCAACAAGTACGGTCGCAAATTCTTCTCGATGTGAATAACCGTTTTCGAAAGCTGGCACAGAGCCGGCAGGGGCTCACGGTGGCACAGGCGGCGCGGGTAGCGGCCGAGGAAAAGCTACGCGAGATCAACGATAAGTTCAGCAAGGAAGCCGTGCTGCTGCGGGACGTCCTGCAGCAACAAACCTCGTTGGCGAACGCAAATCATGATTATGAGGAAGCTTTGCTTGGGTTCTGGACCGCAAAGGCGAACTTCGAGAAGGCGCTGGGGGAGGAATAAGGCGATGAACCGACAAAAGGCGCTTGTGTGCGCCGCCGCGGCCTTTTTGACCTTGTGCCTGGCCAGCTGCGAAGAGGCAAAGTCAACTGCTCCGACACCCCTTCCGGTTCGCGCCGCCAACGTTGAGAGCATTCGCAGCGGCAACGCGGTCAAATACTCAGCCACTATCGTTCCCTATTCGCAGGTCGATCTTTCCTTCAAGTCGAACGGATACGTAGAGCGAATTTTGCAGGTCAATGGATCGGACGGCCGTCGACGGAACGTGGATCAAGGTGATTTTGTGAAGCGCGGCACGGTACTCGCCCTGGTAAGTCAGCAGGACTACCTCGACAAGCTGAATCAGGCCAAGGCGCAACTCTTCCGCGCGCAAGCAGATTACGACAAGGCTAAACAGAGCTTCGACCGAACTTCTGCTTTGTACCAGTCGAAGAGTGCTACCAAGCCCGACTACGACTCCGCGAAAGCCCAACTCGACAGCAACACCGCCGCTGTCGACTCGGCCAAGGCGCAAATCAGCGAGGCTCAGGTAGCGTTCGACTACTGCTCCCTGAAAGCGCCGTTCGACGGCTGGATCATAAAACGCACTGTGGATGCCGGTAGTCTCGTAGGACCTGCCACAAACGGCTTCACGATTGCCGACACAAGTTCGGTGAAAGTGGTTTTCGGTGTCCCAGACGTCGCGATCAGCCGCATAAAGCTCGGCCAAAGGATGGTCATCTTCACGGACGCGATCCCTGAACAATTCACCGGCAGGGTGACGACGATCTCTCCGGCGGCCGATCCGAAGAGTCGCGTCTATTCGGTGGAGGTGGCGATCCAGAATCCTCAGAACAGATTGCGTTCTGGAATGATTGCCACACTGGCATTGGGGGCCGAAGAGTTTTCCAAACCGCTCACCGTTGTACCCCTGGAAGCGGTCGTTCGAAATCCGCGGCAGACGGATGGATTCGCAGTAATGATCGCCTCGGGTACGGGCGATTCCGTCACCGTCCAGTTGCGTCCGGTCGAACTGGGAGATGCTTATGGAAACAAAATCGCAATCACCAGCGGCTTGGACGTGGGCGAGCGAGTGATCACAACCGGTGTGACGTTATTGAAAGATGGAGACACGGTGCGGCTACTGCCCTAGACGCAAGCGTTCAAGGCAACCACCGGCATTCGAGAAAGGCCCATGGCTCACAAGACTGAAGCCGAAATGATTAAGAGCACGCACAACACTGCGCGCTTCTTCACCGAGCACCGCCAGGTCTCGTTCATTCTGCTCATCGCGGTCTTCGTTTGGGGCTATTACGGCTATATGAACATGCCGAAACGGAAGGATCCGAGCATTCCCGTTCGGGTCGCCGTCGCGAGTACGAACTGGCCGGGAGCTACTACCGAACAAGTCGAGCAACTCGTGACGCGCCCGATCGAGCAGACGATGGCGCAGAATGCGTTCATCAAACCACCTGTCCCTTCCGACTTCGGTATTCGCTCAATCAGCTTCCCCGGTCTTTCGCTGGTGTACGTCCAGCTCGACGACTCCGTCAAAGACACCAAGAAGCAATTCAGCGACATCAATCTGAAACTGATCGCGCTCAACAGCAGATTGCCCCAGGGAGCAGGACCGATTCAGTTCAACAGCGACTTCGGTGATACCGCGGCGATGATGCTTACGGTGGCCAGTCCGCCGGTCAGTCCGCTGGAAGTAACTCTGCGCGCTCGGGCCATTCAAAAGGCGATCGAAGAGACGCGCGCCCGAGATCGCAAAAACTCCCCACAGCCAAGAATCAGCATTGTCAGCGGCTTTCCTCAGTCCGTTTCCGCGGACCTGGTTCGGGATTCCTTCGATACATTAATTCGCGACGCTGTACAGAGCGGCATCATCCGCGATCCTCACATGTTCCAAGGCAGCGGATTCATGGGCGTCGATTGCTATTCCATCCTGAGCGCCGACGCACTGCACCAGCAGGGGGATCAATTCGTCTGGCAGCGGCTCCATCGGTCTGAACTCCATCCCGATGCTTGGCCGGGCGTGTACATCAGCGATCCTGCCGAGACCGAAAAGAAGCTGGCTGCGGTGGCCGGAGATCGATATTCCTACCACGAGCTTGACGACTTCACCGATCTCATTGCGCGCACGGTGCAGGGGGCTCCGGAAGTTGCGAAGATAGAGCGCAAGGGCGTTCTGCCTGAACAGATCTATCTCGATTACTCGCAAGAGCGTCTAGCTTCATATGGCGTCAAGCCGGGGGATCTCAAAAACATTCTGGGTGCACGCAATATCACGTTGCCCGGCGGTCAACTTGAGGTGGGTCCACAGAGTATTCAAATCAATCCCTCGGGTCGCTTCGATTCGGCGCAGCAAATTGGAAGCGTCATTATCGGTACGGCATCAAATGGCGCGCAGAGTCCTGTCTATCTTCGCGACTTGGTCAGCATCTCGCGCGGGTATCAGAGTCCTGCGAAGTACCTGAACTACCTGACTTGGCAGGATCCCAGTGGAGCCTGGCATCGAAGCCGGGCAGTGACAGTTGCCGTGCAAATGAAGGATGGCGAACAGATAGACGCTTTTGGCAAGAGCGTGGATGCTAAGTTAGCCGCGCTGCGGAACTACCTGCCGGAGGATCTCATCCTTGCGCGCACTTCCGATCAGCCGTTGCAGGTCAAAGAGAACATCAGCCTCTTTATGGATGCTCTTTACGAAGCCATCGCCCTGGTGGTGCTGGTTTCTCTCATCGGCTTCTGGGAATGGCGGTCGGCCGTGCTCATGGCTATTTCGATCCCGATCACCCTGGCCATGACTTTCGGGATGATGTATCTGCTCGGCATTGATATTCAGCAGGTGAGCGTGGCGACCCTGATTATCGCGCTTGGCCTGCTGGTGGATGATCCGGTGGTCGCGGGCGACTCTATCAAGCGCATGCTGGCCGAAGGCAATCCGAGCATCGTCGCTGCGTGGCTCGGCCCAACCCAACTGGCTACCGCGATCATGTACGCCACGGTCACAAATATCGTAGCCTATCTTCCCTTCCTGCTGCTCACCGGAAGCACAGGAGAGTTCCTGTATAGCCTGCCGATCGTGATGACATGCGCTCTCGTGGCCTCGCGGCTGGTATCGATGTCATTTATCCCGTTCCTTGGCTATTACCTCCTCAAGCCAGAGCCGGAGAAATCGCTGGAAGAGCGCCGGACGTCAGGTTTGATGGGGTACTACGCGCGCGCCGCGAAATATTCGATCGAACATCGCTGGAAATTCTTTATCGGGTCGCTGGTTTTCCTGGTTCTCGGCGGATTGGTCTTCAAGCAGTTGAAGTCTGCATTTTTTCCCGAGGATGTGCAGTATTGGTCCTATATCGACGTCTGGCTACCTAACAACGCCAACCTTGGGGCCACCAATCAGGTAACGCAACGCGTCGAGCAGATAGTGCATGAGGAGGCGGCGCGTTACGACCGCGAACATCCGGACGCCAAACGCGGCTCTATCCTGCGTTACGTCACGGCCTTCGTGGGAGGCGGCGGGCCGCGTTTCTGGTTTTCTGCCTCCCCACAGCTGCAGCAGTTAAACTACGCGCAAGTCATCATCGAACTCAAAGACAAAGAAGTCACTCCGGAATTCGTTGCGCGCTTGCAGCCACTGCTGACAGCATCGGTCCCCGGAGCCCGCATGGATGTCCGACAGCTTCTAACCAATCCCCTCGACTATCCCATCGAGGTCCGAGTCTCCAGCAACGCAGACCTCACGGCGGAGGCTGAGGCCGCCGACAACCGGACCTTGCTGCGCATTGCGGGACAGGTGGAGAACATTTTCCGATCGATTCCGCTGACCGAGCGGACTCGCAACGAATGGGGCGACGAGAATCCACAATTGCAACTCCGTGTCGACCCGGACCGGGCGAATCTGGCCGGCATCACGAATATGGATGTGGCCAACTCGTCGACTTCGGGCATGAGCGGAGTAACCGTGACCGCTTTGCAGGAAGGTCAGAAACAAATTCCCGTCGTGGCGCGTCTGCGAGGGGACGAACGCGGAAGACTCTCAGATGTGGAGAACCTCTACGTATACGCTTCGCAAGATAACTCCAAAGTTCCGCTCGTGCAGATCTCGAATCTGAATCACGATCTCGAACTTGGCCGCATTGTGCGGCTGGAGCAATTCCGGACCATCAACGTCCGCACCTTCGCCAGGGCCGGCCACCTCAGCTCGGAAGTTCTGCAACTGGCGATGCCCAAGATACAAGAGCTGCAGAAAAATCTGCCGCCGGGATACAGCGTCATCGTAGGCGGCGAGCTCGATAAAACGAAAACCGGCTTCCGCAATCTCGCAATGGTGATGGCGATATCTATCTTTGCCGTGTTCCTCGCGCTGCTGTTTCAGTTCAATAACGCCATCAAGCCGATTCTGGTTCTTGCAGCAGCTCCTTACGGAATGATTGGCGCCTTCGTGGCCCTTTGGGTAATGGGTGAGCCTTTCGGATTTATGGCGTTCCTTGGCGTGGCGAGCCTCGTCGGCGTCATTGTCAGTCACTCGATCGTGCTTTTTGACTTTATCGAGGAGCGGCATTTGGCCGGGGACGACTTTGAAAATGCCGTAATTGATGCCGGGATCATCCGTCTGCGCCCGGTGCTGATTACAGTATTTGCAACCGTTCTGGCACTTTTCCCACTCGCCATGCATGGTGGTCCTCTTTGGAAACCGCTGTGCTACGCTCAGATTGGCGGCCTGCTGATCGCTACCGTAGTGACTAAGCTTCAGGTCCCCGTGATGTATGCGATCTTTGTTCTTGACCTCAAGATTCTGAAGTGGGAAACCAAGCCGGAAACTCCAGAAACAGCAAATCCAGCCCAGGCTTAGCCCTGCGGCATCTTCGCTCTCTTATGGCATGATGGATGCTTGGGAGGGTCCTTGAAAGCTCTTCTGCTGGAGAACATTAGCGGCGTCGCCAAGCTCAATTTTGTCCGGGCGGGATTCGAAGTGGAGACTCTAACCGGAGCGTTGAGCGAGTCCGAACTTGTTCCGAGAATGCAAGACGTTGCGATTCTCGGCATCCGCTCGAAAACACGCATCACTTCAACCGCGCTTCAAGCCGCCCCGAAACTGCTGGCGATCGGAGCCTTTTGTATTGGCGTCGACCAGATCGACCGCCAAGCTTGTAGCGACTTCGGTATCGGTGTTTTCAATGATCCACACAGTAATAGCCGATCGGTAGCGGAGCTTGCGTTAGGCGAGATCATCATGCTCGTTCGGCGAGTTTTCGCCGCCAGCATGGCCATGCATTCGGGCGGGTGGAACAAATCCGCGGCCGGCTGCCACGAAGTGCGCGGACTTACCCTGGGAATCGTCGGCTATGGCCGGATCGGCTCGCAACTTTCGGACTTGGCCGAGGCATCCGGCATGCGCGTCATTTTCAGCGATGTTGCCGATGTCCTGGCCCGAGGAAACGCCAAGCGCTGCACATTCCAGGAGATCCTTCAGCAGGCGGATGTAGTTTCACTCCACATCGACGGCAAACCCCGGAACCGCAACCTGTTCGGAGAAGATGAATTCCGCCTGATGAAGCCCGGCTCACACTTCGTCAATCTGAGCCGTGGCTTTGTCGTCGATCACGAAGCGCTGGCGCGGAATCTGGCAAGTGGTCACCTGGCTGGGGCCGCGGTGGACGTGTTCCCCCAGGAACCGGAAACCGGAGGGGTCTTCCATAGCCCATTGCGGAGCTTGCCCAATGTGATTCTGACTCCCCACATTGGGGGCAGCACGGAGGAAGCGCAGCAGAATATTGGGCAATTCGTCTCTTCCCGGCTGGTTGAATTCCTGCAAACCGGGAATACGATGCTGAGCGCGAATCTTCCCCACTGCCACCTCGAACCTTATCCGGAATCGCACCGGCTCACACATATCCACCGGAATATGCCGGGTATGCTGCTGGCAATCAACGAAGTTTTAGCCGGACGGAAGATCAACATTGAGCGGCAGGTTCTGGACACTCGCGGTGATTTGGGCTACGCCATTTACGATATCAATCAAAGCTGCGATTCTACTTTGCTGGCAGAGCTCTCCCGGGTACCGCATACCATACGCGTGCGGGCCACTCGGCTTTTTGAAGAGATCCCGTCGTACTCGGGATGAGTTGCCGTTTCAGTAGCTTACAGGCAATCAAAGGTGGGGTGTACGTTTGCCGCCCCGATTTTGTGTCATTGGCGCGTCTCCATTGACCCCTTTGGGACCTTCCAGCCATCAGTCCAGTACTCGATACTTTGCGTGCGCGGTTCGGTGCGCGTTCAGGCTTCTGCGTGACGTGGGCACCGAATCTAGCGAAGTTGTATCGCTAGCAAACTCAGCAGGATACGGCCATGAGGTTGACGATGGATCGTCTAAAGAGTGGCAAGGGCATCATTCTGGCACTGTTGCTTCTAAGCATCAGCGGCCTGTTTGGCTGCGGTGCTGCCACCTCCACAAACGGTTCTTCTTCTTCGGCCCAGGGGCTTGCACTAGCCACGTCATCCCTCACTTTTGGGACCGTGGTGGCAGGCTCGAATACAAGCCTCACCGATACCCTCACGAATACTTCGACCGGCACGATTACGATCATCGCCGCCGCAGCTTCGAACTCTAGTTTTCGAGTGACCGCTCCAGCCCTCCCCCTTTCCCTTTCCCCTGGGCAGAGCACGAATCTGACGGTGGCCTTTGTTCCCCAGACTTCGGGCAAACCTACCGGGACGATCACCTTATCTGCCGGTAAGGGTCAATTGCAGATCGCGGTTTCAGGCACCGCCGTGAACGCCGGGGCGCTCAGCCTAAACCCAAGTTCGTTGTCGTTCGGCAATGTGGTGCTGGGCAAGAGTCAGACGGAGAGCGTTTCGCTCACGAATACGGGCGGTTCGGTTGTAACCGTCAACCAGGCATCGGCCAGCAGCTCCAGCTTTAGCATCAGTGGCTTGACGCTGCCGTTGAGCCTAAATCCGGGCCAGAGCACGACGTTCAGTGTGCTGTTCACGCCGCAATCGACGGGCGCTGTTTCAGGTAGTATCGCCGTCGCGGGCAATGCTTCGTTGTCTGCGCAAACCTCCAGTGGGCAAGCGGTCAGTGTTTCGACGTCCGCGAGCATGTCGGGATCTGGAGTTACATCCGGGCAGCTCTCGGCCACCCCGAGTTTCATCGACTTTGGCAATGTCGCCGTCGGCAAGTCTCAGGCTCAAGCTGCGACTCTGGTGAACTCCGGGAGCACGAGCATCACGATCTCGCAGGTCTCATCGAGCGCTGGCTTCAGCATAAGCGGCATCAGCACTCCTGCCACGATTGGAGCGGGCAAGAGCATCAACTTCTCGGTCACTTTCTCTCCAACCGCCAGCGGCCTAGACACAGGCTCGATCGTCTTTTCGAGCAATGCCACCAATTCAACTCTGAATTTTCCGTTAAGCGGGATTGGCGTCACCGCCGGAGCATTAACGGCGAACCCGAGCAGCCTGTCCTATGGAAGTGTGCAAGTCGGCAACAGCCGCAGCTTGTCACCGACGATCACAAATACGGGCGGATCGACCATTACGATCAGTCAGGCAACAGTCACAGGCTCGTCATTCACCGTTTCCGGTTTATCGACGCCGACCCAACTTACGGCGGGCCAGAGTCTCACATTCACGGTCACGTTTGCCCCGAAGTCGGCCGGTTCTCTTACTGGAACTTTGACCATCACTTCCAATGCGCCCAATCCAAGTCTGCCAATTTCGATGGCGGGCACGGGGACGAGCAGTGGCCAGCTCGGCATCAGCCCGGCCAGCTTGAGTTTTGGATCCGTCACGGTTGGAAGCACGAAGGGACTTACCGGCACGCTAACCGCGACCGGTTCGAGCGTAACGATCTCTTCGGTGTCGTCGAACAGCTCTGAATTCACGATTGCAGGTTTGACACTGCCAACCACCCTGGCTGCCGGACAGAGTGCAACGTTCACAGTGAACTTCAAGCCCCAAGCCAGCGGAAGTGCATCGGCTTCTCTGACGTTTGGTAGCAATGCTTCGAATTCCCCTGCCATCACCGCCACCGGAACGGGCGCGGCTGGGATTCAACACACTGTTGGCCTAGCGTGGCAGGCCAGTCCCTCCTCCGTTACCGGATACAACGTGTATCGCGGAACTCAGTCGGGCGGTCCGTATGCAATTATCAATTCGTCCCTGGTCTCTGCGACCGACTATACCGACAACACGGTTGCTTCGGGCACGACGTACTATTACGTGCTCACCTCGGTCGATTCCGAAGGGCTGGAAAGCGTACAGTCGAACCAGGTAAAGGCGGTCGTTCCTACTCCGTAACGGCTCCAGCAAAAGCCCCTCGTTCCCAGCACCCCGGCTAAGCCGCATTTTTCTCTCTCTGTCGCTCTCTCCTGATGTCATCCAGACTTACACGAAGGTGCCTTGTACGAGCGGTGCATTGGTACACCCCCTGCGCTCGAGTTGATTGTCCATCCGCACACCGTAGTGATCAAAATAACGACAACAGTGTTTGGTCTTTAGGAATCTTTTCTCAAATTTGAGGGTAGATCAAACTCACCCCATCATGTCCAACTCCCCCTGGATCGGTCGTCGCTCTCCATTTCTCTCGATATCCTTGCTTTCTGTGCTGCTTTTCGCCGGCTTGGCGGAGGCGCAAACCCAGAGCAGTTCGACGCTGACATGCTCACCCTGTTCCATCGACTATGGAAATGTCAGCGTTGGCGGTTCGGAAGAAGTTCCGGTAACGCTCGCGAACACCGGCACCACTGCCGTCACACTCCGGGGCAAGGAAAAAAGCGCGCCCTGGTTTTTCTACATCCGCGGGCTCTCAATTCCCTACACCATTCCAGCGGGCCAATCGGTCACTTTCAACGCGATATTCGCACCGACGACGGACCGGGCATCGTCAGGCACCTTCACGTTTGTGACGGGTGGATCGAACGGCACCGTTGTCTTATCGGTTAAAGGAACCGGCATAGCGGCAGGAACGCTCACCGCCAATCCTCCGAGCTTGGGATTCGGGCGAGTGCCGGTTGGCACCCCCAAGGCACAGGCGGTGACCATCACGAATTCAAGTAGCTCACCGGTCACGCTGAACCAGATTTCAACGGGAAGTTCCTCGGGCTCCAGCGTCTTCAGCCCTAGCGGGGCGACAACGCCTCTGACTCTTGCCGCAGGCCAAAGTTTCACCTTCCAGGTCACGTTCAGTCCCACGGCCACGGGGGATAGCTACGACAACCTAGTGCTGCTTACGGCGAGTGGGGCGCAGTTCTCGATCGCCGAAAATGGATTTGGCTTACCCGCCGGCGTGCTTACGGTGAGCCCCACTTCGGTTAATTTCGGGAACGTGACGGTCGGCTCAAGCCAGAGCAAGACCGTAACCCTGACGGCATCTTCCAATCCCGTCGTCGTTTCCTCCGACAGTCTGGGGAGCGCAGAGTACTCCCTCAAAGGGCTTTCGCTGCCCCTCAGCCTTGCGGCGGGACAAAGTGTCCCGGTTACGGTCGTCTTCTCGCCACAATCGAGCGGCACGGCAAATACGAATCTGGCTTTTTCCACCGGTTCGGGAAGTAGCAGTTCGGTGCTCACGTCGCTGACGGGCACTGGAGTGGCACCGGTGACCCACACCGTAGCCCTGTCCTGGCAGCCAAGTGTTTCCCAGGTAACGGGATACAACGTCTATAGGGGATCGCAGTCCGGCGGCCCATACACCAGGATGAACTCCTCCAGCGATTCTTCTACCAACTTCGACGATTCGACCGTTCAATCCGGAAATTCGTACTTTTATCAGGTCACATCGGTTGACTCCAGTGGAGTGGAGAGCGTTCCCAGTTCCCCGGTTGAGGCTGTGATTCCGTAGAAAACAAACGAACATAGGGGCTAATCTTGGGAGATTAGCCCCGGCGGTGACTCAGAGGTTTGCAAACCACAGGGCCAAGCCTGCCCCTCTCAGACGTACCCTAAAAGCTGCATTTCGGGGACACTGGCGGGGCTATGATTGTCTTCCCCCTTCGCGCTCTATCTCTGTCTTGCCTAGCAATCCTCTTGATCGGGGCCTTCGGTGTCGGCGCCTTCGCGGCCGTGGACTCGGATGACGCCGCCCCAGATGCTTCAGCCTCAGATCTGGCAGCCTTGCAGTCGACGGCTAGCGTTAGCAAATCAAGTCGTCTTGCGTGTTCCCCGTGCAAAGTCAACTTCGGCAGAGTGCGGGTTGGCGAATCAAAGTCCATTCCGGTCACGCTCACCAATGTCGGAAAAACGCGCGTGACGATTTCGTCTAAGGAAAAGCAAGCACGGTGGGTCTCGCCCCAAGGATTGACGCTTCCCTACACCCTGCTACCCGGCGGACGAGTCAAGTTTCACCTGGTCTATTCTCCCCTGGATACCCATCGGGTCATCGGTCACATCGCATATCACAGCAACGCACTGAACCGGCGGCTTCCTATTACGGTGACGGCTGAGGCCTCAACCGCCGGCAAGCTGGCGGCGACTCCGACCTCCCTGGATTTTGGCAATGTTCCAGTAGGGAAAACGGTCAGCCTGAGCCAGACGATCAAGAACGTTGGATCAGCGGCAGTCAACATCGAGCAGATCACCGACAGTGCCGCCGGATTTAGCGTGGGCAACGTAACGGTTCCGCAAATTCTGGCACCTGGTCACAGCGTGACTTTCACGGTGAAATTCGACCCACAAAAGACCGGATACGCCGCTGGCAGTCTGGTCGCACTTTCGAATGCCAGCAACACCCGCCTTACCGTAGAAGAAAGCGGCACGGGAACTGCCGCCGGAACCGTGTCAATCTCTCCGGCATCCCTCTCATTCGGCAGCGTGCCGGTAGGTTCCTCAGCGACGGAAACGGTAACGTTGACGGCCAAGGGAAGCGCTATCACCATTCAGTCGGATGCGGTTAGCAGCTCTGAGTTTTCCACCAGCGGCCTGAGCTTGCCGCTGAAGCTGGCGGCCGGGAAGAGCGTGTCTTTTCACGTAAAGTTCTCGCCTCAAAGTTCGGGTTCGGCTAGCGGCACTTTATCCGTAAAGACCTCAGGGCCAGCCTCGACCGTAAAAGCATCTCTAAGTGGAACTGGCTCGGGCGGTTCCAAGCACTCTGTGAGTCTATCCTGGAAACCTGACTCATCCTCGGTAGCTGGATACAACGTGTATCGCAGCACCAAGTCGGGCGGGCCTTACTCCAGGTTGACGTCCACGCTTGAAACGGCGACAGATTATCTTGACACGAGTGTCGCCAGCGGCACGACCTACTATTACGAGGTAACAGCTGTAAACGACGCGGGACGCGAAAGTGCTCGGTCGGCGTCGGTGAAGGCCGCGATCCCCTGAAACAGAGGCAGGGGAGTTCCCGGCGCTGCAGCAAGGCTCTGATCCCTGCTCCATGCCGTGAATTCTCCTCCTCATTTTGTGGCGTCCTGTGGGATCATTGGCAGCATGAAACTCGTGCGCCTGCTCGTGTTCGCGACCCTGCTCATAGCCACATTTTCAACTCGCTATTCGGTTGCATCGGATACCAAACACAGCGTGACACTTGCGTGGCAAGCCACTCCCGAACCCCAGGGCTCGGCCGCCATCTCTTACAACATTTATCGCAGCAGTGACGGAGGGCACACCTACACCTGCATCGCGACAAAGGTCAACGGAACCAAATACGTGGATGAGGCGGTGGAAGGCGGTAAGAGTTACCGCTACTCGATCACGTCTGTTGACGCGAAAGGGCACGAGAGTGTCCGCTCACAGACGATTGATGCGAAAGTGCCGCAGTAAAGAGACGAAAGAAAAGAGGCTGGGGATTTTTGGCTGGGATAAATAGTGGGGGAGGGCCGCTACCTTCAAATGCAAAGGCTAGCTGATCGCCTTGCCTTGCATACGTCGGCGTGCAACCAAACCACCGACAAGGGTACCCGCAGTCAGTGTCAACATTACCATCGAGCCTGGCTCCGGTACTGAGTGCTGCGGCTTTCTGCCCCAAGGATCGCGATTGCGATTATTGGGCGACGCGAAAGAACAGGTCGCGAGCAGAAGCACCACAGCGAGCGCTCTTAGAGTCATTCTCATGAAACACCTTTCTGGATTAGAAGTTAACATGAACGACGCGAGAGTCAAGATTGAAGAGGTTTGCAACAGTTGCAAAAGCTTGCAATCCTACAGGCAAGATAACATGTTATTTATCAATAGTTTAGCTCTGATTGATTCGCGATCTTCTTACTAGCAAAGCTAGGATGATCGCGGTTTTCCACCGGCCGGCTGGTGCGATCCTGAGATGCCCCCTATTCGCTGCCGGCTGGGCTCCCGGCTTCAGCGCGTCGTAACGACCAAAGCAACCCGACGATGAGCACTAGACCAATCACAAAGAAAACCGAACCCCCGCGATGGTGTAGGTTGCCCTCCAGCCAACCTTCATTCACATAGATTCCCAACACGGAAAGAATGAAGATCCGTATGCCATTGCGCAGGATGCCGATGGGCAGCACTGCCAGGACCAGCGCTGCCTTGCGCCAAGGTGATCGCAGGAACAACTGGCCTAACACCAAAGCTGCTAGGAGCAGCATCACGGTGGAGCGGATTCCACTGCATTCTTCAGCAACAAAGATGTCCATAGACGAGAGCGAGAGCACAAATCCCTGGCGGGCAACGGGAATACGAAAACCCCGGAACAGCCAGTACGCCGCCGATGTTGAGCCGCTCTGCAAGAGGACGGTCAGGTTCTCCACAACTTTGATCGGCCACGGAATCAGCAGCAGTAAAAACAACATCGGGAACAGGTTGGCACGAAAAAATCTAACGCCAAAAGTCCAAAAGATAATCGCCCAAACAGCCACGACAAACGCTGCAATCTGCAGCGTGAGGTGCAGGCTGAAAGGGAGTGTTCTCGAAAGCAGGAAACATCCGATCGAGGCCGAAGCCGCCAAGCAAGCCAGCAAGCGTGAAGGGTGGCTCGACGGGCTTGTCTGTTCAAGGATCAGGAAAGCAACCACCACCGGCACGATTAGCAAGAGGTGCGTGTACTCCTGATTGGAAAGAGCCAAACGGAGAACTTCTAGCAGCGCCTTGCCGCTCAAAACCGTGACAAGAGTCAACAGGGGTAGCGCGATCCACGTTTGCGTCGAGGTGCTGTGTTTTGGTCCCCGACTAATGTTTGCATTATGCATTCAGAAATCAGATCCGGCTTGCGAAGCCCTGCGGCTAGCGAGTCACGATTGACGGTCTTCCGGCGGTTGTCGCGATTCGTTTCAAGTACGGCAACATCCAAACAGCCAATCCTGCACCCATCGCCGTCCCAAGAGTGTTATTGATCACATCCAGGAGTGACGAGTCGCGGCTTGGCAAAAAAACCTGTAGAAGTTCAATGAATAAGCTAAGAAAGAAACCTGAGGCAATTGTTACCAGAAATGATCGGGCGATCGGCCATCGTCTCGAGCGGAAATACAGCACCAATAGAATTCCGAAAGGGATGAATCCAAGAAGGTTGATTACTACATCGCTCCAATCCTCGAGGTCTTGTTTGTGAGGGATGGCAAGAATGATCGGATCTACGGGCCGGTGCAATTTCGGGATGGTCAGGTCCGCGCCGAGGTTTCCATGATTGTGAACAATTTTCCCACCCGCTTCGTCGAAAGGATAAATGGCGGCCTCGGGAGCCCGCCGGCGACAAGCCTCGGTATCGTGGCGTTGCCAATCGTTGAAGCTCGCCGCTGCCTCGTCTGCAGTGAATTCCTTGCGATACAGCGCGAGCCCGAGAAAAGCTCCCCTCCACTCCTGACGTGCGCTGGCAGTTTGGCCCAATAGCATGGTCCCATCGAAATTCACTGGCTCCAATGTGAGGCCGGGTACATCTTCCCGAAGCTTGCCGTCGATATAGATTCTGGAACCATCAGGGCCACTGGTGAAAGTAATGAAGCGGCGGGCTCCATGCGCAAATGCGTCGTCGATTCCGATGTGCTGAAATTTTCTGTGTCCTCGGGTATCGCGGAAGATTCCCCCGATAATTAGCCGCTTCCCCCATTCTTCGACGGCGAATGGCTCCCGCCTTCGCGAGACATAAAACGACAAGAGATCCTTCACATATGGCTCTTCGTTTAATGACGCAACCCAAAGTTCCACCGTCACGCCGGACTCCCAGCCTTGCGCACCGGCAACGCCCATGTTCATGAGCGGAGAGGGTCCGACGACTTCCCCGTAACGGTGAAACAGCACTCCGGGTGCATCGATTAGCCAAGACACCTGGTTCTTCGGGAAGAAGTTGAATGGATTTAAACCCGCAACGAGAAGGATGATCAGCACGAGGAGGAGCAGGAAGCTTTGCCAGCGGACATCAAGCAGGGCTGCCAGCCAGCGCCTAATCAAAGGAAAGTCCGCCTCTCTGGATAACGGAATACCAAAATCCGCGCACTCTTCTATTCCATTCGGAGGAGCAGCACCGGCTCGACCATGAAGCCAAATTGGTTGATGGCATCCGTCGCCTCGCGAATGACCGGTTCCGAGACCGGCTGAACCGTAACGACAAAAGACAGTCGATCTTTCGGCATGTGCGGTTCCTGCTCCAGCGACTCGATATTGATGTCGTGCTCAGCAATCACGTCCGCCACCCGGGCCACAATCCCGCGCTGATCCTTCACGGTGAGGCGCAGATACCAGCCCACCGGCCGCGGCTTTTGAGAAATGTGGACATCCTGGCCGTCGAGGAAGCCGGGAATCTTTTTGGCGGAAAGCTGTCCACTTGCAAGATCACGCGCAATCTCGATGAGGTCAGAGACGACGGCCGCTCCGGTTGCGTCTCCACCAGCGCCGCGGCCGTAAAACATCTGCGTTCCAATGCGGTCGCCGAGAAGGAACACAGCGTTGTTCACATCCTCCACCTTGGCCAGTATGGAACGGCGTGCGACTAACCAGGGTCGGACCGAAACCTCAAGGCCGGAATCCGACTGTTCGGCGGAGCCAACCAGTCGAATGGTGGAGTCGAGCCGGTTCGCCGAATGAATGTCGATTGCTCGGATTTGACGTATCCCAAAGGCAGGGATTCGAGATACCTCGAGTCTGGCGCCAAATGCCATTCGAGCCAGAATGCAGAGCTTGTCCCGAGCATCCAGGCCGTCGATGTCGAAGGACGGATCTGCCTCGGCATAGCCCGCTCGCTGTGCCTCAGCAAGCGCTTGATCGAACTCCATTCCGTGGCTCTCCATGCTGGTCAGGATGTAGTTCGCCGTCCCATTGAGGATGCCGTAGACCGCGCGCAGTTGATCACCAGCGGTCGACTCGTGAATGACCCGAAGGATGGGGATGCCTCCGGCAACACTGGCTTCGAAACCGAGAGGCAGGTTGCGAGCTGCCGCCAGAGCAAACAACTGATCGCCATGCTCGGCCAATAGATTCTTATTGGCAGTCACCAGCGGCTTGCCTCGCTCAAGACAGCTACGGGCGAGTTGGAGAGATTGATCCGTTCCCCCCATGGTCTCGACAACAACGTCAATATCATCGGCCTCGACCAGGTTCTGCCAACTCAGCACCGCTCGAGCGCCCGAAGGAAGATCCTCCGGCTTGACGGCGGAGCGGCGGCAGACGGCTCTGACCTCGAGGTCCACTCCGCTGCGCTGCTGAATCAGCCCGGAATTCTTCGCGATGATGTCGGCGGTTGCCCGGCCGACCGTCCCGAAACCTACGATACCCACCCGAACTCGTTTCATAGTGCGCGGCCTGATGAACCTTTGGAGATCACCAGGTTTGGGTCGCTTGCCTGGCTCAAGAATTCCTGATGAACGGCTTTCACGACTTCGTTGACTTTGGCGGCATCCACCGCAAAACAGATGTTCAACTCGCTGGCGCCCTGAGCGACTGCGATCACGCTTACGTTGGTCCGCGCTACAGCGGAGAACAAACGGCCCAGAATTCCGCATGTGCCTTTCATCCCGGAGCCAAGAACGGCGACCACTGCGATGTTGCGGTGCACCGATACCGGATTCAGCACACCGTGCTTGAGCTCCGTTCGAAACAGACGCCGAATTGCCTGTAGCACGTGCTCGGTATCATGCTCCCGCAATACCAATCCAAGCGTATCCTCGGAGGAAGATTGAGTGGAAAACAAGATATCGATGTGTTCATGACCTAACCGCAGAAAGAGTCGCCCGAAGATCTCGGCAAAATGGACATCATGCCTTGTACTAAGAGTGATGAGCGAGGCCTGAGTCACGGTCGTCACAGCCTTTACCGAGAGGTCGTTGGAGCCCAATTCTCCCACGATTTTTGTCCCCGGCACTTCCGGCTTGAATGAATTCTTGATCCACACCGGGATGGCGCTGTCCATGGTCGGCCGAATTGCCTTGCGGTGGATGACCTTTGCACCGTAGTAAGACAGCTCAATCGCTTCGGCAAAGGTGATGGCGGGCAAGGTTACTGCTTCGGGACAGACCCGCGGATCGGCGGTAAGCACTCCGTCCACGTCAGTCCAAATCCAGACTTCGTTGGCACCGAGGGCAGCGCCAAGGATCGTTCCCGAATAGTCTGACCCGCCGCGTCCGAGCGTAGTCACTTGGCCGCCCGGCGTCGCACCCGCATAACCGGTTACCACCGGGATTACACCAGAGGCAAGCATTGGGCGCAGCAAAGCTTGCGCTGTCGACCTCGTGGCATCCATGTCTGGGGTGGCGTCCCCAAATTTCTCATCAGTCACGACGACCCGTGTCGAATCAATAAACTCTCCCGGATAACCCATCTCACGAAGACAGGCGACAAACATCCAGGCCGACATCTGCTCTCCCAGGGGCAATGCCAGGTCCATTACTTGAGGCGTTGCCGAACCGAGAAGACGAACGGCCGACGAAAGCTCAGTCAGTCTCTGGATGATCACGCTTACGCATGTGGCGACCTGTTCGAGTTGGCGTCCCGCAAAGAGGCGGTCCAGGACCTCGCGATGACGCACGCGAATCTGGGTGAGTGATCCCTCGAGGCTCGGATTGTCACCCTCTTTCGCGGCGTTCATGATTTTCACAATGAGATCTGTGATCTTGGAGAGTGCCGAAACAACCACGACGACCTGGTCACCACGGCGTGTTTGCTCGCCCACAATTCTCGCGGCGCGCTCGATGCATTCGGCGCTGCCGACAGAAGTACCACCGAACTTCATGACAATGAGGGACATGCAGTCCTTACGAACGTGCTTGAGTAATGCTATTCAGTGTACCGCCACGGCGACGCCACGAGATTACCCAGAGCGGAACGCGCTATCCGACGATGAGCAGCGACGCCGAAGCAAGCCGATTTTTGACACTGAACAAGCGACCTGATAGAACGTCCCCGGCTAGGAATTTTCGTCTTCGAGCCTCCGTCGTTCACCGCTCACTGCCTATGAAGCTCTCGGTGGTCATGCCCATATATAACGAACGGTCAACCCTGGCTGCAGCCGTGGAACGAGTCTTGGCAGTCCCGATGGAGATTGAACTTCTCTGCGTCGATGACGGCTCCACAGACGGTTCGCAAGCGATTTTGCTCGAGCTAGCCATGCAACACCCTCAAGTACGCCCCTTCTTGCAGCCCCAGAACAACGGTAAGGGCGCTGCGCTCGCCCTGGGGTTTCGCGAAGCGAAGGGCGACTACGTCATCATTCAGGATGCCGACTTGGAATACGATCCGAGAGAATACTCCCTCATGCTCGGCCCACTTGAGGCCGGGCAAGCAGATGTAGTCTACGGTTCACGCTTCTTGAGCGGCCGGCCACACCGAGTTCTTTACTTTTGGCACTCGATCGGGAATCGCCTGCTGACTCTAATCTCGAACATGCTCACCAACCTCAACATGACCGACATGGAAACCTGCTACAAGGCTTTCCGCCGGGAGGTAATTCAATCTATTCCGATCGAGGAACGGCGATTCGGCTTTGAGCCTGAGATTACTGTCAAGGTTGCAAAGCGGAAATTGCGTATCTATGAGGTTGGAATCAGTTACTGGGGTCGGACCTACGAAGAGGGCAAGAAGATCGGATGGAAAGATGGTGTGTGGGCATTATGGTGCTTAGTGAAGTATTCGTTGAGCGAATCAGCGAGGAGAGTCGTTCACCCTTAGACCCGAATGAGATTCTACGGGCTTCAGAGCCGGAAAAGCGGAGGGTTGATCGTCAAACAGCTGAGCGTTCGCCACATTCCAAGTGTCCGCTACGATGTAGAGTGGTCGACCTTTTCCCTCTTCGAAGATCTTCCCGACGTACTCCCCTAGAATTCCGACCGCTATCATGAGCGCAGCATTGCTCAGGCACAAAACTACCATCAAAGAGGTCCAGCCGGGTACGGTGTTCCCCGTGAAATGCGCGATCAAAGCGCGAATTGCCTCTTCAATCGCCAGCAACGTCATCAAGCCAGCGCCGATAAAGGTCAGCCTCAAGGGCAACGGAGAGAACGATACCGCGGCAGTCCAGGCCAGTCGCAGCATCTTACGCAAAGGGTATTTCGTAGTTCCTGCGCCGCGCGCTTGGCGGTCGTATTGAACACAAGTTTGCGGATATCCGACCCAAGTTACCATCCCGCGCAAGAATCGATGCAATTCCCGCATGGATCGCAAACTGTCGGTACACCTTCGCGACATAAGACGAAAATCTCCAACGTTCGGCGGAAGAGAGCGGAGAAAGAAAACCCGCATACAACGATAGAAAAACCAGGCACTAACCTTTTTGAATACCCCTTCACCTTCACGCACCCGGCGTTGTCCGCAAACCACGTCGTATCCCTTGCGATACTCCGCCACCATCTGATGAATGACTGCGAGCGGGTCTTGTAAGTCAGCGTCGATGAGCACAATAGCATCCCCGGATGCGTAGTCAACGCCAGCGGTCGAGGCATATTGATGGCCGAAGTTACGCGAAAGATTAATGACTTTGATTCGCGGGTCTTGCTCTGCCCATGCGACCAATTGATCGATCGTCCGGTCGCGGCTTCCGTCATTCACGGCGATCACCTCGCACGGATACGGCGAGGCATCGAGAAATTCAGCAAGTTGCGGCCGAAGAAGCGGAAACATCTCTTCTTCGTTGTAGAACGGAATCACAATCGATAGCAGCTTTGGGTCTGGTCTCGGAGTCAGAAATGTTCCACTCATTTCGCGCTCCGGACGACGGCGCCGCGTGGTCGCACTGTACCTGCATTCTGACGAACCCGCGGACTGTGGACTGTTCTCATAAGACTCTGCAGGTCTGACGGTAAGAAATTCCGTTCAGCAACGATCGGTTCGCTCACGACCTTTTGGCTTGACGGTAGCATTCGCTCATACTGCCCGCAAGTGACCACACGGTGCACTTAGCCGAAAACCGCGAGGCCGGTGTTATCCCGAATATCCAGCGAGCAGTCCATACGATGATCCGTCGAAACATAACGGCAGGAATCCCGGCAATGGCCCAGCGCACTGGAACACCAAATGCCAGAACGTCGGCCCGTGCTTTATCAAACCACCAATCCAGGAAGTATTTCTTCTTCAGACGGTTTGGCGGGACGATGTGATAGACCACCGCCGATGGTTCGTATCGCATCGATTCTCCCGACTTTAGCACCCGGTGGCCGAATTCGCTGTCTTCACTCTTCTGCGGTGCGCCGCCGGGCTGGGGTCCGAGATCGCAACGAAAATTCCCGTATTTTTCGAACGCGCGGCGAGGGAATGCCATATTCGCGCCGAAGGGCGTATCGTTCATCTTCCCTGCCGGAATCTCTGGATCGAAGACAGCCAGCGGAGCGAGCGCATACGCTTTGTCGGTTGAAAGCCAACTTGGCTTCTGAAAGCCGTCCTCCGGGAGGATACGGCCACCAACTCCCGCCCATCGCGGATCTGACAAAGGAGACGTCAGATTCCGGAGCCACTCCGGCTCTACTCTCACATCATCATCAAGAAAGGCCAACAATTCTCCGTGTGACTCTCGGATTCCACGATTCAAAGCATATGATTTGCCTGGCGTCGGTTCGAACACGTAACGAAAGCGGCCAGGATGCTCTTTGCAGTACGCGTCCACCACATTCTTGGTGTCATCGGTTGAATTGTTGTCGACTACCAACACCTCCCACTCGCAGCTACTCGGGAGAACCGAGGCCGCCAAGCTATCCAGGGCGCGCGATAAATCGCGCGCGCGATTGAACGTACATAAAATTACGCTGATATTCATTGGGTTCGCCGCACAGCCATGTGGGCAAGCAGTTCTCGCCGGGATGGGCTATCGACTAGTGTTGGTGCCGCAACTGAGGCGGTTATTTTTGAACACTAAAACCTTAACAGGCGCGAAACGGCCGAGGTTCAGTTCAACGGGGTCTCTAAATTGCCCACTCTGACTGACTCTCGACGCTAAGTCCGAGTTGTAATGGTTATCGAGATCCTCTCGATCTGATAACTCTCCAACATATCCTGGAGCCGTTACGACAAGGTCGCTCTGGCTGATTTTGTCCATTATTTTCCGCCAATCAATAGGACCGTCTTCGTATCGCCAAAGCCAAGTAACTTCGGAGGGGTTCCCCTTGCGGGCCCACGGCATCTGGATCTGCGGCTGGTTCAAGGCTCGCCCATTTCCGGCATAGGCAATCTTGGGGTCCGAAAGACCACACTGGTCGGCGATCTTTTCGACTGGCGTCCAGTCCCACTGATCTTGGAGAGACATGATTCTCCACGGCAGAGATCCGTTCGGCAAGCCGGGATCGACCGCATCCCGGTTAACGAAGATCATTGGGTATATCAAGGTGCCGAGCTGGAGCAAAAACAAACCACCGAGTATCACGGCCGCACTCCACGAATGAACCCAGTCGAGATTACCGGCAACAATCCCAACTGCTATTCCGAGCGGAATCAGGGAAGGAGATATGTGGCGCAGCAAATGATTCGTACCAGACAACTGCATCAGCACAATTGGCAAGCCTGCGCAAGCGCATGCCACGAGCCCCAGCTTCTGGACAGCACTCAGCAACGTGCGTTTACGCTGGAGCGCTTCTCGCACGGAAATCACAACTATCAGGACGACAATTGAGGTTATCGCGTAGCCAAGCAGCGCCTCCGATGCCGTACCCAGCCATCTTCCCCAGGTAGGCAAGGATGGCGATCCCAAAGAGTTTCGGACGAATCCTCGAGCGTAAGCGGCGTACGCGATGGCGGCCTTTAAATTAAGCAACCACCATGGACCCGAAACGCAGGCTGCCAGAATCCCCGCCTTTACGTATGCCCAAGGCGCAGGCCGGCTCACGAACTTCCATCGCGAGGCAACAAACCCTAACGCCAGCGCAGGACCGCCGATCAGGAGGAAGGAAGACTTTGACAAAAATCCCAAAGCCATCGCGAGACCGAGACCCACCCAATTGCGACTTCGCTCGGGGTCGTCCATCCACGAGGAAAACAGAAAGTAGAACGTTGCGGACGTCGCAAGGTAGAGCGGTCCTTCTGAACTAAACCAAAGGCTCGCAGAAACCACCTGCGCCGACAGGCAGAACGTCAGGACCGCAAAAGCCGCGCCAAGATCGTTCGACAGCCGTTTGGTAGAAAGATAAACAAGCCAGGAGCTTAAAACGTAGCACGCAAGGGTTGTGAGCCTTGCAACCGTGGTGCTAAATCCGGTTATCGCAAGCACCGGCACGGCTAACAGCCGATAGGCGGGTGGCCGACCCCAGCTCTTGATCAGCATTCTCCCTGCCGCCTTTAAGAGCAGGCCCGCGCGAAGCCGTTGGACGTCGATTGCAACTTCATCGAGATACTGAGCTTCATCCCAGTGCGCGCCGAAAGGGTGTAGCCGCGACCATCGAAACCCGGCCACCACGATCACAACGACGGCTGCTACCGCAAAGGCTTGCCAAAAGCGGATTTCGTTTCGTCTTTGCGCAGTCTGGTTCATCAATCAATGAAGAATTACCACAAGTAGTTGTCCAAATTTAGTGTCTAGGGCAGTTCCGCCTTGCTCCTAGACTGTTTCGAAAATCGGGTGGACGCCCTACAATTCAGTTTTCGTTTCAGACAGCGGGAGTGTCTGCTTTCCGGTCCACTTCTCCATGGCTGCTTCGACCGTGCGCTTCGGATTACCTACGTAATTCAGTAGCTCAGCCCCGACCCACTTTGCCATTGTTCGCGAATTCAACTGGTAGCCTAACGACGCTAAACCCCTTCGATGGAAATCCCAAAACCCTTTTTTTGTCCCGCGCACGGCGGATCTGGCGAGGAAAGAAAAGTATTGACGCTCGGCATCCTCAAAACAGGCCTGATACTCCGTCTCCGAGAGGAAGTCTTTGCCATGAGCGACCACGAGCGCGAAGCGCGAAAAGAATAGGAATCCGAAGGGACGGATCTTGGAAAGGATCGAGTCGTTGTCGCGCCGCGAATAAGTCAAAACCTGATGTACAAAGCCGAAACCGCATTCCCGTAAAAGATCGAAACAAACATGTGCATCTTCGAAGGGAGCATACTTCTCCTCATAGAACGGGACACGAGATCGAACCAGATCAGATCGCATCAGCACGGAGGTAGGCGTGCCGAAAACATAGCGCTTTTTGAGAAAATAGAATCGACAAACGTCCCGGCCGGAAATCGATGTACTCGGATAGGGAAGACCGTCCAAATCCACATCATTCCCGGCAAGTTCATAGGCCCCGACAATTCCGGTCGCAGCGTTGACCTCAGCCACATTCACCATCTTGCTCAAGCAGTCCGGGAAGAGCCAATCATCCGCCTGGCACATTTTGCAATATTTGCTTCCAGCAGAAATCTGGGTCAGAGCAAAGTTGTAGTTCTGCACCTGCGTCAGGAACGATGCGGTACGCACCACACGAACTTTCTCAGGATATTTTCGCGCAAAGCTTGCTGCGATATCGGATGACCCATCGGTGCTCTGGTTATCGACCAGCACATAATTCCAGTTTGGATAGTCCTGCGCAAGAATGCTCTCGATGCACTGCGCGAGATATTCTTGGGTGTTGTAAAAAGGCGTGATAACGCTAACCAGCGGAAAATTGGCCATAGCTCAGTTGAAATCGGGTCTCGAAACTTCTCCCCGGGACAACGTCAGCAACTCTCTGTATTGTCGGGAAAAATCTGGCTCGAGACGTTCCCGGTAAGTCCGAAAGGCCTTTCGAGTCTCAGCTCTTAGTTCCTTCACCTGTTCGAGTAATTGCACGATTTGCTCGCTCGAGAATGTTCGAATCTGCAATAGACGCGCCTTCTGCTGCAGGTCATCCATAAGCCAATCCACTTTGGGGTCGAATGAAACCGCAATGGTGGGGATCGCAGCGAGAACGCCGCAAATTACGCTATGGAGGCGGCTCGCAACCATCAGGTCGGCATTCTTAAGGATGGCCAGAAGATCGCGCCACGAGTTGATCGTTGGGATGAGAAGCTGGGCGGGCAGCTTCTCTTTTGGCCCGACTCGCTCCAGTATTTCGGGAATGACGCTCTGATCATCGCCCACCGAGGACCATATGATGACAATGCAGTAATTGCGATTCAGCAAAGAGCTAATGAGACTGGACATCTGCTCCACGTAACGTTCATAAGCAGACGCGTCCTCATGTGGCCAGTTACCGGGCTTTGCGTACGCAATCGGGCTGATCGCGACCACTGGACGTCCTGGCGCAAACAAGCGGGGAGGAGCAGCCGGAAATTCGGAATCAGGAAGGCTGAAAGCGAGATCGGGAACGATCGGGTCTTGGCTGGCAGGGGAATAAAACGTGACGGCGATGGACCGACTATTCTGATCCCGGTACGAACGGTAGGCGGCAAGTCTCAGCGCTTGTGCAAGGAAAAAGCGGGAAACAGGCGATTCTGCTTTGCAGGCTCCCACGCTGGCAATCGCGAACGGGATTTTCGCCAAGCGCGCCAATATTGCCCATTTGAAGAGCGCGAACGGGTGATGCCAAGGACCTCCCCACTCTTCATCCAGTTGCCCACCTCCCGACACCAACACCAAATCGTGATCGTCGAGGAATCGATAGCCGGCAATCGTATGCCGAATCTCGCGCCTGAGCCGCTGGAGGCCGCGGTAGGAGCCTCGGAGCAGGGTGCCAACGAGCGGAACCTTCAGGAGCAGCGCTTTCAGCCTCGAAGCGTCTGGACGGCCCGACGCTTCCATCCCCTCACTTCGGATCCAGTCTTCGATTCGCCCATTTGCCACCCGATAAAAGGGACTACGGGTGTCAAGGATGGGGAAAGCTCTCTCCCCATGGCGATCAAGGAAATTATCGGAATTAAGAGTGATGCCGGAGAATTCAGCATTCGGGCAACGCGCACGGATGTTGGCGATGACCGAATCCTGAATGAGGGCGTCGCCGAAGTTGCCCCCATTGTAGGGAGTAATTAGCGCGATCCTGAGGGCTGGGAGGCGCGAATCATGGGAATGGGGAGCGTGCGAAGACGGGACTTCCGATGGAGGGTAATCTTCGTTTAGCGCCGATGGTGTCGGTTGCTCTTCGCCGGGCATGAATCGGAACCATTCAAGTCGTAACTGCTTCCTTGGCAGCTTCCACAACGCCTGCGCGCAACACTTTCGGAAAGCAATTTACCGCACCGCGCACTCCCATCGAGGAACCGACAAAGAGCATGGCCGCCGGGACACGGCGATCGAAATCGGTCTGAATGTCATAACGGTGCAGGCAAACGCAGAGCCCAAAAGCCCCGTGCGCAGCGTTTAGGGTCAGCTCGAAGGTGCACTGATAGGTCTGACCTGCTTTGAGCGAAAAGGACCCGTAGCCCAATCGTTCCGTCGAGGTATTAAACACCTCGTATTGAGTTTCGTCAGTAAGCCAGATTACGACGGCCAATTTGTCAACCGGTTCCCGCGCCGTCACTTCAATATCGACCCACGCGGTTTGACCCGACTCAAACGTTGACTGTTCACCGCGGTCATCCCGAACTCGTACTTTCGAGATGTAGACTTTTTTGTTCTCCGCCGCCGTGTCCGGCTTCAGGATGTCGCTCATGTAGCGTCTCACCACGGCATCCGTGGGACCGATCGTGACCACTCGACCATGTTCAAGCAACATGGTGCGCTGGCAGAGTTCGGTGACCGCTTTCAGATTGTGCGAAACGAACAGAACCGTCGCACCGCTCTGAATCACAGCGCGCATCCGTTCCATGCAGGCCTGCTGGAAGACAAAATCGCCCACGCTGAGAACTTCGTCGACGATCAACACCTCAGGGTCGACGTGAGCCGCTACCGAGAAACCAAGCCGGGCATGCATTCCGGAGGAGTACCGTTTTAAGGGCGTGTCGATGAATTCTTCCAACCCCGAGAAAGCAACAATCTGATCCAGCTTCGACTGAATCTCCTGTTTCCCCATGCCGAGAATCGTTCCGTACAGGAAAACATTTTCGCGGCCGGTGAGATCAGGATGAAAGCCTGCTCCGACTTCAATCAGCGCTGAAAGACGTCCATTGACAAACATGCTGCCCTTTGTGGGCTTCATGATTCGGTTCAGAATTTTCAGCGCGGTGCTCTTGCCGGCGCCATTGTGGCCAATGATGCCAAAGGCTTCCCCGTGGCGAACCTCGAAAGAAACATCCTGCAAGGCCCAAAACTCGCGACGGTCCCCGGCGGCAAGTTCTCGCTGGCGGAACATCCGCCCAGTCAGGGCGGGAATCAGGTCGCGCAGCGAGTCAAAGATCTCGCCCTTTCGAAATTTCTTGTATACATGCTCCATCCGGAGCGCGACGTCAGACATGCAGGTTTCTCACTAGATGCTTTCGGCGAAGGCCGGCTCCAAGTTCTTGAAGAATGCGAACCCGCCAATCAGGGTTACGACTCCGAAGACCGCACTGTAACCCAGCCGGCGGAGGTCCGGGGGCTGGTGGTAGACGATGCACGCGCTGAACGCGTCCAGCAACGGCGCCACGGGGTTCAAAAGGAGCCACTTCCCTTTGTCTCCTAACATACGAACGTCGTAAAACACGGGCGTAAAGAAAATACCGAAGGTCAGCAACACTTCCACAATGTACTTGACGTCTCGAAAAAACAGGCTTGCGGCCGCGACGACAATCGAAATTCCCGATGCCAGCATGATCATCAAACCCAACAAGACCGGTACCCAAGCCAGGTACACGCTGAATCCGACTCGCGTTGCGAGTAGAAAAACCAGCAGAGCAACCGAGGCGATGGCGAAGTCGAAGAGACTGGACAAAACGGCGGCCAGGGGAAAAATCTCCCGCGGAAAATAGATCTTGGTGACCAGGTCTTTATTATTTCCGATCAGACTCATACATCCAAAGCGGATACTGGATACGAGGAAGGTCCAAGGCAGCGATTTCACCGCGACGCTGGCGGTGTCGCCGGCTTGCAGCGGGGCATGCGCCGCCAGAGCATACGCGTAGCGCACGACGATCCCCGCCATCACGATCATGACGGGCATCAAGACCGCCCAAGCTAATCCCATGATCGATTGCTTATATCGAACCTTGATGTCTCGATACGTCAGCATATACAGAAGCTCCCGAAACTTGTAGAGCTCCCGCAGTTCTTCTTGCATGTGAGCGAGCATGTTCTAGTTGCGCTTCCTGTACACCGGCTTGACGGGCCGGCTTTCGAGATATTTTTCTATGCCCTCGTCAAGGGCTTTGCGATACACGCCGTGCGCCGCGTATACGACCTCGGCGGTTCGCTCGATGTCCGCATCGCTATGCGAATAACTGACCACAAAAGAGGGGGCGATCACCCCACGCCGGATCAATTCCTGCATGAAGAGCGTGCGAAATTCCTGCGAAGGCCGCTTCTCCTCATCCCGCGTGCCGAAGACCAGATTGCAAGGCCGGCCCATAACTTCAAAATAACCTTCCAGCCGATTCTCTGCGATCGAGCGATTTACCAGAGCTTTGAGCCTCGATCCCTGCCGCCAGAGAAATTCGATGACCCCTTTCTCCCGGTAAATTCTCAGGGTTTCAAGCGACGCTGCCAGCGCATGCGTCTCAGCACCGTGAGTCGTCGAGAGCAGAAAGACGCGAGACTGATCGTGATCGAGCCCCCCCAGCCTCATCAGCTCGCGCTTTCCTGCGAGAGCCGAGATGGCGAAGCCGTTGCCCATCGCTTTTCCGAAGGTTGAAAGATGGGGAGTGACTCCATGAAACTTCTGCGCGCCGCCCACATGCCAGCGGAAACCCGTAATCATTTCGTCGAAGATCAGCACAGCGCCGTGGCGTTCGCAGAGTTCTTTTAGAGAACGCAAGTAGCCGGGCGCAGGCTCGTACATGGCTTCGGCCTCAAGCAGCACACAGGCGATCTGGCCCGGGTGGCGGTCAAATAATTCTTGGAGACTCAATAGATCGTTGTAGTGGAATTTTAGCGTCTGGTCGATTGTTGACTGCGGGATACCGGCGCTCAGGACCGTGGAACCGATGAACCAGTCGTCGATTGAAAAAAACGGCTGATCTCCGCAGATCGCAACCAGGTCGCGCCCGGTATAGGCGCGAGCAAGTTTGACCGCAGCCGTCGTGACGTCGGAGCCGTTCTTGGCGAACTTCACCATGTCGGCGCCTTCGATGAGCCCCAACAGGGATTCTGCCAGTTCGACTTCGAGCGGGCTTGGGCGCGAAAAGTTGACGCCGTTCAACATCTCGCGATAAGCCGCCTCAATCACCGGCTCGAACGCATGCCCGAGTGTGACTGAACGCAAGCCCATGCCATACTCGATGAACTCCTTGCCGTCCAGGTCCCAGGTATGGCAACCCTTGCCTCGAACGATGAAAGGAGGAGCCTGCACCGGGAACTGGTCGTCCCCTTTTGCATAGGTGTGGGCACCGCCGGGAATGAGTTCGTGGGCGCGCAACTGAAGTTCGTGTGCGGAGAAGTGCTCTCGCGGGTTGACCGTCGCCTTCGCTTCGCGGATTGTATGATCCTCTGAAACCTTCACTGGGTACCGCCTAAAACCAGTTTGCGCGCATGAAATGCTTCGGCATATCCGCTGGGAGCATTCGATTCCATTCCTCGAAGGCGCATAAGCCCCAGGAAGGTTGCGCGATCGAACCAGGGTTTGGAAGCCTGCGATGCGAACGCTTCGAACAGGTGATCGACCTTCTGCTCGGCGACCGTCGGATCGAGAGGCACAAAAAAGTTCGGACGACCTAAATCTCCGTCGTACTTCGGAATCTCGTATTCCAAGATCAGATGATTGCGAAACGTATTCCAGGTGAGTTCAGACAAAAGCCTGTGATCCTGGTGAAAGTCCCCGTGCCATTGGGTGAATATCACGTCCGGCGTGACACGAGTCTTTAGCTCTTCGAAGAATTCCTTCACCATTCCGCCGGTGTAAGGCAAGAACCCGTCGCGGAAGTCTTTCAGAACGATTTCACTCTCGGTTCCAGAAGTAAAAAGCTGCGCTCCTCGCTTCGCTTCCTTCCCTCGATCTCCGTTGGCGCTGAACACGACCCAGTGAAACCTGAGCGCACCGTGAGTTCGTTTTAGTTGGAGAAGCGTTCCGCCACAACCAATCTCAATATCATCGGAATGAGCGCCCAGGCAAAGAACTGAGATCGGGCCCGCGTCTTTCTTGAATCCCAGCTTCATCCTGCGGTGACCCCAGCCGCGCAATTTCCGTTCTTCCACAAGCACCACGGGGCTGATCCCGAGGCTTCCAGTTCATCCAAAATCTGCTTGTCTTTGAAGGTATCCATGCACTGCCAAAAGCCCTCATATCGCCGTGACCAGACTCGACCTTCAGAAATCATTCGCTGCATCGGCTCATACACCAGTTCCTCCCCCGGGTGCAGGTAGCGAAATACATCCTTCCGCAGCACGAAATAACCGCCATTCACCCAGACGTTCGAATCCTTCATCGACTTGATAGCCTGCACGGAACCACGGTCATCGAGATGCACGGTGTCGAGGCTGCTTGAACGCGGCTGCACTGAAAGAAAAGTGGCGTATCCGTCGCGCCGCGAGAACTCATCGACCAACTCGGGCAACGGGAAATTCGTGAGCCCATCGCTGTAGTTGGCCAGAAATGTCTCTTCGCCTTTCAGGTGCGGTTCGACTAATCGCAACCGGTCTCCGATCGTTGAGCGTTGGCCGGTATCGACGAAGGTGATGCGCCAGTCATCGATATCGCGCTGTACAAAATCCAACTTGCGGCCACCCTGTGAGAAAACGAAGTCGTTG
>Ga0335069_10000561_pt1 | contig 62450 bp, 53 predicted proteins | sample Lox_Sample_11_FD_206714 | JGI IMG/M metagenome (GOLD analysis project Ga0335069, IMG submission 206714) | Soil microbial communities from Loxahatchee National Wildlife Refuge, Florida, United States - Lox_Sample_1.1 | ecosystem: Environmental > Terrestrial > Soil > Wetlands | place: USA... | reverse complement strand
TGTGCAGGTACTGGACGTTGAGCCCGAACCCGAGCCAGGGAGTTACCCCCCACGCGGCCGCGGCGGTAGCAACGAGGCTCATCGCGTTCCGGTCCTGGAACAGATCGGCCGCGGTGAACGATCCGGCCTTTTGTGCGTTGATAAGTCCCTGGAGAATGAGGAGGTTCAGGCGGGGCCCGTACGCGCCCTGGCCGGACAGGGAGAGGCGGAGGCTGTCCCCGAGGGCGACGCTTCCCTTCACCCCGAGGATCCCGCTGATGCCCACGTTGGACCCGACGACGAGGGCGGAGCCCTCGCTCGCGCCCTGCCGGACGCCGGCCAGGAGACCGGCGCGGAGCGAGAGGTTCTCGGTGATGCGCGCCGTGAGGTCCAGCTGCTGCACCAAGGTCGAATAGGAGTACCACTTCGACTCTTGTTGGATCGTCGGCGGGAACGTGGAGAGGTCCAGGCGGGGCCCGAGCGCCTGGCCCACGCCGAACGCGAAGTTGGCCCCGAAGGAGGTCACCGAAAACGGGTCCTCGATGAGGTGCGAGACCATGAACTGATGCCCGCCGAGCTCACGCCGGCCCGAGGCCGGCTGCTCCTCGGGGGAGGCGGCCGCCGGCAGCGACGCAGCAGCGAGCAGGGACACGGCAAGAAGGTATTGGCGCACGTGGTCTTCCCGAACGAACGGTGGAACCGGACTGGAAGTTTCTCTCCCCGCGGCAAAGGTCTCGCTACGCGCAACGCTCGGATGGATGCCCGCGTACCCGTACCAGTCCCGGGCGGCCGGCGCCATTGCACCTTCGCTTACCGTTGATCCGCCGCCAAAGGATGGGCCTCCACCCATCGTCATTGGGGGCATAGACCAAGGCTTACTCGCTTCACCGTGGCTTTGCTCCACGCTGTGGTGGCGGTGGGTTCGCGTCTGTTCGCTTGGTGGCACAGGGGAACGCCGGGCTAACCCGCCGGGCGGGCCTCCGCGCGCAGGGCCCGGCGCGACCCGATCAGAGCCCGCCCGCTTGGTCGACCAGGTGGACGAGCTCGACCACCGATCCCACCCCGAGCTTCTTCATCATCCTCGCCCGGTGGACCTTCACGGTGCTCTCCGTGATCCCGATCTGGGCGGCGATCTGCTTGTTGAGGAGCCCGGCCATGAGGTGAGTGCAGACCTGCCGCTCGCGCACGGTGAGGCGGGCGAGCCTCTCGCGCGCCTGCTGCACAGCCTCGCTCTCATCGTCGATCCGCGTGGCCATGGTTAGGGCGCGGTCGATGGCGTCGAGGAGGCGCTGCTCATCGCAGGGCTTCTCCACGTAGTCCACCGCGCCGTTCTTCATCGCCTGCACGCCGGACGAGACCTGCCCGAATGCGGTCATGAAGATGAGCGGGATCCTCTGGCCCTGGTGTCGGAGCGTCTCCTGCAGCTCCAGTCCGCCCATCTCAGGCATGCACAGGTCGACGAGCGCGCAGGCCGGTCCCGCGACCGGCACGGCCCCGAGGAACGCCGCCCCCGAGGCGAACGTCTCGACCAGGTACCCGGCCGACCGGAGAAAGCGCTCGAGCGACGCCCGGAGCGCGGCGTCATCGTCCACGATGAGCACCTTCGCGCCGGGAGGGGCCGTCATGACGCCTCCTTGGCCACGAGCGCCGGCTCGACGTCGAGCGGGAGCTCCACCAGGAACGTCGCCCCGGTCTCGTCGTCCGGCGCGAGCGTGATCGCGCCGCCGTGGGCCTGGATGATTGACCGGCTGATGTTCAGCCCCAGGCCGAGGCCCCCGGGCTTCGTCGAGCTGAACGCCGAGAACAGTCGGTCGCGGAGCGCGGCGGGCACGCCATTTCCCCAGTCCCGGACGGTCAGTCGCGCCGTGCGCCTACCGGCATCGGCGGAGATGGACACGCGCCGACGCTCGGGCGGCTGCCCGGCGGTGGCGTCGAGGGCGTTCACGAGCAGGTTCATGATCACCTGCTGGAGCTGGACGGGATCCCCCTGGATCCGGAGCGGCACGGGCGGCGTATGGACGTCGAGCGTGACCTCCCGCTGCGCGGCCAGCCCGCGAACGAGCTGGGCGGCCTCGCGGGCCGCGTCTCCGAGGTCCATGGCGATCAACTGCGACGGCGCGGTGGTCAGCGCGCCGCGGATCCGCTGGATGACCTCGCGGGCCCGCTGCCCGTGCGCCTCGATCTCGAGGATGCTCGTGCGAGCGTCCTCGCTCCCCGAGGGGCCCGAGTCAAGGAACCGCCGGGCCGCGCGCGCGTCGTTGATGGCGGCGGCGAGCGGCGTGTTGACCTCGTGGGCTAGGGTGAAGGCCAGCTGTCCCATCAAGTTCACGCGGTCCATGTGGGCCAGCTTGGCGGCGTCCTGGAGCAACTGCTGCTCCGCCCGCCGGCGCCACCGCCGCTCGAGGAGGAGGCCGGCGATGAGCACCGTCTCGAGCAGGAACAGCGCCAGCGTGGCGATCGCGCCGTTCCGGTGGTCCTGCAGGAAGGAGGGCGCCCGGAAGTGCACCACGGCTTCGGGGGGGATCGCCTTCTCGTCGATACCCCACCGCTGGATCTGACGCCAGTCCACGTGGAGGGCGACGGGCGCGGTCCCCGGTAGGTGCAGCGAACCCGGCGTCGCACCGCCCAGCAGCGCGTTGACAGCCAGCCCGGCGTCGCGCCCCATGGCGACGAAGCTGGGCATGTACCCGCCCACGACCCCCGTGCCGAGGAAGGTGCTCAGCGGGCCATAGACCGGCGCCCCGGCCGCGGTCGCCATGTACTCGGCAGTGTCACGAGGGATGAACTCGCGCCCCGCGCCATCCTGGAAGTAGCCCGGGGTGAAGACGACGGACTCCGGGCCGAGCGCTCTCAGCCGCCCGACCAGGTCGGCCGTGGACAGGCCCGCCAGGAACTCGAGGGAGACCCGGTCCGTGAACCGGACCGTGTCCTGGCGCAGCCGGGCTTCCCAGACCCGATCCTGCGCCGAGGCGCCGGTCACCACCACCAGTCGCCGCGCCCGCGGATGCCAGCGCAGTGCCAGGTCGATGGTGGCCGTGTAGTCGTCGTCCAGGCAGGTCCCGACGACGTCGGCGGGCAGCGCCGGGCCCGACTGCAGGATCGAGCGAAGGACCCCGAGGTGGACGACCGGGGCTTCCGGGAACAGCTCCTGTCGGTGGTCTACCAGAATCTTCAGCGCGTTCCCCCCGAGCACCACCAGCGCGTCAGGCGGGCGATCGCGGTACTTCTCCTTCAGGTACGCGGTGACGGCCTGGGCGTGAGCGGGGCCGGTGAAGCGGGGCTCGTCGAGGAACTCCTCGAAGAACTGGACCGGACCGGCGGAGGCCACCGTCGCTTGCAGCGCCTGCTCGGCCTGGAGGGCCGCGGGGATGAATCGACCATTGGAGAAGAGGAAGAGGACTCTCTTGGGGGGCCTACTGGATGAGGGCGCCGCGGCGGCAGGGCGTCCGCCACAGACAACCAAAGCGCACGCGAGCACGAGGAGCGACGCGCTGCTGACGCGCATGCTAGTTCGTCTGCGAGCTTGCGTACGTCCTCCGGTGGACCGGGGACAGCTATCCCCGGCCCGCAGAGCCGCACGCATCGTATCAGGGAGCCGGCGGCAATGTTCGCTTGCGCAGCAGCGCCTCCGCCTCGGCCGACCGGCCCTGGCGGGCGTAGATCTCCGCGAGAAGCCCGCGCGCGTCGTCGTGCTCCGGGTGCGCACGTACGAGCGCCTCCAGGGTCTCCGCGGCGCCGCGATAGTCGCCTGACTGGGCCTGGAAGAGGCCTAGCGTCCAGACATAGCGAACGTCCTCCGGGCGTAGCTCCGCCGCCCTCCGCGCCAGCGGGACGGCCTCGGCAGGACGCTTCGCGCCCACCAGCACCCCCAGGTTGTAAGCCGCAGGGGCCATCCGCGGATCGTCCTCGAGTGCCGCGCGGAGCTGCTGTTCCGCCTGGTCCGGCCGTCCCAGCTCGGCGAGGAGGAGCCCGAGGTTGAAGGAGATGCTCGCCACGTGTGGCTGCTGCGCCTGGGCCTCGCGCAAGAGCTTCTCTGCCTCGTCGAGCCTCCCCTGGGTGGACACGAGCGTCGCCAGGTTGACCCGCGCCATGAAGAGCTGGTCGTCGATGGCGAGTGCCCGCCGGAACTCGCGCTCGGCCTCCGCCGGCTTTCCGAGCGCCGTGTAGAGGTTCCCGAGGTTGTAGGGTCCCGAAGGCAGGTCCGACATGTGGCGCTGCGCGGCTACGTATTCCTCGAGGGCGGACGCCTGGGTCTTTCGCTGCGGCTCGGTGAGCGCCTGGGATGGTGCCCCCGCCAGCCGGGCCGCGGCCTCGGCGCGCACGGCGCGCACCGGATCCTGCATCAGGGGGCCGAGCAGGCGGGCCAGCGTCGCCGCGTCCTCCACCACCAGCCGGCGCACCGCTGTGACGCGGAGGAGCGGCTCGGGATCGCCGAGCGCCTTCTGCACGACGGCCTCGGCCGCCGGGCCCGGATAGCTCGCCAGGAGATCGAGGGCCGTGGCCCGCGCCACCATGGGCCGGAGCTGATCCTGCGCGAGGCTCTCGAGTTCGCCCTGCGCCTCGGGGGCCAGCGCCCGGCCGGCCGCGAGGATGGTACCGTAGTGCGGCTTCCGCTTCTTGCCGTACCAACCGTCGTACTTCGCCTGCACCCACGCCAGCGGCCGGTCCGCGTGGCAGCCCGAGGCGCTGCAGGCGTTCGGGACGCCCAGCGCCACGGTGAGGTCCGGGCGGGGGATCCGCATGGAGTGGTCCCGCCGGAAGTGGACCCGCATGAAGTCCTGGCCCGGCATGTGGCAGGACACGCACAGCACGCCCGCGCTCGGCTTCCCCTCCCACTCCGCCTTGTGGAAGTGGTGAGCGGGGGTGTCGTAGGTATCGGCGCGGTGGCAGCGGGTGCAGAGGTCGTTCCCCTCCTTGTAGCGCTTGCCGGAGTGGACGTCGTGGCAGTCGCTGCAGCGCACCCCGTTCGCGTACATCTTGCTCTGCGTGAACGAGTGCCACTCGAAGTCCTCGTCCAAGATCTGGCCGTCCGGGTGGAAGGTGCCAGGGGAGAGGAGCGTGGGCAGGTAGCGGTCGAGGAGCTCGCCGCCCGGCACCCCCTGATCGGCGAACTGGGCCCGGCGGGAGTGGCAGGGCGCGCACAGGCCGACCAGCTCCGGCCCGGCCAGCTTCGCGGTGCGCGTGAGCAGGGCCGCGTTCTCGACCTGCGGCCGCCCCATCGCCGGCTGGTCCGCCCAGGCCACGTGCCGCGAAGCGGGGCCGTGGCAGGCCTCGCAGCCCACCATGATCTCCGACCAGGTGGTCTGGTACGCGTCCTGCTCCGGGTCGTAGCGCTTCCGCACCGCCGTGGAGTGGCAATCGGAGCACATCGCGTTCCAGCTCTGGCCAGGGCGGGTCCAGTGGAGCCAGTCGCCAGGCGGCGCGTCCGGGCCGGGGTTGACGTAGAACCAGCGCCTCGCCCGCGTGTCCCACGCCATGGAAAGCGCCTGGAGCCGCCCCCCCGGGAACACCACCAGGTACTGCTGGAGCGGCGCGACGCCGAAGGTGTAGGCCACCTCGTAGTCGCGCATCGCGCCATCGGGCCCCTCGGCGTGCACGAGGAAGCGCTCCCCCTGGCGGAAGAAGCGCCAGGTCTTGCCGCGGTGCTCCAGCGTGGCGCCGCCGAAGTCGCCGAGCACCGTGCCGTCCCGCGCCGCCTGCATGGCCCGGGCGTGGTTCGAGCCCTTCCACGCTTCGTACGCCTTCTCGTGGCAGGCCTTGCAGCGCTCGCTGCCGACGTAGAGCGCCTCGGTCGCGGGCGCGGCCCGCGGAGCCCGTAGCGAGCGGACCGCCAGATGGAGCGGGACCGAGAGGGCAATGATGGCGGTGGCGGCCACGCCCACGACGCGCCAGCGGCGAAGCGGGTCGCGCTCGCCAGGGGTCGAGGGGTCCGGTGTCTGGGATGGCGTCGGCATCGGCTCGCCTACAGGTACTTCACCTGGCCCGGCTCGAAGCGGCTGCGCTCGATCCGGCGGCTGGTGTCGACCTTGACGATCCCGGCCTCGATGACCACCGGGAAGAGATCAAGCGCGCGCGGCGCCGGCGGCGAGAGCAGGTCACCGCGCAGGTCGAACCTCGAGGCGTGGCAGGGACAAGGGAAGGTCCCGTCCTTGTCGTTCCAGGGTACGGTACACCCGAGGTGCGTGCAGCGGGAGGAGATGGCCAGGAAGCCGCCGTCGGCGAGGCGCACCAGATAGAACTTGCCGGCCGGGAAGGCGCGGACCGAGGCCGGGGTGAACTCCGCCACCGGACCGGCCACCACCAGCGCGCGACCGGCTCCGCTGCCTTCCCTGCGGGGCGCGAGGAACGCGGCCACCACCGTGGCCAGCTCGACGGCGGCCAGCACGCCGAGCCCCTTCCAGAGCCGGCCGAGGAAGTCGCGGCGTCGGGGGCTGGGCGGCGTGGTCGAGGAATTCGCGGCGGTGGTCACCGGAGCCTCAGGGGATCGACCACGGCCAGGCGAGCGCCATGCCCGCGCCGCGGAAGAAGACCCCGGTCGCGGTGAGCAGGACGAAGGCAGCCAGGACAAGGGTGAAGGTGGCCTGCATCAGCTCCAGGCGCGTTGCCCCGCGGCGGCGGGCCCAGAGCCCGAGGGCGGCCACCAGGACCGCCGCAGCCAGGGTGGGGAAGAGGCCGCCGCGGACGGCCGGGGGGAGCGCGGGGAACCAGGACGGCGTTCGCCGCACCATCTCGCTGAACGCGATGCCAAGAGCCGCCAGGAACACGCCCGCCACCGCCGCGCCGAGCGCGAGCCGGGCGCCGTGCGTCGACTCGAACCACCGACCGGAGGGCCGGGCCCCGCCGGCGAGCGCCGGTAGCGCCGCGAGCAGCCCGAGCGCGAGCGCCGGGACCAGCACCGCCCCGAAGAGTGGGTGGAGGTGGACCAGCAGCTCCTGGACGCCCATGAAGTACCAGGGCGCCTTGGCGGGGTTCGGGCTCAGGCCCGGGTTCGCCTCCGCCAGGAGCGGCGCGTCGGCCACGGCCGCGAGCAAGAGGACGGCGGCGAGCACGGCCAGCGCGGCCACTCCCTCTCGCCGTGTCAGCGCGGGCGAGGTGGGGACGAGCGGTCCGCGCGGGGACGCCTCGTCGCCGGTGCCGGCCGGCAGGATCACCCCGCCCGCCTTGCGCACCAGCCAGAAGTGGAAGGACAAAAGCCCGAGGAGCGTGATGGGCAACAAGGCGACATGGAGCACGAAGAAGCGCACCAGCGTGGCGGAGCCGATCTCCGAGCCGCCGCGCGCGGCCCGCAGGAGCAGGCCACCCACGATCGGTACGTACTCGAGTATCCCCGTGCTGATGGTCACGGCCCAGTAGGCCAGCTGGTCCCATGGCAAGAGGTAGCCGGTGAATGCGCTGGCGAGGACGAGGAGCAGGAGCACCACGCCCAAGAGCCAGTTGCCCTGGCGCGGCCGGAGGTGGCCGCCCCGGTAGAACACCCGCAGCAGGTGGAGGAAGGCGACGAGGACCAGGCCGTTGGCGGCCCAGTGATGGATGTTCCGGACGAAGGCGCCGAAGGGTACCTGCTCGACGAGCGCCACCACCGTCCCGTAGGCCCGCTCCGGGGAGGGCTCGTAGCCGATGAGGAGGAGCGCACCGGTGACCGCTAGCAGGACGAACAGGACCAGGGCTGCGCCGCCGAGGCCGAACGTCCGCGAGAGCCGCAGCGCACCCTCGGGCACGACCCGCGGGTGCAGGTGGAGGAGCAGGGCGGACGCGCCAGAAGGCCTGCGCTCCGTTGCTGGAGCGTGGCCCTGCCCGGTCGTCTGGTTCTCGAGGGCCATGTTCCTCCGCAGCGGTGCGCGTCACCAAGCCTCGGCCGCGGCGAGTTGGAGACGTTCAGCATACCCGAAGGCGTCGACGGCAGGACACCCGAGCCAGATGGATCTCGGGCGCACGGCCGCCTCCTCGCCCAACCGCCGACGCTCGCTACGGTGGCGAGGGCCGTCTCGCCTGGCCGAGTGAATATCCCGCGCGACGCGGATAGCGGTACCGAGGTGGCAGCTTGATCCGCTCGAGCGCCGCCTTGATGGCGCCATCCGTCGGCCCGGGCTCCGCTCCGAGGTGGCGCTCCGGGCCTGGGGCGCGAGGGGTTCATCGGCGGATGAAAGCCTCACGGCGGCCTCAGGCAGCTAGACCGTTCGAGAGCCTGCAATCACTCCGTCACCTGTGTCTTCTCGTCGGCGACTTGGCGCCATATCGGTTTCGGGCGGTCCCTTCCCCGCTTCTCGGTGGCCGCCGGGAGTTCGCCCGCGGCGCTCCCGACAGAGGGCGTGGAGACTGTGCTTGACATCTTCTGCGCCGGCTCGGTGGCCCGCGGCGGGATCATCGCCACGGGCAAGGCGGGCGCCGGCGCGGCCTTCATGACGCAGACATGGGCTTCGCTGGTCCCAACTGCCGGAACTCCCCATCCGGCTGGGAGGGAGTTCGGCGGGTTGAAGTGTAGCCGCAACGTAGCTACACTCGCCATCGTGTGGCGGAGGATCTCGGCGAACTTAAAGTCATCCCGCAGCATCCCTCCCCTGGGTGCGGGAAAGACGAGATCGGAGGACGACCTCGTGATCGCCTCGCGGAGAACGGGTTCGAGGTCGGGGTGGATGGGGATGGGCTTCTCGTGGCCGCCCTTGGTCGTGTCCCGCATGCCCGAGCGCCGGACCCAGATCGCCTTGAGTGACCAGTCGACATCCGACTTGCGGAGCGCGCGCAGCTCGCCCTTCGCAGCCCCGTGTAGAGGGACGTCATGAACAGGTGGAAGTGCTGCTGTGGTGGGATCTGGGCGATCACCGGGCCGACCTCTTCGAAACGGAGAAAGTCCGCGAGCCGCTTCGAGCTGCGCCGCTTCTTGGTGCCGGTGACCGGGTTCTTGCCGTACCAGCGGTCCCGATCGGTGGCCGCGCTGAACCCCCGCGAAAGGAACCCGCGGATGTGGTTCACCGTCTGGGCCGAGAGCCTCTCTTTCGTCTTCTCGTCGAGGAAGGTCTCGACGCGACCCTTCGATAGGTTCGCGAGGTGCACCTCCGCGATCGCGCCCTCGAGGAGATGGCGCTTGATGGTGAAAGTATTCTTCCGGTGTGAGGTGGTCCCCTTGTTCGGCGACAACTACCCTTTCCGACCGGCAGAAGTAATCGTCGCCGATCACCCCTCGGAGAAGGTCTTCATCCACCAGGTCATGAGCTCGCGGACCGTCCCGCCCCCGTCCGCCCCTCCCACCTGCTCGAGCCCCATCCGCTGGCGCCAGGCCCTCTGGTCGAGCTCGGCGGCGATCCGCTTCGCTTCGCCCTTGGTTCGTGCCCGGGTGGGCGTGCTCCTCATATTGGTGTGAAAGCCGGACTGCCGCGAACGAGGCCGAGCAGAGCCGATCACACGCGAGGGCCGATGAACCACGACCGGATCGGGGCCACCGTGTCTCATCTCCGGGTCAGGCGCCACGCGGTAAACGGGTAGCGCGACTAGCGGGAGAGCGGTAGTCGGCGGCGCGGGAAAATGGTACTGGATGGGCGATGAATGGGTACAAGAAACGCACCGTCGACCGTCTGATCGGCGAATTGCTCACGGAGCTACCCGCACTGCTCATCGTGGGACCACGGGCAACCGGAAAGACGACGACCGCGTCCAGACATGCGGCTACGATCGTCCAGCTTGACCGGCCAGGGGAGGCAGTGGCCTTCCAAGCTGACCCGGACTCGGCTCTACGCGGCCTCAAGGAGCCGGTGCTGCTGGACGAGTGGCAGGCGGTTCCCGAGGTCTTGGGCGCAGTCAAGCGTGCCGTCGATGCAGAACCGCGTCCTGGCCGGTTCCTCCTCACCGGATCGGTGCGCGCTGACCTTGACGCGCCGACTTGGCCCGGAACTGGCCGGCTCGTGCGAGTACCCCTCTACGGAATGACCGTGGCGGAACAGTTGGGACGGTCGACCACCGAGCCACTCCTCGACCGGCTTTCCCGAGGGGACAAGCTTGCGGGGCCCCGAGATGCTCCCGACCTTCGAGGCTACGTGGAGCAGGCCCTCCAGAGCGGATTCCCGGAGGCGGCGCTGTCGCTCTCGGGTCGGACACGAGCGCGCTGGATCGAGAGCTACCTCGACCAGCTACTGACCAGAGATGCGAAGCACATCGCGGGGCCCCGCGATCCAGCCAAGCTCCGGCGCTACTTCGAGGCCTACGCCCTCAACTCCGCCGGCCTCGTGGAGGAGAAGACGCTGCTCGAGGCGGCGGGGCTCAATCGAAAGACCGCGGTGGCCTACGAGCAGCTGCTCGTCAACCTCATGGTCATCGACCGCGCACAGCCGTGGACGTCCAATCGCCTGAAGAGGCTCGTCCGCTCTCCCAAGCGCTACCTCACGGACGCGGCGCTTCTCGCCGGCATCCTGCGGGTGGATGCGAACGCGATCCTCCGCGACGGGGACCTCCTCGGGCGCCTTCTGGATACCTTCGTCGCGTCCCAGCTGCGCGCCGAGTCGGCCGTAGCCGAGTGCCGCCCGCGCCTCTATCACCTGCGCCAGGAGCAAGGGCGTCACGAGATCGACCTCCTCGCCGAGGTCTCGGCAACGCAGGTCATCGCCATCGAGGTCAAGGCGAGCGCGGCGCCCCGAGAAAACGACGCCCAACACCTCATTTGGCTCCGTGACCAGCTTGGCGAGCGCTTCGTTAGGGGCGTGGTGCTTCACACGGGACCGAGGGCGTACGAGATCGATGAGCGCATTCTCGCGGCGCCTATCGCCACGCTGTGGTCACACTCGGCCGCCGCATAGAAGCCACGTTCGCCAAACACAACGTGGACGTTCACCGCACTCTTCCGGGGCCACGTCTTCGGATGGAAATCTCAGCCCGCCACCCAGCGGGTGAAATGAGGCGGTCACCGAACCGGGCTACCGCCTCCGCCTCGGAGCAGCCGCTTCACCGTGCGCGAGCAGACCGATACAGCTTTCCCAGCCAACCACCGCTGCGAGTATCAGGGCCCGAGCCCGTACCTCGCGAGGAGCTTCTCGAAACGCGGGTCCTTGCGGAGCGATGCTCGAAGGTACACTTGCAGGAACGTCAGACCGTTGCCGGCCGCGAACGGAGTAGGAAGGGCTCGCAGATCGGGCCCGAGGTCCCCTGCTGGTCAGGTCTCGTCGAACGCCTGCTACCGATGAACACCGAGTCATCCTGCTCCGCGATCCGGATGGCATGCGTCGAGATCCGGACGTACGGCAGCCCGCCCCGCTCGCAGAGCCCGTAGACGGTCACCGTCGAGACGCGGAGCCGGGTGGCGGCCTCTTTCAGGAGTTGAAGTGTAGCCGCAACGTAGCTACACTACCCGCATGCGCAAGAATGCCGTCTACCGCATGCGCGTCCCCAGCCGGACTCTCGCGGCCATCAAGAAGGTCGCCGCGGCCAGGGGCGAGGACGCTTCTGAATGGGGCCGCTCGGTTATCGAGGCCGAGCTCCGGCGCGACTTGGCGGGGCTCGAGCTCCGTGACCAGCTCCGGTCCGCCAAGCCGGGCGCCCTCGCCGAAGCCGACGCGATGGCGCTCGCCCTCGAGGCGCAACGTGCCGCGAGGGCCAGGTGATCCGGGCGGTCCTCGACTGCAACGTCGTCATCACCGCCGCCCTCTCTGGCGGCAGGTGTGCCGAGCTGCTCTCGCGGGCCCGCCAGCGCGACGGGTTCGAGCTGGTCTGGTCGCCACCCATAGTGCCCGAGTGCCTGCGGGTCATCGAGTACCCGAAGCTGGCCGGCAAGTTCCGCACCGATCCGCACCGCCTCATCGACCGGGCCATGGCGAGCGCCCACCTGGTGGCGACTGACCTCCTGCCGGCCCTGGACGTCGTCAAGGACGACCCCTCTGACAACGTCTATCTGGCCACGGCGCTCGCCGGTGGCGCTCGCTGGGTGGTTACTGGCAACACCCGCCACCTCACGCCCCTCGACGGCTACGCAGGCCTCAGGATCGTGGAGCCTGCCATTTTCTTGGCGGAGGTGGACGCCAACCGGTGATCGCCCCGAACGGATCGGGGACGGGCCATTAAGCGCCCTGGCGAGGGGTGGCCTTGCTTGCGGTCGAGCGCCCTGCCAGGCGCAGGTACCCGACGAGCGCATCCTCCGCGACGCGGATCGCGTTCGAGACCCTGTGGTGCCCGAGCTCCCCCCGCCGGCACAGCGCGTAGACCGTCGCCGTTGAGACCCGAAGACGCTCGGCGACATCGCGAGCCGTGAGGAGTATCCCTGCCCGGATGTCGAGCGTCCGGGGAGTGGTAACAGGGGTGGTAGCAAACTTCGGGAAATCTGATGCGGTTCCGTACGCCCAATGCGGGAGCCCATGATAGCCAGGTGCAGTGGTTACCAATGTTTGCGGCTCGGTGCGGGCCGGTGCGAGCCCAGCTCGTCGTTTTCCCAAGCTGAGGGTCGCGGGTCCGAATCCCGTTTCCCGCTCCACTACGAAGGCCGGGATCTCCGGGGGATTTCCTCTTGGGGTGCCGGCCTTCGCCTTTCCAGTGATGGGCCGGGGCACCGGGGGGGCACCAAGTCCCGCCACGACGTCGTCAGAACCGGGACGTCGGGGCCTCTGTCGCATGGTCCCCTGCTGGGCCGATGCTCCTCCGCTTGCGGCTCTGGCCGCGGATTTGTGCACACATCCCCGAGGCTAACCCGCGCACTCGCGCAGTGAGGGCCGTTTCATCCTGTCTAGATGGGTCCGCGTCCCCGATCGTGCTCGTTCGCGCTGCCGACCCACAGAATCGGGAGAGTCGGGCCTGAAGACGCGCGGAGGTCAACGAGCGGTGAGAACCAAGGCACCCCAGATGCACAGGAGGAGCCCAGCGAGGCGCCCCGGCCAGATTGGCCACGGCAGGAGCTTCTCCGCAAGTACGAACAGTGTGAGCACCGCGATCCAGGCGATGTTCATCACCCCGTTCACGAACAAGAGAGCCATCAGCAGCGCGCAGCACCCTGTGCAGTAGGCGCCGTGCAACAGCCCAACCCCGAATGCGCCGGCCGCTCCCTCACGCCAGTGGGTCAACACGAATCCGAGAGGGGAACGGCAGCGCGACAGGCACGCCTGCTTGAGCGGCGTCCACTGGAAGACGCCAGTCGCGAAGAGGAGGCCGGCACCGAGGACAGGGCTCCTCGCCACCATCGCCGGAGACAGGAGCGCCGCCGTGTGCAGCGCTAATTGTGCGGCCGTCGCAACGAGACTGAATCCCACCCAAGCAGTGAGGTAGCCGGAGAGGAACACGCCAGTGCGAACGAAGGGACTCTGCTGCTCCCGGCGCCTCCGGTTCACCTCCGCGAACGCGAGGACGGTCGGCGCCACCGATGGCAACATCATCGCTACCATCATGAGCACCCACATCACGAAGAGGAGGAACGCATCAAATGCCGTCCAGGACTGAGTATTCGGCATGAGCATCGCGATCACTGTCGACCCGTGCTCCATCCCCCAGACCATGTACAACTGGTAGGCCCACGCGAGCGCCACCGCCCCGGCTACTCCGCCCGCGACCACCCATCGGTCGCGCCGGAGCAGCACCTCAACCGAGTGCACTGCCTGCATGGCAGGCGGCCCTACGGCCGGTACTCGAACGATGAGTAGAAGCCGTTCTTGCCCGAGGCGTCGAGCACTAGCCCTAGATCGCGGTATCTCGCCTGCGACGAGCGCGCGACTACTGCCGGGAAGCCCGGCACAGCCGTGAGCGGGTGGTTGGAGATGGTGACGTCCTTCCCCCCTTGGCCGCCCAGCGCTTCGATGTCGGCTTGGGCCACGCTGCCGATACGGAGACTGCGTTGCTTGCCCTTCGCCTGGAACTCGATCGGTGCGCTCTTTACGCCGAGCACCTCGCCGATGAGCGGGACCAGAGCGCTGGGGGGACCACCTGCTTGGCCAGAGAAGATCCTCGTGAGCACGTCCTTCTGCGCTTGGGCTGCGCGCTCATCCACGTAGAGCGCGACCTTCCATTTCACCTGCGTCATGGGACCCGGTGCGTAGGCGGCGAGTGCGACATTGAGGCCGTCAAGCGGTACTTCCCCGAAGCGGCCCTTCTCGATGTGCCATCCGAAGAGGACGGTACACTCGCCACTCGTGGGGGGGCTGAGCATCACGCAGGGACACGCGGCCTCACAGTTACACGCTTCCATGTAGGATCCGGACACGCTCCAATCGTCGGCCATGGGCGCTCCTTTCTCGCGACACCGATTCGATTGCTCTGGGGGACGACGATCGGCGTTCTTAGGGGCGACGGTGCAGCCGCGCCATCTGGTCCTGTGGGTGCTTGGGAGTGACCCGAAGAAGTCGAGCGACCAGATCAAGCCGCTTACCCGGCTGCGCGTTCGCGCTTCCTTGACCTCAACGCAACGACACCGTCCCTCGAGGGGCGTCACACCCATCGGCATAGGGGGAAGGGCACAAGCAGAGACTTGCGGGGGGGAGTCGTCTGGTGGTCGAGGTCATGGCTAGAGAGCCGATCAGCCAACCCGTTCGGACCGTGGGGATCGACTTTCCCGAGAGTCTCTGATCTGGAGGGCGGCGGCTGAATGCCACGAGGCCTTGCACCCCAGCACGCTAGGCGTCCTTCGCCCCGGGTCCGACTTGCGGTGGCGGCGAAGTCCCAACGCACTGGTTCTCGCTGGTTCTCGTCGACGTGCCAGCCGGCGCAGTCCCAACACGACCCGGGTCAGCTCCGGACCCGCTGCAAGAGCGCTTGGAACCTCGGCTCCTCCCGCAAGGAGTCTAGATCTCGGTCGTTCTCGATCCACTTGCGTGCCCCGCGGCCGCCCGCGATGGCGCGCTCCAAGGCGTCGAGGGCCCGCTCCTTGTCGCCCATCTGGGCATAGATGCAGGCGGCGTTGTAGAGCGGGGCGAGCTCGTCGGGATAAAGCTCGAGCGCGCGCTCCAGGCATGCTAGGTCCCGTTTGCGATCTCCGAGGTCCACGTAAGCGCCCCCGCCCAGGTACAGCGCTCGGGCGTCGTCGGGGTCGTGCCGGAGGCGCCGCTCCGCGGCCGCGACCGCCCGACGCGCGATGGGCGCGATCCGGTCCCGCTTCCCCAGGCCCTTGTAGACGCTGAGGAGCAAGCACAGCGAGGCGTAGTCCTCGGGATTCTTCCGGGCTGCTTCCTCGAACATCTCGGCCGCCTCGGCGAGGCGCCCCTCCTGGAAGAGGTGGCGGGCATAGAAGTAGCAGCCGTCGGCGAGTGACGGGTTCAGTTCCAGGGCGCGCCGGAAGTCGCGCTCAGCGTCCTCTGCCTTGCCGATGAGCGAGAGCACGTTGGCTCGGGAGACGTGGGCCTCGGCCAGCTTCGGATCAAGCCGCAGTGCCTCTTGGCTAGCGGCCAGTGCCTCGGTACGCCGCTCCTCGGCCCGATCGAAGTCGTGGTTCCACTGCAGGAACAGGAAGTCGGCGTCGGCCAGCCCGGCGTGGGCCTGGGCGAAGCGCGCGTCGAGCTCGATGGCGGCGCGAAACAGGTCGCCCGCTAGTCCGGAGCAGTCCTCCCTGGGCCCCCTCGGATCGTCACCGCTCGGTCCTGGCGAGGTGGATCACCTAGACGGTTCCCCCCGGAGCATCGTTTGGTATGGTGAGGCAGTAGCACGAATTCCTATTGCCGGCATACCACCGGCCACCGTCCCTTGGCCGGACCGCCGGTGGAGCGAGCCATCCATGCACATGTCGGACGCGCTCATCTCGCCCGCGGTAGGCGGTGCGCTCTGGGCCGTGGCCGGGACCTTGGTCGCCATCTCCGGTCGCCGGGTCGAGCGCGACCCGGACCAACGGCGCGTTCCCCTCATGGGCGTGCTGGGCGCGTTCGTGTTCGCCGCCCAGATGGTGAACTTCTCCATCCCGGGCACCGGCTCGTCCGGGCACCTGGGCGGTGGCCTTCTCCTCGCCGTGCTCCTCGGTCCGAGCAGCGGCTTCCTCGTGCTCTCCTCGGTGCTGATCGTGCAGGCACTGTTCTTCGCAGACGGGGGGCTCCTCGCCCTGGGCGCCAACCTCGTGAACCTCGGGGTGACGAGCTGCTTCTTGGCTTACCCATTGGTCTTCAGGCCGCTCGCCGCTCCGCTGCGCCCTGGGGGGAGGTTGTTTTTCGCATCAGTGCTCGCCGCCATGGTTGGCCTTTCCTTGGGCGGGGCCGGTGTCGCCGTCGAAACCGCCGCCTCGGGCATCTCCTCCCTGCCCCTCGGGTCGTTCCTCGCCCTGATGGTCCCGATACACCTCGCCATCGGCCTGGTGGAGGGGATCGCGACCGCGGCGGTGCTGAGCTTTCTCTTGAGGGCCCGGCCCGAGCTGGCGGACGCCCGGGCACCGGCACGGGCGCTACGCCCGATCGTGGTTTCGCTCGGGGCGGCGGCGCTCCTCACTGCCGGAGCGCTCTCCTCCCTGGCCTCGACCGCGCCCGACGGGTTGGAGTGGTCGGTGGTCCGCACGGCCGGTGCGGCCCTGCGCGCGCCCACCGATGGTATTCGCGGCCTGCTCGCTCGGGTGCAGGCGACCGTGGCACCCTTCCCCGACTACCGGCTTCCGGGGCGGGCCCTCGCGGCGCCGACCCCGGCGGACCCCGGGACCTCGCTCGCCGGCGTAGTCGGGGCGGGACTCACGCTCGCCCTGATCTTCGGCGCCTTCGGGTCGCTGCGATGGTCACGCCGCCGGAAGGGGACTGCTCCTTGACCGCCGCTGCCCGGCCCATGGGGCTCGGCGAGCTCGCCTCCCGCGATACCCCCGCGGCGCGCCTCGATCCCCGCGCCAAGGTGGTGGCCACGCTGGCGTACGTCGGCATCGTCGCGAGCTTCGGCCGGCACGAGCTCTTCCGCCTCGCCCCTCTCGCCGCCTACCCGCTGATCCTCGCGGCGCTGGGCGACGTGCCGCTCCGCCCACTGCTTTCGCGGCTCGCCCTGGCTTCGCCCTTCGTGCTCGGGGTGGCGATCGCGGAGCCGCTCTGGGGCCGCTCGCCCGCCCTTCTGCTGGGGGGATGGGTGGTTCCCGGCGGAGCGGTGGCCTTCGCGACGCTCCTCGCGAAGCTCGTGCTCTCCGTCTCGGCCGCGCTCATCCTCGTGGCCACCACCGGCTTCGATGCCGTCTGCGCCGGGCTCGGCCGCCTGGGCGTGCCCCGCGCCCTCCTGACCCAGCTCCTGCTCACCTATCGTTACCTCTTCGTCCTCTCGGACGAGGCGAGGCGGATGGTGCGGGCCCACGCGCTGCGATCGCCCGATCGTCCGCGGTCCACCCTGCGCGGGGCCGGGACGCTCTTGGGGCAGCTGCTCCTCCGCGCTTTCGGCCGAGCCGAGCGGATCCACGCCGCCATGCGCTGCCGGGGGTTCGATGGCACGCTGCGGCTCTCGCAGGCCTGGCACCTATCTCTCGGCGATGCCCTCTTTCTCTCCGCGGTCACCGCGCTTCTCGCTGCCTCGCGCGCCCTCGACCTCCCGGCCTTACTCGCCCGCCTGGGAGGGATCTCGTGAGCCACCACCTGGTGGCCATGGAAGACGTGCACTACCGGTACCTGGACGGGACTCCGGCGCTTTGCGGCGTGAGCTTCACGCTCCATCACGGCGAGTCCCTGGGCCTCGTGGGCGGCAACGGAGCGGGCAAGTCCACCGTCCTCCTCCACCTCGCCGGGGTTCTCTTCCCGCAGCGAGGCACGGTGCGGGTGGGCGACTGGCCCGTGACGCCGGGGACGGTCGCACACGTCCGGCGATCACTGGGGATGGTGTTCCAGGACCCGGACGACCAGCTGTTCATGCCCACCGTGGAGGAGGACGTGGCCTTCGGTCCCACCAACCTCGGGCTCCCCCCGGAGGAGGTCCGTGCACGCGTCGAGACAGCGCTCGATCGGGTGGGTGCCCAGCACCTCCTCGCCCGGCCTCCCTACCGGCTCTCGGGGGGAGAAAAGCGCGCGGTCTCGATCGCCACCGTGCTCGCCATGAGCCCGGACATCCTGGTCATGGACGAGCCGAGCTCGGGCCTGGACCCCGCCTCTCGACGCGGGCTCGTCGACCAGCTGCGCGCGTTCGAGCACACCAAGATCGTGGCGAGCCACGACCTGGACCTCGTGGTCGAGGTCTGCCGGCGTACGATCGTTCTGGACCGGGGAAGGGTGACGGCCGACGGCCCGACCCGGGAGATCCTGGCGCGCGGCGACGTTCTGGCGCGGGCGCGCCTCGAGCCACCGCAGGGCCTGAGGAGCTGCCCGCGCTGTGGCGCGGTGGGTGACTGGCACCTGGCCTGACCGGGTCGAATCGCTCCCGCGCGCTGGGGCGGCGCCGGCCCCGCCTTTCCCCGGCTCGGCACCGCGAGCGTCGCGCCCGGGGAACGGCGCTCCGGGGCGCGGGGGAGGGCCACCCTCCTCTAGTCCGGGATGACCCCGAGCTCCCCGAGCGCTTGGTCGAGCTCCTCGGCGTCGCGGTACACCTGATACGCGCCCGCCCCGAGCAGCTCGTCCTGTCCATACCCTCCGGTGAGAAGCCCGATCCCGAGCATGCGCGCGCGCCGGGCCGCGAGCAGGTCCCAGACTGCGTCGCCCACGACGTAGCACTCCTCTGGAGGGACCCCGAGCCGCTCCTGGCAAGCGAGGAACAGGTCGGGCGCGGGCTTCGCGTGCGACACGTCCTCCCTGTTCACCACGACCATGCCCGCCGGGACCCGCAGCGCTTCGAGCGAGGCGTCGATGTCTGGCCGGCTACCGGAGGTCGCGATCCCATGCGGCACGCCCAGATCTCGCAGCCTCTGCAGGAGGGTGAGGGCCCCTGGCAGCGGCCGGCGCCGCTGGAGGAGCTTCCGGAACAACTCTCCATGTCGGTTTTGCAAGAACCGGGTCTCATCCGGGGTGAGCGGGCGTCCCACCTCGCGCGCGAGGGCCCGGGTGAACAAGCCGCCGCTCATGCCGATACGGCGGTGGATGCGCCAGCCGTCCTGAGGCATCCCCGCCTCCTCAAGCGTCAGCTGCCAGGCGAAGACGTGAGCGTAGACGGTGTCCACGAGCGTACCGTCCAGGTCGAAGATGAGCGCGCGCATTGTGATGATTCTATCGTCGAAGCGAGTCTTCACCGCCCCGGCCGAGTACATGCAGCCGTCGCTGGCACCCGGGCCATCCCGGCGGGGCTTAGGGATGTCCCTGCATGTGTGACGCGACTCGGACGGGGTGGGCCTTTCCTGGTAATCTGGTCGGGACTTCTGGAATGGTCTGTCACGAACCTGTGACCCAGAGCGGTAATATTTCGTCGATCCATTGAGGGGGGCGTCTGTCGGCTTTAGTCCGTGAAGCGTGATGCGCTACGTAAAGACCCTCGCTTTCGTCACGACCGACGGGGGGGGTCGAGTGCCCGCGAGGGTATCCTTGCGGGCTCCGGATAGCGTGGCGAGCCGCCTGAGTCTCCCCGGGCGCGCGCTTTCAACAGCTCATGTAGCCCGCTAACTTCACGAGAGCGGCGAGCGAATCCATGCGCCTTGGCGGCTTCGTCATCCACGGGAACAACCGGCCCACGCTCGGGCGCTGCCTCGACTCGCTTGCCGCCGTGGCGGACGAATGCGTAGCGGTGGACTGCGGGTCCTCGGATGGTTCGGCAGAGCTCGCGAGGGGAAGCGGATTTCGCCGCGTGATGAGGCGCTGGGAAGGCTACGGAGCGGCGCGGGCGACCGCCGCCGAAGCCCTCGCGGGCTGCGACTACCTCTTCTTCCTCGACTCGGACGAGTGGCTGGAGCGAGAGGCGATCGCCGCCCTGCGAACCTGGAAGGAAAGCAGGCCCACCGCGGCCTATTACGCCCTCCGGCGGCGCGACTGGGCCCAGCTCGACGGGCGCCGATTCCTTTACCGGACCGAGCATCACCACGTGCGTCTCGTCCGCCAGGGCTCGGCCGGGTGGCAACGCAACATGATCGTCCACGAGGCGCTCCCCCCGGGCCCGACGGTTCTGTTGCCCGTCACCCTCGAGCACTCCTTCGCCGACAGCGTCGAGGCCACCCGGGCCAAGATCGAGCGCTACTCTCTCCTCTGGGCGATCCGCAACCATCGCGCCGCCTGCGCGGTGAAACCGCCTGCCCTGCAGCACGTCGCCCATTTCCTCCGCGAGACCCTCCTCAAGGGAGCGGCGTTTCGCGGCGGCGTTCCCGCCCTCCAGCTCGCTCGAGCGGTGGCGAACCATCACGCACGCAGGTACGCTCTCCTGCGCGCGGTCCGCGGCGGCGCCTACCCCGAACTGGTGCGCGCCTTCGAGGAGGGACGGCTGGCCGATCTCTTCCGGCTCCTCCCCGGCCAGCCCTGGCCGGCCCCCTCTCTTCCCTCCCCCTCGCGACCGCTCGCGCCGGTGCGATCGGCGGCTCCCTCGCGGCGACTGGCCTCCGCGGGAGCGAGGCAGCCCGAGTAGTCAGCCCGACGCCAGGGTCCGCCCGAGCTTCTCCCACCGGCCGTCGACGGGGCCTCCCGCGGAGAGTGACCTCCAGATCCACTCGCCGGCGCCTTCCGCCGAGAACGTCGGCGCGAGCTCGGCCGCCCGGGCGCGCATCGCCGCCTGGACCTCCGGCCGAACGACCTCGTCGACCGCGGCGGCGAGGACGCGCCCGTCGTAGGGCAGCGCTACCCCCACGCCCGTGCGAGCCACGAACCGGGCCGCGGCCGTGTCGGGGTGACCGAGCACCAACGCCGGCAGGTGAGCGGCGGCGGTGGTGTAAACGAGCTTGCTGGGGAGGGACAGCCGGGCGATAGCCCGGTTGTCGTCCTTCGCGTCGAGCGTCCCGGTGGGCAAGACCGCGAAGGCGGCCCTTCTCAGGATCGGCACCAGCTCTTCGTCCGGGAGGCCGGGGTGCCAGCGAATCCCTGCCTGCCCGAGCTCCCTCACTCCGAGGACGTGCCAGTCGAGCCCGGCGCTGGAGAACCAGTCGATCTCGAGACCCGCATCCGAGACCGTCCGGCACAGCCGGGAAAGCCAGCCCTGACCCCACACGTTTCCGATCATGACCCCGCGCCGCCCCTCGAGCGCTTCCTGCGGCGGCAGGGCCGGGGCAAGGAGGACGAGACCGGGATCGATCACCGGCGGCACGAAGGTGAAGGGGAGGCCGAACTTGTCCTGGTAAGCGCGTCGCAGCTCCTCCGAGATCGCCAGCCGGAGCGAGGAGCGCGACAGAAGGCTCGACAGGAGCGAATCGGGGATGCCCGCCGCTTCCACGTTCTGGTCGTCCATGACGAAGGTGCAGAGCGGCCCCCCCCCGAGGTCCGCCAGGGCGAGTGCGTTCCGGACGTCGTCCGGGTAGTAGGGGATTGCCACCACCCGCCTCACCTCTACGTCGTGGAAGGCCCTTCGCAAGCGACGAGCGGCACCGGGGTCGGCCGGACGCGGATGCGGAATCCGCACGCTCCATGCTCCGAATCGCTGCCGGGCATCGTAGTCATCGTGGGACCGGACCGAGACCAGGTCGGGGTCGCCGCCGAAGAGCTGCAGGGTGAGCACCGCCGTGCCGTGGCGATCGTTCACCTCCGCGTGCGACACGACCACGTCTACGGCGCGACCCGGGTGGCCCGCCAACCAGGCACGGCGCCGGCGATCCTCGCCCCACCGGACCCAAGAGCGCTTCAAAGCCCTTCGCCCCACGACCTGCCCGCTTTCGGTTGCTCGTCCCTCGCACCTATAGCAAGCTCCAGGGCCGGGCGCGCCTGCCGGGCGTTCCCCACCGACCTAAAATGCGCCTCTCCCTCGTGGTCCTGACCTGCGAGCGCCCGGATGCGCTGGAGCTCGTTCTGAAGGCGGTGGCCCGCCAGAGCGTGGCGCCCTTCGAGGTGGTGGTGGCGGAGGACGGCGCCTCGCCGACCACGCGGGCGTGCCTCGCCGGCGCGGAGAGGGGCCTCTCTTGCCCGCTCGTGCACGTCACCCAGGACCATCGCGGCCCCCGCATGGCGCGGGCCCGGAACCTCGGGATCGCCGCCTCGCGGGGCGAGTACCTCGTCTTCTTGGACGGCGACATGGTCCCCGGCCGCCACTTCGTCCGCGATCACCGCAACTTCGCCCGGCCCGGCTCGTTCGCCCAGGGGTCGCGGGTGCTCGCGCCCGAGGGCCTCACCCGCCAGATGATCGCCTCCGGCCGGGTCGACGTGTCGTTTTTCACCCCCGGGCTCGGGCGGCGCCGCCACCTGCTCCGCGTGCCTGCGCTGCGCGACCTGTGGGGCCGGCCGCACCGCGCTCGCGACGGCGCCAAGAGCTGCAACCTCGGCTTCTGGCGCGACGACCTCATCGCCCTGAACGGCTTCAACGAGGGCATGGAAGGGTGGGGATTGGAGGACGCCGAGATCGTGCAGCGGGCGTTCCATCTGGGCCTCTTTCGTCGCGACCTGCGTTTGGGGGCAGTGGCCGTGCACCTCTGGCACCCCCCCCATGTCCTCGGGGACGACAACCCCAACTGGAAGGTGATCCGTGAGGTGGAGGCCCGGCGCATCACCCGGTGTGAGCGCGGGCTCGCGGACCATCTCGGCTAGCTCGTCCGCGCTCGAGGCAGCGGAATCGGAGGGGCGCCCTCCTCAGGCGAGAGCCGCCTCCGGTTGCGCCTGGGGCCGTTCCGCTCCCTCGAAGCTACGCCACAGCCGCGCGTACTCGCCCTCCTGGACCAAGAGCTCGTCGTGCCTGCCCACCTCGACCACGCGCCCCTCCGAGAGGACGACGATCTGGTCGGCATGACGGATGGTCGAGAGCCGGTGAGCGATCACCAGCGTGGTTCGGTGGTGCCCGCCGTCCAGGTTCATGAGGCTATCGAGGGCCCGCTGGACCTCCCGCTCCGACTCGGAGTCGAGAGCGCTGGTCGCCTCGTCCAGGACCAGGATGGGCGCGTCCTTCAAGAAGGCGCGGGCGATGGCGATCCGCTGTCGCTGTCCGCCGGACAAGAGCACGCCCCGCTCGCCCACCACGGTGTCGTAGCCCTTGTCGAGCTGCATGATGAAGTCGTGGGCCTGGGCCTGCCGCGCCGCCCTCTCCACCGCCTCCTGCGGGACCTCGGGCCTCCCGTAGGCGATGTTGGCGCGGATGGTGTCGTTGAAGAGGATGGTCTCTTGCGTGACCATGGCGATCTGGGCGCGGAGGCTTGTGAGCGTCACCTCCCGAACGTCGCGCCCGTCGATGCTGATGCGCCCGCCGTTCACGTCCCAGAAGCGCGGGAGGAGATTGGACAGGGTGGTCTTCCCTCCGCCCGACTGTCCCACCACCGCCACCACCTCCCCGCGCCGCAGCGTGATGCTCACCTCCCTCAACACGGGCCGGTCCCCGTAGGCGAAGGTCACGTCCTCGAAGCGGATGGCCTCGCGGAGCGGGGGGAGCCGGTCCTTGCCCTGGTCGGGGACGGAGGCGGTGGAGTCGAGGATGTAGAAGACCCGCTCGCCCGAGGCAGCTCCCATCATCACCATCTGACCGCCGCGGCCGAGCTGCTTCACCGGCTGGTAGAGGAGCAGGACGGCGGCCATGAACTGGAACAGCTTGCCCGGCTCGAGGCGCCGGGAGAGGACCTCCCCTCCCACCCACCACAGCGTGAAGGCGATCCCCACGGCCGCCATGACCTCCATGAGGGGGGAGGAGAAGGCTCGCAGCCGGGCGATCCCGAGCTCGAAACGGACCAGCGAGCGGATGGCCTTGCGGAAGCGCCCCTTCTCGTAGGGTTCCATCCCGAACGCCTGGACCACGCGGATCCCGCCCAGCGTCTCGAGCGCGATCTCCGAGATCTTCCCCAGGCTGGCGGCCGACTGCCCGGTGGTCCGGCGGAGCTTGCGGGCCATCCGCACCACCGGGAAGAGAGTGGTGGGGATGGCCCCGAAGACCATGAGCGACATCTTCCAGTCGAGGATGAAGCAGGTGACCAGCATCCAGACGACGGTGATGCCATCGCGCAGGTAGCTGGAGATGGCATCGGTCACGGCCAGCTGCACCATGGCCACGTCCTGGTTGAACCGGCTGATGAGGTCGCCGGTGTGGTGGCGGCTGTGGAAAGCCGGGGACAGCATCACCAGGCGGTCGAAGAGAGCGCAGCGCAGGTCGCCGATCATCCCGGAGGACACTGCGGCCATGAGGTAGGCCTGGCTGAAGAAGGCCACTCCCTTCACCAGCGCCACCCCCACGACCACGAAGGGAAGGATCGCCAGGATCTGCTGCTTGTCGGCGTGCGAGAGATAGCCGGAGAGGTCGATGGACTTGGGGACGAACCGGGCCAGCTGGCCCGCCGAGGAGATGTCGCCGCTGAAGATGAAGTTGAGCGCGGGCCCGAGGAGAAGAGCGTAGGCGGAGGTGGCGGCCGCGAGCACCATCATGCTCAAGAAGGCGATTGCGAAGAGCCACCGGTAGGGGCGGGCGAACTGGAAGAGCCGGAAGTACGTGCGCACGACGAGAGGCTCCGGTCGAGCTAGGAAACGCCGAGCGTGCCGGGAGGGAGCGCGGCGGAGGGGTGGCGCCACCGGGCGGGGGCGCGCTGGCCCCGCCGGTACTCCCGGCGGGCGAGGTGCTTCACGAGGAAGAAGAAAGGCACCAGGCGGCGGGGGCGCACCCGGGAGAGCGCCGCCCGGCGGTAGGCCGACGGCTGGTCCGGCGGCCGCTCCGCGTCCACGTCGGCCGCGGCGCAGGCCTCGGAAGCGAGATCCCTCAGCTCCGGGTGCTTCTCCCACAGGAGCAGGTCGGCGGCGCCGTAGCGGCGCACCTGCCCGAGGAAGCGGGGCAGCCCACCGAGAGTGCTCCGGTAGCCGAAGTCGTGCCGCACGACCGCCCGGGGGACGAACGCGATCAGCCCCTGACGCCTCAGTCGGTGACAGAAGTCGAAGTCCTCGCCCGCTGCGGTTGGGAACCGCTCATCGAAGCGGACTTCCCCGAGGGCCTCCGCCCGCACGGCCAGATTGCAGGACGGACCGTAGATCAGCTCCCCGTGCCCCGGCAGGGCCCACCGGCCGTTCAGCGCGCCGACAAAGTCCTGATACCGGTCGAGCCAGGTCCGGCCGAGCGAGCGGGTGACGCCGCTCGCGGCCACCGCGCCCGAACGGAGCGCCTCGACCAGCGCGGCCGCCCAGCCGGGATCGCAGACGCAGTCGTGATCGGTGAAAAGCACCGCAAAGGCCCCCAGTGAAAGGGCCCGCTCGATCCCACGGTTGCGGGCGGCCGCCGGGCCACCGTTGCGGTCGGCGCAGATCACCTCGACGCCCCCGGGCAGCGGGGGCGGTCGCTCGGGGCTGGCATCGTCGGCCACCACCACCGCCGAGATGTCGGGGGCCTGCCGCGCGAGGGCCTCCACCCCCCGCGCGAGCCAGACGGCGTCGCGCGGTGTGCGGAGATAGGTGGGGACGATGGCGACGGCGCGAGGGCTCACCAAGCCGGTAGTCTACCGCGCCGCCGTCCCCAAGGCCGCACAAGTGGCACTGCGCCGCAGCGGGCCACCCTGCACCCGTACTTCTGGCCGGTTCACGGTCTGTCAGGACACCTGCCGCTTGAGAAACCAGCCGGGCGGCGACTTCGTCGCCACCTCGCGGCCAACTCGCCCGCCTTCTCCGCCCCTTGGGCGGGCCCACACCTCCCCCTCCCCGGGAGGGCGCCGCCCGTGTACCCTCGGCACCTCTTCTCGAGGGGAGAACCGCCATGAGCCTCGTCGACGCTGCCGATCGGTTCCTGCGGCTCCACCGAATCGCGGTGGTGGGCGTTTCGCGCGACCCGCGCGACTTCAGCCGGCGCGTCTTCGAGGCGTTCTTGGCCGGCGGGTATGATGCGGTCCCCGTGAATCCGGCCGGAGGGGAGATCGGAGGACGGCCTGCCTTCGCCCGAGTGTCACTGGCGGAGCCACCCGTGGAAGGCGCCTTCGTGATGGTACCGTCGGGGCGAGCGGACGAGGTGACCGCCGATGCGCTCGCCGCGGGGGTGCGCGAACTCTGGTTCCACCGGGGCGGCGGCCCGGGAGCGGCCTCGGCCGCCGCCCGGGCGCGCTGTGCCGCCGCCGGGGTTGACCCGGTGGTCGACCTGTGTCCGTTCATGATGTTACCCGGCCAAAGCTTTTTCCACCGGGTGCACGCCCATTTCCGGAAGCGGACGCTCGCGCGGCGAGCCTGAATCGCGCCGGGTAGCGTTTCCCGTCGGGCGCGGAGAGAAGGCGCGACTGCGGCCGAGAACGGGCGGTGGGCCGGCCTTCGGGGGGCTATCCGCTAGAGCGCCGGAAGGCCTGGCATCTCGAACCCGTCCAGGAACCGGACGGAGCAGGTCGCCTCAGGGTTGGCCTCTGGCGCTCGGAGCTCGCATCCGTAGCTGCACGCGGTCCCGCCACACAATGAATCGTTGCGGGCGCGGTAGGCAAAGACGCGAACGCAAACGATCGTGCCGTCTCTGGGGCATGAATCGGCGGGGGATGCGGGGGGAAGGTCGCTCGCACACACGAGGAGCGTGGGGGGACCGAAGAGCTGCTCGGCCTCGGCGCTGCCCGCCCCGTCGGCGCCGAGCTCGCTGCAGAGTGCGCGGATACGGCTCAGTTGATCGGATTCCGGTGCGCGATCGCAGCCGACGGTCGCCAGGGCCACGATCGCGAAGGAAACGGCGGGGAGGATCCGCATCGGCTTAGAGCCTACCGCGCGAGGCCAAGACGGTCAGGGCGAAGAGCCAAGGGGGGCCGGGGCCAGAGAGCGAAGGGTCGCTTCGCTCGAGATCGTCGTCGGTCTCTTCCTCATGCCGACAAGGCGTCTCCAGCGTTCGCCGCGCGCGAAGTGATGGTGAACTATTCCTACCGGGTCGGTCGGGCGGGGTGGGCACGCCCCCAGGGTGGCCGCTCCTGCCGCAAGCCCGAGCGATTTCGCGGGCACCGATCGGCGCTGGCTTTGCAGCTTGCCCATCGGGACCCGGGGCGGCCCCTCAACTCGATTCACACCTCGATGTGCCGCCCCGTCCCGCGCCTTGGGATTCCGCCATGCCATGACGCGCACCCGATCCCACCTTCGGCTACAGTCCTCTCCCCGATCACAGGCGTCACTGGGATAACGGACGGACGAGCCGGGCGGGCCGCTTGCCCTCTTGGGGCGTCCTCTTCTAACGTGAAGCATGGACCGGGCTCCGCCCGCCGGCGAGGAGGAGCTTCGCGCCGCCGATCTCTCCGCTGCCCTGCGCGAGTTGAGCGAGCGGCACGGGCAACTCTTCGAGCGCAGCCTCGCGGGTGCCTTCCGCACCACCCCGGCAGGGCAGATCCTCGATGCGAACCCAGCCTGCTCGGCCATGCTCGGGTACGCCGATCCAGCCGATCTGTGTGCGGTTGCAGCCCCCTCCCTCTACGCCGAGCCGGGCGAGCGGACCGCGCTCCTCGCTCGTCTTGCCGCCGAGGGTGAGGCTTCGTGCGAGCTCCGCCTCAGGCGGCGGGACGACACGCTCGCCCGGGTACTCGTACGGGCTCGCCTTCGGCGAGGCCTGGACGGCCATGAGGTCATCGAGGGCACGCTTCTCGACGTGACGCCGCTGCGGGAGGGCGAGGCCGGGTTGGTGCAGGCGGGCCGGCTTGCAGCCGTCGGGGCGCTGGCCGCCGGGGTCGCCCACGAGGTCAATAGCCCCCTGGCCGGCATCCTCGCGAACCTCGCCTTCGCGCTCGAGGCCCTGCCCGGTACGGGAGCCACAGAGGGTGAGGCGGTCGCCGAGGTCACCTCGGCGCTCGAGGATGCGCGCGCCGCCGCGGAGCGGGTGCGTGACATCGTTCGGGACCTGCGCTTGTTCGCGCGCACGGACGAAAGCGAGCACGGCCCGGTCTGCGTGGCGGCGGTCCTCGAAGCGACGCTCGGGCTCGTCCAGAACCAGCTTCGCCACCGCGCCCGGGTCATTCAGGCGATCGGCGAGGCGCCGCGAGTGGTGGCCAATGCCTCGGCGCTGGGTCAGGCTTTCTTGAACCTCCTTCTCGACGCCGCCCAGGCTCTTCCCGAAGGCGCCGCCTCCCAGCACCTCGTCAAGGTCACGCTGGGGTGCACCCCGGGTGGTGCCGTGCTGGTCGAGATCTCCGACAGTGGCCCGGGCATGACCCCGGAGGCCCTCGCTCGCGCCTTCGACCCGCGTCTGCCGCGCCGCCCCGGTGGGCCCGCCGGGGTGGGCCTCCCGGTAGCGCGAGCGATCGTGGAGTCATTGGGCGGGCGAGTCACGGTGGAGAGCGAGCCCGGCCGTGGGACGACCGCCCGGGTGGAGCTTCCCCCGGCTCCCCCGACCGCCCTGCGGACACCGGCCCCTGCCGCCCACGACCGCGCTCGACGGAAGGTCCTCGTCGTGGACGACGAGCTCGTGGTGGGGAAGTCCTTGCGCCGGCTTCTGCCCGAGCACGAGGTGTCCGTCGTGACGAGCGCCAGGGAGGCCCTGGAGCGGATCGAGTCGGACCCCGACCTCGACGTGATCCTCTGCGACCTCATGATGCCCGAGGTCTCCGGGATCGAGCTCTATCACGAACTCGAGGATCGCTCTCCCGAGCTCGCATCTCGCGTGGTCTTCATCACCGGTGGCGCATTCACGCCCGACGCGAGCGACTTCTTGCGCGCGGCTGGCAACCCGGTGCTGGAAAAACCGTTCGACCTGGGAAGGCTGCGCGCGCTGGTGGGCGGCCGGTCCAGCCGAGCGGGGTGAGAGCAGACTGCGTTCGACGCACCGGAATCCGTCGAGGCGCCCTTCCGCCCCAGGTGGGGCCAAGCTGACATTCCGGGAGGACCGGCCCGGCTGGCCCGAGCAGATCAGGGCGAGCCCGCGTGCAGCGGCCGCGGGCGGGCCGTGAGCGGACAAGACGACGTCAGGGGACTCGGTGGGATCGTGCTCGCGGCCTCGTGCCCGCGACGACTGGGTGCGCCGCGCGCGCTCCTCGAGCTCGGGGGGGAGCCCCTCGTGCGTCGTGCGGCCCGAGCGACGGTCGAGGCCGGGCTCTGGCCGGTGGTGGTGGTGGTGGGCGAACGAGCAGACGAGGTCCGGGCGGCGCTCGCTGGCCTGCCGGTGGTCACGGTCGCCTGTGCCGACCTCTCCGAGGGCGGCGCCGCCTCTCTCCGGGTCGGGCTGGGGCGCCTTTCCGAGTGTTCCCCCGCGGTGCTCGGAGCGCTTGTCCTGTGGTGCGACCAGCCCGCCGTCCGGGCCGGCCACCTGAGGGCGCTCGCCGCGGCCCGGGGACCCGAGGCACCACTGGCGGCGTCCGTGGTGGCGGGGGCCTTGGGGCTTCCTGCCCTCTTCCCGGCCGAGCTTTTCGAGGAACTTCGCTCGCTCGCTGGCGATCGGGGCTGCGCCAACCTCCTCGCACGACTCGGCCCGCGCGTCGCCCGGGTACCGTTCCCCGACGGGGATCTGGACATCGAGACGCCGGAGGGGTGGGCGCGCGCGGTGCGCCTCGATGGCCGCTCTTGAGGCGCTTCACAGTGACCGGGTGAAGGCGACCCCCAACACGACGTCCGGCGAGTTGGAGTTATAGAACCAGCGCGGACCGGGGTCGGTGGGCAATCGTTTCCCTGGCGTGAAATCCTCGCAGAAGAAGACCGTGATCTCCCCGATGCGGATGCCTCCGGAGATCTGGTTGTAGGCCTGGAACATGCTGTAGTAGGCGGTGGCCTCGGGCTCCTTCTCCCCGGCGGCGAGGGACCAGCCGCCGCGGAAGAGGGGAGAGGAGACTCGGTCCTCGAGGACGAGCGCCACCTCGCCCCCCAGCCGGAGCACGGCGGACAGATCCAGACCCCACTGCGCCCCCTCCGGCTGGAGGGGGAACCCGTGCGGCAACCCAGAGACGAGCCGTGCCGCGAGCTGGCCGTGAAGAGTGAACCAGGCGAGGGGCGCGAGCGCTCCGACGACTCCCACCCCCGCGTCGAATCCCCCCGAGCCGCCTAGGAGGGCCAGTTGCCCGGTGGGGAGCTTCAGGTCGAGGCGCAGGGCCGCGGCCCAGGGGAGTTCGCCGTCGGCGCGGGGAAGGCCCTGACCCAGCCGGACGAGCGTCCTCAGCACGAGGTCGGACAGGGCAAGCTGGGGATGGTGGAGGTCCGCGAGCGTGGCGCCGCCCTCCTCGGACAGCGTCAGGTTCACCTCGTTCCGCGGGTAGAACTCCCGCTGGAAGTTCCAGGAACCGATGAGGGAGTGCCATCGCTCGATCGGCAGGTCGGTCCAGCCTCCCCAGTGCTCGATGAGGCGCAGCTCAGCGGTGGTCTGAACGCGCCCCAGCCAGGGCTGTTCGCCGAACCGGGACCAGGGGAGGGTGAGCGAAAGCTGGAGGACGTCGGCCTGCTCGTCCTGCTGCACCCACAACACCTCATTCCCCCGGGTGAGCCGGGTGGGAACCGACCAGTCGTTGGCCAGCCACCAGCGCACGTCCACGCTCCCCTTCGCCCCCGCGCCTCGAGCGTCGACGAGCGGCATCTCCAGGAAGAGTGAGCGAAAGGTGCCGGGCGTGCCCACTCCGAGAGGCGCGTCGCTCACGGCGAGAGCCGGCGCTACGTGCACGAGGAGGGCGAGGCACACGGCACGGCGCGCGACCACCGTGGGATCCTAGCATGGCCCCCCTGCGGTTCGTGACCAGGGCGACGGTGTAGGCTCACTTCGCCAGGCGCAGGACGATCACCCCGACGAGCACCATCGCCAGCGCGACCTTCACGGCGCTGCCGAGCACGAACCCGAGGAAGGCACCGATGCCGGCGCGCAGCGCCCGCCGCGCGTTCGGGTCCCGCGCGTACTCGAATGCGATCGCCCCGGCGGCGGGCCCGAGCAGGATCCCCGGCAGCCCCAGGAACAGCCCGACGAAGAGGCCGAGGCAGGCGCCGATCACCGCCCAGCGAGAGGCCCTCGCCACGCGGACCCCCAGGGCGGCGGCGGCCAGGTCGACTGCCCACACGACCGCCCCGACCAGGGCTGAGAGGGCGACCATGCCCCAGCCTACCCGCGAGAACCGGTCCGCCCAGGCGATCACCACGGTCCCGGCCACGAGCAAGAGCGAACCGGGAACGACGGGGAGCACCACCCCCACGACGCCCGCGGCCAGGGCTAAAAATCCGAACGCGTACCCGAGCACGTGCACGAGAAAGAGCTATGCCAAAGCAGGGAGGTCGGGTAAAGCGCCCCCGGAGTGCCCCCCGGCGCCACCTCTACTCCAGCACCCGCACCGGCATGACCATGGCGTTCATGCCCGCGAACTGCAGTCGGCGCTGTAGCTGGTAGGCGGTCTCGTTGTGCAAGAGCCGCTGGAACATGCGCTCCCTCTGGAAGACCAGCTTTCCGGCAAAGAAGACCGCGCGCGGGAATTCCTGGGCAACCTCGCGGCAGACCGCCTCGGCGGTGGCCACCGCCTCCGTCCCCACATCCATCCGGCAGTCGGCGGCGAGGCCGAGCCGCTGGGCCAGGCTCACGTACTGCTTGAGCGCGGCCTCGGTGCGCCGCCGCACGCGATCGACCTCCTCGATCCCCTTCATGGTGGCGGAGTCGATGACACCGACCGAGACGAAGATGAAGTTCTTGAAGAAGCCGGGGAAGACGCGCTGCACGGTGAGGATGGCGTGGACGCCGAGGCCGCTGTACCCGCCCACCAGCATCACCGCGGTGGGGGCCCTCCGGTCGATCTCCGGGTGCGGCCCGCCCGGGTGGCCGGGGAGCGCGCCCAGGATCTCGTCGAGGCGCTTCAGGCTGGCCGCGACGGTCCGGTAATGGCGCCGGACGAGGAAACAGAGCCCGACGAGCAGGCTCGTCACCACGATCGTCACCCACCCACCCTGCTCGCCCTTCTCGTAGATCGTCCCTGAGAGGATGGCGAGGCACATCGCAAGGGCGAGGCCATGGACGAGGAGCCCGCGCCCCAGGCCCGGCCCGCGCTGCCTCCACCAGTAGCGCAGCATCGCCGCCTGGGAGAGCGAGAAGGTGACGAAGACGTTGATGGAGTACATCGTCACGAGCTGGGTGATGTCGCCCCGGGTGGCGAGCAGGGTGACGAGCGATGCGCCGCCCATGAGCAGGATGCCGTCCTGCATGCTGAGCCGCTCCGAGAGCTGCCCGAGGCGATGCGGCAGCCAGGAGTCGTGGGCCATGTTGGCCATCACCCGGGGACCGTCGATGAAGCCGGTCTGGGCGGCGACGAAGAGGAGCGCCGCCTCGCCGATGAGCGTCCCCACGACGAAGAGCGGCCCGAGCGGCAGGCCCCCGGGCCGGAACGCCGCCGCGTAGTTCTCGAGGAGCACCGCGTTCATGGTCTTGCCGGGGGTGGGCACAGCGGAGAAGAGCAGGTAGCAGACCAGGATGCCGCCCGCGGTCAAGGACAGGGAGACGGCCATGTAGACCATGACCTTGCGAGCGGTCGCGACCTTGGGCTCCCGCATGATCTGGATCCCGTTCGACACCGCCTCGATGCCGGTGTAGGTGCCCGCACCCATCGAGTAGGCGCGGACGAAAACGGCGAACAGGCCCAGGGCCCCCACCGAGGCCAGCCCCGACTTGAGGCCCCGGCTGACCTCCCCGGTGACGCGCGGCACGTCCGCGAGGTGAACCCCGATGCCGCCCAGGATCAGGATCGCATGGGTGAGGACGAAGAATGCGAAGATGGGGGTGAGGGCGGCGACCGACTCCTTCACCCCTCTCAGGTTGAGGACGACGAGGGTCAGGATGGCGACCGCCTCGAGCGGAAGCTTGAAGACGGCCACCTCGGGAGACAGGAAGCTGAAGATCGCGTCCCCGCCGCTCGCGATCGACACGGAGATGGTGAGGACGTAGTCCACGAGCAGCGCCGAGCCCGAGACCACCCCGACCGATGGCCCGAGCAGTTCGGTCGCGACCACGTATCCCCCTCCGCCGAACGGGAACCGCTTGATTATCTGCGAATAGGCGAGGGAGATGACGAGCACGGTCAGCGCGGTGGCGAGGCCCAGGGCCACCGCCAGGTAGGTGTGCGGGCCGAGGGCCCGGAAAGCCTCGTCGGGGCCGTAGGACGATGAAGAGAGCCCGTCGGCGCCGAGCCCCACCCAGGCCAGCACCGCGATGAGCGCGATGCTGTGGTAGGTACGCGGGTCCTCGATATCTCGAGGCTTGCCGAAGAGCAGGTGACGGAACGCCATGCCTCGCGGCTCGCCCGCGGGCTCAGGCGGCGGCTCGGACGCGCCCGTCGTCCCTTTCAGCCTCTTCGGCTCGCCGGCCGGCTCACGCTCGTCGCTCATCCGCTCGCAACGCCCAGCCGGGAGGATCCCCGGGCGAGGCGGTGGACGGTAGCAGTCGTTCGCCCAGTATCAAAGAGTTGCGGGTGGGCGCACCTGCACTGAGAGCGTAGAAAGATGCGACAAAGTTGCCAGCCCGTTACCCCTTCGGGGGCCTGCCGGCCCCCGATCGGGCGCTTACTTGGCAGCCGATGGAGTGGGGGGGCTCCCGAACTGGGTATCCAACGCCAGATTCAGGTCGAGGACGTTCACGCGGGGCTCGCCGAGAATGCCGAGGTCCCGACCCTCGGTGTGGTCTTCCAGGAGCGCCAACACCCGGGCCGGTGTGACACCCCGGGCCTTGGCCACGCGGGGGGCCTGCCAGAGGGCGGCTTTGGGCGAGAGGTGTGGGTCGAGGCCGCTGCCCGAGGCGGTGACGAGCTCGATCGGTGGAGGCCGGGAGGCGTCCGGATTCTCCTTCTCTAGGGCGTCGAGAGTGGCCGCCGCCTGATCGCGGAGCTTCTTCGAGGTCGGGCCGAGGTTGGAGCCGCCCGATGCCATGGGGTCGTACCCCTTCTCGCCGGCCGCCGAGGGTCTGGGGTGGAAGTAGGCAGGGCTCTCAAAGCCCTGGGCGAGGAGCGAGGAGCCGACCACCTTCCCCGCCCCGTCGATCGAGAGGCTCCCGTTCGCCCGGCGCGGGAAGAGGAGTTGCGCCACGCCGGTCATGACGAGCGGATAGGCGAGCCCGGTGAGGAGGAGGGTCACGACCGCGGCGCGCAGGGACGGGGCGAGCTCTTCGAGCCAGCCGTCCTCGCGAGCCGTCGCCGGGGCGTTCGGCCCGGCCGGTTCCTCGCCCGGGAGCTTTCCGACGAGCTTCTGTTCACCCATGACAGGCTCCTTCAGGCGACGCCGATGGAGGCGAGCGCGAGGTCGATGATCTTGATGCCGAGGAAGGGGGCGATCACGCCGCCCACCCCGTACACGAGGAGCGAGCGCCGCAGCACCGCGGCCGCGCCCAGCGGTCGGTAGCGAACGCCTCTCAGGGCGAGGGGGATGAGCAGCACGATGATGACGGCGTTGAAGATGACGGCCGAGAGGATGGCACTGAACGGGGAAGTGAGGTGCATGACGTCGAGGGGGCGGAGCTCGGGGTAGGCGGCCACGAACATGGCCGGGAGGATGGCGAAGTACTTGGCGACGTCGTTGGCGATGGAGAAGGTGGTGAGCGTCCCGCGGGTCATGAGCAGCTGCTTCCCCACCTCGACCACCTCGAGGAGCTTCGTCGGGTTGGAGTCGAGGTCGACCATGTTGCCGGCCTCCTTGGCGGCCTGTGTGCCGGTGTTCATGGCCACGCCCACGTCGGCCTGGGCGAGGGCGGGGGCGTCGTTGGTGCCGTCGCCGGTCATGGCCACGAGCTTCCCTCGAGACTGCTCTTCCTGGATGAGCTTGAGCTTGGCCTCGGGCGTAGCCTCCGCCAGATAGTCATCGACACCCGCCTCGCGAGCGATCGCGGCGGCGGTGCGCGGATTGTCCCCGGTGATCATCACCGTCCGGATTCCCATGGCCCGGAAACGGTCGAAGCGCTCCTTGATCCCCCCCTTCACCACGTCCTTGAGGTGCACCAACCCGAGCACGCGAGCCCCGTCCGACACGGCGAGGGGCGTGCCCCCCGAGTCGCCGATCCGGCCCGCGGCGGCCTCCACCTCGGCAGGCATGTTTCCTCCCAGGGAGGCGACATGCTTCGCCACCGCGTCCACTGCCCCCTTGCGCACCTGGCGGGTCCCCTGGTCGAGGCCACTCATCCGAGTCTGGGCGCTGAACTTGATGAAGACGTGGCCGGGGTCGCCCACCTCGCGCCCGCGCAGGCCGTATCGCTCCTTGGCCAGAACCACGATGGAGCGCCCTTCGGGTGTCTCGTCGGCGAGGCTCGCGAGCTGGGCGGCGTCGGCCAGCGTCTCGCCCCGGATCCCGGGTGCGGGGAGGAACTCGGTGGCCATCCGGTTCCCCAGCGTGATGGTGCCGGTCTTGTCGAGGAGCAGCGTGTCGACGTCTCCCGCCGCCTCCACCGCCCGTCCGCTCATGGCGAGGACGTTCTTGCGCAGGAGGCGATCCATGCCGGCGATGCCGATGGCCGAGAGCAGACCGCCGATGGTGGTGGGGATGAGGCAGACGAGCAGGGCCACGATGGCGGTGGCCGAAAGGCCGATCCCCGAGTAGCGAGCCATGGGGACCAGGGTCACGCAGGCGAAGAGGAAGATGAGGGTCAGGCCCACGAGGAGGATGTGGAGCGCGATCTCGTTGGGCGTCTTCTGGCGGGTCGCCCCCTCGACGAGTGCGATCATCCGGTCCAGGAACGACTCTCCGGGGTCGACTGTGATCCGAACGACGATCCGGTCCGAGAGGACCCGGGTCCCCCCGGTCACGGCCGAGCGGTCGCCGCCCGACTCGCGGATGACGGGAGCCGACTCCCCGGTGATGGCGGACTCGTCCACCGAGGCGATGCCCTCGACGATGTCCCCGTCGCCGGGGATCACCTGGCCAGCCTCCACCGCCACCAAGTCGCCTCTCCGCAGGGCGGAGGCCGGGACGGCCTCCTCACGGCCACTCTCCAGCTTCCGGGCGGTCACCTCGCGCCGCATCCGCCGCAAGGACTCCGCCTGCGCCTTGCCCCGCCCCTCTGCCACGGCCTCGGCGAAATTGGCGAACACCACCGTGAACCAGAGCCAGAGCGAGACCGACAGGGTGAACCAGCCGGGCGCGGCGCCGGGCGGGGGAATCACGCGGTCGCGGAGCCAGAGGATGGTGGTGAGGACGCTCCCCACCTCGACCACGAACATGACCGGGTTCTTCGCCACGAGGCGCGGGTCGAGCTTCTTGAAGCTGGCCAGGGCCGCCTGGCGGAGCAGGCCCGGATCGACCAGGGAGAGGGACTTCAACCTCGGAGCCATGGCTAGAAGACCTTTCCACCGAGCGCGGCGAAGTGCTCCAGCACTGGCGAGAGCGAGAGGGCAGGGAAATAGGTGAGCGCCCCGACGATGAGGATCACCGAGATGAGGAGGATGACGAAGGTGAGCCCGGTGGTGGGGAACGTTCCCGGACCCGCGGGCACGGTCTTCTTCGCCACCATCGACCCGCCGATGGCCAGCGCCGGGATGATCATGAAGAAGCGGCCCACCAGCATGTCGAGCGCCAGGGTCACGTTCCAGAAGGGAGTGTTGCCGTTCAGGCCGGCGAAGGCGGAGCCGTTGTTGGCGGCACCGCTCGAGAACGCGTACAGAATCTCGGACAGGCCGTGCGGGCCGGCGTTTGCGAGCGAGGAAACCCCCGGCTGTACGACGGCGGCCCAGCCGGTGAGCGCCAGCACCACCGCCGGGAAGACCAGGATGTAGAGGACGGCGAGCTTCATCTCCCGTCCCTCGACCTTCTTCCCCAGGTACTCCGGTGTCCGTCCCACCATGAGACCGGCGATGAAGACGGTGAGGATCACCATGACCAGCATGCCGTACAAACCGGCCCCCACCCCCCCGAAGATCACCTCGCCGAGCTGCATATTCACCATGGGTACTAAACCGCCCAGGGGGGTGAAGCTGTCGTGCATGGAGTTGACCGCGCCGCAGGAGGCGTCGGTGGTCACGGTCGCGAAGAGCGCACTGTCGGCGATCCCGAAGCGCACCTCCTTCCCCTCCATGTTGCCCGGCGCTTGGTCCAGAGACAGAGTGGAGAGCGCCGGGTTGTGGCCCGACTCGGCGCGATAGGCCACCGCCACTCCGGCCAACCAGAGCAGGGCCATGGCCCCGAAGAGGGCCCAGCCCTGGCGCGCGTCGCGCGCCAGTTTGCCGTAGGTGTACGTGAGGGCGGCGGGAATGGCGAAGATGAGCAGGAGCTCTAGGAAGTTGGCGAGCGGGGTGGGGTTCTCGAATGGGTGGGCGCTGTTGGCGTTGAAGAAGCCGCCGCCGTTCGTCCCCAGCATCTTGATCGCCTCCTGGGAGGCAACTGGGCCGAGGGTGACGACCTGCTTCAGCCCCTCGACGGTGGTGATCTCCCGGTAGGCGGTCAAGGTCTGGGGCACGCCCTCCGCCACGAGGAGGAGTGCCGCCACCATCGAGATGGGCAGGAGGACGTAGACGATCCCCCGGATGAGGTCCACCCAGAAGTTGCCCAGGGTCTGCGGGCCCTTGGGGCCGAGGCGGCGGGTGAGGCCACGGGAGAGCGCCAGGGCCACACCGATCCCCACCGCCGCGGAGAGGAAGTTGTGCCAGGCGAGCCCGGCCATCTGCGAGAGGTAGCTCATCGTGCTCTCGCCAGCGTAGTTCTGCCAGTTGGTATTGGTGGTGAAGCTGGCGGCGGTGTTGAAGGCGAGCGCCGGCTCCACTGGCCCGAAATGCTGCGGGTTCAGGGGCAACAGATGCTGGAGCCGCTCGATCCCGTAGGTCACGGCCATGGTGACCATGCTGAAGAGGAGCATGGCGGCGGCGTATTGCTTCCAGCCCTGCTCCCTCTTGGGATCCACGCCGGCGAGGCGGTAGAGGAGGCGCTCCAGAGGCCCCAGGACCCGCGGCAGGGGCTGACGGTCGCCCTCGTACACCCGGAACAGGTAGAGCCCGAGGGGCTTCGTGAGGCCGAGGATCAAAAGGACGTAGAGCCCGATCTGCAACCAGCCGTTGGCGGTCATGGGAGTCCTAGAAGTGCTCGGGCCGCAGCAGGGCGTAGGCCAGATACCCGGCGAGGAGGATCGAGAGGACGATTCCGATCGCGTACTCGAGGTTCATTCGCTTTACCTACAGTCCGTCACAGCCCCACACGTAGGCGAGGCTCACGAGGAAGAAGACGACCGTGGAGGCGAGGAACACTGCGTCGAGCATGTCGTTCTCCGCGAGGTCGAGGCTTCGACCTCGGGTCCCCGCGGTGCATTCGCGGTGCCGACCCCCTCCCCCTCCCCATCGGGACGGCCCCGATCGGTCAGGGTTCGGGGAACTTGCCGCCTCCACGCCGGTTAGCACCCGGAGGCATCGCGGCGCACCCCTGGCGTGGGAGGCAAGATTCAAGGGTCGTCTCGGGCCCGCCGTGCATCGCGCGGGGGCGGTCCCGAGGGCCTGAGCCAGTGCCGGCCGGAACTTCGTTCTCCTTCCGTGAATCCCCGGCGTGGCACGTTCCGTGCTCCGGGCCCAAGGATGGACGCTCCGAGCCGTCTGGCCTGGTCGCTGCGTCCCCTTCTCCCGGGAACGAGGCCCGCGCGCCCCTCCCGGCACCTGCTAGGTTAGAGCCCATGGCCACAGGGACGACCCAGCGCCCGAACGCCCAAGACTTCCTGGAGCTCGTGGAGCGCGGGAAGCGCGGCCGGCTCAAGCTCTACATCGGCTTCGCGGCCGGCGTGGGGAAGACCTGGCGCATGCTGGAGGAGGCCCACGCGCTGCGGCAGCGCGGGGTGGACGTGGTCGGGGCCCTCGTGGAGACTCACGGCAGGGCCGAGACCGCGGCCCTGGTCCGGGACCTCGAGCTCGTTCCCCGGCGCAAGCTGGAGTACCGCGGCGTCACCGTGGAGGAGATGGATCTCGAGGCGGTGCTCGCGCGAAGGCCAGCGGTGGCCATCGTGGACGAGATCCCTCACACCAACGTGCCGGGGTCGAGGAACCGCAAGCGCTACCAGGACGTGCTCGATCTCCTCGGCGCTGGCATCAACGTCATCGGGGCTCTCAACATCCAGCATCTCGAGTCCTTGAACGACCTCATCCACCGGAATACCGGAGTGCAGGTCCGGGAGACCGTCCCCGACTCCTTCCTCAAACAGGCCGACCAGGTGGTGAACCTGGACCTGGCGGTGGAGGATCTCCTGGAGCGGCTCCGGGGGGGCAAGATCTACCCCAGCGAGAAGGTCCCCTGGGCTCTGGAGCACTTCTTCCGGGACGCCAACCTGGCCACCCTTCGCGAGCTCAGCCTACGCGAGGTGGCCGAGAGCCTGGACCGCTCCGCGGCGCAGACAGCGCGACTGGGCGAGCCCCTCACCCCGACACGGGGGCGGGTGATGGTGGCCCTGTCTTCCAACCCGCCCCGCGCGCTCGCGCTCCTCCGGCGGGGCTCCCGGCTGGCCGGTCGGCTCAACACCGACTGGTACGTCGCCTACGTGGAGACGCCCGAAGAGGCTCCCGATCGCATCGACTCCGAGGCGCAGCGGCACCTGCTCGGCAACATGGACAAGGCGCGGGAGCTGGGCGCAGAGGTGGTGCGGATCAAGTCGGACGACCCGGCGAGCGCCCTCCTCGACTTCGCCCGCTCGCACCGGGTGAGCGACGTCATCCTGGGTCGATCCGAGCCGGTGTGGTGGAGGCGCATCCTGAGGTGGTCGGTCCTCCACCGGCTCGTGGACGAGGCCAAGGGCCTCGACCTCCACATCGTCTCGTTCGAGGACGAGGAGGTGCGGCCGTGACCCTGCGGTCCAAGCTGCTCGCCAGCCACGCCCCGCTGGCAGTGGTCCTCATCCTCCTCGGCTACGCCTCGGTGAAGACGCTCCGGTCCCTGGGGGAGAGTCCGGAACTCATCCTCAAGGACAACTACCGGAGCGTCCTCGCGGCGGAGCGAATGATCGACGCGGTGAGCCGCCTTCAGCAAGCGGCGCTCGCGGACGCCGCCGCCCGCCAGCCATTCGGGTCTTCGGCGGAAGAAGAGCGCCGCCGCTTCGAGGAAGAACTGGTGGCCCAGGAGCACAACATCACCGAACCGGGCGAGGACGCCGCCACCTCCAGGCTGCGCGCCGCCTGGACGGCCTACCAGGCGCGCTTCGGAGAGCTGGAGCGGCTCTCCCCGCCCGAACGCCTGCGGTCCTACTTCGAGACCCTGGAGCCCTCCGCCGAACAGGTCCGGAGTGCCACCTACGACGTCCTCGACCTGAACCAGGACGCCATGGCGAGAAAGAGCGACCGGGCCCGGCGAGCGGCCGAGCGCAGCGAGCAACTCGTGGTGTTCGCCACCCTCCTGGCGCTCGGCCTGGGTCTCGTCACCTCGCTGGCGCTCACCGCCCGACTCCTTCGCCCCCTGGGGGTTCTCTCCCAGACGGTCCGGCGCATCACCGAGGGCGACCTCGAGGCCCGGGCCCGCGTGGAGGGGAAGGACGAGATCGCCGCCCTGGCCCAGGAATTCAACGCCATGGCCGACCGGCTTTCCGAGTACCGGCGCAGCTCCCTGGGAGAGCTCTTGCAGGCGCAGCAGGCCTCCCAGGCCGCCATCGACAGCCTCCCCGACCCGGTGCTGGTGCTCGACGCGGCCGGCTCGATCCTCAACATGAACGGCGCGGCCGAGGAGGTCCTCCGTCTGGGGAGCGGTGCGACGCTCGAGTCGCTCGACCCGGAGCTGCGGCCGGTGGTGGACCGGGTCCGGCAGCACGTGCTCGGCGGGCGAGGTCCCTACGTGCCCAAAGGGTTCGACGAGGCGGTGAGGGTTTCGACCTCCGACGGCATCCGGCACCTCCTCCCCCGCGCCACCCCGCTCTACTCCGAGGAGTCCGGGGTGGTGGGCGCGACCATCGTGCTCCAAGACGTGACCCGGCTCATGCGCTTCGACGAGCTCAAGAACGACCTCGTGGCCACCGTAGCCCACGAGTTCCGCACCCCCCTCACCTCGCTCCGCATGGCCATTCACCTGTGCGCGGAGGAGGTGGTCGGCCCCCTCACCGAGAAGCAGGCTGACCTCATCGCTGCCGCCCGCGACGAGTGCGAGCGGCTGCAGGGCATCGTGGACGACCTCCTCGACCTCTCCCGGATCCAGGCGGGGCGGATGGAGCTGCGGACCGCGCGGATCGAGGCCGCTTCGCTCCTCGCCGCCGCGGTGTCCGAGCACCGCCCGGCCGCCGGCGAGGCGGGGGTTGCCCTCGTGGTGGAGGAGCCCTCGGAAGCGACGGAGGTGCGAGCCGATCCGGAGCGAGCGGGGCTCGTTCTCTCGAACCTCCTCGGCAACGCCATTCGCCACACGCCGCGGGGCGGGACCGTCACCCTGCGAGTCGTGCCCGAGGGCGCCGCCGTCCGCTTCGAGGTGACCGACACGGGGGAGGGCATCCCCTCGGAGCATCAGGAGCGCATTTTCGAGAAGTTCTATCGGGTGCCCGGTGGGCGAGGGGGAGGAGTGGGGTTGGGGCTCTACATCTCCCGCGAGATCGTCCAGGCCCACGGCGGAGACATGGGCGTCCTGAGCACCCCGGGCCGAGGAAGCACGTTCTGGTTCACCCTCCCCACGGCCGAGGTGGAGCGCGCCGCGGCGGCGGGGGGCTGAGGAGCGTGGCACGCTCGATGCTCGAACGGGGAGCGTGCCCAGGGAGAGGACCAGGGACGAGAGACCGGCACACCTCCCACCGCGGGTCGTGACCCTGCCCGGCGGCGGGGGCGGCTCCTCCGCGGCTGCATCGGACCAGATTTCACCATTAGTTAATACCCCCTCCGTCCTCCCCTCCCGCTTGCCGATCGCGCTCGCTTTCGCCATCGCGCTCGTGGCGCTCTTGCTCGCCGTCGCGACCTCAAGAACCGGGCCCGCCGCCCTGCGCCGGCTCCCCGGCCGGGAGCGGGAGGCCCTGGCGGAGCGCACCCTCTTGAACCTGCGCGACATCTGCCAGGGCTCCGATCGGCCGAGGGAGTTCTGCAAGGAACAGGCGAACCTCCTCCTCGCCCTCCCGGAGTGCGGCGAGGTATGCCAGTCCTTGGCCCGGTCTGAGCTCTTGGCCGACATGCCGCACAAGTAGAGCCGATTGCGAGTTGCAATCCGAAGGCCGGCAGGCCGCGGCAGGTTGCACGGCCCAGCCGGGGGTACACGCTCGGCCCCCGCGCTTTTCCCACGGAATCGGCTCCCCCTTGCCCGGCGTGGGGTCCGAAGGACGCACGCGCGCGTCTTGCACGCCCCGCCCACTCCCTCGCTTCTGCTCGGGAGGTGCCGTGACGCGCTCAGGCCTGAAGCGAATTCTCTTCGGCAAGCCCAGAGACATCACCGACCCCCGCACCTACCATCACATCTCGCTCGTGGCGTTCCTGGCGTGGGTCGGGCTCGGCGCGGACGGCCTCTCCTCCTCCTCCTACGGTCCCGACGAGTCCTTCCGCGCACTCGGAGAGCACCACTTCCTCGCGGTGGGCCTCGCGCTCGCCACCGCGTTCACCGTCTTCATCATCTCGTATGCCTACTCGCGCATCATCGAACACTTCCCCTTTGGCGGCGGGGGCTACGTGGTCGCCTCGAAGCTCCTCGGGCCGCGGCTTGGGGTGGTCTCCGGGTCGGCGCTCCTCGTCGACTACATCCTCACGATCTCGGTGTCGATCGCGGCGGCGGCCGACGCGACCTTCAGCTTCCTCCCGCCGCAATGGGCGCCGGTGAAGCTCGCGGTCGAGTTCGTCGCCATCCTGGTCCTCACCGTCCTGAACCTGCGCGGCGTGAAGGAGTCGGTGACGACCCTCGCGCCCATCTTCGTGGTCTTCCTCCTCACTCACGTGGTCCTCATCGGCGGCGTGATCCTCACCCGCGCCGCCGCGTTCCCGGCCGTGGTGCACGACGTCCACCAGGGCTACCGGAACGGGCTGGCCTCGCTGGGCCTTCTCGGGATGGCGGGACTGTTCCTGCGGGCCTACTCGATGGGCGCAGGCACCTACACCGGGATCGAGGCGGTCTCGAACGGTCTCCAGATCATGCGGGAGCCCAAGGTGCACACCGGCAAGAAGACCATGGCCTACATGGCGGCCTCGCTGGCGCTCACCGCCGGCGGGATCACCCTCGGCTACCTGCTCGTGCACGCGGAGCCCGAGGCCGGCAAGACCATGAACGCCGTCCTGGCAGAGCGGTTCGCCGGGGGCTGGGGTGGGGCAGGACAGGTCTTCGTCTGGATCACCCTCGCGGCCGAGACCGCGCTTCTTGTCGTCGGGGCCCAGGCGGGCTTCATCGACGGCCCCCGGGTCATGTCCAACATGGCCAACGACCGCTGGCTGCCGGCCCGATTCGCCCAGCTCTCGGAGCGGCTCTCCATGCACCAGGGCGTCCTGCTCATCGCCGCCGCCTCGATCTCCACCCTCCTCTACACCCGCGGCGACACGAGCACCCTCGTGCTCATGTACTCCATCAATGTGTTCCTCACCTTCTCGCTCTCGGAGATGGGGATGGTGCGCTATTGGATCCGCGAGCGTTCCCGCTACCCGGACTGGTACAAGCACATCATCATTCACCTCATCGGCCTCACCCTCTGTCTCTCCATCCTCACCGTGAGCGTGTGGGAGAAGTTCTCCGAGGGCGGCTGGATCACCCTTGTCGTGACCGCCGCGCTGATCGGATTGTGCCTGCTCATCAAGCGCCACTACTCGAGCGTGGAAGCCAAGCTCCGCCGGCTCGATGCCATCCTGGAGGCGGTCCCACCCACCAGCCGGGAGCGACTCCGGCCCGCTCCGCGCTCGACCCCCGTCAGGACGTGGCCGTGCTCCTCGTGGGAGGTTTCGGAGGCCTCGGTGTCCACCAGTTGCTCACCGTCCAGCGGATCTTCCGCGGACACTACCGGCAGGTCCTGTTCGCCTCGGTGGGCGTCATCGACGCGGTGGCCATGAAGGGCGTCGCGGAGGTGGACGACCTACGCCAACGGACCGAGAGCTCGCTGCGGCGGTACGTCGACCTCGCCCAGCGGCTCGGGCTCAAGGCCGATTACCGGATGAGCATCGGCACCGAGGCGGTGGCCGAGGCGGAGCGGCTGTGCCTCGCCGTCGCTCGCGAGTTCCCCAACGCCATCTTCTTCGCCGGGAAGCTCGTGTTCGAGCGGGAAAGCCTCTTCCAACGGGTACTCCACAACGAGACCGCCTACCAGCTCCAGCGCCGGTTGCAGTTCGCCGGCCTCAACTCCATGGTGCTCCCGGTGCGCGTGCTCGACGAGGCCAAGGCAGCGGCCGCGCCCGCGGCGGCGTGAGCCGAAGCCCTCGCTAGCGCCCATACTTCTTGCGCTTCCGCCACAGGGTGGAGGCATCGATGCCGAGGATTCGGGCCGCCTCCTCCGCCGTCGGTGCCCGGGCGAGCACCCGGAGGATGTGCTCGCGCTCGATCTCGTCCACGGTGTGGTCGCCGCCGAGCGCCGGCGCCCCGCTCCCTAAAGCGGCGATCCGCTCGGGAAGGCTCTCCGGCTCGAGCACCTGCCCGGCCGAGAGGATCACCGCTCGCTCCAACGCGTTCCTGAGCTCGCGGACGTTGCCGGGCCAGGCGTAGCCGACCAGAGCGCGCTCCGCGGCCGACGAGAGCTCCTTCCCCTCGCGCCCGCGGCCGAAGAAGGCGAGGAACCGTCGGGCCAGGGGAAGGATGTCCTCGGTGCGCTCCCGCAGCGGTGGAACGGTCACCGCCACCACGTCAAGCCGGTAGAGCAGGTCCTCGCGAAAGCGGCCGGCCTTCACCTCCGCCTCGAGGTCCTTGTTGGTGGCAGCGACGATGCGGACGTCGGCGGTCCGGGTCCGGGTCTCGCCCACGCGCTCGAACCGCTTCTCCTGCAAGAAGCGGAGGAGCTTGGCCTGCAGGGCGGGCGAGATCTCCCCGATCTCGTCGAGGAACAGGGTTCCACCCTCCGCCGCCTCCACCCGCCCCGGCTGGTCTTTCACCGCCCCGGTGAAGGCCCCCCGGGCGTGGCCGAACAGCTCGCTGGCCAGGAGTTCGTCGGTGAGGGTCGGACAGTTCACCACCGCGAAGGGTCGGTCCCGCCGGGGGGAGAAGGCGTGCAGGGCGCGCGCCAGCACCCCCTTGCCCGTGCCGCTCTCCCCCCGGAGGAGCACCGACACGTCGTGTCCGGCCGCCTTCTCCAGGACCTCGATCACGGCCCGCATCCGGGGCGAGGCGGTCTCGAGGGTGGCCTCCGGGGCCGCTTCCCCGAGCCGCTCCTGGAGCTCGGACAGCCGCGCCGCCAGTGTCCGCCGGGCCACCACCCGTTCCACCATTTGGCGGATCTGGGCCGGGGTGAACGGCTTGGGCAGGTAGTCCGCTGCGCCGCGCTTCACCGCCTCCACCGCGGTCTCGAAGGTCGCGTAGGCAGTGATCACCACCACGTCCAGCCCGGGGCGCTCGGCCAGGAGCCTGGGCAAAAGACCCATCCCGCTCTCCGCTCCCAGCCGGAGATCGACGAAGGCGAGGTCGAAGGACCCGAGGCGGAGGGCCTCCAACGCTGCCTCGCCGCTGGCCGCCTCGCGCACGATGCACCCCTCTGCCTCGAGGCACATCCCCACCGTCGCCCGGATGTTCCGCTCGTCGTCCACGACCAGGACGCGGATCTTCGGCTGGTCCTTCTCGGAGGGCACGCCGCCATTATGGCGCGCCTTTGCGCCCGCTGCTCGCCCGGGGGGGGCTCTGGGGTCGCAAGGGCCGGCCGGGGGCGACCGTGGAGGTTGCACCGACCCCCCGTCCGCCCGGGTGCCCGATCTACTTGAAGTCGTCCGAGCGGATTCCGTACTTGCGCAGGAGCCGGTGCAGGCTCTCGCGCTCTAGCCCGGCGCGTTCGGCGGCGCGGGTCACGTTGCCCCCGAACTCGGCCAGGAGCGCCACCAGGTAATCGCGGGAGGTCCGATCGCGGGCCTCCGCTACCGCCTCGCGGTAGGGGAGGCGGGCCCGGGCGGCCGGGTCGAGCGGCGGGGACGCCCCGTCGGTCGCGACCTCGGCTGGCAGGTCGGCCGCCCGGATGCAGTCGCCCTCCGTTACCGCCAGGGCGCGTTCCACCGCGTTCTCCAACTCGCGCACATTGCCCGGCCAGGAATAACCGAGGAGCCGCTGCACGGCCTCCGGCTCGAACCCCGCCGGCTCGCGCCTTAGCGCGCGTGCGTGCTTCGTGAGGAAGTGATCGGCGAGGAGCGGAACGTCTTCGGGCCGCTCCCGAAGCGGGGGGAGCCTCACGGGGAAGACGTGGAGCCGGTAAAAGAGGTCCTCCCGGAAGCGACCGGTGCGGATCTCCTCGCGCAGGTCGCGGTGGGTGGCGGCGATGACCCGCACGTTCACCGCGAGCGGCTGGGTATCGCCCACGCGCCGGATCTCCTTCTCTTGCAGCGCCCGGTTCAGCTTCACCTGGGCGGGGAGGGGGAGCTCGCCGACCTCGTCGAGGAACAGGGTCCCGCCCTCCGCCTCCTCGAAGAGGCCCGGCTTAGCCGCGGCGGCCCCGGTGAACGCCCCGCGGGCGTGGCCGAAGAGCTCGCTCTCCACGAGCTCGGCCGGGAGCGCCCCGCAGTTCACGGGCACGAACCGTCGTTCCCGACGGGCCGAGTGATAGTGGATGGCGCGGGCCGCCAGCTCCTTACCCGTGCCGGTCTCGCCCAGAAGCAACACCGTGATGTCCAGGCCAGCTGCCCTCTCGAGGAGGGCGAACGCCTCGCGCATGGGGGCACTCTTCCCCACGAGGTTATGGAACGCCTCGACCTGCCCGGGATCGACCCGCTGCCGTGCCGCGTCGCTCTGCCGCTTCCGCTCCGCGGCGCGCGCCACCACGCCCAGGGCGGCGTCCGGGTCGAAGGGCTTCTCCAGGTAGTCGAAGGCTCCTTGCTTCATGGCCCGGACCGCGTCCGCCACGGTCGCGTAGCCGGTCATGAGAACCACCTCGGTGTCGGGGGACCGCGCCTTCACCGCCCCGAGCAGCTCGAAGCCATCCGCCCCCGGCATGCGGATGTCCGTGACCACTACGTCATAGGGACGGGTGGCGACGAGGGACAATGCCCGGGCGCCGTCCTCGACCTCCTCGACGAGGTAGTCGTCGGAAAGGATGCGGGAGACGAGCTTCCGCATGTTCTCCTTGTCGTCGACGACGAGCACGCGCGGGGCCACGGGACCAAGTGTACCGGAGCAGGGGGGGTGCCCGCCCGCGCTTCGGTCCCCTCCCTGCCCCCTCTGGGTCCCGATGATGCGCCGGCGCTCGCCGCGTCCACCTCTCCGGATCGATGACCGTCGCGGAGCAGCTCGCCAGGCACCGGGAGACTCTCGCCCGCTGGCGTTAACCGGACGCTCGGCGGCGAGGAGGGCGCTGGGCCGTGTTCTGGATGGCCCGAGGGTCGCGGGGGGGGCATGAAGAAGCTCGACCTCGCCGCGCCTCTCAGGGCCGGGGCGGGGACCTAGACAAGGCTACCTTCCCCCTCGCGGCCCCAGCGCCGCCCTAACGCTGCGTCTCGGGCGCCAGCTCCCCTCCCAGCCGCTCCATGTCCTCGGCACTCACGTCGGAGACGAGCGCGTAGGCGAGGTCCCCGGCCCGCCACAGCACCACCCGGAACCCTCGTCTCTCGTCGGCCACCGCCGGAACGCCGCCGGCGATCCGGTTCGCCGCCGGAAAGGCCAGCCCTCCCGCGGGGAAGGCGAGGAGCGTGACCCGGTGGCGGCGGAGCGCGTACGACATCACTGCCGCCTTTCGATCCAGGACGTAGCCGACGGCGCCGCCGAGGAGCCGCAACTCGCCCTGGTCCCCGGGCACCACCGGCGCGAAGTCGAGCCGCCCCTCGAACCAGGGCTTCACCTCGTGGGTGATGCCGCTCTCGATCTCGTAGGGGTGGGTGCTGACGAGCAGGCGCAGGTGATCGGTCACCGCCTCGTCAGCTATCCGCACAAGCCGGTCGTCGCGCACGCGGAGCTGCCGCTCCACGAACAGGCCGGTCGAGAGGATCGCCAGCGCCGCGACGGCGGTTGGAGCCACGAGCCGGCGGAGCGGGGGGTGGGAGCGAAGCCGAGGGGACAGCTCCGCGCCGCCGCTCTTGGCCCAGAGCTCCTCCACCCGCCGTCGCAGCGCGGGGGAGGCCGCGTGCCGCGGGAGACGCTCGGCGAGGGCGTGGTCCAGAGCCGCCTCCGCCGCCTCCTCCTCCCGGCATCCGAGGCAACCCTTCAAGTGAAGCCGGATCTCCGTCGCGCGGGCCGCGTCGAGCCGGCCGCGCCGGAGGTCGTGCAGGGATTCGCGGACCGTGGCGCAATCCATCGTGCCTCCCTAAGGGCGGTAGTCCGCGAGCCGTTCCCGCAGCGCCGCCCGGGCCCTCGACAACCGCGACTTGACGGTTCCGGGCGGGCAACCCATCACCGCCGCGATCTCCGCCTCGCCGAGCCCTTCCACGTCGAGCATCACTACCGTCCGCGCATCCTCGGAGAGGCCGCGCAGCGCGGCTTCGATCTCCTCGCCCACCACGCGGCGGAGCCGTTCCAGCTCCGCATCCCCGCGCAAGAACCCATCGGCGGCGGCGGTGTCCTGGCGGTTCGAGAGCTCCTCCTCCGCCGCGGGCCCGATGGGGCTGCGCGCCTCGCGGCGTCGAGCGTCCAGGTGCGCGTTTCGAAGGATGCGGAAAAGCCACGCCCTCCGGTCCGAGCCGGGGGTGAACCGGTCCTCGGCGCGGAGGGCCCGCGCGTAGGTCTCCTGCACCAGATCTTCCGCGTCCGTGGTCGACCGCGTCAAAAGGCGCGCCAGCCGGTGAAGCGCATCGAGGTGCGCGAGCGGGCCGTCGTCGGCCATCGGCTTCGAGAAAGGCACGAGGTGCATCCTGCTCTGTCCGGCGGCCGTGGACACCTCCCTGGCCACGCCCTGAGGGGGCCCGCTCACTCAAGAGAACGTCTGACGCGCCTCGAGGTTTCCTGACGCCCTGGCCGGGGGCGCCGGCGGGAGGGAACCGGTCACCCGCACCCGACGTTTCGAAGCTTGGGGGGAACTCTTTCCCGTGAGGCACTCCCAGGAGGCAAACATGAGGAACGTGGACCGCAGGACCTTTCTGCGCATCGCAGGGATATCCCTGGGCGCGGGGGCGCTTTACCGGGTGGCCCCGGCACTCGCCACGCCCGGGCTCGGAGGCGACACCGCTCGGGAGCTGGCGCGCCGGAACGGGGAGGCCGTGCGCCCCTTCACGTTCCTGCAGCTCTCCGACACGCACGTGGGATCGGGCCCGCCGCAGAACCCGAACGGCACCGGCGCCTTCGAGCGAGCGGTGGAGACGGTGAACCGGCTGCCCGAGAAACCGGACCTCGTCCTCTTCACTGGCGACCTCACTCACGACAGCGAAGAGCCGGGCGAGCCGGAGCGCCGGATGCGACGGTTCCAGGACATCGCCGATCGGCTCAAGGTCCGGACCCGGAAGATGGTGCCGGGCGAGCACGACGCCGGGCTCGACGGGGGAAAGCTCTTCCGCGAGGTGTTCGGAGAGACCCACTACTCGTTCGACCATCGGGGGGTGCACTTCGTGGCCCTCGACAACGTCTCGCGCGCCAAGCCGGAGGTCGGCCCGGACCAGCTCGCCTGGCTCCGCAGCGACCTCTCCCGGTTCCCGACCACCGCCCCCATCGTCGTGTTCACCCACCGTCCCCTCTTCGACCTGAAGCCGGAGTGGGAGTGGTTCACCTCGGACGGGGACGAAGTCATGCAGGTGCTCTCTCCCTTCGAGAACGTCACGGTCCTGTACGGCCACATCCACCGCGAGAACGTCCACGAGGAGGGGAACGCCCACCACTATGCCGCCCGGAGCCTCGCCTGGGCGTTCCCGGAGCCGGAAGCCGAGGCGAAGAAGGTCCTCCCCTTCGACGGGGCGCACCCGTACCGGAATCTCGGGATGTGTGTGGTACGGGCCGGACCGGGGCAGTCCCCGGAGGCCGCCACCGTAAAGCCGGAGGAGGTGGAGCTCACCATGGCCGAGCACTCCGGAACCGAGGGCTTCGCCCAGCTGCTTCGCCCCAGCACGCTGTGAATGCCGACACGAGGAGAACGCAATGCGTCCGACCCTTCGCCCCTCCCTTCGCCCCCTCGCCCTGGTCGCTCTTCTCGCGCTTCTCCCGGTGACGCGATCGGCGGGCGCCGACATGCCCCGCGTCGTGGAGATCGTGGCCAAGCGCTTCCAGTTCACGCCCGACGAGGTGGTCCTGAAGAAGGACGAGCCGGTGATCCTCCGGCTCACTTCCCAGGACGTGACCCACGGCTTCTACATGAAGAAGCTGGGGATCGACGCCACCATCGAGCCTGGCCGGACCACCGACGTCGAATTGACGCCGCGCGAGGCCGGCCGGTTTCTCACCATCTGCGACCACTTCTGCGGAGCGGGCCACGGAAACATGAAGATGACGCTAGTGGTGGAGGAGTGAGAGCAGTTCCTCGGCCACGCCGGCGGCGGGTCGCGCCAGCCCCGGCAAGCGGTCGTTGACCGGCGGCCACGGTAGGCGGAGATTCGGGTTGAGCTATCCTCTCCCGCCTTCCACCCGGGCCGCCCGACCGCCTACCTTCCCGCGCGAAACGACGCCCGCTTCGGCCGGGTCCGGCAGCGACCTCCTCCTTGCTGGCCGCGTGGACGTCTTCGGGACGCCTTCCACGGCGTGGCCACGGAATGGCGCCCATCGACCGCCGGGGGACCGTGCTCGAGACCGACCAGGAGCACATCCTCGACCTGTCCGAGGAGGAGCTGCGGGGCATCCCGCCCTGGAATTCGCCCACCCCGGGGCGGGGAGCCCGCGCCGTGCTCTACGACGACACCCGTTATAACCTAGTGCCGTGCGACCTCGTGATGCCGGAGCTCACCAGGATGGACCTGCACGGGCGTATGGCCGCGCGCGATCCGCGGCCGGCCGAGCGGTTCGTGTTCCTCTCGGGCAGAGCATTCATCAACAGCGCACGAGAGTCCTCCGGCGCGTACTCAACGAGGGGGGGAAGCCTTTCGACCCGGGGGCGCTTCGGGGCCTCATCGCCCGGATGCTCTCCGGTGCCCGGGCGCCGGCGTGATGGTGCCCCCGGTCGACGGGCCCTCGGGATGGGCTGCAGAGGAACGCCTCCGGTCCGTTCCCTGGGAAGCCCTGTCGGGGCTTTGCCCCGAGCTCGAGGCGCCGCTCCGCGAGATCCTCGGCGGCGCGCCGGCTGAGCGCGTGCTACGGCGCCTGCTCCGCAGCCTGAGCGGCCTCGGCGCGCCGGGACGCTGGGCGGTAGCCGAGGGGGTATTCGGGGTGGCACTCTGGCGGAGGCGGCTTCTGGCCCAGCTTTCCCTTTCCGAGGCTTCGCCACGCCTCCTCCTCGCGGTGCTCTTCCGCGACCTTGGGGGCCGCGAGGCTGCGGGGGAGCTGGCCGGGTTGCCGCGGGGGGCGCTTCCCCCTCCGCGTCCTCCTCCGTCAGAGCTCGCCGATCGCTGGTCCTTCCCGGACTGGCTCGCGGGCGAGCTTCGGCGCGCGGCCGGGAAGGACGCGTCCGCGCTGGCGGACGCCTTGAACCGGCCCGGTCCGGTCTCCTTCCGCCCGAACCTTCTCAAGACCACCCCCCAGGCGCTCGCGGCGCGCCTCGCGAGCGAGGGGGTGTTGACGGTGCGGGGTCGGCTCGTGCCCACGTGCCTCATCGCGCCCGGCCGGCCCGGCGTGTACGGGCTCGCCGCTCACCGGGAGGGGCTGTTCGAGGTCCAGGACGAGGGAAGCCAGCTCGTCGGAGCGCTCGTCGAGGCACGCCCGGGAGAGGCGATCCTCGACGCCTGCGCCGGCGCGGGCGGGAAGGCGCTCCTCCTCGCCGGTGCCGTGGGACCTAGAGGGCGGGTGCACGCCGCCGATCCGGACCCGGAACGCCTGGGGAGGCTCAGGGCGCGCGCCGAGCGGGCCGGGGCGCTCGGGATCGTCGTCCTCCACGGCGCCGCGGCCCCGGTCGGCCTCCTCGTGGATCGGGCCCTGGTGGACGCACCCTGCTCGGAGCTGGGCGCGCTCCGACGCGGCCCGGACCTGCGCTGGCGGATGGACGCCCGGGCGTTCACCCTGCTCCCCGGACTGCAGCGAGGGATCCTGGCCGGCGCCGCTCGCCACGTCCGGATCGGCGGCCGGCTGGTCTACGCCACCTGCACCCTGCGGGCGGAGGAGAACGAGGGCGTGGTGCTCGACTTCGAAGCGTCGCACGCGGGCTTCCGCCGGATCCGGCCGGAGGTGGCCGGAGCCGCCCGTTCCGAGGACGGCTTCCTCCGTACCTTTCCGCACCGACATGGCACCGACGCGTTCTTCGCGGCCGCGTGGGAGCGCCGGGCGTAGGCAAACGCTCCGACGAGCTACGCCGGCCAGGAGGACCGGCCCCTCGGCACCGGCAGTCGCTTCAGCACCAGGAGATCGTGGTAGGCGACCGCCGCACAGGAAAGGACGAACCCACCCAGGACCGCGTCGACGGCGACGGCCACCGCCATCCCGGCGATGGGCGACGCGGAGAGCGGTCCCTCGGCGAGCCAGGTCGTCCCCAGCATCCCGACGAGCTCGAGGACGGCGAGGGACGCGACCACCGCGAGCAACGCGGTCCGGTGTCCCTGGGTCAAGGCGAAGCTTCGCCGAAGAGCGCCCTCGGTCCCGAGCTCCGGCTCGGCCAACACCGCCGGGACGGCCAAATACCCGGCCACGTAGACGAACACCCCGGGCACGACGAGGGCGAAGAGCCCGAAGAGGACGAGGAGCGAGTAGACCCCCGCGACCGCGAAGACGGGCCAGAGCTGACGGGCGGCCTTGACGAGCATCGCCGTGGCCCGGGGCCTGGTCCCGGCCAGGGCCTGCAGCACCCCGATGCTCAGAGCTCCGCTGGCGATGAGGCGCACGAACCACATGACGACGAGGAGGAGGGCTGCGGTGCGCGGGTCCTCGGGGCTCGCGCCCCGCAGATTCAGCGCCGCGAGCGGAAGATCGAGCACGATCGCGACCGCGGTGAAGGGCAGCACGTTCGCGGTCCACACCTTGAGCGTCCTGAGCAGGAGCCCCGCGGGCGTGAACCGCCCGAGGCGGCCCGCCTCCAGCTCTTTGGACGATCCCTCCATGCTCGGCGCGACCACACAGCGTGCCGGGCCCGAAAAGTCAAGCGAAAGGCGCGCCCGGGATGGCCTTCCTCAGAGATCGGACCGCAGGACCGCCCCGTTCGCTGCGTTCGTGACGAGGTGGGCGTAGCGACGCAGCCAGGGGGAGGAAACCGCTTTGCGCCGCGGCCGGAACGACTGGCGTCGGCGCTCGAGCTCGGCCTCGGAGATCTCCACTGCGATGGTCCTCGCCTCGACGTCGATGGTGACCGGGTCGCCGTCCGCGACGAGACCGATGGGCCCGCCCTCGGCCGCCTCGGGCGAGACGTGCCCGACGCAGGCGCCCCGGGTCGCCCCGGAGAACCGGCCATCGGTGACGAGACCCACCTTCTCGCCCAGCCCCATGCCCATGATGAGCGAGGTCGGTCCCAGCATCTCCTGCATGCCGGGGCCCCCCTTCGGCCCCTCGTAGCGCACCACCACGAAGTGCCCGGCCCCGACCCGCCCAGAAAGGATCCCGGCCATGGCCTCCTCCTGGGAGTCGAAGCAGATGGCCTTCCCGGTGAAGCGGCGCATGGTGGGGTGGATGCCGGCCGTCTTCACCACCGCTCCCTCCGGGGCCAAGTTGCCGAAGAGCACCGCCAATCCCCCCACCGACGAGTAGGCCTGTTCCAGCGGGTGGATCACTCCCTCGTCGACGATGCGCGCCTCCCGGATCCGCTCGCCCACCGTCTCGCCCGAGACGGTGAGGGCACCCTCCCTCACCACTCCCCCGCGGCGAGCGGCCTCGCGAAGCACGGCCGGCACCCCGCCGGCCCGGTGGATGTCCTCCATGTGGACGCTGGCGAGCGAGGGAGCGATCTTGGCGATGTGGGCCACCTGGCGGGCGACGGGGTCGATCTCCTTCAGGCCGAAGGGAACTCCGGCCTCGCGGGCGATGGCGAGCATGTGCAGGACCGTGTTGGTCGAGCCGCCCATGGCCATGTCGACCACCAGGGCGTTGTGGATGGCGTCGGTGTTCACGATCCGGCGGATCCGGAATCGCTCGTCGGCGGCGATGGCCACGGCGCGACGGGCCGCCCGCCTCACGAGGGCCTCGCGCTCGGGGGTGAGCGCCACCACCGTTCCGTTCCCCGACAGCGCCACGCCCATGGCCTCGCACAGGACGTTCATGGAGTTGGCGGTGAACATGCCCGAGCACGACCCCCCCGAGGGGCAGGCCCGGCACTCGATGTCGTACAGCTCGGCGTCGCCCATCTGCCCGGCGGCCCGCTTGCCCACCGCCTCGAAGACGGAGTTCAAGTCGAGGGGCGAGCCGTCCGAGGCCCGGCCAGCGCGCATCGGACCCCCGGAAACGAACACCGTGGGAACGTCGACGCGCAGGGCACCCATGAGCATCCCCGGGACGATCTTGTCGCAATTGGGGATGCAGAGGAGGGCGTCCAAGCAGTGCGCGTTCATCATCGTCTCGATGGAATCGGCGATGAGCTCGCGGGAGGGAAGGCTGTAGAGCATGCCGGGATGGCCCATGGCCACCCCGTCATCCACCCCGATGGTGTTGAACTCGAAGGGGACGCCGCCCGCCTTCCGGATCTCGTCCTTGGCGATCCTCCCGTACTCGGCCAGGTAGTAATGGCCGGGGATGATGTCCACGTGGCTGTTGGCGATGGCGATGAACGGCTTCTCGAAGTCCTCGTCGCCGAGGCCGGTGGCTCGTAGGAGGCTTCGGTGAGGGGCCCGCTCGAACCCTTTCTTGATTCGGTCGCTGCGCATCCCAAGATTTCTCGCGGGTTGCGGCGGGGTTGTCAAACCCCGCCCAAGGCACACGGGCGGCGGGAAGGCGGGCGGTGTACATGGGGAGGGTGACGGGGGGGCCGACCTTCGCTGATGCGGTGGCGCGTGCGCGCCGGAGCCTCTCGAGCCGCCCGCCCCGCCCGCTCGAGGTGTCGGGCTACCGGCGAGCCGCGGTCCTCGTCCCAATTCTGGACCGGCTCGGGGGACCGACCCTCCTCTTCACCCGGCGCGCATCGACGCTTCCACACCACCGCGGAGAGATCTCCTTTCCCGGCGGAGGGCTCCTCCCCAGCGAGGCACCGGAGGCCGGGGCGCTCCGCGAGGCGAAGGAGGAGGTGGGGCTCTCTCCCGAGCGGATCGAGTTATTGGGACGCCTCGACGACCTCGTCTCGATCGCGCGTTTCACCGTGACGCCGGTGGTGGCAGCCGTGGCCTCGCCCCCCGCCTCGTTCGCGGGGGCCCCCGGCGAGGTCGACGAGCCGTTCGAGATTTCGCTGTCGCGGCTGCTCGAGCCGGAGCAGCGGCGGTCCGCGCTGTGGGATCCGGGCCGTCTCCCCCCGGACGTGGCCGCGGTCCTGCGCGAGTCCCGGCTCTCCCTCGAGGACGTGGACCGGGAAACCGGCCACTTCCGCGTCTGGTCATTTCACGCCGACCCCGCGCGCGTGGTATGGGGGCTCACGGCTCGGGTGCTGGCCGAGTTGCTCGACCGAGCTTACGGCCTGTAGGCGGCTCGCTCGCCCCCGTCGGCGTCGCCGAACGGGAACACCTCGATGGTGCCTCTCTCCTCGACTCCCTCGGTCCTGAGCTCCGTCCGGAACAGCTGGACCGCCTCCTCGGCGTCCCAGGCACGGACGTGAGCGACGCGGCGCGAGCGGGGTGAGGAGAAGATGCAGCGGTAGAACGACTCCCTCATGACCTGCATGACGCACTCCGCGGGTGGGCCGGAACTCCGGACTCGATCGTGAACGCACCTACCCTAGCACCCGGTCTGGTTACACGCCCGTGTCACGAGCGTATCGGCAATGTGACCGATAGGTGACGGACGCCCAAGAGGTCGGAACTCGGGGGTTTCGTTCCCGGAACGTCGCAGGGGCGCCTCTTCTTGCTGACCCCGAGCAGGCAAGCTCCTCGGAACATGCGCATCGCCTACGGCGTACACGGATACGGGCGGGGCCACGCCATTCGTTCACTTACCGTGTTGTCCAATCTCGCCGGCCGGCACGAGGTCCTGGTCCTGGCGGGCGGAGACGCCTTGCCGCTGCTCTCCGCCTTTCCCCTGGTCGAGATCCCAGCGCTCATCTTCGGCTACCAGGGCGCGCGACTCTCGGCGGCCCGGACGCTGGGCGAGAACGCGCGCCTCTTGGCCGCGCTCCTGGTTCGAGGGGGGCCGGTGGCGGAGGTGGGGGAGACCTTGCGCCGCTTCCGGCCCGACGCCGTGGTGTCCGACTCCGAGCCCGTCGTGCTCCGTGCCGCCGGCCGCCTGGGCGTTCCGCGGATCGGTTTCGACCACGTCGGCATCATCGCCTGGTGCCGCCCTGCTGCCCCCCCGGGGGACGCCGTCAGACTCGGGCGGGACGCGGCGACCTACCGCCTCCTCATGGGACATCCGGAGCGGGTGGTGGTCTCGAGCTTCTTCGAGGCTCCCCCGCGCCGCTCCGACGTCACCGTGGTCCCCCCGGTGCTGCGCGAACGGGTGCTCCGGGCCCAGGTGCGCGAGGGCGAGCATTTGCTCGTCTACTTCAACCAGCCTCGGCTCTTCACCCCCGCAGTCCTCGCGGCGGTGGCGGGCGCGGAGGTCCCTGCCTTCGTCTACGGAAGCGGGCGGTGCGGGCGCTCGGGCAACATCTTTTTCAAGCCCATCGACGAGGCCACCTTCGTCGAGGACCTGGCCACCGCCCGCGCCGTGCTCGCCACCTCCGGCCACCAACTCGCCTCCGAGGCGCTCCACCTCGGGAAGCCCATGCTGCTCTATCCCGAGGACAGCGCCGAGCAGCGGCTCAACGCCCGGGAACTGGTCCGCCTCGGCGTGGCCCAGTCCCTGCGGCGGGGCGAACTCACGGGTGAGGTGCTGCGCCGCTTCCTCTCCGATCTGGACGGCCCCCGCGGCGCCCTCTCCCGGATTTCCCGCGACGGCAACGCTCGGGCGATCGCCGTCCTGGAGGCCCATTTCCGCGCGCTCCCAACCGGGCGGTCGCCTTCGGGGATGGCGCCGCGGATGGCCGTCGGCGTCCGGTGATCCGGGCGCTGCCCCGTCGTCGGAGATGGCCTTCCGAGAGCGCGTATCAGCCGGCGGGATCTTCCTCAGCCTGCGCCATGACTTGCGGACGATCGCGAAGCCCTTCCAAGGACCGCGATCCCGATGGCGCACGCGAGGAACACCGCCAGGGCGAGCATCCACGAACGGAACTCGATGAGCTCCCCGAGGCGCCCACGGTCTTGTCCCTGCCGTCCTCCCATTCCCAGGACCACGGCTGAACGCGGCGCCCGCTTGCATCGGCCGGCAACCGCGGGCCGAGCGAGGTCGCGGTAGCCATCGAGTCCCCCCCCCTAAGGGGTATGGAGACCCACTCTGCCGCGGTGCGTTATCATCGCCAGGGCTCCGGGGAGGCCTTCCATGATCGACAAGCGGACCGCGAGCTTCATGCGCTCGCTGGCGCTCGGCGAGATCGAGGAGGAGATCCTCCTGCCCTTCCCCGATCCGAAGCTCGGGGAGCGGGCGGTCCTCGCCGCGGCGCTGTCGAAGGTCGAGGAGCTTTTCACCGCTCGGGAGGCGGACCTCGCGGCGTGGGATCGCGATGGTGCCATGCCCTCGTCGTTCCTCGACGAGCTGAGGGGCGCTGGACTGTTCGGACTTGCGATCCCCGAGCCGTTCGGCGGGATGGGCCTCTCGGCCACCGGATACGCTCGCGTGCTGCAGGAGATCGCGCGGCACGACGCCTCGGTGGCGGTCGTCGTTGGCGTCCACGGATCGATTGGGGTGCGCGGCCTGCTCCTTTACGGGACCGAGGAGCAGAAAGCGCGCCTCCTCCCCCGCCTCGCCTCCGGCGAGGCGGTGGCTGCCTTTTGTCTGACCGAGCCGGACGCCGGTTCCGACCCCGCCTCCCTTTCGACCACCGCCCGGCGCGACGGAGCGGTCTACGTGCTCGACGGCCTCAAGATCTGGGTCAGCAACGGGGGGGTCGCCTCCCTGTTCACGGTCTTCGCCCGCACCGGCGCGGAGCGGCGCGGGGGGGTGACGGCGTTTCTCGTCTCCCGTGAGCTTCCCGGCGTCTCGGTGGGGCCGCCGGAGGACAAGATGGGAATCCGGGCCTCCTCCACGACCCACCTCCGCCTGGAGCATGTCCGAGTCCCGGCCGATGCGGTGCTGGGCGAGGTGGGCCAGGGCTTCAAGATCGCCATGACCGTCCTGAACGCCGGCCGTACCGGCCTGGGGGGCGGGTCGGTCGGGGCCATGAAGCGCCTGCTCGACCTCTCGCTCCGGCATGCCCGGGAGCGCAGGCAGTTCGGTCGCCCCCTGTCCGACTTCGGGCTCATCCGGGGGAAGCTGGCCCGGATGGTGGTGGACTGCTACGCCGCCGAAAGCGTGGTGAACCTCACCGCCGGTCTCCTCGATCGCGGGTTCGAGGACACGGCCGTCGAGGCGGCCATCGCCAAGGTGTACGCCACGGAGGCCTTGTGGCGCATCTCGGACGAGGCGGTCCAGATCGCGGGCGGGACGGGCACCCTGCGCGCCTGGCCGTACGAGCGGGCGTTGCGCGATGCTCGCATCAACCGCATCTTCGACGGCACCAACGACGTGCTGGGGCTCTTCGTCGCCCTCACCACCGTGGGAGATGTGGCCGAGGGGCTGCGCGATGTGGCCGAGTCGGTGCGGGGAGTCTTCGCCGATCCCGTCAAGGGGTTTGGCGTGCTCTCCGAGTACGCGCGTCGCCGCGCCTCCCTAGCCACGAACCTCTACCGCGGGAAGGGGCGATTCACGCAGCTCCCTCCGCTCCTCTCCCACGACGCCGCTCGATTCGAGGAGCTCGCCCGCGAGCTGGCTCTCTCGGTGGACCGGGCCCTGCGGCGGCACGGAAGGAGGCTCGTCGACGAGCAGCTCGTCCTGCGCCGCCTCGCCGACGCCCTCATCGACCTGTTCGCTTACGCCGCAATGCTTTCCCGGATCTCGGGAGCGATCGAGAACCACGGCGACGCCGCCGGCTGCACCGAGCGGGAGCTCTTGCGCGCCTTCGCCGCCGGTGCCGAGCGGCGGGTCCGTTCCAGCCTCCTGGGAATCGACTCCCCCGAGGACGCTGCGCTCGAAGAGGTCGCCGAGCACGTCCTCGAGGCCCGCACGTACCCGTGGGATAACGTGTGAGGGCGTGGGGAGGGCTACCGTGCCGTCGGTGGAGGGGTCTGCCCGGCCAGTTCCTCGTGCAGGAACGCCCGGGTGAGTCGCTTCCACGCCTCCTCGCCGAGCGAGGTCAGGGGCGAGGCCACCAGGGCGCCGCCGTCCGCGGCGGCGAGACCGAGCTCGTGCTCGAAGAACTGTTCGAGCCGCTGCGCCTCGCGCCTGAACCAGCTCGCGGCCTCCTCGTCCGCCGGCATGCGCATGTAGTCCGTGTTCGCCGGCGTGAGCGAGAAGAGCCAACCATCACCGTACGGCTCGCGCTTCACGAGACCGGGGTCGCCCACCACGCGCCAGTTATTCCGGACCACCATGCCGTCGAGGGGGGCCTCGATGCGGACGCTTCGCCTCCCCGCATGCAAGACCGCGATGGGCTCGCCGCGCCGCACCACCATGCCGGGGCGGGGCAACTCCACCGAGGTCACCGAGGGGATGATCTCGCGGGCCAAGTCGTCGATCCCCAGCATGAGCTCCGCCGGCCCCCGAGAGGCGATCCAGGTGTGGTTCGGGGCGTGGAACGAGCCGCGGCGAAACGAGAATCGCCCGGCGCGAGAAACGCGCCGCGCCCGGAACCGCGAGACCTGCCCCAGCGCGATCGCGAGCAAGAGAGCGGGGACCGCGAGAAGCAGGGCGCCGAGCAGGAAGACACCGGCGCGCCCGAAAAGACCCGCCACAAAGGCCCCGAGGGTCTCAAGGTACTCTAGGAACGTTGCCACGGCGCGCCTCCTGGGCTCTCCTCGCGTCGGCGGGAGCCACTCAGCAGACGACTTCGCAAACGCCGCGCCACCCAGCAGAGCTACGTGATTTCAGGCAGTTACACTACGGTATGCCCTGATGGAGTGTTTAGGAATTGTACGCCGCAACCCACCGTTGCGGAATTACCTCGGCGGATCAAGCACTTTGCCTCGTTCCGTCGAGTTCGTAAGCGCCTGATGAGATTTTCACGTGCGCGGAAACCTGGAGACGCGTCCTCTGGCAGACGCCTCCTGGGGCTGAAGGATCGCGTAGAGCGTATCGTGGACCGGGGTTGTCACCCCCTCTTGGCGCCCCAGGCGACAGACCGCCCCAACCTGGTCCTCGAACTCGGAAGGGCGGCCCGCGCCGACGTCCCGCTGGAGTGATGCCGTCCCCTCCGGCGGTAGCGTGTCGAGGAAGGCGACCGTGCTCGCCGCCGCGTCGGCCGGCAGGCGCACACCCCGGGCTCGGGCCAGGGAGACCACTTCGCCCATCGCCGCCTCGAGCAGCGCTCGGACGTCGGCTAGGGTTCTGAGAACGCCGATAGGGGCCCGGGAGGCGGCGGCGATCGCTCCCCAGGGCTCGACGAGGAGAAACTTCTCCCAGACCTCGCGCTCGATATCCTCCGTCACCCGAGCCTCCACCCGGGCCCTCGAGAGGGTCGACGCGAGCGCTTCGAGCCGCGGGGTCCTCTGGCCGGCGCGGGGGCCGCGCTCCCCCATGATGACCTCCGGCGGGGGACCCACGTGCCTAATTGCTCCGGGCCGATCGATCCAGGCGAGCGCCTTGATGACCCCTCCCGCCACCGCCTCCGGTCCGAGCGCCTGGGCGAGCTGGTCGGCGGCCTCGATCCCGTTCTGGAGAGGGACCACCACGCCCCCGGGGGCAAGGAGCGGGACTAGGCGCGGGGCCACCTCGGCCACCTGCCAGGACTTCACCGCCAGGAGGACCGCGTCGGAGGCGGGGAGGGCAGCCGGGTCGGCGGCGGCAGCCGCCACTCGGGCGGTGAAGGACCCCAGCGGAGAGTCGACCCGCAGTCCGTCACGGAAGATGGCGTCGAGCGTGGCCCCGCGGGCCACCACCACCACCTCGACTCCGGATCGCGCCAAAAGACCGCCGAGGAGGCCTCCCACGCCGCCAGCGCCCACGATCGCGATGCGCATGAGGGACCGATAGCACGGACCTGGTTCCTTCCGCTTCACCCCGGGTAGGCTCCTTTTGCCCGGGGTCACCGCGGCGTGGGACGTTCCGCTCGCGCGCTCGAGGGGCACGCCTTGAAGTCGATGGCGGTCCCCAGGGATGGGGGCGGCGAGCGCCGTGGGCGCGCCGCGAGCGGACCGCTTCGTCGCAGGTGGGCGCGATTCACGCGGTCGCGCGACCCACTCCACCGCCCGACCGGTGGACCTTTTTCAATTCGTCGTCACGCGATGCCCCGAAGATCCGTAGGCGGACGACGCAAGAGTCCGGCCGGGCGGAGAGGCCCCGAGCTTCCCGGGCTGTTGCCCTCGACTCCTGCCCACGGAGCGGCTTCAAGCCGTTGGGCACCCCTCCTAGCGTCCGGCGGCCTGGGAACTCCTCCTGCGAATCGTCGGCTCTCCCACGAACCCACTCCCAGCGTAGGAGGGTTCTCGGCGATGAGGACCCTACCCGCTCACGATGCGTGCTGGCCCTCGACTCCCTGCTCGGCCCTGCTTGCCCAGGTAACCTCAGGGTCTCGGCGAAGGTTGTCTTGCCTCGCCCCGTTTCCCGTCGCGGGGGCGGGTCCCCCCTAAGGGCGGCCAGTCCCATTGGCTGAGCTCTCCCCTGCCGGGACGGGAACCGGGGGCTGAGCGGCATGGTCCAGAATCGCCAAGGGGCCAAACCCTCCAACGGAACCTGGTCATCTCGGGGACTGCGGCTCACTCGGCTCAAACCAGAATGCCTGCCTCGCAACACCGCCCCCGAAGACCCCGAGCACGCGGGCTAGGCCACCCTCGTCGTTCAGCCAGGCCCCGGATTGCGAGCTTGCGTGCGGGTGCAGAAGTGCCCCATCTTGAGGAGCTAGATCCTCGCCATGCTCCGCCTAAGCCTGCTCGCAAGCGCTCTCGTCCTCCTCACCTCCCCGGCCCGCGGGGAGGACGCCGGCGGCGCGGAGGGAACGATCGACACCGGCAACGGCCGGGTGGAACTCCTCGCCCGGAGAATCCCGGTTGGGGAGCGCATCGAGCTCCCTGAGGGCTGGTACCGGGTCGAGGAGGAGGGGGTGGAGGACCGAGACACGGGTTCCTTCACCGTCGCCGCGGCCAGCTCCGACGAGGGAACTCCGGCAGGTCGGACTCCCGAGGAGCCTCCGCCACCTCCGCCGCGCCGCGCCGGTCAGGTGCTGGGCACACCCTCGTCGCTCCTACCGCTGGCGGTCGCGGTCCGCATCGGCTGTCGCGACGAGCGCAATGCCTACCTGCGGGAACTGTGGCACGAGTCCGGGATCGAGGTGGAGGACCCCGACGCCGTGCTCCGCGGCCTGGACGCGGGAGCCTACGGCCCCGGGACCGGGTACTACTGGTTCGCATTCTCGACCGATGCGTTCCGAAACCTGGCCTGGTCCACCGACCTCAGAGACCGCGCCCGCGACCTCGCGCGCTGCGTGGAGGCGCAGGGCCGGTAAGCGGCCTCTGGGCCTCCGGGGTGCTGGGGCTCCCTCAAGGTCACTTAGTGGGCGATTCCATAAATACGATGACGTATAAGTAGTGGTGGAGGACCGGACTCCGTGGCATCATCACCTCCGCTGGGTTTGGATGGCGCGGAGGCGGA
>Ga0335069_10000560_pt1 | contig 62556 bp, 55 predicted proteins | sample Lox_Sample_11_FD_206714 | JGI IMG/M metagenome (GOLD analysis project Ga0335069, IMG submission 206714) | Soil microbial communities from Loxahatchee National Wildlife Refuge, Florida, United States - Lox_Sample_1.1 | ecosystem: Environmental > Terrestrial > Soil > Wetlands | place: USA... | reverse complement strand
GTCTGCCCGGCCACGACCGGGGTCGCCGTGTAGGCATAGGCACCCGTGCTGTCGGCCCCCGTGGCCACGGGGAGTACGGCCGGCGGCGGTCCGATCTGGATGAGCCGAGCATACCCGCTCTTCGGCTGGGTGGAAGCGATCGCGGAATCGACGAAGGTGGGACCGTTCGGCGGGTAGTTGGGGATGCAGCCGCCCCCGGTGGGTGCCACCAGGCAGGTCAGCGTCGAGGCATAAAAGCCGCCGTTGGCGGAGTGGTAGGCCGCCTGGGCGGAGATCACGGTCCGGATGTCGCCGATGGTGGCGGCCTCGTTGGCGGAGATTCGGGCGCGCAACAGGCTCGGGATGGCGATCGCGGCGATGATACCGATGATCGCGACCACGATCAGCAGCTCGATCAGCGTGAAACCCTTGTCCCTTTCCATTGCTCTCAGGTCCTTTCGGGCGACTTCGGACTCGGCACCGGTTATTGGCAAGGGACGTGCCGACGAGAATTGTATGCAATGACCGAATTGGGGCGATTGCCCTGTCGCCGCGACGGGCTGTATGGGCGGTTCGTGCAGCCGAGTCGAACAGCGCGACCGCGAGCGAGGCAAGAAGTGTCGCACACCTAGCTCTTGGAGGCGGCACCGTGCTTCTGGAGGAGGTACCGAAGCGATCTCGGCGTGATCCCGAGCAGCCGCGCCGCCTCCGTGCGATCGCCCCGCGCCTGCTCGAGAGCCTCCTCCAGCAGCCGCGCCTCGACCGAGCGAAGGTAGGCATCCAGGCTGAACCCGTCCCCGATCGGCGGCAGCGGCTCGAAGCGGGCCGGGGCACGCAGCGCCTCCGGCAGCCGCTCCGGCTGGATGACCTCCGTGGTCTCCAGGGCGACCGCACGCTCGAGCACGTTCTCGAGCTCACGGACGTTCCCCGGCCAGGAATGGCGCTGCAGGAGCGAGAGCGCCTGCTCCGAGATGCCGGTGATCCGCTTGCCGACCTGCTGGACGAAGCGCTCGAGGAAGTGGCTGGCGAGCAGCGACAGGTCCTCGGGCCGCTCCCGCAGGGGAGGGGTGCGGATCGGGATCACCTGGAGGCGGTAGAAGAGGTCCTCGCGGAACCGCTTCTGCTGCACCAGGTCCTCGAGCGGGACGTTGGTGGCGGCGATCACCCGCACGTCCACGTCGATCTCCTCGTTGCCGCCCACCCGGCGGATGCGCCGCTCCTGCAGCGCCCGCAGCAGCTTCACCTGCATGGGCGGCGAGGTCTCGCCGACCTCGTCGAGGAACAGGGTGCCGCCGCTGGCGGCCTCGAAGAGGCCCTTCTTGTTGGTGCGGGCGTCCGTGAACGCGCCCTTCATGTAGCCGAACAGCTCGCTCTCCAGCAGCGTGTCCGGGAGCGCGCCGCAGTTGATGCTGACGAAGGGTCCCTCCGCGCGGCCGGACAGGCCGTGGATGGCACGCGCCACCACCTCCTTGCCGGTCCCGCTCTCGCCGGTGATCAGGACGGTCGAGTTGGTGGGCGCGATCGCCCGCACCATCTCGAACAGGGCGGCCATCACCGGAGAAACGCCGATCACCCGGTCCAGGCCGTGGATCTCGCCCACCTCCCGCCGGAGCAGGAGGTTCTCCTCGCGCAGGCTGCGGTTGGCGAGCGCGTCCCTCACCACGATGCGCAGCTCGTCCACGTCGAACGGCTTGAGGACGTACGCCTCCGCGCCGAGCTTGCGCGCCGCCACCGCCGTCTCCGAGGTGCCGTAGGCGGTCATCACCACCACCGCCGTCTCCGGCGAGCCGGACTTGACGTGGCGGAGCACCTCGATGCCGTCGCCGTCCGGAAGCCGGACGTCCGTCAGCACCAGGTCGACCGCAGCCCGGGCCAGCACGGAGGCGGCCTCGGCGCGGCTGCCGGCCGTGCACACGTCGAGCCCCTCCTTGCGCAGCAGGATGCCCAGCATCTCCCGCATCGACTGCTCGTCGTCCACGATGAGGACGCGTTTCTTGCCTTCCACCGGCTGCCCCCCAGCCACCGCCGCGGATGCCGTCTCCCTCACGATGCCGCCTTCAGCGCCAGCGGGAGCCGGACGTCGAACTGCGTGCCCCGGCCCGGGTCGCTGCGGACGGTGAGGTCGCCCCCGTGCTGCCGCACGATGCGGAACACGATGGCCAGGCCCAGGCCGGCGCCCGGGCGCGCCGGCATGGGCCCGAAGGGAACGGCCTGCGACCTGCCGGCGAGGCTTCCTCCCTGGTCCCGGACCGTGAGGACGACGTCACTCGCCGTGTGGCGCAGGCCGATGTCGAGCCGGCCTCCCGTCGGCATCGCCTCCAGCGCGTTGCGCACCAGATTCCAGAACACCTGGGCGATCTCGTCCGCGTCCGCCAGGCACACGTGCGGCCCTTCGTCCGCCTCGAAGCTGACGAGGTGGTCCGGCCCCACCTCGGCGCCGTTGCGCAGCAGGGTGACCGCCGACTCCAGCACCGGCCGCAGGTCGACCGGCCGCCGCGGCCGGGCCGGCTGGCGCGCCTGGTACAGGAAGCGGTTCAGGGTGTCGGAAAGGCGCTTCGACTCGCGCGAGATGATCGACAGCAGCCGCGCCTGCTCCTCGCCGATGCCCTCCTCGCCCATCAGCACCTGCGCCGAGCCGCGGATGGAGCTGAGGGGGTTGCGGATCTCGTGGGCGAGCTGCGCTGCCATCTCCCCGACGGCCGCCAGCTTCTCCTTCGTCCTCACCTCCTCCTCCAGCCGGCGGATGTCGGTGAGGTCCTGGAACACGATGAGGAAGCCGCCGGCGGCGCGGCCGCCGCGCGCCAGCGGGTTGGCGGAGACGCCGATCTCCAGCCGCCGCCCGTCCGGCCGCAGGTAGGACAGCTCCAGCCGGGCCAGCTCGCGGCTGCCGGCCCGCGCGCGCAGCTCGCCCTCCACCAGCAGGGGCGAGCCGAACGCCTCCGCCACGCTCAGGCCGCGCAGGGAGGCGGCCGTGCGCCCGAGCAGTTGCTCGCCGACGGCGTTGACGTGCAGCACCCGCGCGTGGGCGTCGGTGCTCAGCAGCCCGCTCTGGATGCTGTCCACGATGAGCTGGTTCAGCTCCCGCAGGTCCGCCACCTCCACCACCGCGTCACGCAGCTGGCGGCCGGTGTGCTGCAGGCTCTCGTTCAGGTAGCTGCCGAGGACGGCCACCGTGGAGCAGGCCACGCCCAGGACGAAGATGGAGTAGAGGGCGGCGCGGGCCGGCAGAGTGGCTACGTCCGCCAGGCCGGGAGCGGAGATCGCCCCGGTGCGGGCGGCCAGCAGCAGCCCGCCGTAGAGGGCGGTGGCCAGGCCGGCCAGCGTCAGCACGCCCCGCCTGGGCAGCAGCATGGTGGCCGAAAGCACCGAGATGGGGTAGAGCAGCAGGAACCCCGTGCGCAGCACGGTGGTGCCGAGCGCCACGCCGCCGGTGGCGTACACCAGGGCGGTGATGATGAGCAGGTCCCCCACCAGCTGCACGTAGATCTGGCCGGTCCAGTGGCGGAAGAAGCGCAGCGCCAGCGCGTGCAGCACGGTGAGCGCGTAGGTGCCGCCGATGACGAAGTACAGAGGGTTGACCGCCGGCAGCGTCTCGAAGACCACGCCCACCACGTAGGTGGCCACGAACAGCAGCGTCGTCACCATGACGACGCGGAACAGCATCAGCCGCTTGAGCCGCGCCTCCAACGAGACCGTCATCGGGCATCGGCGCGCGCCGCGTCGCCCCTCCGCTCCGGAGCCCGGCGCGCCATGCCGCCCCTCAGCTGAGCTTGCTGATCAGGTCGAACAGCGGCAGGTACATGGCGACGATGATGCCGCCGACGCTTATGCCCAGGAACAGGATCATCACCGGCTCCATCAGGGTGAGCAGGTTGGCCACCGCCTGGTCGACCTCCTCCTCGTAGAAGTCGGCGATCTTGCCGAGCATCGCGTCGAGGGCGCCGGTCTGCTCGCCGACCCCGATCATCTGCACCACCATCGGGGGGAAGACCCCGGTCTCCTTGAGCGGCTGGGCCAGCGTCAGGCCGCTCTCCACCGCCTTGCGCACGGCCATGATCGCATCCTCGATGATCGCGTTGCCGGACGTGCGGGCGGTGATCTCCAGGCCGTCGAGGATGGGCACGCCCGAGGAGATGAGGGTGGCCAGCGTGCGGCAGAAGCGGGCCACCGCGATCTTCTGCATGAGCCCGCCGAAGATGGGCATCTTCAGGATGGTCCGGTCCACCACCCGGCGACCGCCGTGGGTGGCGTAGTAGCGCCGGAAGGCCATGGTCAGCAGCACGCCGCCCACGATGATGAGCGGCAGCAGGCGCACGAACCACTTGGACAGGGCGATGACGAAGCGGGTGGGCAGCGGCAGCTCGGCGTTGAGGCCGGCGAACATGGCGGCGAAGGTCGGGATCACCTTCCACAGGATCACCGCGATCACGATGCCGGCGATGCTGAGGACCGCCACCGGGTACACCATCGCGCCCTTCACCTGCGACTTGAGCTTGACCGCCTTCTCGATGTAGGTGGCCAGCCGCTTGAGGATGGTGTCGAGGATACCGCCCGCCTCGCCGGCGGCGATCATGTTGGTGAAGAGCTCGTCGAAGGCCTTGGGGTGCTTGCGCATGGCGTCGGCCAGGCTGGCGCCGCCCTCCACGTCCATGCGGGTCTGCTGCAGCACCTTGGAGAAGGTCTTGTTCTCCTGCTGGCTGCCCAGGATCTCCAGGCACTGCACCAGCGGCAGCCCGGCGTCGATCATCACCGAGAACTGGCGGGTGAAGATGGCGAGGTCCTTGGCCGGCACGCCGCCCCCGAACTTGGGCAGCGCCACCTCCCGGCCCTTCTCCTTGACCGAGGAGACCAGGATCTGCTCGCGCCGCAGCAGAGCGGTCACCGCCTCCTTGTTGTCCGCCACCCTCTCGCCGCCGACGGCCTTGCCGTCGCGGGTCTTGCCCTTCCACACGTAAGCAGGCATCGGCTCCTCCCGCCCTCTAGCGGCCCGCCGGCCGCATCGGCACGCGGGCGGCCTGCGGCGTGGCCAGGCCGGCACCGCGGTTGATCATGTCCTGCAGCTCCTCCGGGTTCGAGCTGATGCCGAGGGCGGTCTGCAGGCTGATCTGCTTGGCGAAGTACAGGCTGGCCAGCGACTGGTTGAAGGTCTGCATCCCGTGCTTCTCCTGCCCGGTCTGCATGGCGGAGTAGATCTGGTGGATCTTGTCCTCGCGGATGAGGTTGCGGATGGCCGGGTTGGGGACCAGGATCTCCATGGCCAGCACCCGGCCGGTGCCGCTGGCCCTGGGCAGCAACGACTGGCACATGATCCCCTCCAGCACCAGCGACAGCTGCGCCCGCACCTGCGGCTGCTGGTGGGCGGGGAACACGTCCACGATGCGGTTGATGGTCTGCGCGGCGGAGTTGGTGTGCAGGGTGGCGAAGGTGAGGTGGCCGGTCTCGGCGATGCGCAGCGCCGACTCGATCGTCTCCAGGTCGCGCATCTCGCCGATCAGCACCACGTCGGGGTCCTCGCGCAGGGCGGAGCGCAGGGCGTTGGTGAAGGAGTGGGTGTCGGAGTGGACCTCGCGCTGGTTCACCACGCACTTCTTGTGCTGGTGCAGGTACTCGATGGGGTCCTCGATGGTGATCATGTGCTCGTGGCGCTCGGAGTTGACCTTGTCCAGCATGGCCGCGAGCGTCGTCGACTTGCCGGAGCCGGTGGGTCCCGTCACCAGCACCAGGCCGCGAGGTTTGTCGCAGATGGTGGCGATGATGGGCGGCAGCCCCAGCTCGCGGAAGCCGCGGATCTCGTAGGGGATGGTGCGGTACACCGCCGCCACCGCACCGCGCTGCATGAAGACGTTGGCCCGGAAGCGAGCGAGGCCCTTGATGCCGAAGCTGAAGTCGAGCTCCAGGTTCTCCTCGAAGCGGTGCTTCTGCGCGTCGGTGAGCACGCTGTAGGCGAGCTGCTTGGTCTCCACCGCCGACAGCGCGGGCAGGTCCAGGGGACGCAGCTTGCCGTCCACCCGGATCTGCGGCGCGGAGTTGGTGGTGACGTGGAGGTCGGTCCCCCCCATCTCCGTCATGGTCTTCAGCAGCTGGTGAAGGCTGACCGCCACTTCCGCACCCCCTTCCGCCGGCGGCCAGGCCGGCGGGCCGCCCGCGCGGCCTGGCTATAGCACGGTCTCGCGCAGGACTTCCTCGACCGTCGTCACACCGTTCTTGATCTTCTCCAGCCCACTCATGCGGAGGGTCAGCATCCCCTCCTCCAGCGCCTTCTTCTTGATCTCCACCGCGGTGGCCCCGACCATGACGAGGTCGCGGATGCCCTCGCTGATCTCCATCACCTCGTACAGCCCGACCCGGCCCTTGTAGCCGGTGCCGTTGCAGGTGCCGCAGCCCTTGCCCTTGAAGACCTGGACGGAGCCGAGCTGCTCGGCCGTGAAGCCGATGTCGACCAGCGTCTTGGACGGCACCTCCGCGGTGACGTCCGTCTTGCACTTGGCGCACACCCGCCGCACCAGCCGCTGCGCCTGGATCAGGTTCACCGCCGTGCCCACCAGGAACGGCTCGATGCCCATGTTGACCAGGCGCGACACGGTCGAGGGCGCGTCGTTCGTGTGCAGCGTCGAGAGCACCAGATGGCCGGTGAGGGAGGCCTTCACCGCGATCTCCGCGGTCTCGTAGTCGCGGATCTCGCCGACCAGGATGATGTTGGGGTCCTGGCGCAGGAACGAGCGCAGCGCGGCCGCGAAGTTGAGACCGATCTGCTCCTTGATCTGGACCTGGTTGATGCCGGGCAGGTTGAACTCGACCGGGTCCTCCGCGGTCATGATGTTGGTGTCCGGCTTGTTGAGAGCCGCGATCGCGGAGTAGAGGGTGTTGGTCTTGCCCGAGCCGGTGGGGCCGGTCACCAGGACGATCCCGTAGGGCTTGGAGATGGCGTTCTTGAAGCGCTCCAGCGAGTGCGGCTCGAAGCCGAGCTTGGTCATGTCCAGCATCAGCTTCGACTTGTCCAGCAGCCGCAGCACGATCTTCTCGCCCCACAGGGTGGGCAGGGTGGAGACGCGGAAGTCGAGGTCGCGGCTGCGGTCCTCGACCTTCATCTTGATCTTGATGCGCCCGTCCTGGGGCAGCCGCTTCTCGGCGATGTCCAGCTTGGCCATGATCTTGATGCGCGAGATCAGCGGGTCCTTCAGCTTCATGGGCAGGGCCATCACGTTGTAGAGGATCCCGTCGATGCGGAAGCGGACGCGGAACTCCTTCTCGTACGGCTCGATGTGGATGTCGGAGGCGCCTCGCTTGAGCGAGTCGATCATCAGCACGTTGGTGAGCTTCACCACCGGCGCCGCGTCGGCGGACTTGGTGAGGTTGCCGAGGTCGATCTCGTCGTCTTCCTGCTTGACCGTCTCGACGTCGGCCTCGCTGTCTCCCATCGAGTCGAGGTCGATCTCGGAGAGCCCGCCGACCGCAGCCATGTCGTCGAGGCTGAGGGTCGGGCCCTCCAGGACCTCCTTCAGGCTCTGGGCCGCCCCGGGGACCGCGTACCCGCCGCCGGCGGCGCCCCCGCCGGCCTGCGGCGGGCCGCCGCCGTCGCGCCGCAGCTCCAGCGAGCGGCTGGAGCCGTAGTAGCGGTCGATGGCGTCGTCGAGCGTCGACTCGGAGGCCACCACCGGCTCGACGTTGTAGCCGGTCATGAACTTGATGTCGTCCATGGCGAAGACGTTGGTGGGGTCGGCCATGGCGATGGTGAGGGTGGCCCCCGAGCGCGAGAGAGGCAGGACCTGGTACTTGCGGGCGGTCTCGGCGGGGATGATCTTGATGATCGCGGGGTCGACCTCGAAGTGCTCGAGGTTGATCGAGGGCACCCCGTACTGCCGCGACAGCAGCGAGGTGATCTCCTCGTCCTTGACGAAGCCCAGGCCGACGAGCGCCTTCCCGAGCTTCCCGCCGTTCATCTTCTGGTGGGTGAGCGCCTCCTGGAGTTGCTGAGGCGACACCATGCTCTCCTTCAGCAACAGCTCGCCGAGCTTGACAGGCATCAGCGCTCAACCATGAAAAATGCCTTGCTCACAGCAACTTAGTCGACGGATGCTAACGCTCCGCCTGAGGCCGTGTCAAGCCGTTGACAACGCACCACGGCGGCACGACGGCACCATTGCACGCGCGGCGGAGTCTAGCACGCTTCCCGGACCGGGGCCGGTGAACCCGGACACACTTCAGCCCTCGAGCAGCGCGGCGACGGCCCCAGGGCGCCCGGGCCGCAGCCTTATAATCCGCGGCGTATGCGCGAGCCACCGGCGAAGCCGCCCGCGATCGTCTTCTCGAAGCCGAGTTACGACCAGCGGGAGGTCGAGGCGGTCCGCGCCGCGCTCGCCACGCAGACCTCCGGCGACGGGCCCGCCGGCCGCCGCGTCGAGGCCCGGCTGGCGGCGATGCTCGGGGCCCGGCGGGTGCTGCTGACCACCTCGGGGACGCACGCGCTGGAGCTGGCGCTGCTCGCCCTCGGCATCGGCCCCGGCCAGGAGGTGGTCTGCCCGTCGTTCACCTTCGTCTCCAGCGCCAACGCCGTGCTGCGGGTGGGCGCGCGGCCCGTGTTTGCCGACATCGAGGAACGGACGCTCGGCCTCGACCCGGCGGACGTCGAGCGCCGGCTGACCCCGCGCACCGCCGCCGTCATCCCGGTCGACTACGCGGGGGTGGCGCCGGACGTGGAGGCGCTCGGCGACATCGCGCGCCGCCGGGGGCTGCGGGTGGTGGAAGACGCCGCCCAGGGCATCGCCGCCCGCTGGCGGGACCGGCCGCTCGGCACGCTGGGCGACGCCGGCTGCCTCAGCTTCCACGAGACGAAGAACGTCAGCTGCGGCGAGGGCGGCGCCCTCGTCCTGCAAGACGCCGCGGTCGCCGCCCGGGCCGAGGTCGCCCGCGAGAAGGGCACCAACCGCAGCGCTTTCCTGCGCGGGCAGGTGGACAAGTACACCTGGGTGGCCGAAGGCAGCAGCTACGTGCTGTCCGACGTGCTGGCGGCCATCCTCGAGGTGCAGCTCGACAAGCTGCCGACGATCCAGGCGAGGCGGGCGCAGGTGGTGGCGCGCTACCGCGAGGGCCTCGGCGGCTGGGCGCAGCGCAAAGGCGTGCGGCTTCCCCCCGAGCCCGGCGAGAGCACGCCGAACCACCACATCTTCTACCTCCTCTACCCGGACGGCCGGCTGCGCGACGAGGCGCTCGCCCGCCTGCGCGCGGGGGGGGTGATGGCCACCTTCCACTACGTCCCGCTGCACACCTCACCCCACGGGCGCACCCTGGGAGCCGGCGAGGTCTCGCTCCCGGTGACCGACAGGGTGGCCGCCGCGCTGCTGCGGCTGCCACTGCACGCGGAGCTCGACGACTCGCAGGTCGACCGGGTGATCGAAGCCGTGCAGGAGACGGCGTGAGCGACCCCGCTCCGGACCCGTACCTCAGCCTGGTCCTCGCCTGCTACAACGAGGCGGAGCACCTCGAGACGAGCTTCCAGGAGATTCGGGAGACGCTCGACCAGACCCGCTGGCCCTACGAGGTCGTCTTCGTCGACGACCTGAGCCGCGACCGCACCCGGGACATCCTGCGCGCGATCGTGGCGGCCCACCCGCAGCACCAGCTCCGCGTGATCCTGCACCAGAGGAACCAGGGCCGCGGCGCCACCGTGACCGACGGCTTCCGGGCGGCCCGCGGAGAGATCACCGGCTACCTGGACGTGGACCTCGAGGTCCACTGTCGCTACATCCCCTCGCTGGTCCGAGCGATCGAGAAGGGCGCCGACATCGCCACGCTGCGGCGGATCTACGCCTTCCAGGTCTTCTCGCTGGACCGCTACTTCATGAGCCGCGGCTACTCCTGGCTCGTCCGCCGGCTGCTCGAGGTGCCCTACCGCGACACCGAGACCGGCTACAAGTTCTTCCGCCGTCGGACGGTGCTGCCGCTGCTGGACGAGGTGCACGACCCGGGCTGGTTCTGGGACACGGAGTTCATGGCCCGCGCCCACCGGCGCGGGCTCAAGGTGGTCGAGGTCCCCGGCGCCTACGTGCGGCGCACGGACAAGACCTCGACCGTGAGCGGGATCCGCGACAGCTTCGACTACTTCCGCCAGCTTTGGCGCTTCCGCCGCGAGCTGGGGCCGCCGCGGCCGTGAAGGCGCTGCGCGAGATCGGGCTGCGCAGGGCGTTCCGCTTCGGCTTCTACACCCTGGCCATGGTCCCCTACCGCGCGGCGCTCTTCCCGCAGCTGCGGGCGCCGCTGCTGCGGCTGCTGGGTGCCCGCATCGGGAGGCGCGCGGTGCTGCACGACCTGCGCTTCTTCAACCTCTACCGCACCGGCCTCGCCGGACTGGCGATCGGAGAGGAGTGCTTCGTGGGCGACGAGTGCCTGTTCGACCTGGCCTGCCCCATCACCCTGGAGCGACAGGTCACGCTGGCCGAGCGGGTGCTGGTGCTCACCCACATGAAGGTCGGCTACTCCGACCACCCCCTGATGCAGGCTTTCCCGCCGCTCGAGAAGCCCGTGGTCTTCGAGCAGGGGGCCTTCGTGGGCGCCAACGTGACGGTGCTCGCGGGGGTCAGGGTCGGCAGCTGCGCGTTCGTGGCCGCCGGCAGCGTGCTGACGGCGGACGTTCCCCCGCGGACGCTGGTCGCGGGGGTGCCGGCCCGGGTCGTCCGCAGCATCGCTTGACGGCGGAGGCGCGGATGCGGTTGACGAAGGGCGACGCTGCCGCATCCGGTGCCGTGGCGCTGGCTGCGTTCCTGCCCTTCCTGCGCGGGGCGCTGCAGGGCGCGTCCTTCTACTTCCGCGACCTCTCCGTGCAGTTCTTCCCCGTGCGGCGCTTCGCGGTCGAAGGGTTGCGCGCCGGCCAGCTGCGCTACTGGAATCCCTACGCGTACGAGGGCGTGGCGCTCTCGCCGCTTCCGCTCGGCTACCCGCTCGACCTGCTGCAGGCCCTGCGTCCGGACGAGTCGTTCTTCTCGTTGCTGCTGGCGCTCCACCTGCCTCTCGCCGCCGTGGCTGCCTACCTGCTCGCACGACGGCTGGGGGCCGGCCCTGCCGGGGCCGCGACCGCCGGGCTCGGCTACGCGCTGGGAGGCTTCGCCCTGTCCACGGTGAACCTGTACGTCTACTGCGAGGCACTGCCCTGGGTGGCCTTCGTCGTCCTGGCGCTGGTGCGGGCGGCGCCCGGAGGACGCCGGGAGGTCGGCTGGGCCGCGCTCGCGGTCGGCGTGCTCCTGTCGACAACCGCCGCCGAGTTCGCGGTCCAAGCGGTGGTGGCCGGAGTGGTGCTGGCGCCGTGGCCGCTCTCCCGAGGCGCGGCCTCCCGCCTCGCCGGGTCCGTGGTTCTGGGGACGGGGCTCGCGGCCGCGGTCCTCGGTCCTGCCTCGGCAGCGGTGGTCGGCAGCGCCCGCGGCGCGGGGTTTCCGCCCGACGTCGTCCTCGCCCATTCCGTGCACCCGCTCGCTCTGGTGCAGGTGCTGGTGGCCGGGCTCTTCGGCGACCCCTCGCGGCTGGCCGAGAGGTTCTGGGGGATGAACTTCTTCCCCCGGGGATTCCCCTACGTGCTCAGCCTCTACCTCGGCGCCATCCCGCTCGGGCTGGCGGTCGCGGGCGTCTGCGCGCTCAGACGACCGGCCGGCCGCCTCCTTCTGCTGCTCGCGCTCGCCCTCCTGGTCGCCCTCGGCCGTTGGGCCGGCCTGCAGCCGGTGGTGGAGGCGCTCGTCTGGGTGCGCACGCTGCGCTTCCCGGTCAAGGCATTCCTGACCGCCCACCTGGCGATCGCGCTCCTCGCCTCGCTCGGGGCCGATGCGATCGCCGCCGGCGAGCGACGCGCCCTGCGCGCGTTCGCGGCGGTGGCCCTGGCGCTGGGCCTGGCGCTGGCCGGCGCCCCCACCCTGCTCGGCCGCCTGGAGGCGGTGGGCGACTGGCTGCTGCGCGGCTTCTTCCCACCCGATCTCGCCTGGCCTCTGCGCCTCGCCTACGCGCGCGAGATCGGCGCCGATGCGGCGATCGGCGGCGCGGTGGCCGCCTGCGCCGGCGGGCTGGCGCTGCTCGCCCTGCGGGGCCACCTGCGCCCCGCGGTCGTCGCCTGGGCGGTCACCGTGCTGCTCGGCGCCGACCTCCTCCGCGCCGGCGCGGGGCTCAACCCGATGGTGACGCCGGCGTTCCTGCGGCCGTCGCCCGAGGTGGAGGCCCTGGCCGCCCGGCTGCGGGCCGACGGCGGTCGCCTCTGCCCTCTGGATCCGTCGTACAGCCCGGCGTACGAGCGGGCGCGCGCGGCGCGCACCCGCCACGAGCTGTGGTCGTTCGCGGTGGTCGAGGACACGCTCTCGCCCGACACCAACCTGCACGACGGCGTCGCCACGGCGTTGACGCCCGACCGCACGATGCTGGTGCCGACCGATCGCGTGCTTCCGCCCGAGGCGGCCTCGCCCCGGGCGTTGCCGGCCCTGCTGCCGCGGCTGCGCGAGAGCGCGGTATCGCACGTGCTCTCGCTCGACTCGCTGGCCGTCGACGGCCTCACCCTCGAGCAGAGCCTCGCACCGCCCCGCCTGGTCCCGCTGAGGCTGGCGCTGTACCGCGTCGACGGTGCGAAGGCCCTGGCGGAGGTCGCGGGGCCAGGCGGAGACGCTGGCCGGGTGATCTCGCTCCAGCGTCGGGGAGACCGTCTGGCGGTCGAGGTCGAAGTGCAGGAGGACGCCCGGCTGCTGCTCCGGGAGGGCCTCTCACGCGGATGGCGCGCGCAGGTCGACGGCAGGCCGGCGGCGATCGAGCCCGTCGGGCCTGGGGCGGTGATGGTCCTGGTAGGCACGGGCCGCCATCGAGTGACGTTCGACTACCGTCCTCCACTGCTGTTCGCCGGCGCCCTGATCAGCGCGGCGGCGCTCGCGGCGATCATCGTGCTCGGCGTCGGCCGGCCGCGGTCCGCGGACGCGGACCCGCAGCGATGAGCCGCGCCGGCCCGGCCCTGACGCTCGCAGTCCTCGGCGCGCTCGTCCTGGTCACCGCCGCCCAATACGGGCCGGTGCGCTGGACGAACTTCGGGGGCGCCGACGAGTGGCTGCTGCTCGACCTCAACGGCAGGGGCATCGTCGCCATGCCCCACGCCAACCGCCCCCTGAACCTGCTCTGGTCGCTGCCCGGGCCGCTCCTGACACCCTACCGTTTCGAGGGATACCGGCTCGCCTACCTCGGCTACCTCGCCGCAACGGGTTTCCTCACCTGGCTCCTCGCGCGGCGCCTGGCGCCCGAGCAGCCGGTCGCAGCGTTCACGGCGGGAGCGCTGGCCATCGGCTGGGCGCCGCTCGACATGGCGCGGCTCTCGATCGTGCAGATGCTGCCGAACCTGGCAGTGACCGCCTGCTGGCTGGCCTGCCTGCTGCTCCTGCTGCGACTGCGCGACGACGGCCGGCCCGTGTGGTTCGTCGCCGCGGTACTGCTGGCGACGCTCGCCGCGAGGAGCTACGAGGCCGTCCTCGGGCTGCTGTTGGGCGCGCCGCCGGTGGTGTGGCTGTCGGCCCCCGGGAGCCGCCGGCCGCGGCGGCTCGGCTGGCTGGTGGCCTGGGAGGCGGCGGTCGCCATCCTGGCGGCGCTCGCGGCCTGGCCGCTCGTCCACGGCGACGGCAGCTCCTTGTACCAGTCGGCGGTCGTGCGCGCCGACTTCGACCCGCTGCGCTATCTCTCCGGTCTCGCCCGGCAGTACTGGTATCACCTCGCCCCGCTCGTGCCTCGCGACCCGTCGGAGCTGACGCCGGCCGTGCTGGTCCCGGCGGCGGCGTTCCTGGCAGGGGCTGCCCTCGTCCTTTGCGGCCGCGGCACGGGCGCGTCCGGCGGACGCCGCGGTCTCCTGCTGCTCGCCGGGGTCGGGTTGGTCCTGGCCGGGATGGGCTACTCGGTGCTGCTGCTGGGCGCCTCGGTGCAGGGCCCCTCGCGCATGCAGTTCCTCGCGGCGCCGGGCATCGCGCTCTTCCTGGCGATGGCGATCGGTCTCGCCGCTTCCTTCCTGCCTGGTCCTCGCCTGGGCGTCGCCCTGGCCCTGGCGCTGGGGGCGACCGTCGTCGCGGTGGGTGCGGGCCACACCCGCGGGATGCAGCGGGAGTGGGACCGCACCACCTTCTACCCGCGCCAGCGCGACTGCCTGGCTGCCCTCGTCCGGCAGGCGCCCGCCCTGCGCGCGGGCTCGCTGCTGCTGCTGATCGACGAGGACGGGACCTGGCCGTTCGCGTTCACCTTCCGGCACGCAGGCCGCCTCGTGTACGGGGACGGCGTCACCGCGCACGCGCTGGGCTCCAGACAGCTGCTCTACTCCGCCACCGCGGACGCCGCCGGGATTCGCGTCAGCCCGTGGAGGATCGTGCAGGGACCGTGGCACGAGCGGCCCACGGAGCACCGCTACGACCAGGTCGTGGTCTTCCGCCTTTCCGGAGGAGCGCTGTCACGCCTCGACACCTGGCCGCAGACGCAGCTGGGAGCCCTGCCCGCCGGCGCCCGCTACGCCCCGGCCGAGTCGATCACCGACGCGCCCGCTCCCCCCGGGCGGCGAGTCCTGGACTGAGCCGCACGGCTCGCCGACGCCGCGGGCGGTGCCATCCGGCTTGGGCCGCCGGGCACGATCTGCTACCATGCCGCGTTACACGAGGGCCCCGAGCGATTTTGGCCATCGTCGCGATCATCCCTGCACGCTTCGCCTCCACGCGCTTGCCGGGGAAGCCTCTCTCGGACATCCACGGCCGGACCATGATCGAGCACGTGCATGCGCGCGTCCGCGCGGCGCGACTGCCGGACCGGGTGCTGGTGGCGACCGACGACGAGCGCATCGCCACGGTCGTCCGCGGCTTCGGCGGCGAGGTGGCGATGACCTCGGCGGCGCACGCCACCGGCACCGACCGGCTGGCCGAGGTGGCCGCGCGCCTGGACGCGGACATCGTCGTCAACGTCCAGGGCGACGAGCCCATGCTCGACCCGGACGGCGTCGACGCCGCCGCCCAGGCGCTGCTGGCCGATCCCTCGCTAGAGGTCGCCACCCTGTCGCTGCCGCTCGCCTCGCCCGAGGAGATGCTCTCGCCCTCCGTGGTGAAGGTGGTCTGCGACACCGACGGCGACGCGCTGTACTTCTCGCGGGCGCCGATCCCCCACGTCCGCTGCGGCGCCGCAGCGGACGTGCGGGCCTCCGCCGCGCGGGCCCTGGCCGCCGGGCTCGCCCGCAAGCACGTGGGCCTGTACGCCTACCGCCGGCAGGCGCTGCTCCGCTTCGCCTCGCTGCCGCCCTCGCCGCTCGAGCAGGCGGAGGAGCTGGAGCAGCTGCGGGCCCTGCAGCACGGGATGCGCATCCGGGTGGTGCCGCGCGAGGGAGAGGCCGGCGTGGCCGTCGACACCCCCGAGGACCTGGAGCGGGTGCGCGTCCTGCTCGCACCGCAGAAGGGAAGGAAGGTTTGACCAAGTACATCTTCGTGACCGGCGGCGTGGTCTCGTCGCTGGGCAAGGGGCTCGCCTCCGCCTCCATCGGCGCGCTCCTCGAGGGCCATGGCTTCAAGGTCGCGATGATGAAGTGCGATCCCTACATCAACGTGGACCCCGGCACCATGAGCCCCTACCAGCACGGCGAGGTCTACGTCACCGAGGACGGCGCGGAGACCGACCTGGACCTGGGGCACTACGAGCGCTTCACCCACTGCGAGACCTCGAAGGCCTCCAACGTCACCACCGGCAAGATCTACGGCTCGGTGATCGCCAAGGAGCGCCGCGGCGACTACCTGGGCCGCACGGTGCAGGTGATCCCCCACATCACCGACGAGATCAAGTCCGCGATCCGCGCGGTGGCCAGGGACGCGGACGTGGTGATCGTGGAGATCGGGGGGACCGTCGGCGACATCGAGGGGCTCCCCTTCCTGGAGGCGGTGCGGCAGTTCCGGCAGGACGTGGGCCGGGAGAACGCGATCTTCGTCCACCTGGCCCTGGTGCCGTACATCGCCACCGCCCACGAGCAGAAGACCAAGCCCATGCAGCACAGCGTCCGCGAGCTGCGCTCCATCGGCATCATGGCCAACGTGCTGCTGTGCCGCACCGACCGCTTCCTCTCCCCCGATCTCAAGGCCAAGCTCGCCCTCTTCTGCGACGTGCCCGAGGAGGCGGTGATCACCGCCAAGGACGTGGACACCATCTACGAGGTGCCGCTGGTCCTCGCCCAGGAGGGCCTCGACGCGATCGTCCTGAAGCAGCTGAACCTGCGCAGCGCCGGCCGGGACATGAAGGCGTGGGAGGACCTGGTCGGGCGCATCCGCAACCCCGTCGGCGAGGTGACGATCGGCATCGTCGGCAAGTACGTGACCTTCGAGGACTCCTACAAGAGCCTCAACGAGGCGCTGTCCCACGGCGGCTTCGGCAACCAGGTGCGGGTGGTGCGCCGCTGGGTGGAGTCGGAGGAGCTCGACAGCACGAACTCCGAGCGCAAGCTGGCCGGGGTGGACGGCATCCTGGTCCCGGGCGGGTTCGGCAGTCGCGGCACCGGCGGGATGGTGGCAGCGGCCGAGTACGCGCGCCGGACGGGCACGCCGTACTTCGGCATCTGCTACGGCTTCCAGTGGGCCGTCACCGAGTTCGCGCGCAGCGTGTGCGGGCTCACCGGCGCCAACTCGACGGAGGTCGACCCCGAGGCGCCGCACAAGATCATCTACAAGCTGCAGGACCTGCTCGGGGTCGAGGACCTGGGCGGCACCATGCGCCTCGGGTCCTACACCTGCCAGCTCAAACCGGGCTCGCGGGCCGCCTCGATCTACGGCGCCTCCGAGATCCGCGAGCGCCACCGCCACCGCTACGAGTTCAACCAGGCGTACCTGAAGACGGTCGAGGAACACGGGCTGGTCGTCTCGGGGAGGACGCCCGACGGCAAGTTCGTGGAGATCACGGAGCTGCCGGACCACCCCTGGTTCGTGGCGGTGCAGTACCACCCGGAGTTCAAGTCCAAGCCGCTGGCGCCCCACCCGCTCTTCCGCGACTTCGTGCGGGCGAGCCTGGAGAACCGCCGCTCGCGGGTCGGCCGGAGCGCCGGGGCGGTGACGGCGACCCGCCCGTGAGCACCGCTTCCCTGCTGAGCACGGACGGCCTGTGGCGGGCGCTCACCCGGAAAGACCGCCTGTTCCTGATCGCGGGACCCTGCGTGATCGAGAGCCCCAGCCACCCCCACCGGGTGGCCGCGCGGGTGAAGGCGGTGGCCGAGGAGCTCGGCATGGCCTGCGTGTTCAAGGCCAGCTACGACAAGGCGAACCGCTCCAGCCTGGGCTCGTACCGGGGCCCGGGCCTCGAGCGCGGCCTCGAGATCCTGGCCTCGGTCCGTGAGCGGCACCGTCTGCCGATCCTGACCGACGTGCACGAGGTGGCTCAGGTGGAGCGCGCGGCCGAGGTCGCCGACGTGCTGCAGATCCCGGCCTTTCTCTGCCGGCAGACCGACCTGGTGCGCGCCGCCGCCGCCACCGGGCGGATCGTCAACATCAAGAAGGGCCAGTTCATGGCGCCCTGGGACATGAAGCCGGTGCTGGAGAAGGCGGCGTCCACCGGCAACCGCCGGCTGCTGGTCACCGAGCGCGGCTTCACCTTCGGCTACAACAACCTGGTGGTCGACATGCGCGCCTTCCCCGTGCTCCGCTCCTTCGGCTACCCCGTGGTGTTCGACGTGACCCACAGCGTGCAGCGGCCCGGCGGCCTGGGCGACCGCTCCGGCGGCGAGGCCCACTTCATCGACACCCTGGGCCCGGCCGGCGTGGCGGCGGGCGTCGACGGCGTCTTCATGGAGGTCCACGAGAACCCGGCCCGCGCGCTGTCGGACGGGCCGAACGCGTACCGCCTCGCGCGCCTGCGCGGCCTGCTGCGGCGGCTGCTGCGGGTGCAGCAGGCGGCCACCGCGCGGTGAAGAGCGACCGGCGCCCGCCCGCGCTCGTCTTCCTGCTGCTGGCAGCGGTCACCACCTCGCTCGCCGTACGCGCGTGGCTGGCGCCGCCGCGGGGCAGGGTGTTCGTGGGGACCTTCTACTACGTCGGCGACTTCTACAACTACCTCGCCAGCGTCGAGCAGGCGCAGCGTGGCGCCCTGCTGTTCCGCAGCAAGCTCGCCGCCCCCGCCCTGCCGGCCTCGCTGCTGAACCTCGAGTGGCTGGCCGTGGGATGGCTGTCGGCGCTGCTGGGCGGCCGGCCGCTCCTCGCCTACCGGCTGGTCGGGCTGGCCGCCCTGCTGGTCCTGGTAGCCCTGGCCTCGCGCTGGCTCGCGCGCTGCGGCGTGCCCACCGGCCGACGCACCGCAGCGCTGCTTCTCGTCTTCACCGGCGGCGGCCTGGGCGGCGCTCTGGTCGCGCTCGGGGTGCTCCCCGGCGAGCGCGCGTGGGACGTGCGCACGGGCGCTTTCCCCTTCGTGGAAGCCATGGCCAACCCCCATTTCGTCGTCGGCACGGCGCTGCTGGCGGCGGCGCTCGCGGCCGGTGCCGCCGGGCGGCCACGGCTGGCTGCGCTGCTCGGCGTCGTGCTGGGCCTGGTCCGTCCCTACGACGCGGCGCTGCTGCTCGCCGTCGAGCTCTGCGCCATCGTGCTGATGCGCCCCCGGCGTGAGTGGCCCTCCCGGCTGCTCCCGCTGCTGGCCCTGCTGCCCGTGCTCACCTATTCGGCGTGGGTCTTCCTGGCCAGCTCCGGGTTCAGGGTCTTCTCCAGCCCGGCCTACGCCGCGCTCTCGCCGTCCCCCGTCGATCTCGCGATCGCCCTCGGCCCTGCGCTCACGCTGGCGCTGGCGGCCTGGCCGGCCTGGCGCGACGGCACGGCGGAGGTCCGCGAGCACCTCGGCCGGCTCGCGCTGTGGGCGCTCGCCGCGCTGGCGGTGGTGGTGCTGAGGCCCGCGTCCTTCGCGCTGCAGGTGATCGTGGGCGTCGGCCTGCCGCTGCTGGCGATCGCCGCCGTCGGCCTGGCGCGCCGGGGCCGTCTGCTGGAGGCGGCGATCGTCCCCATGGCGGGGACGGCGGTCTTCGTCGGCTCGCTCTGCGGCCCTCCCTCGCCACCGGGGACCACCCCCGAGGAGCGCTGGCTCGTCGCCCGGGCGCTGCGGGACGTGTGCAGACCGGGCGACCTCGTGGTCTCCCCGGCGGACGTGGGTCTCTTTGCGGGCGGCCTGGCGCCCTGCTGGCCGTACCTGTCGCACCCCGCCGCGGCGGACTACGGCGAGCACGAGGCCGCGGTGCGTGCCTTCTACGACCCGCGCACGTCCTCCGAGGCGCGGGCGCGCTGGCTCGACGCCAGGTGCCCCGCCCACGTGGTGGTGCCCACGCCGTTGCCCGCCGGCTGGCTGGGCGACGCCTACGAGCCGCGGCTCGCGGTGAGGGGCGAGACGGGAGCGCTCGCCGTGTGGAGCCGTGTCGCCGGACGGCCCTGCTCCAGCGGGGGATGACGGGCTATCTCGAACCCGCGGGCGGGGAGGCGGTCGACGCGCGCCGCAGGTCGCAGAGCGCCGCCTCGGCACCCGGATACGCGGGGTCCAGCGTCGTCACCCGCTGCATCTGGACGACGGCGGGGCCCAGCCATCCTCGCTCCGCCATCGAGCGTGCCAGGTGGAAGTGGGCGTCGACGTCGCCCGGCCGTGCGGCGAGCGCGGCCCAGTACTGGGAGATGGCCTCGGCGTGCCGTCCCTGCGCGGCCAGGGCCTGGCCGAGGTTCGTACGGGCCCGCACGGAGGACGGGTCGGCCTGGAGGGCCAGCGAGTAGGCTCTGATGGCCTCCTCCCGCCGTCCTTGCAACGCCCGGGCCAGGCCGAGGTTGTTGAGGGCCTCGGCGTCCGCGGGCCGCAGGCGGACGGCCTGCGCGTAGTGCGCCTCGGCTGCCGCCCACTGTCCCGAGCGAGCGAGGAGGTTGCCCCAGCGGAAGTGTGCGGTCGCCGAGGCGGGATCGGCCGCGAGAGCCGCGGCGTAGTGCGCGGCCGCCTCCTCGGCGCGGCCCGACCCGGCGCACAGGGCGCCGAGCTCGAGGTGGGCCTCGACGTCGGCCGGGTCGCGCTCCAGGGCCTGGGCGAAGAGGGCCGCGACCTCGTTGGCGCGCCCGCGTCGCAGGAGCACGGTGGCGAGGCCTCGGCGCGCCTCCGCGTAGCGCGGCTCCAGGCGCAGGGCCTCGCGGTAGTGGGCCTCGGCGGCGTCGAGCCTCCCGCCCTGGGCGAGAGCCGTCGCCAGGTTGTTGTGGGCGAGGCTGTTCTCCGAGGTGCTCCGCACCGCGTGCTCGAAGAGGGTGGTGGTGTCGGTCCAGACGAGCACCTGCCGCCGCGTCAGGACCGTCAGGGCCAGCAGCACGCCCGCCGCCGCCACGGACGCGGGCAGCCTCGTCCGCGGCCGGCCGCTGGCCAGATCGCCGGCGCTCCACGCCACCACCAGCGTCAGGCCGGCGAGGGGCAGGTACATGTAACGGTCCGCGCGCGCCGCCGCCCCGGACTGCACGAGCCCGATGACCGGGAAGAGCACGACCAGGAACCACAGCCAGCCCACCAGCGCCCAGGGCCGGCGGAGGCGCTGCCGGAGCGCGAGCGTCGAGAGCGCCGTCAGCACCGCCGCGGCCGCCAACACGCCGGCGAGGGGAGGCCAGGCCTGCGGATACGGGTAGGCGACGGCGAGCGGGTGGGGCCACAGCGCCTTGCCGAGGTAGACCAGGTAGCTGTACAGGGCGTTGGCGACCCGCGTGGTCACCGGCAGGGAGCGCAGGTCGCGCAGGTGCCCGCTGCGCGCCAGGGTGAGGAAGGTGACCACCGGCGACAAGCCCGCGACGAGGAAGAGCGGCAGCTTCTCCGCCACCAGGGCGGGCGCGAAGCGCAGACCCGTCCCGTCCGCCGGCAGGCGGCGGAGGGGCCAGTAGTCCAGCAGCAGGAGCACCAGCGGCAGGGTCATCACCATCGGCTTGGCCATCAGGCCGAGCACCAGCGCGCCGGCGACCAGCGAGTAGCGCCCCGGGGTGGGAGAGCGCACGTAGCGTGCGTAGGCGGCGATGCCCAGCAACCAGAACAGGCCGCTCAGCACGTCCTTGCGCTCGGTCACCCAGGCCACCGACTCGACGCAGAGGGGATGGACGGCGAAGAGGGCAGCAGCCAGGGCGCTGCGGAGGAGCGCCCCCGTCAGCGTCTGCAGCACCAGGAACAGCAGCGCCGCGTCGAGGGCGTGCAGCACCACGTTGGTGAGGTGGTGACCCGCCGGGTCGGCGCCGTACAGCGTGGCGTCGAGCATCCGCGAGAGCACCGTCAGCGGCGCCCAGTAGTCCGCGTGCGGCGTGTCGAACAGCAGGCCCGCGGAGAAGGCCCAGCGCACGCCTCCCGCCGTCAGGCCCCTCAGCACCTCCGGATTGCCCGAGACGTACAGCGGATCGTCGAAGCCGACGAACCCGCAGCGGCCCACGCCGTCATAGGCCAGGAGGACCAGCAGGACGAGCGAGAGCGCGACCAGGCGGCGCCTTGGGGCCATGCGGTGCCAGCGACAGACTAGCACGCGGCGCCGCCGATCACCGCGATCGGGTTTTTCCATTAGGATGAGGCGCATGTCGCGGCAGACCGCGCGCAAGGTCCTGGAGATCGAGGCGGAGGCCGTCCGGGCGCTGATCCCCCGCCTGGACGAGACGTTCGACCGCGCGGTGGAGACGCTCTTCGGCTGCGCCGGGCGGGTGGTGGCGAGCGGCATGGGCAAGAGCGGCATCATCGCCCAGAAGATCTCCGCCACCCTGGCCTCCACCGGAACGCCGTCGCTCTTCCTGCACCCCGCCGAGGCGATCCACGGCGACCTCGGCCGCATCGTCAAGGGCGACGCGCTGCTGGCCGTCTCGCACAGCGGCGACACCGAGGAGATCCTGGGCCTGCTGCCGTGGCTCAGGCGGCTGGGCTGCCCGCTCATCGCGCTCTCCGGCAACCCGCGCTCGCCGCTGGCCCAGGCCGCCGACGTCCACCTCGACGTGTCGGTCCGGGCAGAGGCCTGCCCCCTCGGCCTCGCCCCCACCGCCTCCACCACGGCCGCCCTGGCCATGGGGGACGCGCTGAGCATGGCCCTGCTGGAGAGGCGCGGCTTCACCGTGGACGACTTCGCGGTGCTGCACCCGGGCGGCCGGCTGGGCAAGAAGCTGCTGCGAGTGGAGGATCTGATGCACACCGGCGAGGAGATCCCGCGGGTGCTGCCGCAGACCCCCATGAAGGACGTGCTCTTCGAGATGACCCGCAAGCGCATGGGCATGACCACCGTCTGCGAGGCGGACGGCACCCTGCTGGGCGTGATCTCGGACGGGGACCTGCGACGCCAGTTGGAGCGCCACGGCTACGCCCTCTTCGACCGCCGGGCGGACGAGTGCATGACGCGCCAGCCGGTGCTGGTCGGCCGGCGCGAGCTGGCCACCCGCGCCCTCGACCTGCTGGAGTCGCGGAAGATCACCGCGCTGCTGATCGCGGACGACGGCCGCATCCAGGGCGTGCTGCACCTGCACGACCTGTGGAAGACGGAGATGATCTAGCGGCGCCCGCCGGCGCCGGAGGCACCATGAAGGACGAGGCGCTCGCCGCCCGCTGCCGCGGCCTCGAGCTGCTGCTGGCGGACGTCGACGGGGTGATGACCGACGGGACGGTGCTCCTGCTGCCCGACGGCTCCGAGGCGAAGGCCTTCCACGTGCGCGACGGGTTGGCGGTGGTGCTGGCGCACCGAGCCGGCCTGCGCACCGGGGTGCTGAGCGGGCGCTCCTCGCCCGCGGTGTCGCGGCGGGCCGCGGAGCTGGGCATGGCGGTGGTGCGCCAGGGCGTAGGCGACAAGGGTGTGGGGCTGCGCGAGATCCTGCGGCAGGAGCAGCTGCGGCCGGAGCAGGTCGCCTTCATCGGCGACGACGTGAACGACCTGCCCGTGTTCGCGGAGGTGGGGCTCTCGGCGGCGCCGGCCGACGCGCCCCTGGAAGTGCGGATGGCGGCGCTGATGGTGACCGAGGCGCGCGGCGGCCACGGCTGCGTGCGCGAGGTCGTCGAGGCCATCCTGCGCGCCCGGGGCCAGTGGGAGGCCGCCCTCGCCGTCTACGGGGCGGTGCCCTTCCGGTGAGGGGCGTTCTGCCCCGAGCGCGATGAGCGACGCCGCGCTGCTGGCCGTGGTGATCGCCGCCGCGGGCGGCCTCTTCGCCGGGCGCGCCTGGACGGCCAGCCGGCGCCGCGGCGAGCGGCTGGGCTTCCGCTCCTCACCCCACTACACGGAGGGGCTGCACTGCCTCGCCACCGGGCAGCTGGAAGCCGCCATCCGCGAGCTGGAGAAGGTGCTGCGCGACCACCCCGATGCGATCGAGGTGCAGCAGGTGCAGAGCCACCTCTATCGCGAGGTGGGCAAGGTCGAGCGCGCGATCGAGATCCACCGCCGGCTGCTCTCGCGACGGGACCTCTCCCGCGCCGAGAGGGCCCATGCCCTCGCCAACCTGGGCACCGACTACCGCCGGGCCGGCTTTCTCGACCGGGCGGCGAACGCCTACGCGGACGCGATGAAGGTGGACCCCCGGAACCTGCACGCCCTGGCCGGGCAGCAGAAGCTGTTCGAGGAGCAGAGGCAGTGGCGGGAGGCGTACGAGGCGCAGGCGCAGCTGATGCGGCTGCGCAAGTCGGACGATGGGCTGGTGCTCGGCTTCCTGCAGGCCGAGCTGGGCCAGGAGGCGCTGCGCGCGGCACGCCGCGAGGCCGCCGAGAAGGCCTTCCGCACCGCGGTGTCGCTGGACCGCCGGGTGTTCCCTGCGCACCTGGCGCTCGCCGGCCTGTGGGCCGGCGAGGACCCCCGCCGGGCCGCCACCATCCTGGAGGACGCGATCGCCGCGGTGCCGGAGCGGGCCTACCTCGCCTTCGCCCCGCTGCAGCAGGCCTACGCGGCGGCCGGAGAGCCCTCCCGCTTCGTGACCCTGTGCGAGCACATCGTCAGCGAGGACCCGCGCGATTGGCGGGCGCGGCTGGCGCTGGCGCGGCACCTGCGCGCCGAGGGGCAGGCCACCGAGGCGCTGGGCCTGCTCCTGCGCGCCCTCGACGCCAACCCCCACGTGCTGCTGCTGCACCTGGAGGCCTGGCGGACGCTGCGCGAGCTGCGCCCCCCCGGCCCCGAGGAGCAGCGTTACGTCGCCACCGTCGAGCAGTCGGCCCTGTACGTGGACCCGCACATCTGCACCGCCTGCCGCTATCGCGCCGACGACATGCTATGGCGCTGCCCGCACTGCCACGAGTGGAACACCTTCGTCGAGGAGCGGGTGGGACCGGGCGCCGGGCGCGTCTGAGCTATATCATTCGTTGATATAGTTGTCGCCGACAGCGCTCAGCCGGCGCGCCAGCGGGGCGACCCCCGCCGCCGCGCCCTCCAGCGGCAGCCCCCGGGCCAGGCCGACCAGCGCGCCGGCCAACGCGGGACAGGCGCCTTGCGCCGCCGAAGCCTGCCGCGCCTGTCTGCAGTCGAAGGCCCACGCCGCCGCCGCCGCGACTGCCTGGCCGACGCGCTGGGGCGGCGCGGCGCCGCCCCAGCGTCGGGCCAGCGGCACCCAGAGCGGGAGCCGATCCGGGAGCGTGCCCGGTCCCTCGCCGCCCGCGACCGCGGCCGCCGCCATCGCCGCGAGCACCGCCCCCGCGACGGCCTCGGGCTCGTCGTGCGTCAGGCGCGCCAGGCTGGCGGCGGCGGCCGCGAGCCAGTCGCGGTCCCTGTCTCGCGCCGCGGCCCAGAGCGCGAGCGCGGCGGCCAGCGCCTCGGGCAGGGGCCCGCCCTCCCCGGGCCGTGCGGTTCGGTACCAGGCGGCAAGCGCCGGCGGCTCCAGGAGCCGCGAGAGGCCAGCCAGGTCGATCGCACCGGCGCCGAGCGCTTCGCGCAGCAGCAGCAGCGGCGACAGGGCGCGCGGTCCCGGCGTCGTCCCGCAGGAGAGCGCGCCCGCCACCGCCTCGGCGGTGGGCGGCCGGACGGCTCGGGGCCGCGCCGACAGCTGGAGCAGCTCGTCGGCCAGCCGGTCGGCCGCGACGTCGGTCGCGGCCGGCGTGCCGTCGGTGTCGATCACCAGGTGCGCGTAGCGCCGCTTCTCGCCGATCGGCATCTGGGCCTCGATGCGGGCGCGGGCGGCGGCCTCCGGCAGGGCGTCGCGGCGCACCAGCCGACGCAGCTGCTCCTCCGGCGAGCAGGCCACCACCACCAGCCGGTCGAACCGCAGGTGGGCACCGGCCTCGACCAGCAGGGCCGCCTCGCTCACCACCAGGGGGTGGCCGGCGGCCGCCAGCTCGCGCAGGCGTCGCGCCTCCTCCGACCGCACCCGCGGGTGGACGATCCGCTCCAGCCGCTCGCGCGCGCCGGCGTCGGCGAAGACGATGGCGCCCAGGGCCCGGCGATCGACCTCGCCGTCGTGCCCGAGGACGCCGGCTCCGAACGCCTCCAGCACCTCGCGGTGGGCCTCGCTCCCGGCGGCCATCGCCGCGTGGGCCAGCGCGTCGAGGTCCAGCACGGCGAGGCCGCGCGCCGCCAGCGCGCGCCGCACCTGCGACTTGCCGCAGGCGATCCCGCCGGTCAGCCCGACGTGCCACATTCCGCGATCCTACTCTGCCAGCACCCGCCTCTCGCGCTGGCGCACCGGTGCCGCCAGGATCCGGCGCCGAGGCGTGTAGTGCGCCGTCGCGGGCAGCGCGGGCAGCTCGGCCGGCCACTCCGGGAGCACCGCCACCGAGCCGTCCGCACGCCGGCGCGCCACCACCATCGAGTCCCACGGGTGGAAGCTGGGGCGCACCTGCCACTCGGCGCAGATCGCCGGCAGGGGCGTCACCAGCAGGCCGGCGGGCGTGAAGCGGGACGGATAGAGGAAGTCGTTGGCGCCGATGACCTCGCCCACCACCCCGTCCCCGTACAGGTAGCGCACCGCGTGCCGGAAGGTGAACGTCATCGGCCACGCCGGGACGGAGTCTTCCAGCAGCAGCAGCGCGGTGCCCGGGAGGAGCGCCGGCGCGGCGGCGGTCAGGCTGGCCAGAGTCCGCGCCTGGACCGGGAAGAGGCTCCTCGAGCCGTCCCATTCGGCCTGCATCGCCACCACCCGGCCGGTTCCGCAGGCGACGATCCACGCACCGGCCGTCCCGGCCAGCAGCGTGCGCCAGCGACGAGGCAGCAGGTCCGCCATCAGCGCGATCCCGGCGGCGAGGGCGATCCCCATCCCCGGACCCGAGACGATCTGCGTCCGGGCGGGCGTTCGGATGGTGGAGACGAGCGCCATCGTGGCGTGCGCCGCCGCCGCCAGCAGCAGGCCGATCGCCAGCGCCCGCAGGGTGCGACGCCGGCTGCCCTCTTCCGCCGTGGCGTCTCCCCGGAGCGCGGCATACCCCGCCGCGAAGGCCGCGACGGCCGGCGCCACCGCGTTCAGCGGCAGCGGGGGGAGCGGCCCGAACAGGGGTCGCAGCTGCATGCCGAACAGCTCCAGCAACCGGGCCGCGGTTCGCCAGGGCGAAGGATCCAGGCCGAGCGCTCCCATCTGATACGAGGGTTGCCGGGTCAGCGCCGGCCAGGCGGCGTGTGCCACTCCGAGCACGACGACGGTTTCCCAGGCGAGCGTCCAGCCGGCGAAGCGGCGCCCCTCCTCGCGCGGCGGTCGCCAGCAGACGAGCGGTGCCAACGCCAGCACCGGGATCACGCTCTCGACCGAAAGGGCCGCCACGCTCGCCAGCAGCACAGCGGCGAAGAGCAGCCACGCCGAGCGCCGGCGCCAGGATTCCGCCCACAGCAGGATCGCCGCCATGGTGCCGAAGGTCACGCCCTCGTAACCGCAGATGAGCACCGCGTCGAGTCGCAGGTGGTCGAGCGGCGTCCAGGCCACCGTGAACGCCCCCGCGGCCATGGCCAGCCGCAGGCGCCCCGGCGCCAGCCGCAGCGCCAGGGCGGCCGTGAGCAGGCCGGTGCCCAGCCGATACAGTCCGGCGAAGGCCCAGAAGGCGGCGAGTGAGCCCGGCCAGAGCCGGGCGGGAAGCGCATGCCAGAAGAGCACCAGCGGCCGGTGGGCGTAGGGGATCCCGAGGACGCCCCGGGACGTGAGGTCGAGGTAGAGCCACTCGTCGGCCCCGCCGAAGTTCGACGCCGAGATCAGCGACTGCTGCCACAGGGCAACGGCCGCGATGGCCAGCGCCGCCACGCAGGCAACGGTCGCCGGGCGACGGCGGCTCACCGCGGGCTCCGCGCCGCCACCGCCACGAGGGACGATCCGAAGGGCAGCGGCACCACGCGGGCGGTCACGCGCTCGAGCGCCAGCACCGCCCGCAGCCCGCCGTTCAGGCCCGGGACCACCCGCAGCTCGGCCTGCCGCCGCGCATGCACGGCCCCCGGATGCAGGATGCGACCGAAGCGCCGGCTGACGGCCAGGGGCGCCACCATCACGGCCATGAAGTAGCGGAGCAGCCGCACACGGAAGCCGACCTGCTCGAGCAGGCGACGGAGCCCCTCGCGGGTGTAGCGGCGCCGGTGGCCGGCCAGGCGGTCGATGTCGCTGAACAACGACGGCCCCGCCGGGACCGTCATCACCAGGCTGCCGCCGGGCGCCAGCGCGTCGTGCAGCCCCGCGAGGACGTCGGCGTCCTCGTCGAGGTGCTCCAGGACGTCGAACATGCCGAGCAGCGGGTGCCCCGGACCCAGCGGCGGCCGACGTCCCTCGTCCACGAGGACCAGGGGGATGTCCAGCTGCTCGCGCACGAGCCGCAGGCTCTCCAGGTGCGCGTCGCAGGCGCCCGAGATCCTCACCCCGCTCGCGGCCATGAACGACAGCAGCCCGCCGCTGCCCGGGCCGATGTCGAAGAGCCCGCCGCGGCCGCCGTCCGGCACCGCCCGCCGGATCGCGTCCACGATCACCTGCCGCCGGCCGAGGAACCAGAAGTGCCGGTCCTCCACCTGCCGAAGAGCCGACAGGACGCCCGGGTCGTATGCCGTCTCTCCCACCGAGCCGGCAACGAGCTGCAGCACGCCGTCTTCCTCGGGGAAGAAGCTGCCGCAACCGCCGCACTCGACACCCGACGCCACGCCGGCCAGCGCACCGCGGCACCGCGGGCAGACGAAGGCGAGGCCACGCCAGAGAGCTGCGCTCACGCCGCGGTCTCCCTGCCGCGCCCGATCACCAGCGCGACGCAGGCCAGCAGACCGACGACCGTGGCGAGGAGCCCCGCGCAGAGCCCGGGCGGGTCGTACGAGAAGACGACCTCATGGCGTCCGCCGGGGATCGCGACCGCCCGGTGCTTGCCGTTGGCGCGCCGCACCGCCTCGTCCCGGCCGTCGACCCGCGCCCTCCACCCGCGGGCGAAGCTCGCCCGCACCACCAGCCAGCCGGGCCCGTCCGTCTCCACCACGAAACGCTCGTGGCCGGCCCGGACGGCGGCGGTCAGCACGCGCCCGGAGCGGCAGGCGGCGGCTGCCGCCTCCTCGAGAGAGACGTCCTGCCCGGCGTCGAACCCCGGCGCGTAGGGGCGCAGCAGGCCGGCCGCGGCCGGCTCCCGGACCACCCGGCAGGCGACGTAGGCGCGCGGCCAGGACCCGTCCAGGGCGTAGGCGCGGACGCACGTGCCGGCGGGTCCGGCAGCGGCTTCGGCGAGGGGCCGCAGGGCCCCGTCGACCAGAGGATCCAGGCTCAGCACCCGCGACACCGCAGCGTTGCGCAGCCAGGGCACCAGCGCTCCGATCCGCGCGGGATCGTAGAGCTCTTCGCCCAGCTCGGCCGGCCTGGGCGCGAAAGCGGTGAGGTCCTTGGCCTCGACCGCCTCCAGACCGTCGAGCATGTTGGTGTACGGGCCCAGCACCTGCCGGTCGACGAACATCCCGGCCAGCGTCGGGTCGGCCGCACCGCTCGCCAGCAGGCGTGCGAACGCGGGGCTGTGTTCGACGCCGTAGGAGAACACACGGCCCCCCGCCGGATCACGGACGTCCGCCAGCTCGGGCAGCGGCGCGAAGAAGGCGGCCGGCACCTGCCGGTTGAGGCCCGCCCCGGCGCGGGCCAGGTCGAGGGCGACGAGCACCGTCACCACCGCCACCGCGGCTCCCGCCCCCACCCGCCGGCGCCGCACCAGGACCGCCGTCAGCACCAGGACGAGCGCGAGGAGGACGCTGCCGAGTCCGTCGAGGCTGGCCGCCCGGACCACGGCCGGCCAGCCGCTTGGGGGTACCCCCGCCCAGGACACCAGTCCGGGCGCGGCGGTCGCCAGCATGCCGGCGAGGGCCACCGCGCCCACGGCCGCCAGCGACACGAGCGCTGCCAGCCGCGGCAGCAGCCGGCGGGTGTTGGCGGCCAGCCGGTCGAGGCCGCGGCCGGCCGCAACCGAGGCTGCCAGGTGTGCCAGCAGCAGCGCCTTGGCCGGGAAGCGGAACGCCGCCGCGAACGGCAGCCGCTGCACCACCGCCGCCAGCCCTCCCCGCTCGCCGAGCGCGTACCACAGACCGAGCAGAGACAGGCCGACCAGCACCAGCCGCGTCCGTCGCTCGAGCGCGCGAAGCCCGAGCACCGCCAGAGCCAGGACCAGCGGCCCCAGGTACAGGGACAGGAAGTACGGCAACCCCTTGCTGAAGAAACGGCCACCCCACCAGGCCTGGGCGGGCGCCGAGGCGTACCCGAAGAGGTGCGGCATGAGCGCCTGCAGCAGCGCCGCCGGGTGCATGGCGTTCGCCAGGGCGACGTCCGCGCCCAGCCCGACGCCGCGCGGCGTCTCGGGCACCAGCCCGAGCGTCACCGCCACGGGCACGCCCGCCAGCGCCGCACCCAGCGCGACGGCGGCCATCGCTCGCAGGAGCCCGCGCCGCCCTTCCCCCGCCAGCGCCAGCAACAGCCCGGCGAGCACCGCCTGCGCCACGAACTCGACCGCCAGGGTCGCGATCGCCAGCGCCACCACCAGCGCGGCGAGCGCCAGCGGCCCGCCGCCCGGTCGCGACGTCCGCCGCAGGCAGCCGACCACCAGGGGCGCCAGCGCGAGCGCCTGGAGGAAGACGTAGAGGTTCAGGCAGGAGAGGGCGAAGCCGCCGAGCGCGAACACGAGGCCCGCGAGGAAGGCCCCCGGCCGCGAGCCGCCGAGCTCGCGACAGAGCCAGTAGGCGGCCAGGGCGGCCAGCGGCAGGTGCAGCGTCAGCAGCCAGGAGACGAACACCGGGCCCGGCCACAGCGCGTGCAGCAGGTCGGGAGGGTAGAGCGAGGGCAGCTGGAAGGTGCCCTCGAAGAGGTACGGGTTCCAGAAGGGGAAGCGCCCGGCCCGCAGCTCCTGCGCGGCGAACAGGCGCAGCGGCAGGAAGGTGACGGTGAAGTCGCGGAAGAAGTACGTGCGCAGCGGCAGGGCGGCGGCCAGGTCCGGCAAGACCGCCGCCGGCACCAGCAGCGCCGGCAGCCAGCGCGTCCACGCCGGCTCCGCTGCGACGCGATCGCAGGGAGCGGGCCCGCTCACGGAGACGCGGCCGCCTTCTTCTTCGGCAGGAAGCGCTCCATGAAGCCCGTGTCGATGCGCCCGGCCGCGAAGTCGGCGTCGTCCAGGATCCGCAGGTGCAGCGGGATGTTGGTGCGGATGCCCTCGACCACCATCACCTCGAGGCAGCGGCGCATGCGGGCGATCGCCTCCGGCCGGGTGCGGCCGTACGCCATCAGCTTGCCGATCATGCTGTCGTAGTAGGGCGAGATCTCGCAGCCCTCGTGGGCGAAGGTGTCCACCCGCACCCCCGGCCCGCCGGGCTGGAAGTAGTGCCGGATCGTCCCCGGCGACGGCACGAAGGTGACCGGGTCCTCGGCGTTGATCCGGCACTCGATGGCGTGGCCGTGGATGCTGATCTCCCTCTGGGAGAAGGACAGCGGTTCGCCGGCGGCGACGTGGATCTGCTCCTTCACCAGGTCGCGTCCGGTGACGAGCTCGGTCACCCCGTGCTCCACCTGGATGCGGGTGTTCATCTCCATGAAGTAGTAGCTGCCGTCCTGGTCGAGCAGGAACTCGATGGTCCCGGCGTTCACGTACTGCACGGAAGCGGCCGCCTCCACCGCGGTGCGGCCCATGCGCCGGCGCAGCTTGTCGCTGATCGCGGGCGAGGGTGCCTCCTCCAGGATCTTCTGGTGGCGCCGCTGCACGGAGCACTCGCGCTCCCCCAGGTGGACCACGTTGCCCCGGGTGTCGGCCATCACCTGGATCTCGATGTGTCGCGGGTTCTGCACGTACTTCTCGATGTACACGTCCGGGACGCCGAACGCCGCCTGGGCCTCGGCCTGCGCGGCGCGGAAGGCGGCCGCCACCTCGGCGGCCTCGCGCACCACGCGCATGCCGCGGCCCCCGCCGCCGGCGGAGGCCTTCAGGATCACCGGGAAGCCGACCTCCTTCGCCACCCGGACGGCCTTCTGCTCGTCCTCCAGCACGCCCTGCGAGCCGGGCACCACCGGCACGCCCGCCTTGGCCATCGCCTTCTTGGCGCGGCTCTTGTCGCCCATCAGCCGGATCGCCTGCGGGCTGGGACCGATGAACTTGATGCTGCAGGCCTCGCAGATCTCGGCCAGGTAGCCCGACTCCGAGAGGAAGCCGTAGCCGGGATGGATGGCGTCGGCGCCGGTGATCTCGGCGGCGCTGATGATCGCGGGGATGTTGAGGTAGGAGTCGATGTTGCGCGGGGGGCCGATGCACACGGCCTCGTCCGCGAAGCGCACGTGCAGGCCGTCGGCGTCGGCCTCGGAGTAGACCGCCACCGTCTTGAGCCCGAGCTCCTTGCACGCCCAGATCACGCGCAGGGCGATCTCGCCCCGGTTGGCGATCAGGACCTTCTTGAACATGCGCAGCTTGCGGTCATCGCCGGGGCGACGCCGTCAGGCCGGCCGCACCGTGAAGAGCGGGTCGCCATACTGCACCGCCTGCCCGTTCTCCACGTGGACCTTCACCACCTCGCCGGCGATCTCGGCCTCGATCTCGTTCATCAGCTTCATCGCCTCGATGATGCAGAGCACCTGCCCCACCTTGACCCGGTCTCCCACGGCCACGAACGGCTGCGAGTTGGGATCGGCAGCGCGGTAGAAGGTGCCCACGATGGGGCTCTTGACGATCGTGCCGTTGGCGGCCGGCTCGGCCTCGGACGCGGCGCCGGGCGGCGCCGCCCCGCCGGGCGCCGCCGGCGGGGCCACGGGCAGCGGCGCGGCGGCCAGGTCCGGCGGCAGGCCGACCAACGGCCGGACCGGGGCGACGGCCGAGGCGCGGCACACCCGCAGCTTGACCCCGTCCTGCTCCAGCTCGAACTCGGTGATGTCCTGCTCCTCGAGGATGCGGAGGATTTCCTTGAGGTCGGCGATGTCCACGCGCTCTCCCTGGGGGGCGAACGTGCCCGTATGTCGAGGAAACGTGATTATTTGAGCGGTGGCGTACGTTGTCAAGGAACCGCGGCTGCGGCGTCAGTCGAACTCGCGCAGCAGCGCGAGGCCGGCGAGGCGCAGGGCGAAGCGGGCGCGCCCGACGATGGCGCCGGGAGCGAGGGAGGCGAAGAGAAAGTAGTCGGGGGTGATCGAGACCAGGAGCGTGGTGGTGCGCTCGGTGACCACGGTGAGCTCTCGCAGCATGCCCAGGCCCGTGTCCCGGGAGGCCGAGAGGCTGGCGCGCAGCAGCGCAGTCAGCTCCGCCGCCACCACGTCGCTGTTGGCGTCGACCCGGACGAGCAGCCTCTCCACCGGGATGCCGTCGGTGCCGATGATCATCAGCACCTCGACCTCCGGGATGCGCCCGGCCACCGCACGCAGTGCCTCGGAGAACGCGGTCGCGCTCACTGTCTCCTCCGGATGACCCCGAGCAGCGCCTCCAGCTCGGCGATCGCCCGCTCGATGGCGCGGCGGCGCGCCTGCACCGCGTCGCCGGCGAGGCTGCCCTCGATCTCGGCGATCCGTCGGCGGGCGCGCTCGTTGCCGGGGTCCTCGGCCACCACCCGCCGGTACACCTCCAGCGCCTGCGCCGAGAGGCCCTGTCGCAGGTAGAGCTCCGCCAGCGTCGACGACGAGAACGGCGCCGCCGTGCCGCCGCTCGCCTCCGCCGCCATCGCGGGAGGTGAGGGCGATGGGCCGGCCCCCGCAGCCACTGCCGGCGGTCCGGCCGGCGCCGGGGGCGGCGCGGCGGGCTGCAGCGGCAGAGGTGGTGGCGCGAGCGGCTCCGACGGCGGCGACGTCAGCTCGCGGACGTGCGCCGCCAGCTCCTGGTCCGCCGGCGTCATCTGCAGCGTGGCCCGGTACTGGCGCACCGCGGCGGCGACGTCGCCGAGCGCCTCCAGCGTCTGCCCCAGGAAGCGGCTGGCGAGGATGTTGTCGGGCGCCTGGCGCAGCGCCTCCTCCAGCTCCACGCGGGCCGCGGCGGCATCGCCGGACTCCAGCAGGGCGCGTCCCAGCGTCAGGCGGGCCGATGGGTAGACCGGGTGCACGGCCAGCCCGGCACGGGCGATCCGAATGGCCTCGCCGTGGTCCCCGGCCTTGCGGTGCTCCTCGGCGAGCTGCGCGAAGAGCCGCGACGCGGGGTCGCGCTCGAGCCGGCGACGGAGCTCCTCGACCCGCGATCCCGCCATGCTCAGGAGGACGCCGGGGCCGGCCACCGCCGGCCGGCCCCCCTCCGCCCCATCTGCCTCGGCTCTAGCCACTCAACGCTGGATGAGCGAGACCGATCGCTCCCAGGTGTAGCTGCTGTCGATGCCGTACGGCCGCACCCAGAAGGTCACCGTGCCCTGGCTCTTGCCGGCGACGTAGACGATGTAGGCGACGCCGTCCTTGTCCGTCGCCATCACCAGCCCCGTCTGCACCGGGCCGACGAAGATCGAGGACTTGGAGGGGGCGATGTAACCGTCGCCGTCGTGCTGGAAGAGGACCGAGCGGTTGGTGATCGCGGCGCCAACCTGGTCGCGCAGGGTCAGGCGGATCATGGACTGGCTCACGCCGTCGGCGTTCAGCACGTCGGGCAGCGCCTCCAGCTCGACGGAAGGCGTGTTCTCGGAGGGTCCCGAGAGGTTGGGCGTGGCCGGCTTGTCGAGGCCGCAGCCGCCGACCACGAACAGGAGCGCCATCGCCGCGACGCAGAGCCCGGGCCACGGGCCGCGGGTGCTTGGACTCGGTATCCGCATGGATCGTCTCCTACGAGGTCGTGGTGGGGCAGGACGTCAGCGTGTCCGCGTAGTCCGCGAAGTCGATCTGGAACGACCCGCTCGCCGAGACACGTTGACCAGCCACGGTCTGCCCGTAAAGCGTGACCTGCGCCATCAGGGTCAGGATGTTGGCCTGGTTGATGCTGCTGAGCGGCGGCTCCAACTTGGCCTGCCGGCGGACCACCTCGATCGGGACGTTGGTGGTGCCCGAGCTGGCGACGTCGATCGAGAAGGAGAGGCTCCCCGTGATCCGGTAGGGAACGTCGACGCCCTCCACGCCAAGGCCGTCGGTGCGGAAGTAGCGCACCTCGTAGCTCTGCAGCACCACCGCGCTGGGGAGGCTGGGGACGGGGGCGTTCGGGTTCTTGTTGCGCACGGCGACCGCGACCGACACCACGTCCGGGCAGACGGTCGAGCTGTCCGAGCCGATGCGGATGTCGGAGGAGAGGGGGTTACCGCCGTTGATCGCGGCGACGATCAGGTTCACCGAGGCGTCGCTGCTGGTCACGTACGAGGGCGTGCAGCCGACCGAGACGAACGCGACCAGCAATGCCGCGCCCATGCCGGCCGCCGCCGGCCACGCCCGCGTTCGCTCACGACCGAGCTTCTGGAACCACATGGCTCTTTCCACCTCTAGGACTTCACGATCCGGGGCGTGATGAACAGGAGCAGCTCGTTGTTGCTCGTGTCCACGGCGTTGTGCTTGAACAGGTATCCGAGGATCGGGATCTTGTTGAGGAACGGGGTCCGGTCCTGCGTGGTGGTCTCGGTGCTCTGGTAGATGCCGCCCACCACGGCCGTCTGGCCGTCCCTGACCAGCACGATCGTCTTGGCCGACTGGGTGTTGATCGGCGGGATGCCGTTCACGCGGTTGGCGTAGTCCGGCGAGTTGTTCTCGACCGTGAGGTTCAGGATCACGGTCCCGGCGTCCGTGATCTGCGGGGTCACGCTGAGCGTCAGCACCGCGTCCTTGAACTGCACCGTCACCGTGTTGTTCGACACCGTCTGGATCGGGATCTGCACGCCCTGCTTGATCTCGGCCGCCTGGTTGTTCTGGGTCGTCACCTTCGGCGTGGAGAGCAGCCGGCCGCGTCCCTGGCGCTCCAGCGCGGTGAGGGCCACGTCCAGGTTGAAGTTGCCCAGGATGTTGCCCATCGAGATGCCGATGGCGCTGTTGAACGCGTTGGCCGGCAGGTTGACGGCGTAGCCGCGGGCGGCTTGGCCGACGCCGGCGGCGGAGGAGAGCCCGCCGGGGCCGAGGTTGTCGGCCGGGAGGCCGAGCTGGCTGGGCACGGCGCCCCCGTTCAGGATGATGGAGTTGGGGAACGTGAGGCCGGTGGTGTTGCCGTAGCGCTGCGAGGCCTCCGCCCCGAACCCCCACTGCACGCCGATGTCACGGGTGAAGTTGCGGGTGGTGACCACGATGCGGGCCTCGATCTCCACCTGGGGGGTGGCGGTGTCCAGCTCCGTGATCAGGTTGCGGGCCTTTTCCACGAAGTTGGGGAGGTCACGGATGATCAACGTGTTCGTGCGCACGTCCACGTTGATCTGACCCCGTGAGGAGAGGGCACCCGCCTGCTTCAGCACCCCGCTGAGGGTGTCGGCCTTGGCGTACGAGATCCGCTTGGTGTAGTCGATGAGGTCGCCGGCGAGCTGCTGCTCCTCCTGCAGCTTGCGCCGGTCCTGCTCCTCCTTCTGCAGATCGCTGAGGCGGGCGATGCGGATGACGTTGTCCTCGAGGACGCAGCCGAGCCCGTTGGTCTTGAGGATCAGCTCCAGCGCCCGGCCCCAGGGGACCTCGTTGAGCTTCAGGGTGACCTTGCCGCTCACGCCCGGGTTGACCACCACGTTGAGCCCGGAGATGTCGGAGAAGAGGCGGAAGATGTCCTGCAGGTCGCCGTCCTTGAAGTCGAGGCTGATCGGCGTTCCCAGGTTGCCGGTCCTGCCGCAGGCCGTGCCCGTGGACTGGTCGCCCTGGTCGGCGGCGGGCGCGGGCGTGGCGGCCTGGGGCTCCGGCAGCGCCAGGGGCTCCAGGGCAGCCGGCCGTGCGGCCGGCGCGGACCCCGGCACGGCCGTGGGCGCCGGCTCGGCGGCGAGCGGCACCGCCGCGGCCGCCAGCGGTGCGGCAGACGGGTGCGGGTCGGCCGGCTTCGTCGAGGCGAGCGGCGCCTGCGGCGATGGCGCCGACCCGGCCGCCTCGCCGAAGACGATCCTCACGCCGTCGCTGCCGTCGATGATGCGGTAGGGGCTCTTGCGGGAGAGGTCCACGACCAGCCTGGCGACCCTGGGAGCTGCGGCGCTGAACTGGCCCAGCCGCACCTTGCGCACTGGATCCTGCGCCACCTCCAGCGCGCGGACGCTCGCCCGCGCGGTGACATCCGGGAAGTCGACCACCAGCCGGTCGGGGTTGGGCAGCAGGAAGTCGCGGTACTCCAGACGGCCGTCCGCACGCACCGTGAACGCCAGCAGGCCGTCGCTCTGGTCACGGGTGACCGCCACGATGCGGGTCGCCTTCGGCCCGGTCGCCCTCGGCTCGCTGGCCGGCGGCGGGGCGGGCGCCGCCTCGGCGGCGACGGCCGGCGCGCTGGCAGGAGCGGCCGCGGTGCGCGGCTCGGCCGCGGCTGGCTCGGCCGGAGGGAGCGCCGCGGCGGCCGCCGGCGCCGTCTGCGTCGGCGACTCGGCCGCGGCGGCGGGCCGCTCGAACTCGAGGTTCAGCGCGCGGCCCTTCGAGAAGACGTGGTACGGCGCCAGGCTGGCCAGACGCACCTCTACCCGGGCCAGGCTGCTCCCGTCGGCACGCGCCAGGGTGCTGACGCGAACCGAGTCGACCTCACGGGTGCCCACGTTGATCCGCGCCGGCACCTGCGAGGCGTCGACGTCCGCGATGTCGACCATCACCGTGAGCGGGTCAGGGCTGTAGTAGGTGTAGGAGGCGAGCGGGCCGGTCGCCTCGAGCACCAGGCGGGTCGCACGGTCGCTGCTCTCCGGGCGGATGTCGGTGATCTTCGTCGGGGCGGTTTCCTGGGCGCGGACCGTGGTGGCCGCGAGGGCGACCGCGATCAGGCAGACCCCAGCGAGCTTCGCTCTCATTGCCTCGCCTCCTCGGACGCATACAGGCTCTTGCGCACCTCGCGCGTCTTGACCGGCGAGAGGGGATCCGTCACCTCCTGCCGGAAGGTCACGGAGGTGGCGTCGACGGCGGTGATGATGCCGTCGTAGAGCCGTTGCCCCGTGGTCACGAAATACGACTTGCCGTCCGCACCCAGCAGGACCGCGATGAAACCGGGGCGCGAGGCCGTGCCGAGGCCGCCGCCCTTGGTTCGCACGATTCCCTTCAACGCGGTCTCCTGGATCAGGAAGCCCTCCATCCCCGGCTTGCGGGTCTTGGGCCCGCGGTCCGGGCCCACCGGCCGCAGCAGGCTCACGAACGGGTCTCGCCGGCTCTGGGGGTTGTAGGCGTAGCCGCCCGTCTCGAGCTCGGCGTCGAGCGGCGGCCGCGCGACCTCGCCGGTCGCCTCGGCCTGGGCGGGAGCGGCCGTGGCGGGAGCCGCGGCCGCCGGCGCCTTGGCAGGCGGCGCCGCCGCGTGCTGCGCCAGCGCCGGCGTGGCGGAGAGGACCGCGACGAGCAGCAGGAGTGCAACCCCGCGGGCGCTCACCGCGCCACCCCCGGCTTGTGCGGCCCCGCCGTCGGCGGCGGCGCGTCCTGGTAGACGTAGGTGGTGGCGGTGGCCGAGACCCCGATGGTGTTGTTGATGGTCGGCTGGCTGTTCGCCTTGATCTTGATCTCCCCGATGTTGATCAGCCTCGACATGCGGCTGATCCGGTCCAGGAAGCCGCCGAAGTTGTGGTACGACCCCTCGAGGTCGAGGTTGATCGGGATCTCCTGGTAGAACTCGGCCTGGTGCGGCGGTGCCGGGTTGAACTTGGCGACCCGCAGGCTGGACTGGGCCGCCAGGTACTGGATGCGCCGCATGAGATCGGGCATCTCCTTCTCGGGCGGCAGGATGCGCTTCAGCAGCTCCAGCCGCGCCTCCAGCGCCTGCACCTCGCGCTGGAACTCGGGCAGGCGGTTGGCCGTGGCTTCGAGCGCGCGGATCTGCTTCTGCAGGTCGGCGAGCTGCGCCTCCTTCTGCTGCTGCTGCTCGACCATGCCCTTGTACTCGAAGTAGTAGAAGGCGCCGAGTACGAGCAGCCCGGCGCCGATGGCGATGCCGAGCTGGCCGAGCACGGGAAGCTTGGAGAGTGGGTTGTCTGCCATGTCGTTCTCCCTACCGGGCGCCGGGCCGGGGCCGGGCGGGAGGGCCGGCCGCCTGGGCGGCTGCGGCTGCGGCTGCCACCGCGGGATCCTTGAACTGGCCGGTCAGGTCGAAGCTCACCACGCTCTGCTGGTCCTGCATCGAGGCCAGGTCGACCGTGGGGAACCAGCCCGAACGCTGGAGGGCGCTCATGAAGTCCGCGACGGCCGCCAGGCTGTTGCTCTGTCCCTTCAAGGCCACCGAGCCCCGCGTCTCGTCGAGGTTGGTGAGCCAGACGAAGTCGGGCAGCGCCTTGGAGATCTCGTCCAGCATGTGCACCGGGCTCTTCTGCGTGAGCCGGAGCTGCTCGATGACGTGGACCTTGTTCTCCAGCGTCGCCTTCTTGGCCTGGAACTGGTCCACCTGCTGCTTGATCGCCTGCAGGTCGCGCTGGCGCTTCTGGTCGGCGGCGATCCGGGTATCGAGGTTCGCGAGCGTGCTGCTCTCGAACCACCACAGGCCGGCGCAGACCACCGCGGCGCCCCCGACGAACAGCCCCAGCATCAGGTAGGCCTGCAACGCGCCGGGTGGCCCCGCCGAAGCCGCCGCCTTGCTCGGCGCCTTCGAGGGCTTCCGCTCGGTTGCGAGGAGGTTGATGCGGATCGTCATCGGTCACCCACCCTCCGGCCAGCCAGCCCCACGGCGATCGCTGCCGCGGGACCGATTTCCTCGAGGACCTCGGGGTTGAACTCCTTTTCGCTGTAGCGGACGTTCAGGAAGGGGTTGAGCAGCTCGACCGGCGCGCCGAAGCGCTCCGCCAGGAGCTCGCGCAGCCCGTGCACCTTCGCCGTGCCGCCCGAGAGGTAGATCTGGTCGATCCGGTCCTCCTGGCTGGTGGCCCGGAAGAAGTCGAAGGTCTTCTGGATCTCCAGGGCGATGTTCTCGGACACCGCCTGCAGGATCGGGCGCAGGCTGTCGGGCGAGACGCCGTCGACCTGTCCGCCCTTCTTGAGGGCCTCGGCCTGCTCGAAGGAGAGGTTGAGATCCTTCTGGATGGCGTCGGTGTACTGGTTGCCGCCAGCGCCGATGTCGCGGTTGAACACGGAGACCGCGCCCTTCACCACGTTCACGTTCATGATGGAGGCGCCGATGTTCAGGAGCGCGACCACCCGCCCCGGGTCCACGCCGTAGTTCATCTCGTAGCAGTTCTGCAGGGCGAAGACGTCCACGTCGACGATGGCCGTGCTGCGGCCGGCCTGGGTGATCGCCGACGTGTACTCGCTGATCTTGTCCTTCTTGACGGCCACCAGCAGCACGTCCATGTTGCCGCCGGCGCCTCCGCCCTCGATCACCTCGTAGTCGAGCGAGACATCCTGGATGTCGAAGGGGATGTACTGCTCGGCCTCCCAGTGGATGGACTCGGCCAGCTCCTCCGCGCTCATCTGCGGCAGGCTGATCTTCTTGACGATGACCGCGTTGCCGGAGACGCCGGTGGAGACCTCCGAGGTCTTGATCCGGTTGTCCTGGAAGACCCTCTGGATGGCGTCGATGACCGCGCCAGAATCCATGATGGCCCCGTCGACGATCGCCTCGGAGGGCAGCGGCTCGATGCCGATGTTGAGGAGCTGGTACTCGTCACGCCCCTTGCCGCCGACCCTGAGCTCGACCGCCTTGATCGCCGAAGAGCCGATGTCGACGCCGACCAGTCCGCTCTTCTTACCGAAAAGGCTCACGGGCGTCTCCTCTGTTGCGCGTCCCCGCTCCCGACCCCGCGCGCGTGTTCATCTCGGTGTGGGTCGCGCGACTCTCTCCTCCCGCCTGCAACGTTCGCCGGCGTTTATCAACAACCGTTAAAGTGCCGGCTGAAGCTAGCAAGAAGCCCTCTCGATGTCAAGCACCAACTAAGGTCAGGGCGCCTAAACCCCTACCACCACTGAATTCGTGCTTCGACTCGCCCCTCGGGGCCCGCCGGAGTGCGGCGGAGGCCGGTCCGCGGCGGGCCATTAAGGGACCGAATGCCCGTGCAATAAAGTGCGGGCAATCACAAAACGACTCAGGAGCGAATCGCGATGGTCACTCGTGAAACGTCAGTCGCGGCGGAAACACGGAGATCCAGGCGAATCGACCGCAGCGTCTGATCCGGCCTGTCAGAACCGGATCACGACGTCCGGACCGTTCTCTACGTGGATGGTGTCGATGAACCGGACCTGGTGCGGGTCGGAGGTCATCACCAGACAGTGGGTGCGGATGCCGTCCCCGAAGAACCGGACGCCTTCGAGCAGGGTGCCGTCGGTCACCCCGGCGGCTGCGAACACGATGCTGCGGCCGCAGGCGAGGTCGTCGGTCCCGTAGACGCGGGAGAGGTCGTTGATCCCCATCTTGCGGAGGCGGTCCGCGTCGGAGGGGCGGGTCAGCACCAGCCGGCCGAGGATCTCGCCGTTCAGGCAGCGCATGGCCGCGGCGGTCAGCACCCCCTCGGGGGCTCCCCCGATCCCCATGACGGCGTGGACGCCCGTCCCGGACACGGCGGCCGCGATCCCGGCCGAGAGATCCCCATCCCCGATCAGCCGGATGCGGGCGCCGGCCCTGCGGATGTCCGCGATCAGCTTCTCGTGCCGGGGGCGATCGAGGACGATCACCACCAGGTCGTCCACGTCGCGGTCGAGAGCGGAGGCGATGGCGGCGAGGTTGTCCGCGACAGGGGCGTTGAGGTCGACCTTGCCGCGGGCGGCCCCCGGGACCACCAGCTTCTCCATGTAGATGTCGGGGGCGTGCAGCAGTCCCCCCCGTTCGGCGGCCGCCAGGACGGCGATGGCCCCGGAGGTGCCGGTGGCGCAGAGGTTCGTCCCTTCCAGCGGGTCGACGGCGATGTCGACGGCCGGCCCGGAGCGGGTGCCGACCGCCTCGCCGATGTAGAGCATGGGGGCCTCGTCGCGCTCCCCCTCACCGATCACGATGGTCCCGTCGATGTCGACACTCTCCATCTCACGCCGCATGGCGTCGACCGCCACGTGGTCGGAGCCCTTGCGGTCACCTTGACCCATGGTCCGCGCCGCGGCGATCGCGGCGCGCTCGACGACCCTGACGAACTCGAGCGGGAGATCGGCCGGAATCATGGACACCTCTTGGAAGAAGGATGGGGGGGAAAGACAATTCTAGCCGTCAGCCGACCCGCCACCCAGGGGGGTTCGAGGGGGGACGGAGTCCCCCCTCCTCAAAGGAAGCTGGTACGGTCCGTCAGCCCTCTCTGCCCGGATGTCCTCTCCAGGCTGGACTACGAAGGCGTGCCGGTGGACGGGCGACGGCGCCTGGTGGCCGCCGATCAGCTTCGGCGATACCACGGCAGCTCGACCCGCCGGGGCTTGTCCTGGCGGTAGCCGAGCGCGTAGTCGGCCTGCATCAGCTTGTGGATCTCGCGGGTGCCCTCGTAGATGACGGCCGCCTTGCAGTTCCGGTAGAAGCGGCCGACGGGGTATTCGTCCGAGTAGCCGTTCGCGCCGTGGACCTGCACGGCGTCGGAGGCGGCCCGCTCGCTGGCGACGGTGGCGAACCACTTGGCGAGCGAGGTCTCGCGGGTGTTGCGGCGACCCTCGTTCTTGAGCCAGCCCGCCCGCATCCACAGCAGCCGCGCCGCCTCGTAGTCCGAAACCATCTGGGCGATCATCTCCTTCACCAGCTGGTGCTGGCCGATCGCCACCCCGAAGGTGGTCCGCGTCTGCGCATAGCGGATCGAGGCGTCGAGGCAGGCGCGGATGAGGCCGGTGGCCCCGGCGGCCACCGTGTAGCGGCCGTTCTCCAGGGCGAACATCGCCACCTTGAAGCCCTCGCCCTCCGCGCCCAGCCGGTTCTCGACCGGCACCTCCACGTCCTGGAGCGAGATGCCGCCGGTGTTTCCGGCGAGGATGCCCCACTTCTCCTGCAGGGGGAACGAGCGCACGCCGAAGGCTCGCTCCACGATGAAGGCCGACATCCCCGAGTGGTCTCGCCTCTTCTTCTTCTCCTGGTCCGTCCAGCCGATCACCAGGAAGTTGTCGGCGACGTCCGCGAGGCTGATCCACATCTTCTCGCCGTTGAGGACGTAGCGGTCTCCCCGGCGGATGGCCGTGGTCTGGATGCCGACAGCGTCGGAGCCGGCGTTCGGCTCGGTGAGAGCGTAGGTGGCGACCTTCTCCCCGCGCGCCTGCGGGACCAGGTACTTCCTCTTCTGCTCGTCGCTGCCCCAGCACCACAGGCTCATCGAGTTGAGGCCGACGTGGACCGACATGATCACCCGCAGGTGGGTATCGACGTACTCGAGCTCTTCGCAGGCGAGCCCCAGGCTGACGTAGTCCATGCCGGCGCCGCCCCACTCCTCCGGGATGCAGATGCCGAGCAGCTGCAGCTCCGCCATCTGCCGCAGGAAGTCGCGCTCGAAGCGGTGCTCGCGGTCGAGGTCGTGGATCAGGGGCGCGACTTCCTTCGCTCCCCAACCCCGCACCGTCTCCACCAGCGCCCGCTGTTCCTCCGTCAGGTCGAGGTCGATCATGTCTTCTCGCTGCTGCTCAGCGGTCCTTCCAGGCGGGACGGCGCTTCTCGGCGACGGCCCGCAGCCCTTCCTCCACGTCCTGGGTCGCCAGCAGGCTGTTGAGGTAGACGTCCTCGCTGTGGCGCACGGCTTCGGCGAAGGGGAGGTCCAGCCCGCCGGCGATCGCGCGCCGCGCCATCTGCATCACCGGCGCGCTCGACTCCTGGAAGCGCTGGACGAGAGTCGCCGTTTCCGCCTCCAGGCGGTCGTCGGGCACGGCGCGGGTGATGAGGCCGATGCGTTCGGCGTCGGCTGCGGTCAGGCTGACGCCGAGCAGCAGCATCTCGTAGGCCCGCTTGCGCCCGACCAGCCGCGGCAGCAGCGACGCCGCCACCGTGTTGAAGACGCCGCCGCGGATCTCCGGGTGCCCGAACTTCGCGCTCTGGCCGGCCAGCACGATGTCGCAGGCGGCGGCCAGGATCGAACCGGCGCCGAGCGCCGGCCCGTTGACCACCGCCAGCGTGGGCTTGTCGAGCTTGGCCATGGCCTCGAAGACGCCGCGGAAGCCCTCGAGCATCAGGTAGGCCCGATCGCCGAGGTGCTCCCCGAGTTCGAACCCGGCGGAGAAGTACTTGCCGGCGCCCTGCAGGATGACCAGCTTGGTCTCGCGCCGGTACTCGAGCGCCTCGAGGGTCGCCACCAGCTCCTGCATCAGATCGACCGAGAGCACGTTCGCCGGGGCACGGTCCAGCGTCACCCGCGCGATCCCCTGCGCCTCGTCGAGATGCACGAAGTGGAACTGCTCGATGGACGCCGCGCGGGCGCCCTCCTGGAGATCCTCGAACTCCTCGGCCATGCCCGAGCCCCTTTCCGGCCGCGGCGCCCTCGTCACAACCCGAGGGTTTGCCGCGGGTTATCGCCGCCGGGTCGAGTGTAGCATGGCCCCACGACCCCCCGTGGTGCTCAGCGGCACCGCCTGACGACGACCCGTGCGCCGGGGACCGCGCCGGGCAGGCGGTCGCCCCGACCGCGGTTCACCGCGACCTCCACCCGCCCGCTCGATCCGACGACCGCGCAGGCCTCCCCCGGCGCCACGTCCGAGTACGTCGAGACGAGGGGCATGTCCTGCCCGCCGAGCCGCACCTCCAGCTCGCCGGCCGTCTCCGCTGTCAGCTGACGCAGGTCGGCCTGCGTGACGCTGGTGATCACGTTGCCGAAGTGGTCGGTCGCCAGGACCGTGCCCTCACAGGCACCTTCGGTGTGGAGGCGCGGCGGCAGCGGCAGCCGCACCGGGTCCTCGACCCGCGGGCCGACCTCGTCCAGGGGGAAGCCGCATGCGAGGTGGGCCGCGGCCGGGCCGAACAGGTCGCGGCCGTGGAACACCAGCGACAGCGGCCGCCGCTGCAGGGCCGGGTTGGCCAGGAGGTGGACGCGCGCCGCGGGATGAGCCTCGAGGACGTGCGTGAAGAGGCCGTTGTCGGGACCGACGAAGAGCCATCCGCCGGCCGCGAAGCCGAGCGCACGCCGCTCGGAGCCGACCCCGGGGTCCACCACCGCCAGGAACACGGTGCCCGGCGGGAAGAAGCGGAACGAGGCGTCCAGGGCCAGGGCACCCGCCGCCACGTCGTGGCGCGGAACCTCGTGCAGGACGTCGACCAGCGTCGCCTGCGGACAGACGGTGAGGATCGCCCCCTTCATCGCGCCGACGTAGTGGTCCTGGAGGCCGAAATCCGTGAGCAGCGCGATCACTGGCATGGGGACACGATAACGCCGTCGGCGCCGGCTCGCCTTCGACGCCTCGCCTGTCGCATGATGACCGGATGACACGGCTCGGCGACCTGTACCGGGCGCCGCTGGCGCTGGCCACCGACCTGTACCAGCTCACGATGGCCCAGGCGTACGTGGCCTCCGGCAAGGACCGGACGGAGGCGGCCTTCCACCTGTTCTTCCGCAAGAACCCCTTCGGCGGGGGCTTCGCCGTCGCCTGCGGCCTGAACCGGGTGGTCGACTACCTCGAGAGCTTCCGCTTCTCCCCGCGGGACGTCGAGTACCTCGCCCAGCTCACCGGCAGCGACGGCCGGCCGATCTTCACCCCGGCGTTCCTCGACGTGCTCGGAGCTCTGCGGCTCACCTGTGACGTGGACGCCGTGCCGGAGGGCACGGTGGTCTTCCCCTACGAGCCGCTGGTGCGGGTGCGCGGGCCGATGCTGCAGGCGCAGGTGGTGGAGACGGCCCTCCTCAACGCCGTCAGCTTCGAGACGCTGATCGCGACCAAGGCGGCGCGCATCGTGCTCGCGGCCCGCGGCGACGCGGTCGTCGAGTTCGGCCTGCGTCGGGCACAGGGCATGGACGGCGGGCTGAGCGCCTCGCGGGCGGCCTTCGTCGGCGGCTGCCAGGGGACCTCGAACCTGCTGGCCGGGCGCCTGCTCGGCCTCCCGGTCAAGGGCACCCACGCCCACAGCTGGGTGATGGCCTTCGACAGCGAGCTGGAGGCCTTCGAGGCGTTCGCGAAGGCGCAGCCCAACAACGCCGTGCTGCTGGTGGACACCTACGACAGCCTCGAGGGCGTGCGCCACGCCGCCGAGGTGGGCCAGAGGATGCGCGAGCGGGGCCAGCAGCTGATCGGCGTCCGGCTCGACTCCGGCGACCTGGCCTGGCTGAGCACCGAGGCCAGGAAGATCCTGGACGCGGCGGGGCTGCAGAACGTGCGCATCATGGCGAGCAACGAGCTCGACGAGCACACGATCGAGAGCCTCAAGGAGCAGGGGGCACGGGTCGACACCTGGGGTGTCGGCACGCGGCTCGTCACCGGCGGTGACCAGTCGGCGCTCGGCGGCGTCTACAAGCTGGGCGCGGTGCGCGAGCCCGGCGGCGCCTGGCAGTACCGGGTCAAGCTCTCGGAACAGGCCGCCAAGATCTCGAATCCCGGCGTGCAGCAGGTCCGCCGTTTCTCCGGCCCGCAGGGGTTCGTGGCCGACGCCATCTACGACGAGCTGACGGGGCTCCCACCGGAGGTCGTGATCGTGGACCCGCTCGACCCCACCCGGCGCAAGCGGATCGCACCCGGCACGCCCGGCGAGGACCTGTTGGTGCCGGTCATGCGCGGCGGCCGTCCCTGCTACGAGCTGCCGCCCCTCGAGGACGCCCGGCGACGGCTGGCGGGCCAGCTGGCGGCGCTTCACGACGGCATCAAGCGCTTCGTCAACCCGCACCAGTACCCGGTGGGCCTCTCGCTCCAGCTCTCGGAGACGAAGACCCGGCTGATACTGGAGGCGAGGGGGCTCGCAGGAGAGGAGGCCAGGTGAGGCGCATCTACCTCGACCACAACGCCACCACCCCGGTGGACCCCCGGGTGCTGGAGGCCATGCTGCCGTGGCTGCGGGAGGACTTCGGCAACCCCTCCAGCCTGCACTGGTTCGGCCAGCGCGCGCGGGCGGCGGTGGAGGAGGCCCGGGAGCAGGTGGCGGCGCTGGTCGGCGCTGAGGCGCACGAGATCGTCTTCACGGCCGGGGGCAGCGAGTCGGACAACACCGCGCTGCGCGGGGTGGCGTCACGGGCCCGCCCGCCCCGCCGGGGGCTGGTGGTGACCGCCATCGAGCACCACGCGGTGCTCCACACCGCGAGGGCCCTGGCCGAGGAGGGCGTGCCGGTCGCGGTCGCGCGCGTCACAGAGGGCGGAGCCGTCGACCTCGGCGACCTCGCGGCGAAGACCGGCGAGACCACCGCCCTGGTGTCGGCGATGCTGGCGAACAACGAGACGGGCGTGGTGCAGCCCGTGGCCGAGGTCGCCCGCGTCGCCCGGGCGCTCGGCGCGCTCGTGCACTGCGACGCAGTGCAGGCGGCAGGCAAGCTGCCAATCGACGTGCGGACGCTGGACGTCGACCTGCTCTCCCTGTCCGCGCACAAGCTCTACGGGCCCAAGGGCACCGGCTGCCTCTACGTCCGCCGCGGCACGCCGATGGCGGCGCTCGTCCGCGGCGGCGGCCAGGAACGCAACCGCCGGGCCGGCACCGAGAACGTGGCCGGCATCGTGGGCTTCGGTGAGGCGGCCGCCCTGGCCAGGGCGGCGCTGGCGGAAGAGGCTGAGCGCACCCGCGGGCTGCGGGACCGGCTGGAAGCGCGCCTCCTCGCCTGCCCGGGCGCGCGGAGCAACGGCGAGGAGCCGCGGCTGCCGAACACGCTGAACGTGAGCTTCGAGGGCGCGGAGGCCGAGGGCCTGCTGATGGCGCTCGACCTCGAGGGCGTGGCGGTGTCCACGGGGGCGGCCTGCGCGGCCGGGGCGGTCGAGCCTTCCCATGTGCTGCGCGCCATGGGATTCCCGCCGGCGCGGGTGCAGTCCTCGCTGCGACTGTCGCTGGGTCGCTCGACGACCGAGGCCGAGGTGGACCGTGCCGCCGAGACGATCGCCTCCGTCCTGTCTCGCCAGCGGCGCGGCTAGCGGGGGATCTGGCTCTCGGCGTGGTAGGAGGAGCGCACGAGCGGACCTGACTCGACGTGGGCGTAGCCCAGCCCGTGCGCGAACTCCCGCAGCGTGTCGAACTCGGCGGGCGTGTAGTAGCGGCGCACCGGCAGGTGCTGCGGGGAGGGCCGCAGGTACTGGCCGACGGTGAGGATGTCGACCCCCGCGCCACGGATCGCCTGGATCGTCTCCTCCAGCTCAGCCCACTCCTCGCCCAGGCCGACCATGATGCCGCTCTTCGTCAGCAGCCCCGCCTGCCTCGAGCGCCGCAGCAGCTCCAGGGACCGTTCGAAGCTCGCGCCCGCGCGCGCCTGACGGTACAGCCTGGGCACCGTCTCCACGTTGTGGTTGAGGATGTCGGGCGCCGCGTCGATCACGAGCTGCAGTGCCCCCCGGCTCCCCTTGAAGTCGGGGATCAGCACCTCCACGGTGCAGCCCGGCACCCGGGCACGGATCTCGCGGATGGTGCCGGCGAAGACGGAGGCGCCTCCGTCCGGCTGCTCGTCACGGTTGACGGACGTGACCACCGCGTGCCGCAGTCCCATGCGAGCGACGGCCTCGGCCACGCGCAGAGACTCGCCTGAGTCGGGCGGCTGCGCCGGAAGGCCCGTGCGTACGGCGCAGAAGCCGCACGCCCGCGTGCAGACGTCGCCGAGGATCATGAAAGTGGCTGTGCCGCGGCCCCAGCACTCGCCGAGGTTGGGACAGTGGGCCTCCTCGCAGACGGTGTGCAGCGTGAGGTCGCGCACCAGCGTCTTCAGCCGCTCGTAGGCCGGGCCCTGCGGCGCACGGGCCCGGATCCATTCGGGGCGCGGCAGGAGTGGAACGGGAATCGTCACTCTTCTTCCTCTTCTTCCTCTTCCTCCTCCTCGTCCTCGTCCTCGTCCTCGTCTTCTTCTTCCTCGTCGTCGTCGAGGTCCTCGTCCTCGTCTTCCTCGTCGTCCTCGTCTTCCTCGTCGTCCTCTTCCTCGTCCTCGTCGCCCTCGTCGCCCTCGTCGTCGTCGTCCCAGTCCTCGTCCTCGTCCTCGTCCTCGTCGAGGTCCTCGTCGTCCTCGTCGTCGAGCTCCTCGTCATCCTCGAGCTCGTCCTCTTCGTCGTACTCCTCGTCGTCGCCGAATCGGAGGATGTCGTTCCGCTCCACGTCGCCTCCTCAAGTCACTCGGGCCCTTGGCCGGGATTCGCCGACGGGCGTGTCGGCTCGATCATTCTAGCAGCCGGCGAACGCGAGCCGGGCGGCACAGCGGCCGGTTCCCGGGCCTCGCCGCAGGCGTCCCTGACCAGCCGGATTTCGTATTATCCTCTGCCCGCCCGCCGCCGCGGACGCGGGCGGCGGCGGGGAGGAGACTTCCATGATCGTCGTCTGCCCGGCCTGTCAGTCGCGCTACCGGTTCGACGAGGGCAAGCTCGGCGAGCGACGCCGGGCGAAGACGCGCTGCACGAAGTGCGGCGGCACGATCGAGATCGAGAACCCGCTGGTCGGCGCCGCCACCCTGCCCCCGCCCCCCGCCGAGGTGCCGGAGCCGGAGATGCGGACCCGCGAGAGCGCGGTCCCCGAGCCCGAGGCCGGCAACGAGACCGTCACCGGCCTGGAGGCGCGGCGCAGCGGGCTGCTGCAACTGCCGCGCGACAAGCGCTACTCGCTGGCGGTGATCCAGGGTCCGGCCACCGGCCAGATCTTCCCCGTGAACAAGCCGCGCATGATCATCGGCCGCTCGGGGGCGGACATCAACCTGGACGACCCGGAGGCCTCGCGGCAGCACGCGGCCGTCGAGATCATCGGAGACATCGCCGTTCTGCGCGACCTCGGGTCCACCAACGGCACCTGGATCGAGCTGGAGCGCATCGAGCAGCACCAGCTCGCCAACCAGCAGGAGTTCCGGATCGGGAGCCACGTCCTGATGTTCATCGTCACGGACGTGGACTAGCACCCTGGCCGGCGACCTCGACCCCGAGACGCTGCGCGAGGAGGGACGCCGCTTCCTCGACTGGATGGCGCGCTACCTCGGCGAGCCCGAGCGCTACCCGGTGCTGTCGCGGCTGCGGCCCGGCGAGCTGCGGGCGGCGTTGCCGGCCAGCCCGCCGGAGCACGGCGAGCCTCTCGACCGCATCCTGGAGGACGTCGAGGCGCGCGTCGTCCCCGGGCTCACCCATTGGAACCACCCCGGCTTCTTCGCCTACTTCTCGATCTCCTCCTCCGTTCCCGGGATCCTGGCCGAGATGCTGGCGGCCACCTTCAACGTCAACGGGATGCTGTGGCGCACCTCCCCGGCGGCGACCGAGCTGGAGGCCGTCGTGCTCGACTGGCTGCGCCAGCTGCTGGAGCTGCCACCGGGGCTGTTCGGCGTCGTCCAGGACACCGCTTCCGCCTCGACGCTGGTCGCGCTCGCCGCCGCCCGCGAGGCGGTGCCCGGGCTCTCGGCCCGACGGCGCGGCCTGGTCGGCCAGGCGCGGCTGCGCATGTATGCCTCCGACCAGGCGCACTCGTCGGTCGAGAAGGCGGCTATCGTGCTCGGCGTCGGCCAGGAGGGCTACCGCGCCATCGGCGTCGACGACGCGTACCGCATGGACGTCCGCGCGCTCGCGCGCGCCGTCGCCGAGGACCGGGCGGCGGGGTTCACGCCGTTCGCGGTGACCGCCACCGTCGGCACCACCTCGACCACCAGCATCGACCCGGTGCCCGAGATCGCGGACCTCTGCGCCCGCGAGGGGCTCTGGCTGCACGTGGACGCCGCCTACGGCAGCATGGCGGCCGCCCTGCCCGAGCGCCGCGAGGTCTTCGCCGGCTGCGAGCGGGCCGACTCGATCGTGGTCAACCCGCACAAGTGGCTGTTCACGCCCATCGACTTCTCCGCCCTCTACACGCGGCGGCCGGAGGCGATGCGCGCCGCCTTCAGCCTGGTCCCCGACTACCTGCGGACGCCGGAGGACGCTCTGGCGCCGAACCTCATGGACTACGGCGTGAGCCTGGGCCGCCGGTTCCGCGCGCTCAAGCTCTGGATGGTGATGCGGGCCTTCGGCATCGAGGGCATCCGCGAGCGCCTGCGCGAGCCGCTGCGCCTCGCGCAGCTCTTCCGCTCGTGGGTCGAGGCGGACCCCGGCTTCGAGCTGGTGGCGCCGGTGCCGTTGGGCGTCGTCTGCTTCCGAGCCCGCTTCCCGGGGCGCACGGACGCCGACGCCGACCGCCTCAACGACGGGATCGCCGAGGCGGTGAACGCGACCGGCGAGGCCTTCCTGTCGACCACGCGGCTGCGCGGCCGCTCCGTGCTGCGGCTCGCCATTGGCAACATCCGCACCACCGAGCGGCACGTCGCACGCGCCTGGGAGCTGCTGCGGAATGCGGCCGCGACCTGCACCGGCTGAGTCCGCCCCACACCTCCGCTCGAATCGCTCGACGCGAACTTTGCGCGCCCGGCGGCACCGCAACGAAAAAGGCGGCCGCCGAGCCGGGGCATATCGGCTCGTTCGATGCGATTGAAGCTGCGGGGCGAATGGCGTCGCGTTTGCACACGTGTCCCCGCAACGCGGCACCGGGGCCCGCACGGCGAGATCCACACCCACAAGAGAGGGCCCCGGGCCGTGTGAGGGCGCGCGGAGCTGAGGTCGCTCCGCCCGAGCGGCCGGCTTCTCCACGCCCGGGCTGGAGGGGCCCTTGATCAGACCCGGCGACTTCGTCGTCGTCGAGGAGAGCGAGCTCGATTCGCTCCTCGGTGCGTTGCGCGAGCGCGGACACGCCGTCGTGGGACCCACCGTGCGCGACGGCGCCATCGTCCTCGACCTCATCGAGCGGGCCGCGGACCTGCCCGCCGGCTGGACCGAAGAGCAGGACGCCGGCCGCTACCGCCTGAGACGCCGTGACGACGGCGCGATGTTCGGCCACGCCCTGGGGCCGCATTCCTGGAAGCGCTGGCTCCACCCCCCGACGCTCGTGCGCTGGCGCGCGCGGCGCGACAACGGCGGGTTCTCCGCCGAGCAGCCGGCCGCGCCCCCGCCGAAGTACGCCTTCCTCGGCGTGCGGCCCTGCGAGCTGGCGGCGATCGCCGCCCAGGACCGGGTGTTCCTCGGCGGTCCCTTCGTGGACCCGGCCTACCGCGGCCGCCGCGAAGCCGCGTTCCTGGTGGCCGTGCAGTGCGCCTCGCCCGGCGGCACCTGCTTCTGTGCCTCCACCGGAACCGGCCCCCGCGCGACCGGCGGCTTCGACCTGGCGATGACCGAGGTCGTCGACCCCCGCCGCCACAGCTTCGTGGTCGAGGTCGGCAGCGAGCGGGGGGCCGAGGTGGTCGCGGCCGCTTCGCACCGCCCGGCGACGCAGGCCGACCTGGAGGCCGCAGTGGCGGCCACCGCCGGGGCCGCCGCCCGCATGGGACGCGCCCTCGACACCCAGGGCCTGCGGGAGGCGCTCTACCGCCGCTACGAAGATCCGCGCTGGGACGAGGTGGGGAAGCGCTGCCTGGGCTGCGCGAACTGCACCATGGTGTGCCCCACCTGCTTCTGCGCGACGGTCGAGGATGCCACCGACCTCCTGGGCCACTCGACCGAGAGGCGTCGGGTCTGGGACTCCTGCTTCTCGCAGGAGTTCTCGTACGTGCACGGGGGCAGCGTCCGCACCTCCGCCGGTGCGCGCTACCGCCAGTGGATCACCCACAAGCTGGCGACCTGGCACGACCAGTTCGGCGTCCCGGGTTGCGTCGGCTGCGGCCGCTGCATCACCTGGTGCCCGGTGGGCATCGACATCACCGCGGAAGCCGGGGCGGTGCGCCCGGGCGACGCGGAAGGGAGCCGACCGTGACGATCCATTCGCTGGAGACGGTGCTCGCGGATCACCCCTTCTTCCGCGAGCTGTCCGAGCCTCATCTCGACACCCTGACCGGCTGCACCTCCAACGTGGTGTTCCCGCCCGGCGAGTTCATCTTCCGCGAGGGCCAGCCGGCCGACCGCTTCTTCGTGGTGCGCGAGGGACGAGTGGCGGTCGAGGTGTTCGTGCCCAACAAGGGCCCGGTCACCATCGAGACCGTCGAGGGCGGCGAGGTGCTGGGCTGGTCCTGGCTCTTCCCTCCCTACCGAGCCCACTTCGACGCGCGCGCCATGAACGCGGTGCGGGCGCTCGCCCTCGACGGCACCTGCCTGCGCACCAAGTGCGAGAAGGACCCGGCGTTCGGGTACGAGATCACCAGGCGCTTCACCCAGGTGGTGGTGGCCCGGCTGGAGGCGACGCGCATGCAGCTCCTGGACCTGTATGGCCGCAACGACTGAGCCCCTCGGCTCCCTGGTCGGCGGGGCCGACCCGATGCGGCCCGAGCCGTTCGAGGTCCGCCACGTCACCAAGGAGACGGGCGACACCTTCACCCTGGAGCTGGTCTCTGTCGGCGGCTCGCGCCTGCGGCCGTTTCAGCCCGGGCAGTTCAACATGCTCTACGTCTTCGGCGTGGGCGAGGTGCCCATCTCGATCAGCGGTGACCCCGCCACGCCGGAGGTGCTGGTCCACACCATCCGGGCGGTGGGCGCCACCACCCGCGCCATGCAGAAGCTGCAGAAGGGCGCCTGGGTCGGCGTGCGCGGGCCGTTCGGCACCTCCTGGCCGGTCCAGCAGGCCCACGGCCAGGACGTGGTGCTGATCGCCGGCGGCATCGGGCTCGCCCCCATCCGGCCGGCGCTCTACCACATCCTGCTGCACCGCGCCCTCTACGGGCGGGTGGTCCTGCTCTACGGCGCGCGCACGCCGCGCGACATGCTGTACGCCAAGGAGCTGCGCGAGTGGCGCAGCCGCTTCGACGTCAACGTCGAGGTCACCGTCGACCGTGCCACCATGGAGTGGCAGGGCGCGGTCGGGGTGGTGACCAAGATGGTGCAGCGCTCACCCTTCGACCCGGCGGCGACCATGGCGTTCATCTGCGGCCCCGAGGTGATGATCCGCTACGCCGCCCTGGGGCTGCAGCAGCGCGGCACTCCCGATTCCAGCGTGTTCGTCTCCATGGAGCGCAACATGAAGTGCGCGGTGGGCGTCTGCGGCCACTGCCAGTTCGGGCCCTTCTTCGTGTGCAAGGACGGCCCGGTCTTCCGCTACGACCGCATCCAGCGCTTCTTCGGCATGCGGGAGGTGTGAGATGGCCCGCCCGAAGCTCGCTATCTTCAAGTTCGCCTCCTGCGACGGCTGCCAGCTGTCGCTGCTCGACTGCGAGGAGGAGCTGCTGGCCGTCGCCGGGCTGGTGGAGATCGCCAACTTCCTGGAAGCCTCCCGGGCGGTGGTGAAGGGCCCCTACGACCTGACGCTGGTCGAGGGCTCGATCACCACCTCCCACGACGCCGAGCGCATCCAGCAGGTCCGCAAGCAGTCACGGGTGCTGGTGACGATCGGCGCCTGCGCCACCGCCGGCGGCATCCAGGCGCTGCGCAACTTCAAGGACGTGCGCGAGTTCACCAGCGCGGTCTACGCCACCCCCGAGTACATCAGCACCCTGGACGCGTCGACGCCGATCTCACAGCACGTGAGGGTCGACTTCGAGCTGCGCGGCTGCCCCATCAGCAAGGCGCAGCTGGTGGAGGTGCTGGGGTCGTTCCTGCACGGCAGGCGGCCCAGCATCCCCACCTACCCGGTCTGCCTGGAGTGCAAGCGCCGCGGCACCGTCTGCGTGATGACGGCCCACGGCACCCCCTGCCTCGGCCCGGTCACCCAGGCCGGCTGCGGAGCGATCTGCCCGTCCTACCAGCGAGGCTGCTACGGCTGCTTCGGCCCCGCGGAGGCGCCGAACACCGCCTCGCTGGGCAACGCCTGGGAGAAGAGCCTCGGCGCGAGCCGGCCGGAGCTGGTCCGCGCCTTCCGATCGTTCAACGCCTACTCGGCACCCTTCCGGATGGCCAGCGATGCCTACGAGCACGAGCGCACGTAACCGGGTCGTCAGCGTCCCCGCTCTCGCCCGCGTGGAAGGCGAGGGTGGGCTGGAGATCCGCCTGCGCGGCGGCGGGGTGGCCGACGTCAAGCTGCGGATCTACGAGCCGCCGCGGTTCTTCGAGGCCTTCCTGCGCGGACGCAGCTTCCGCGAGGTGCCGGACATCACCGCCCGCATCTGCGGCATCTGCCCGGTCGCCTACCAGATGAGCTCCATCCACGCCATGGAGGCCGCCTGCGGGGTGACCGTCGGCGGGCCGCTGCGGGCTCTGCGGCGCCTGCTCTACTGCGGCGAGTGGATCGAGAGCCACGCCCTGCACATCTACCTGCTGCACGCCCCGGACTTCCTGGGCTACGAGAGCGCAGTGCACATGGCCGCCGACCACGCCGAGGCGGTGCAGAAGGCGCTCGAGCTCAAGAAGGTCGGCAACGACCTGGTGACCCTGGTCGGCGGGCGGGAGATCCACCCCGTCAACGTGCGGGTGGGCGGCTTCTACCGGGTGCCGACGCGACGAGAGCTGCTGGCCATCAGCGACCGGCTGAAGCGCGCCCTCGACCTCTCGCTGGAGACCGTCGCCTTCACCGCCTCGCTGCAGTTCCCCGACTTCGAGAGAGGCTACGAGTTCGTCGCCCTCAAGCACCCCGAGGAGTACCCGCTCAACGAAGGACGAGTCGCCTCCACCCGCGGCCTGGACATCCCCGTCTCCGCCTACGAGGACCACTTCATCGAGGAGCACGTTCCGCACGCCAACGCCCTGCACTCCGTGCGCAAGGGCCACGGCGCCTATCATGTGGGACCGCTCGCGCGCTACGCGCTCAACTACGAGCGGCTGCCGAAGGTGGCCCAGGAGGCGGCGCGGGCGGCGGGGCTGGGCCCGGTGTGCCGAAACCCGTTCCGCAGCATCGTGGTCCGGGCCGTCGAGCTGGTGTTCGCCTGTCACGAGGCGCTGCGCCTGATCGACACCTACGAGCCGCCGGAGCGGCCCTTCGTCGAGGTCGAGCCCCGCGACGCGGTCGGCCACGGGGCCTCGGAGGCGCCGCGCGGCCTGCTCTACCATCGCTACGCCATCGGCGCGGACGGTCTCGTGCGCACCGCCAGGATCGTCCCGCCCACGGCGCAGAACCAGAAGACGATCGAGGGCGACCTTTGGGACTTCATCCCCCAGGTGATGGACCTGCCGAAGGAAGAGCTGACCCTGCGCTGCGAGCAGGCGGTCCGCAACTACGACCCGTGCATCTCGTGCGCCACCCACTTCCTGAAGGTGGATCTGGTCCGGGAGTGAGCGCCGGCCCCGGCCGGCGGCTCGTGGTCGGGGTGGGCAACCCCGACGCCGGTGACGACGCGGCCGGCAGGCTGGTGGCCCGCCGACTGCGATCCCGCCGCGGGCAGGAGCTGGCCGGGCAGACGGTGGTCTGCGAGTGCAGCGGCGAGCCCACGGCGCTGATGGCAGCGTGGGAGGGTTTCGACGACGTGGTCCTGGTCGACGCCTGCAGCGGCGGCGGGCCGCCGGGGCGCATCCTCCGCTTCGAGGCGCCCCAGCTCGAGCAGCTGGCCTCCCTGCAGCCGCGACAGCGGTCCACCCACGGGTTCGGCGTCTGCATGGCGGTGGCGCTGGCCCGCGCGCTCGGCGCCGCACCGGCGAACATCGTGGTCTACGCGATCGAGGGCCTGACCTTCCAGGCCGGCGCCCGGGTCTCGCCGGAGGTCGAGCGGGCCGCGGAGGAGCTGGCGGGACTTCTCTCGGCGCCACGCCGGCCGCCCGCCACGGCGGCGGCGCAGACGGCGACCTGAGCGTGGGTCGGGGGCGAGGGGAACGGCATGGTCGACATCGAGGCGGACGCGGTTCTCGTGATCGCCTGGGGCAATCCCCTGCGGGAGGACGACGGCCTGGCCTGGCACGTGCTGGAAGGCCTGCGGCGCCTGCGGCCGCGTCCCGGCCTCCTGCCACTCCACCTGCGCCATGCCCACCAGCTGACGCCGGAGCTCGCCGAGCCGGTGAGCCGGGCGGCCGGCGTCGTCTTCGTGGACGCCCGTCGTGACGGGCCAGTCGGGGCCATCCGCAGCGAGACCGTCGAGCCGGCCAGCGGCTCGAACCCTCTCGCCCATTCGCTGAGCCCGCAGGGCGTGCTCCTGTACGCCGAGGCACTTTACGGGCGGGCACCCCAGGCGGTGGTGGTGAGTATCACGGGCGAGCGGTTCGGCCTGGGCGAGGAGCTCTCGCCGGCGGTGCGTCGAGCGCTACCCTGGGCGATCCGGACCGTCCTGCGGCAAGCGGGCCGGTGGAGCCCCGCGCCCGAGCCCGTCAGCCCCGAAACCGACTGGTCGTGAGTGGACGGGCAGTGTTGTTGAATTCAACGGCCGGTTGATTCCCTCTACAGACGCGCAAACGACTGCAAACTAAGGGCATGGGGGGCCGTCAGCGAGCCCGCTGCCGGTGGCGTTGACAATCTCAACGGCCGGCACGACTTGCTGAGTGTCGCCGGTCGTTCCCGTAAGCGACGACTGGCGTGGATGTTGCGCCCTCGGTCGCGGCCTGCAACCGTGGTGGATGCTTCCTTGCAGTACGGCACGGCAGGAGGTGGACGAAGATGACCGTCCTGCTCGTCCTCGCGTTCTTCGCATTCTTCATCGGCCTCGACTACGCCCTCAGCCAGCGCCGTCTCGCCCGCGAAGCGCGCGCGCAGGCGCTGGCGCAGCAGCCGGCGCTCGAGCCCGCCTGGGTGGCGGGCTACCAGATGCCCGAGAGCCTCTTCTACCACCGTGGCCACACCTGGGCGCGCCCGCTCGAGGGCGACACGGTCCTCGTCGGCCTCGACGACTTCGCCCGCAAGCTGATCGGCCCGCCTGATCACCTGCGGCTGCCCTCGCGTGGCGACTGGCTGCATCAGGGAGGCCGGGCGTTCGCGGTGAAGCTCGATGGCAAGGGCGCCGAGCTCGTCTCGCCGGTGGAGGGCGAGGTGGTCGAGGTCAACCGGGAGCTGGCCGCGAAGCCCACGCTCACCTCGGAGGACCCGTACGGCCGCGGCTGGGTGCTCAAGGTCAAGGCGCCGAACCTCGCCTCGAACCTGCGCAACCTGCTTTCGGGCCGGCTGGCGCGCAAGTGGATGGAGGACTCGCGCGAGGCGCTCGAGCTGCGACTGATGGCGTTCTCCGGCTCCGTGCTGCAGGATGGGGGCGAGCCCGCCTCCGACCTCGGCCACCACCTGCCCCCCGGCGACTGGGACCGGCTGGTCAACGAGTTCTTCCTGACGTAGCTGCCGGACTGCGAGGAGAACCACCATGGCCCTGACCCCCAACCCCACGTCGCGCGCCCTCCTGTTCGACGTCACCCGCTGCATCGGCTGCCACTCCTGCGCCAAGGCCTGCAAGGAGGCGCACGGCTTCCCCGGCACCGGCGAGGAAACCGAGCTCGACGCGATCACCTACACGGTCGTTCTGGACAAGGGCAGCGACCGCTACCTCCGCCGCATGTGCATGCACTGCGACACCCCCAGTTGCGTCAGCGCCTGCCCGGTCGGTGCGCTGGAGAAGACAGCGCTGGGGCCGGTCACCTACGACGCCTCGAAGTGCATGGGCTGCCGATACTGCATGGTGGCCTGTCCCTTCGGCGTGCCCCGCTACGAGTGGTCGAAGGCGAACCCGGTGGTCCGCAAGTGCGACGGCTGCATCGGGCGCCGCAAGGCCGGCAAGCCGACCGCCTGCGCCGAGGCCTGCCCCGCCGAGGCGACGGTCGAGGGGTCGAGGGAGCAACTGCTGGCCGAGGCGCGCCGGCGCATCGCCGAGACCCCCGGCAAGTACCACCCCGAGATCTACGGCGAGACGGAGGTGGGCGGGACCAACGTGCTCATCCTCTCGCCGGTCCCCTTCGACCAGCTCGGGCTGAAGGTCGGCCTCGGCACGCAGCCTCTGCCGAACCTCACCTGGGCCGCCCTGTCGAAGATCCCCAAGGTGGTCGGCTTCGGCTGCGTGGGCCTGAGCGCCATCTACTGGATCACCCACCGCCGGCAGGAGGTCGCGGCCGCCGAGGGTCGCGGAAAGGAGAACCGCTGATGCACCGCCACGACCGCTTCCGGCCGGGTCCCTGGACCTGGATCTTTCTCGCGATCCTCGCCGCCGGCGCCGTGGTGACCGTGCTCCGCTACTGGAAGGGGCTGGGGGCGGTGACGAACCTCTCCGACCGCTTCCCCTGGGGTCTGTGGATCGGCTTCGACGTCCTGTGCGGCGTGGCCCTGGCCGCCGGCGGCTTCACCATCACCACCGCCGTGTACGTGTTCAACCTCAAGCGCTTCCAGCCGATGGTACGGCCGACCCTCCTCACCGCCTTTCTCGGCTACCTGCTGGTGGCGGTGGGGCTCATGTACGACCTGGGCAAGCCCTGGAACATCTGGCACCCGATGGTGATGTGGAACCCGCACTCGCCCATGTTCGAGGTGGCCTGGTGCGTGATGCTGTACCTCACCGTGCTGAGCCTGGAGGTCTCGGGCATGGTGTTCGAGAGGCTGGGCTGGACGCGCGCGCTCGCCGCTCAGCACGCCGTGATCGTACCCCTGGTGATCGCGGGCGCGGTCATCTCCACGCTGCACCAGTCCTCGCTCGGCACCTTCTACCTGATCATGCCGGCCAAGCTGCACCCGCTCTGGTACTCTCCGTACATCCCGGTCATGTTCTACCTCTCCGCGATCGCCGGCGGGCTGGCGATGATGATCGTGGAATCGCGGCTGTCCTCCCGCGCCCTGGGGCGCGGCCTGGAGATGCCGCTCCTGCAGTCGATCGGTCGCGCCCTGCTGTTCGCACTGGGCGTCTACGGGACGGCGCGCCTCGCCGACGTGGCCAGCCGGGGGGTGTTGCCGCAGGCCTTCTCCGGCAGCCGCGAGTCGCTCTTCTTCCTGCTGGAGCTGGCGATCGGCGTTATCCTTCCCATGGCGCTGCTCTCGTTCTCGGCAGTGAGACGCAACTCCGGGCGGCTCTACGGGGCGGCCGTGCTGGTGGTTGCGGGCCTCGTCGTCAACCGGATCAACGTGAGCATCACCGCCCTGGAGGGAGCGCAGGGCGGGCGCTACGCGCCCTCGCTCGCCGAGGGGATCATCAGCATGATGCTGGTGGGAATCGGGGTGGCGGCGTTCACCCTGGCCGTCCGCTTCCTGCCGGTGATGGCCCACGTCGAGGAGCCGGAGCTGGTGGCGGCGCGCGTCGAGAGCGCCCCGTTGCTGGAACCTGTTCCCGTGAGGAGCTGAAAGACGCCGCTGCAGGCCGCCGCTTCCGTCGCGAGGCGTCTCCGCCCCTGGAGGCGCCTCGCCGTGCGCATGGGCCTCGGGCTCTGCCTGGGGGCCGCGGCCATCCTGTACCTGGCCGACCAGCTGAGCCTGCACCGGCAGCAGGCTCAGCTGGAACGGCTGGTCGCCCTCTCCGCCGACCGCACCGCCGGCATCATCCACCGTGCTGCGCACGACGGCATGCTGCACAACGACGTGGACGGCGTGCGTCGGATCATCGCGAACATCGCGGCCCAGGAGGGCGTCGACAGCGTCCGCATCTACAACAAGGAGGGCCGGGTTCGCGTCTCCTCGCGCCAGGGCGAGGAGGGCACTCTGGTCGACAAGCGCTCGCGCGAGTGCATCGCCTGCCACGCCGGCTCCCAGCCGAAGGCCGGCCTCGAGCGCATGGACCGCATCCGGATGCTCACCGCTCCGCAGGGCGGCCGCGTGCTCGGCGTCATCACCCCCATCTACAACGAGGCCGCCTGCGCCGCCTGCCACGTTCACCCCGCCTCCCAGCGGGTGCTGGGCATCCTCGACGTGCGGCTGTCGATGGCCCAGGCCGACGCCGCCCTGGCGCAGTCGTCGCGGCAGATGCAGTACGGTGTCGTCGCCACGGGGTTGGCGGTGCTGCTGCTGAGCCTGGTGCTGCTGCTCGGCTTCGTGAGCCTGCCGCTCCGCCGACTCCGCCTGGCGATCCAGCGCACCGCCGCCGGCGACCTGGAGGCGCGGGTGCCGGTCCGCTCCAGCGACGAGATCGGCGAGCTGGCGCGGGCCTGGAACGAGATGACCGGCGAGCTGAAGCACGCTCGCGACGACCTCGAGGGCCTGAACCGGACGCTGGAGCAGCGCGTCCTCGAGAAGACGCGGGAGCTGGAGCACACCCACCACCAGATGGTCCTGGTCGAGAAGATGGCCTCGCTGGGCAAGCTGGCCGCAGTGGTCGCCCACGAGATCAACAACCCGCTGGCCGGCATCCGTACCTACGCCCGGCTCATGCGGCGCCAGCTGGCCGGAGCCGACAAGGCCGCGCCCTCGGCGGAGCAGGTGAAGGAGACCGACCGCATCCTGGAGATGGTGGACTCCGAGGCCGGCCGCTGCGGTGACATCGTGCGCAACCTGCTCGCCTTCAGCCGCCAGGCGGGGGCCCGCTTCGCTGAGGAGGACCTGGCACCGGTGGTCGAGCGCTGCCGGCTGCTGCTCAATCACCAGGCCGAGATGCTGGGCGTCACCCTGGAGGCGGCCTGCGATCCCGACCTGCCGCGAGTGGTCTGCGACGCCGCGCAGGTGCAGCAGATGATGCTGGCTCTCGCCATGAACGCGCTCGAGGCCACGCCGTCGGACGGCCGCGTCGCGCTCGAGGCCCGCCGCGAGGGGGACGGGGTGCGCCTGGTCGTCTCCGACACCGGCTGGGGCATACCGAAGGAGCACCAGGACCGGATCTTCGAGCCGTTCTTCACCACCAAGGAGGCGGGCAAGGGCGTCGGCCTGGGGCTGGCGGTGGTGTACGGCATCGTCGACCGCCACCACGCCCGCATCGAGCTGCGCTCCGAGGCCGGCCGCGGCACCACCTTCACCGTCCACCTGCCCGCCCGGCAGCCGCAGCCGGCGGAGCCCTCCCCGGCCGCGGGCGAACCGCCGCCCGCGCCGGCGCTCGCGGGAGACCGGCCATGAGCGCCGCCAGCCCTGCTTCCCCTGCCGCCACCCTCCGCATCCTGATCGTCGACGACGAGACGATAGTGCGCGACTCGCTCGGCGCCTGGTTCCGCCAGGACGGCCACCAGGTCGACGTGGCCGAGAGCGGGAAGGACGCGCTGCGGAAGGTGACCGGGAACCGCTACGACATCGCGTTCCTCGACATCAAGATGCCGGGCATGGACGGGCTCGAGCTGCAGACGCGGCTGGCGGCCGCGGACCCGGAGCTCACGATCGTGCTGATGACCGCCTACGCCTCGGTGGAGACGGCGGTCAAGGCGATGAAGGCCGGCGCCTACGACTACATCGTCAAGCCCTTCGACCCCGACGACCTCTCCATGCTGGTCCGCCGTGCGGCCGAGCACCGCTCGCTGCGCGCCGAGAACCTGCGGCTGAAGAAGAGCATCGAGACCTCGACCGCGCCGCCGCCGCTGCTCGGCAGCTCCGCCCCCATGCGGCAGGTGCTGGAGCTGGTGCAGACGGTGGCGGCTTCCGACGCCACGGTGCTGATCACCGGCGAGTCGGGCACCGGCAAGGAGGTGGTGGCCCGGGCCATCCACGCCGGCTCCGCGCGCCGATACAACCCGATGGTGGTCGTCAACTGCGGCGCCCTGCCGGAGGGCATCCTGGAGAGCGAGCTGTTCGGCCACGAGGCCGGCGCCTTCACCGGGGCCCGGGCGCGGCACAAGGGCAAGTTCGAGTCGGCCGAGGGCGGCACCGTCTTCCTGGACGAGATCGGGGAGGTGAGCCCCAAGGTGCAGGTGGAGCTGCTGCGGGTCCTGGAGGAGAAGAAGGTGACGCGGCTCGGCGGCTCCGCCCCGGTGGCCGTCGACTTCCGCACCATCGCCGCCACCAACCGCGACCTCTCGGCGGCGGTGAAGGAGGGCGCCTTCCGCGAGGACCTCTACTGGCGGCTGAACGTCGTCCACATCCACATCCCTCCGCTCCGCGAGCGGCCGGAGGACGTGCCGGTGCTGGCCGAGCACTTCCTCTCCCGCTTCGCGCAGTCGATGAGCCGCAAGCCCATGCGCTTCTCGCCCGAGGCGCTGGACGCCCTCGCCTCCTACCCCTGGCCCGGCAACGTGCGCGAGCTGCAGAACGCGATCGAGCGGGCGGTGGTGGTCGGACGCGGCGAGGTGGTGCAGGCCGCCGACCTGCCGCTGCGGGTGACGCAGTCGCCCTCCGCGGCTGCCCCGGGTCCCGGCTCGCTGGCCGAGGCCGAGCGGGCGCACGTGCAGTCGGTCCTCGAGGCCACCGGCTGGAACATCACCCGCGCCGCCCGCATCCTCGACGTGGACCGGGTCACCCTCTACAACAAGATCCGCAGGTACGAGCTGAAGAAGCCGGACGATGGCGGATGAGACCGCGCTCCTGGCGGAGGCGGTCGACCTGCAGCCCGTCGGCGACATGGCACCCGCGGCCATGGAGTCGCTGGCGGCGCGGCTGAGCCGGCTG
>Ga0335069_10000559_pt1 | contig 62963 bp, 69 predicted proteins | sample Lox_Sample_11_FD_206714 | JGI IMG/M metagenome (GOLD analysis project Ga0335069, IMG submission 206714) | Soil microbial communities from Loxahatchee National Wildlife Refuge, Florida, United States - Lox_Sample_1.1 | ecosystem: Environmental > Terrestrial > Soil > Wetlands | place: USA... | reverse complement strand
TCCGGGCCCCCGTTCGCGTGATTGTAAGCCATGACAAGCCAGACGATTGCCGCCAGCGAGGCCAGCGAGAACAGACCCGTGTAAGGCCCTTCGCCGATCGTTCCGGCGATCGCGTCGCGCAATCTTGTTCCGGAGATAAGCACATGGATGGCGAGGAAGACGGCGGCGGCCGCCCATAATGTTGTCATCGGAAGTTCCCCCTGATCTGGTCAGCCAATGGATCGGAGTTTAGACCCGCGCATGCAGCAGATGCGCACGGCCGCGCAACACAAGCCCGTCGCTGCGGTTCCGGAAATACCGCGCGTTGAGTGCGGCTGCATCGAGATCTTCCACGAAGGAAAATCCGAGTGCTTTCACGTCGCGGACGAGCGTAGGGGTTTCGAAAACGCTGCGGAACGGTTCGCCGGCCGCTGCCACCCGCGCGGCCAGCGCCTCGAAATGGGCGCGCTGCTCTGGGGTCGTGTCGTTTCCAGGCCGTTCCGCGTAGTCGAAAACGATCTCGCTGTTTTGTGCGAGTGAGGCAACGAACGAAAGTGTGGCCATCACCGCTTCGCGCGTGAGATAGGGCGTCACGCCGAGCCAGGCGAATACGGCAGGTCTTGAAGAGTCGAAGCCGGCGCGGGCCAGGCCGTCCCGGATTGTTTCGTGCTCGAAATCGACGGGCGCATACCTCACCCAATCAGGCGCTGCGATCGCGACTTCCGAGAGGCGCGCCCGCTTCCAGGCCTGCGTCGCCGGATGATCGACCTCGAAGACGCGTAGGCCCTTGCGGAGGCCCCGATAGGCGAAGGTGTCAAGGCCGGCGCCGAGGAGCACGTATTGGTCGACTCCGTGCGCCATGGCCTCGACGAGGCAATCTTCCGTGAAGCGGCTGCGTGTTGCGATGAAGGCGCGCAAGCCCGTCGATTCCGCCATCGCGCGCTCGTCCCGGCCTTCGCGCAATTCTGTTGCGGCCTCCTCGCCGATGATCTTCAGCGCCAGAGGATCGTCGAACACTGGCGGGCGATCGACGAGCTGGTGGGCGGCACGGTGCATGGCGGCGCCCTGGGCCGTTCTGCTCGGTTGATTTTGTTCCATGAAGTTCCGCGGGAAAGCTGCGTCGGTTGCCGATTTTGGACTGTTCGCTTGGGCCGCGCCAGATAATCCAGTGAGCATTGACGCCCCATCACTGGTGCCATGCACAAAACGCGTCTAGAGAGAACCCGCAGACCTGATGGGGTTCCGAGGTGTCAATCACCAATCCCGAGCGCGGTCCGGCGGTTCTGCTACAGAGCACGGACGGCGTCGCCGATTACGAAGAGAAGCGCAAACCCCGCCGCCTGCCGCGGACATTCGGGCCGGTAGTCTATGCCCTCATCCTTAGTGGACTTTGGGTCGGAGGGGCCGTCGCGTTTTTCTGGGGCTATCTGCTGGTCGGGCCGCTGCTCACGGTGAACCCGCCTCTGATGGTCCTGGTGGCTTTCGCCACGCTGGTGCCGCCCCTTCTGATGGTGAGCGGCGCTTGGGCGCTGGGGCGCGGACAGGCCATGTCGGCAGCCGCACATGAGCTGATCGAAGCGACCGAAGTGCTGTTCACGGCTGACGATACTTCCGCCCGGACTGCGGCGCGGCTCGGCCGGGTGGTGCGGCGAGAGCTCGATGCCCTGAATTCCGGCCTCGATGGTGCCTTCAACCGGCTGCGCGCGCTCGAATCGGTGCTGGAGAACCAGATTTCTTCGCTTGACGAAGCGGGTGCCCGTGCCGACGTGCGGGCCGAGGCTGCCGCCTCACGCCTGGCGGTCGAGCGCGAACGGCTGGACAGCCTCGCCGGGTCCCTGAGCGATGCCGCGGCCCGCGCCAGTGAGCTCGTGGCGGGCCGTGCGGCCCAGCTAAAAGCGAACATCGAGTCGGCGGAAGGGACGCTCAAAGCCGCGGGTGTTGCGCTCGAGGGCCAGGTCGCGAATTTCCGGTCGGCCGCCGATGCCGCGGCCGAAGCGCCGCACACAGTTGCCGTCGAGCTCGACCGGCAGTCCAAGCGCATCGAGCAGGTCTCCGACGCTGCCATGGCACGCGCCGAGTTCGTGCTCGGCCGGCAGGAACGCCATCGGGGCGCGATGATGGAACTCGTACAGCGGCTCAAAGACGACGGGACAGCATTCGAAGCCGTGGTGGGCCGGCAAACCGCGGCGATGGAAGCCGCTGTCGCGGCGGTCGGCGCGCAGGCCGAAGCGTTCGACGCGGTCTTCAAGGATGCCGATCGCAAGCTCGAGCTTCTGGTGGCGACCAGCGCCACGCGCACGACCCAGCTGGCGGCGGGAATCGGCCGCGAAGTCGAGCGCCTGAGGGAACTGAGCGAGAACGCGGACAGTGCCCTGACCAGGCTTTTGGATTCGCTGCGGGAAGCGGGCGTGAGCGCGCAGACGCTAATCGGCGAAACTTCGACGGAGGCCAAGGTCAACGCCCGCGAGCTCGTCGGCGATGCCATGGTCGAATGCGAGCGGCTGTTGCGCGCAGCGGGTGAGCTCTCCGCGCAAAGCAAGGACATCAAAGAAACGCTGACGGCCGCCATCGAGGAGATGCAGAGCCATCTCCTGATGCTGCCTGGTGTCGCCAAGCAGGAAGCGCAGCGCGTCCGCGATCTCGTGCGGCTCGAAACCGAAGAGATTCTGGACCTTTCTGCGCGCACGCTCTCGACCATTCATGCGCGCACAGTTGTGCGCAACACGGGAAAGCCAGCGCCCGAGACGCCCGTCGAAGAACCTGAGAGTGAAGGCCTCCTTGGCCTCGCACGTCGGTTCACGCAACGCGGCAAGCGCAAGGACGATTCCAAATCCTGGGAGATTTCGACGCTCCTGGCGGCCGCCGAAACGACCGATGCCAAGGGCCGCGCCTTGAATCCGGAAGCTACCGCCGCACTCGCGGCGTTGCAGGCGGTGCTCGCCGATCTCGCTATCGATCTCGATGCCATCATGGTCGACGACACCGCCAGCGACGAGCAGTGGCGACGCTATCTCGCGGGCGATCGCTCGATCTTCGCCCGGCGTCTGGCCACCGCCATGGATACGGAGGCGATCGACAGGATCACGCAGCTTTATCGCGATGACCCGCGCTTTCGAGATTCGGCGAACACCTATATCGGGGAATTCGAGTCGCTTCTCACGCTCGCGCGGGAAGGTGATGGTGGCGGCGGACTCCTCGCGTCCACGATCCTGAGCGCCGATACCGGGAAGATCTATCTGACACTGGCTTACGCTCTCGGACGTTTGTCGTAGAGCCTGATCATCCAATCCATGACTACGTCATGGTCCGGCGCGCATAACAGCGCGTTCGGGCGCCCGCTTTGCGCTCTCGAAATGGGTCGATCCCTGGCGCGCAAAGCGCATGTCCCTGCGAAGAAATGCCGGGAACAGCGGTGTTCTAAACCCCGCCCCAGTGGCGTACGCGGCCGACGTCCACATGCACGAAGTCGGACATTGGATAGTAGCCGACACCGCCGGCGCGCAGATTGAGCGCCGTATCGTGCAGGACCTGGAGTGAGCGGCCCGGAATGCGGATGTCGATCGCCATGCCCTTCATGTGCAGGCTCTTGGCGGCCACGCCATGGCTTTCCGCGTGCAGCATCGCGTTGGTTGCGGGCGAACGGTAGCCCGAGATCACTTCGAGCGCTTCCGTGGTCTCGAGCTGGGCGCGCAATGTCGTCAGAAGATCGAGCAGCTTCGGCTCGATGACATGCACCTCTCCGTTGCGGTAATCGCGCAGGAGATGGTTTATGGACTGCAGCGCGTCCGGCACGTAGTTCCCGTCGATCCAGTAGTCGATTTTCAGCTTTTCGCCGGTGTGAATATTGTTGAACGCGAGCGTGCGCGCGCCCTGCGGCGCAACCTGCGCAAGGGCGGAGCTGAATGGAGCGACAACAAGAGCAGCCCCGGCACCGACGAGCAGTCGGCGACGGCCAATCGTTAAGGCCATTTGGCGAATCCTATTAAAATTTTACCCAAAGTCGCGCAGCTGCCCGGCGGGTGCGAAAAACGCATCCGTTCACACGGCTAAACGATGCACGCGTTACAGCGACGTCATCCGTTGAGGCCGGTTTTCCAGCGCTTCGATCAGCCGCTGGTCTCGATCATAAACGTCCGGCCTGAATTCCACGCTTCCGTCGGCGTCGACGAACACAGTCCAGTACACGATGTAGATCGGTAAAGGTTCACTCAGAGGAAAGCGCCTTGTCTTCCCCGTGGCAACCGCACTTGTCAACAACGATACAGATGAGTCGTCGCCCGTCAAGGCATACGATGCGAGCGGAAGAATTTTTTCCACACGAACACATCCATGGCTGAGATCACGGTCGTCATGTGCGAACAGCTTCTTGCCCGGCGTATCGTGAAGGTAAACATCGAAACGGTTCGGAAGCTCCAGCTTGATGCGTCCTAACGCATTTTTTCCGCCCGGACGCTGCTCCAATCCGGCGCCGTTCGCGCGCCAAACCATGTTGTGCTCGCGCAAGTAACCGGGATTCGCGTGAAGCTTCGGGAGGATTTCGCGCCGCGCAATCTTGGGTGGAATCAGCCACGGCGGGTTAACGGTGACGCTCACGGCATCCGCCCGCAGGATCGGTGTCGGCGCTTCGGGCTTGCCGACAATCACCGGTGATGCGAGCACCCGATTTCCGTCCGCGATAACCTCGAGCGAGGCATCAGGCACATTCACCATCACGTAGCGATGTTCGAGGCCGCGCGGCATCCAGCGCCAGCGCTCCATATTGGCTTCGACTTGCGCCGCGCGTTGCGTCGCCGACACATTCAGCGCCGCGCGTGTCTCTGCGTTAAGAACGCCCGTCGCATCAAGACCGTGATGCTCCTGAAATCGCGTCAGCGCATCGGTGAGATTGTCGGCAGTCGCGACGGAATCGTCTTCGAAGGAAAGCCGGCGCCGCAATTCCTCGCGGCCGTCGCGGTGTTTGGAAAACGTACCGCGCCAGCCGCCTTGGGTGATCGCGCTTTGATAGCGCGCCAAGAGCGCTTTCAGCTGCACATATTGTGGATTGGTGGGCGCGAGACTGGCAAGAAACGGTGTGAGGCTGCGGTTCTGTAGTGCGCCCGACAATTCCCGCACTGCGTCGAAGTAATGAGGCGGCATCTCGACGTCGTCATCGAGTTCGCGCAGCCAAGCGCGGCCATCGCGCAGATCGTTTGCGTAGCGCAGCGCAGCGTTGGTTTCGAGAACATCCTTCTCGGCGTCCAGCCAGGCGGTCGCGGCGCCGTAGCCGACCATCGGAATGATGCGATAGTCGGCCGGATTAAGCCCCTCGCTCGCTGCTTGCGCGAGGATGGCCTGCAAAATCTGTCCGTCGCTCTCCGCTTCGGTCGATCCGGTCCATGCCGGTTGGTCGCCGCGCAGGCTGTAGAAGGTCCGCAAGGCGTTGAGTTCACCGCCCGTGACGCCCGGGAGCGAAGGTTGCGAGAGATAGTCGTGAATGTAATTCTGCGTGTCCTCTGCGGAGGCCGCGAGCGCAAAACGCAGCGACACAACGCCGGCGGCAAACCACGCAACGATCCACCGCCGCAGCCTCGGCAAAGCTAGCGGCATAACCGGTCACCCGACCAGCAATCGAACAGCGATTGCTCTCCACGGGAAACAACGCGCGGCACGCGGAGTGCGTGTTACACATCTGTGCGACAGGACCGCACAGCTCCTCCGTGTACCGACGAGTGCTTTAAAACCGTTAGCTATATCGTTTGGGTCGGCTCAGTAGAGAGCGAGATCGCCGCCGGCTTCGGGATTGCGATCGATGAAGCCGCGCAGGGTGGCAAAGAGTTCCACGGCGTGTTCGATCCGATTGTCGGCGAGCGCATCCTCGATGTCGTCGACGAGAATCTCGCGAATGGCCATCGCGCCCTGAGGTTCGCGAAGCAGGCAGTTCGCGAGCGCCGCCGCTTCTATTTCCGGTATGTGTTCATGCTCGGCTATCGCTGCAATCTCGCGCCGTTCGAGGCCGCACATGGCCATGCAGTCTTCCTGAGAGATCATGGGACGCTCCGACCTGTTTCTTCGTCAAAGCGTGCGCAGCGCACACGGTTCCAGGATTGTCGGAGCTAAATGCGTTTCAACCGGGCGGCGTAGAACCCGTCCATGCCGCCAAGCTCCGAGAAATGGCATGGCAGCGTGCGTAGATCGCCGTCCCGTGTGACGAGCTCTGCGAGATCGAAGATGCACGAGGGATCAATCGGCTCGCGTCCGAACTCCGAGTGGCGGCGCAGGAAATGCGCAATCTGCTCCGGTCCCTCTTCCGGCTCGAGCGAGCACACGGCAAAGACGAGGGTGCCGCCCTTCGCCACCATCCGGGCCGCTGCCTCCAGGAGCTCGGAGGCTCCCTCGGCGCAGGCGCCGACATCGGATGCCGATTTGACCCATGGAAGATCGGGGTGGCGACGGATCGTGCCGGTGGCAGTGCAGGGCGCATCCAGCAGCACAAACGGCGCCGGCTGAGGCGGCGTGTAATCGCGCAGATCGGCCTCGATGATGTCCGCCTCGATGCGAAGCCGCGCGAGATTTTCACCCAACATTTGAGCACGCGAAGGTTCGCGCTCGACGGCGATGACTCTTCCGCCGGCTTCCGCGAGTTGCGCCGTCTTGCCGCCCGGCGCTGCGCAGAGGTCGATGACCGTCTGGCCTTTCACGTCGCCGAGCAGGCGTGCGGGCAGGCTTGCCGCAAAATCCTGAACCCACCACTGACCTTCGGAAAAGCCCGGGAGCTCATCAACGCGACCGGCGTCGCGAAGACGCAGTGCTCCGCCGGGCAGTGCAATCGCATCGGGACGGGTGCGCAATGCTGCTTGATCGTCGGCGCCGAGAAAGTCGAGTGGCGGCGGAACGAGATGCGCCGCGCCGATGGCGCGCGCGGTCTCATCGCCATAGGTTTCGCGCCACCGTTGCGAAAGCCAGTCCGGCGTGTTGAGGCGTGCTGCGTCTTGTGCTGCGGCAACCTCTTTGCCTTCGCGCGCGATGCGGCGAAGCGTGGCGTTGATCAGGGGCTTGAAGTGCACGGCTTTGTTGTCGGCTGCGGCGAGACGATTGGCGCCGTCGACGGCGGCATGTGGCGCCACGTCGAGAAACAGAAGCTCGCAGGCTCCCGCCATCAGGATTTCGAGCGTCGGGCCGGAACGATGTGGTGGCGGCGGCCTGGTCACGAAAGTGCGGATCAGCGTGTCCAGCTGGCCGAAGCGGCGCAATGTCTCGTGCGAAATGGCCCGCGCGAATCCGGCATCGCGTGGCGAAAGTTGAGCGCGGGCCAAAACGTCGTCGGTCGTCGCGTCGAGCGGGCGGCGCTTGCGCAAGACCTCGGACAGAATGGCAAGTGCTGCGGCGCGGGCGCCTTCGCCTTTGCTCACGACCAGGGACCGGGTTTCGGTCCCTGCCCCATCATCTGTGCCATCGCCTGCAGGCGCGCAATGCGTTCTTCGGTCGAAGGATGACTTGCGAACAAGCCTGATAAGCCGCCATGCAGCGGATTGATGATGAACATGTGCGCTGTCGCGGGATTCGCATCAGCCGCGGGATTGTCGATCTTCGCAACGCCGGACTCGATATGCTTCAGGGCCGAGGCAAGCCACAATGGCCGTCCGGAAATCTCCGCGCCCATGCGGTCGGCTTCGAATTCGCGCGTGCGGCTGATTGCCATCTGCACCAGCATGGCTGCGATCGGCGCCAACAGCGTCACTATCAGCATGCCGATAAGACCGAACGGATTGCGGTTGCGGCCGTAGCCGCCAAAGAAAAAAGCGAAGTTCGCAAGCATCGACACGGCGCCGGCGACGGTCGCGGTCAATGTCATGGTCAACGTGTCGCGATTGCGCACATGGCTAAGCTCGTGCGCGAGAACGCCGGCGAGCTCCTCATTGTCGACACGATTTAGCAAACCCGTTGTCACGCAGACCGCCGCATGTTCGGGGCTACGGCCGGTCGCAAAGGCGTTGGGCTGCGGGTTATCGACGATAAAGACCTTCGGCATGGGGAGTCCCGCGCGCGTCGCCAGCTGACGGACGAGATGGACAAGCTCCGGTGCCGTCGTCTCGTTCTGCTCGCGCGCGCCGTACATCGACAAGACCATTTTGTCGGAATTCCAATAGGCGAACAGGTTCGCCCCTGCGGCGAACAGGAACGCGATAACCATGCCCATCTGTCCTCCGACGAGGAACCCGACGACGAGAAACAGTCCCGTCATCGCCGCCATGAGAAAGCCGGTCTTGATAAGATTGGCCATCGACACACCTTAGGAAAACGGGCCGACGTGCGGCCGAGCGTGATGTAAGCTTGGGTTGCTCACGGCGAAAGCGGCAATGGCGGACATTTCGAAAACTTTATCCCCGGAAGAGATCGCCCGGCGCATCCGCGAGGCGGGTGAAAGGGCCAAGGCCGAGGCTGCCGAAAGACGGTCAAAAGAGCAGGCTGCAACGCCGCTGCCCCCGGAACTGGGTGGGCAGAAAGGCCCCGAGCCAACCCGTTATGGCGACTGGGAAAAGAACGGCATCATTTCCGATTTTTGAGCCTTCGCGCGGCGCGCGGGCCACGCAAGTCCCTGCTTCACGGGGGAAACGTCTTGATCGCGCCGGCCCATGGGTCCATGTACCGTCCAACCGGTCCAGAATACCGAGTTTCATGAAAGTTAGCCGCCAATGTTCATCCAGACCGAATCCACTCCAAACCCAGCGACGCTGAAGTTCATCCCCGGACGCGATGTGATGGGCGCGGGCGCAGTGGCTGATTTCCCGGATCGCGAATCGGCGCAGCGCTCGCCGCTCGCCGAGGCGCTGTTCCGGATTCCGGAAGTGGGCCGCGTGTTCTTCGGTGCGGATTTCGTCTCCGTAACCAAGACGGACGGCGATTGGCGGCACCTGAAGCCGGCCATCCTCGGAGCCATCATGGAGCATTTTACGCGCGGCGTTCCGCTGATGACCGGCATATCGGCGGAAGAGCCGGCTCTCCAGCAGGGTTATTCCGACGCGGATGCAGAGATCGTCGGCCAGATTAAGGAATTGATCGAAACGCGCGTGCGTCCCGCGGTAGCAGGCGACGGGGGCGACATCATCTTCAAGGGCTTCGATGGATCGGCGGGCACGGTGTTTCTCGAGCTGCGCGGCTCCTGCGCCGGCTGCCCCTCCTCGACCATGACTCTCAAGAACGGCATCGAAAACATGCTGCGCCACTTCATTCCCGAGGTGAACGCGGTCGAGGCAGTTTAACCTCGGCGATTTGCTCCCGGCGCGATTTGTCTTAACTCTAGCGAATCGCTGTTCAGGAGTTCGCCATGTCGCACGCCGTCAACGACGACGCCCTCGACGTCATCTTCCGCAAAGCGCGCACCCAGAACAAATGGCAGGACAAGCCCGTTTCGACGGCGCTGCTGATGGCCATTTACGATCTCATGCGCTGGGGTCCGACGAGCGCAAACCAGAGCCCCGCACGCATTGTCTTCCTCACCACGAATGAGGCGAAGGAACGCCTCAAGCCGCATCTGTCCGAAGGCAATCGCGCAAAGACCATGTCGGCGCCCGTGACGGCAATCATCGGCTACGACCTCGATTTCCCCGAGACGCTGCCGAAGCTCTTTCCACACGCACCGGATGCCAAGAACTGGTTCAAGGACCCCGCGGCCGCACAGGTCCATGCCTTCCGCAATGGATCGTTGCAGGGCGCCTATTTCATTATCGCGGCACGCGCAGTCGGTCTCGATTGCGGGCCGATGTCGGGCTTCGACAATGCCGGCGTCGACAAGGAGTTTTTCCCCGACGGCCGCATCAAGTCGAACTTCCTCTGCAGCCTCGGCTACGGCGATCCGTCCGGCATCTTCCCGCGCAGTCCGCGGCTTTCGTTCGACGAGGCGTGCAAGATTCTTTGAGTGGGCGCGTCCCAGCCGCTAGAAGCGGCCTATGAAGATTCTAGCCGTCGATACGGCGCTTGGCGCCTGCTCCGTGGCGATCACGGACACGGGCAAGGCTCTCGCCCATCGCTGGGTCGCGATGCCCCGCGGCCATGCCGAGGAACTCGCGCCCATGGTCGAAAGGTCTATGGCGGACGCACGCCTCGCGTTCTCCGACGTCGAACGCCTCGCCGTGACGACCGGCCCCGGCACGTTCACCGGCCAACGGGTCGGTCTCGCCTTCATGCGGGGTCTAAGGGTTGCGCTGGGACGGCCGCTGATCGGAGTGACAACGCTCGAAGCCATGGCGGCGGCGGCCCGGGCCCAAGCCGGAATTTCCGTGGTCGCGGTCGTCCACGAGGCCAAGCGGGGCGATGTTTATGGGGCCCTCTATCACGCTCGCGAGGCAGTTCTTCCGGCCCGGGTCCTGCCCACAGACGCGATGCTCGAGGCGATCCTGGCCAAGGTTGGTGCCGAGCAGGTTGCTGTCGCGGGGACGGCTGCCCCCGATGCCGCATCCTGGCTGGCATCACACGGGGTGGCGTCCACTGAGACAAAGGTCCGTCAGCCCGACGCCTTGTGGGTCGCCAAGCTCGCCGAGGCCGTCCCCGCTCCCACCGACGCCGCCCGTCCCCTCTACCTGCGAGCCCCCGACGCCAAGCTTGCCGCCAAGGCAATCCGGCTCCGGCCCGCCATGCTCGCAGATGCTCCACTATTGGCAAATCTGCACGCCCAGACCATGCGGAAGCCGTGGGACGAGGCATTCTTCCGTCAGGTCCTGGAGGACCGGGGCGGATTTGCGGTCGTCGCCGAAGCCCATGAGACGCCATTGGGTTATGTGCTGGCCCGGGCCGCCGCGGGCGAAGCCGAGATCCTGTCCATTGGCGTGTTATCGGGCTACCGGCGGAGCGGGGTGGCAAGACGGCTCTTGGCCGACGCCGCAATACGCGCGAGCGCACTTGGCGCAACAACCTTTTTCCTGGAGGTCGACGAAGCCAACACGGCGGCGCGACGGCTATACGAATGCCTGGCCTTCGCGGTTGCCGGTCGCCGAAAGGGTTACTATGCAGGAGAGGGCGGTGGCGACGCACTCCTGATGAAAGCGCGGCTGCCGTTTGTGGGAAATGGCGCTAAACTCGCGTAATGTCGCCTCGACCGAACGGTCAATCTGACGGAAAGGAAGATCCGTTGTCCCGGATCGAAGCTTTGTGCGTGCAGAAGGGGTTGCGGATGACTGATCAGCGCCGCGTCATAGCGCGCGTCTTGTCAGATTCCACCGATCATCCCGACGCCGACGAACTCCATCGCCGCGCGTCCGCCATCGATCCGCACATCTCGATTGCGACCGTCTACCGCACGGTCCGGCTTTTCGAAGACGCGGGGATTCTCGAGCGGCACGATTTCTTCCGCGACGGGCGCTCGCGTTACGAGGAAGTGCCGGATTCGCATCACGATCATCTGATCGACGTGCAGTCGGGCAAGGTCGTCGAGTTTCGCAATGAAGAGATCGAAAAGCTGCAGCGCCGCGTGGCGGAAGAGCTTGGCTTCGAGCTGGTCGACCATCGACTTGAGCTGTACGCCGTGCCCAAGGGCGCCAAACGGTCCGATCGCTGAGCATGCCCTCGGTCCGCGCCGCAAGTCTCCTGTTCACGTTCCTCGTCTGCACGATGATCGGAATTCCGTGGCAGGCGTCTGCGCTCAAATTCAATCTGAAGCGCCGGAAGACATTTCCGCACCGCTATCACAAATTCCTCTGCCGCCTCTTCGGCATTCGCGTGACGACGATCGGAAAGCCGGTCCAAGGCCAGGGCGTGCTGATGGTGTCGAACCATACTTCCTATTTCGACATACTTGTGTTCTCGAGCGTGGCGCGTGTGTCGTTCGTCGCCAAGGCGGACGTCGTCAACTGGCCACTGTTCGGCACGCTGGCGAAATTGCAGGAAACGGTTTTCGTCGAACGGTCGCGGCGCACGCAGACAGGGGAAGCGCGCGATCAGATCCGCGAGAGATTGCTCGCCGGAGACGCCCTGGTGCTTTTCCCGGAAGGCACGTCCGACGACGGCAATTGCGTGCTTCCGTTCAAAAGCGCGCTGATGGGCGCAGTCGAAGCCGAGATCGGCAAGGACGACAGGGGCAATGTCCGCTACGTGCCCGTGCAGCCCGTCTCGATCACTTATGTCGGTCTCCACGGTCTGCCGATGGGGCGCGAGAACCGTCCGCTGTTTGCATGGTACGGCGACATGGAGCTCGTGCCGCATCTTTGGGAAGCGCTGAAGGCCGGCCCTCTCGACGTCATCGTCGAGTTCCATGAGCCCATGACGGTCGACGCGGTCGGCGGCCGCAAGATGCTGGCGACGCTGACGGAACAGATTGTGCGACGGGGCCAGACGCGCGCCTTGGCGGGGCTTGCCGGGCGCGAGCCGATTGCCCCGCCCCGCCCGCTCGCGGATGAAGAGCCCGAGCTCGCCGAGGCTGCCGCGTGAGCCCAAGGCTTGATCTTGATCAGGCGCTCGCTCATAAGGCCCGCCCCCGAACGGCACATCCATGAAAAAGCTCTTTATCAAGACCTATGGCTGCCAGATGAACGTCTACGATTCCGCACGGATGGTGGAGTTGCTGGCGGGTGTCGGCTATGCGCCGACCGATGACGCCGACGGCGCGGACATGGTGATCCTCAACACCTGCCATATCCGCGAAAAGGCGACAGAGAAGATCTATTCCGAGCTCGGGCGTCTGAAGCGGATGAAAGACCGCAAGGCAGAATCGGGCGAGCCGATGCTGATTGCCGTCGCAGGCTGCGTGGCGCAGGCCGAAGGAAAAGAGATTCTCGCGCGGCAGCAGGCGGTCGATCTCGTCGTCGGTCCGCAGTCCTATCATCGTCTGCCGGAAATGATCGCGCGCGCAACGCGCGGCGCGGGTCACGTGCTCGAGACGGACTTTCCCGCCGACGAAAAGTTCGACGCGCTGCCGGGCGAACGAAGCAACCAAGGGCCGGCGGCGTTTCTCAGTGTGCAGGAAGGCTGCGACAAGTTCTGCACCTTCTGCGTCGTGCCCTACACGCGCGGCAGCGAATATTCGCGGCCAGCGGCGCAGATCGTGGCCGAAGCAGAGCAGCTCGTAGCGCGCGGCGTGCGGGAGATTACGCTGCTGGGCCAGAACGTGAATGCCTATCGCGGTGCCGGTTTCGACGGCGAATGCTGGTCGCTGGCGAAGCTTCTTTATCGGCTCGCCGAGATCGATGGTCTCGCGCGCCTGCGCTACACGACGAGCCATCCCCGCGACATGAGCGATGATTTGATCGCAGCGCATGGTGACCTCGCGCAGCTGATGCCTTATTTGCATCTTCCCGTGCAGTCGGGTTCGGATCACGTGCTTCATGCCATGAACCGCCAACATAGGCGCGATGCCTATCTTCGGCTTGTCGAGCGCTTGCGTGCGGCGCGGCCGGATCTCGCACTGTCGTCGGATTTCATCGTCGGCTTTCCGGGCGAAAGCGATGCGGATTTCGAAGCGACGCTCGATCTCGTGCGCCAAGTCGGCTATGCGAGCGCCTTCTCGTTCAAATACAGCCCGCGTCCCGGGACGCCGGCGGCCGCGCAGACGAAACAGGTGCCTGAAGACGTGAAGGTCGGACGCCTTGCGGAATTGCAGACGCTTCTGACGGCGCAGCAATCCGAATTCAATGCGGCCTGCGAAGCGCGCGTGATGCCGGTCTTGTTCGACAAGGCTGGCCGCAAGAAGAACCAGGCGGTGGGGCGCAGCCCCTATCTGCAGCCGGTGCATGTCGAAGGCGCTGGGGATCTCATCGGCGAGATCCACGATGTGCGCATCGACGAAGTGTTGCCGAACAGCCTGAAGGGCATGCTCGAACGAACGATCGTGAGCGTGGCCGCCCAGTGAGCGCCAATTCCAAAGGGACCAACAAGAAACGCGCCGGCCTTGCCAAGGAGAAGGTGACTCTCGAGCTCTCCGACAATGTCGTGCTGGCAACGCTTGCCGGCTCGCATCAGCGGAATTTCGTTCAGATCGAACAGAAGCTCGGTGTCAAGCTTGCTATGCGGGGCAATGTCATTGCGATCGAGGGCGATGCGAAAGCGCGCGACCGCGCGGCTGCCGTGCTGCGCTCGCTGTATGCGCGCATTGAAGGCGGCGAAGCCGCAGGCGCATCTGAAGTCGATGCCGAAATCCGTTTCGTGCTGCACGAGCCCAAACAGTTTTCCTCCGGCGATTTCGGGGTGCCGGCGATCAAGACGGCGGCTGCGCGCGTCGCCCGCGCGCGCTCGCCGGCGCAGGGCGCCTATCTTGATCTGATGCGCACGCATCCGCTGGTTTTCGGCGTGGGGCCCGCGGGCACCGGCAAAACCTTTCTTGCCGCCGCGTTCGGGGCGCATCTTCTGTACGAACGCCGCGTCGAACGATTGATCCTGTCGAGGCCGGCATTGGAAGCGGGCGAGCGTTTGGGCTTTTTACCGGGTGACCTCAAGGAAAAGATCGACCCCTATCTGCGTCCGCTTTACGACGCGTTGTTCGACGTCATGGGCGAGCAATGCGTGAAGCTGATGGAATCGGGCGTCATCGAAGTGGCGCCGATCGCCTTTATGCGAGGGCGCACGCTGTCGCGCGCGTTCGTCATTCTCGACGAAGCGCAAAACTGCTCGCCGTCGCAGATGAAGATGTTCCTGACGCGCCTTGGCGAGGACTCGCGCATGGTCGTCACCGGAGACCCGTCGCAGAGCGATCTGCCGGGCGGTCGCGCCGAAGGTTTCAATGAAGCGCTCGATATCCTGACGGGCGTCGAGGGCGTTGCGATTGCCCGCTTCAGCGAGAAGGATGTCGTGCGCCATCCTTTGGTCAGCCGCATCGTTCGCGCCTATGACGCCGCAAGCGGCTCCCAATGACACGCGTCACCGTTCTGATCGAAGATTCACAATGGCGGCGGCTGGGTCGGGACTTTCCGGCGAAGCTGCGCCGCGCCGCGCATGACGTCTTCAAGGCAACCGGTGCCGAGGCCGGGAATCTGACGATCCTCCTTACCGACGACGCAAAGCTAGAGGCACTGAACACCCAATTTCGCGGCAAGGAGAAGCCCACCAATGTGCTTTCTTTCCCGGCCGGAGAGGGCGATTATCTGGGCGACATCGCCGTGGCCTATGGCGTGGCCGCGCGCGAAGCCCAAGATGCGGGAAAATCTATCCACGACCATGCGTTGCATCTGGCGGTACACGGCGTGCTCCATCTGCTAGGCTACGATCACGAATCCGGCTGCGAGGCCCGGATCATGGAGCCGCTGGAGATTGCTGTCCTGGCCAAGCTCGGCATTGCCGATCCCTACGCACCGCGCGCGGCGAAGGTGGGCTGAGCGCGTCATGTCGAGTTCCGATCATTCGTCCGACGATGGGGACAGCTGGACGCCCAATATCCTGAAGCGTCTTGCGCAAGCTTTGCGCGGCGGCAGCGGGCAGACCATCCGGGAGAGTCTTGAAGAGGTCATCGAGGAAAGTGAGCGGCAGACGGCGGCGCTGACGCCGCAAGAGCGCATGATGCTCGCCAACCTTCTGAAATTCGGCGAGCTCAGGGTCGACGACGTGATGGTGCCGCGCGCCGACATTATCGCGGTCGAGGAGAAAACGCCTCTGCCAGAACTGATTGCGGATTTCCGCGCGGCGCAACATTCGCGCCTGCCGGTCTACCGCGAAACGCTCGACGATCCTCTGGGCCTGGTGCATGTCAAGGACATCTTCGCGCTTCTAGTCCCGATGCCGGACGGCAATCTCAAATGTCCGGACGTGCCGATCTCGAAGGTCAAGCGCGACGTGCTGTTCGTGCCGCCCTCCATGCCTGCGCACGAACTCCTTTTGAAGATGCAGACGACGCATATCCATCTGGCGCTGGTCATCGACGAGTATGGCGGCACCGACGGCCTCGTCTCGATCGAGGATCTGATCGAAGAGATTGTCGGCGACATCGATGATGAGCACGACGTCGAAGAATCGCCGCAGCTCAAAGTGCGGGACGACGGCGGCTACGATGCCGATGCGCGCCTCGATCTCGAGGATTTCAAAGAACAGACCGGCATCGATCTGGCGCCCGAAGAGCGCGACGAGGAAATCGATACGCTGGGCGGCCTCGTCGTCCGGCTGGTGGGCCGTGTGCCGCAGCGCGGCGAAATCATTCATCATCCATCAGGCTTCGATTTCGAGATTCTCGAAGCCGATCCTCGGCGCGTGAAGAAGCTGCGTTTGCGGCGCGCGCCGGAACCTCAAACCGCGAGTGAACATCCGGACGATGCTCGCAAGGGGTAAGGGGGCGGAGAGTGCGCTCGTTCGGATCGGCGACTTCCTGAGGCAAGCCAGCGGCTGGCGGCGCGCCGGCATCGCATTCGTAACCGGCGCCCTTTCGGCCTTTTCCTTCGCGCCGTTCGAAATCTTTCCGCTGTTCCTTCTGGCTGTCGCCGTTCTCGTCCTGCTGATCGATGGCGCGCTGGAGACAAAACGGCCGATGCTGAGCGCCTTCTGGGTCGGCTGGCTCTGGGCGTTCGGGCAGTTTCTGTTCGGGCTTTACTGGGTCGCCTACGCGTTCCTGGTCGAAGCCGAAGCGCACGCCTGGCAGATCCCTTTCGTCGAAATCTTTCTGCCGGGCGGGCTTGCGCTGTTCATTGCGCTCGCTTGTGCAATTTCTGCGCGCTTCTGGCGGCCAGGCCCCTCACGAATATTTGTGCTCGCGATTGCTTATGGCGCTGCGGAGTGGGTGCGCGGAGATATCTTGACCGGCTTCCCATGGAATCTGCCGGCCTATTCGTGGGGCGCCTCGCTCGGTGTGTTGCAGTCGACGGCGCTGTTCGGAAGCTACAGCCTCTCGCTGCTGACAATTCTCTTCGGCGCGTCGCTGGCGCAATTGCTGTCAGACGGTATGCGCCGATGGCAATTGCCGGCGGCGATGACGGCCCTCTTCGCGACGTTCTGGATCGGTGGCGAGATCCGCCTCGCAACAGTTCATCCGGTAGATGTTCCCGGCGTTCGTCTGCGACTGGTGCAACCTGATGTACCGCAGCGCGAAAAAATCCAGCGCCGCTACTGGACGCGCAATTGGCGCCAGCTGGTACAGCTCAGCCTGACGCCGACACGCACTCCTCCTACGATAATCATTTGGCCTGAAGCCGCGCCGCCGTACGTCTTCACGCGCGTCCAAGGCGCAATGGATCAGGTCGCCGCACTTACCGGCAATGATCGGCTCCTGATGACGGGTGCCGTGCGGGTGTTCCGGAAGGACGATGGGCGACTGGGCGCGTCCAACAGTTTCTACATCTTCGGGCCCGGCGGGGTGCTGTTGTCGACATACGACAAGTTCCATCTTGTTCCCTTCGGCGAATATCTCCCGTTCGCAAATCTTCTGGAACGACTCGGCGTCAATCAGCTGGTTGATGTGCCCGAAGGCTTCAGGGCCGGTGACGGACCGCACACGTTCGTGATTCCGGGCGCGCCGCCGGTTGGGCCGCTCATCTGCTACGAGATCATCTTCCCGGGAGCCGTCACCGCCGCAGAGCGGCCGGGCTGGATCGTTAATGTGACGGACGATTCCTGGTTCGGACCATCGAGCGGTCCTTATCAACATCTTTTGACTGCGCAGGTTCGTGCCATCGAAGAAGGCATTCCGATCGCACGAGACGCCAATACTGGTATCTCCGCCATCATCGGTCCCTTAGGACAGGTACGCGCCCACCTGGGACTCGGCCAATCCGGAGTTGTAGATTCCGCACTACCGGCAGCGGTGCCGAAGACCGCTTTCGCGCGTTTTGGAGACACGGGCTTGGTCCTGATGCTGTTTGTCTTGGGTTTCGGAGCGGTCAGCAGCAGGGGCGAGACCAAAGCGGGAAGGGCTCGAAAGTCCTTTTCGCGACAGTTGGAATCTAGATAAGGTGCCCGCCGGAAACGGATTGTTGTGCTAGTAGCAGTGCCAAAAAAACAAGCAAATCCCATCGATGCGCATGTCGGTAACCGAATGAGGCTGCGGCGTATGCTTATTGGCCTTAGCCAAGAGCGGATGGGTGAAATGTTGGGTCTAACGTTCCAACAGGTCCAGAAGTATGAGAAAGGCGTGAACCGCATCGGAGCGGGTCGCCTTTACCAGATCGCCGACATCTTGAGCGTTCCTGTGAGCTATTTCTACGAAGGTTTCGTAGGCGAAGGTGACAAGGCGCATGCGGCGAACGACGATCAGGCGACCAAGCCGGTGATGGAGTTCCTCTCCAGCGGCGAAGGCCTGCAGCTGACGCTCGCGTTCATGCGCATCAAGGACGGCAAGGTCCGCAAGCGCGTGATCGATCTGATCAAGAGCCTGTCGGATAGCGTCGAACCCCCGCCGTCGACGACGACGAACGAGACTGCGCCGCACGAAGGGTGACCCCGGGTCAGGGGCTGCGTGAAGCCTTCTCCTGAAGGCCGGACCTGTTCGTGCGCGAGTCGAGTGCGCGGTAGACGGCCTCGGGCTCGAGGCCGCGTGCCGCCCAGAGCACAAGCAGGTGGTAGAGCAGGTCTGCGGACTCGCCGATCAGGGCCTCGTCGCTTTCGGCAATGCCGGCCAGCGCCGTCTCGACGCCTTCTTCGCCGACTTTCTTGGCGATTTTGAGCGTGCCTTGCGCGAACAGTTTCGCTGTATAGGACGTCTCGGGATCGGCGCTCTTCCGCGAGCGGATGACTTCGAAAAGACGGTCGATAGGATGGGCCATCGGCAATACTGAGCGCCGGACCTGCCCCGGATCAAGCGCTAAACGTTTTAACATCCGCAAATGATCAGTTGGCGCCGGGCTCAAGCAGGCGACGGGCGATGACCTGTGCCTGGATTTCTGCGGCGCCTTCGAAAATATTCAGGATGCGCGCGTCGCAGAGCACGCGGCTGATCTCGAATTCGAGCGCGAAGCCGTTGCCGCCGTGGATCTGGAGCGCATTGTCCGCCGAGGCCCAGGCGACGCGCGCCGCTAGGAGTTTCGCCATGCCGGCCTCGAGATCGCAGCGCCGTCCTTCGTCCTTCTCGCGCGCCGCGTGATACGCGATCTGACGCGCCACGACGATTTCCACCGCCATCATCGCAAGCTTGTCCCGCACGCGAGGGAAGCCCACGATCGCGCGGCCGAATTGCTGGCGCTCCATCGCGTATTTGAGGCCCAGATCCAGCGCGCATTGGGCGACACCCACGGCGCGTGCCGCGGTCTGGATGCGGGCGGACTCGAAGGTCTGCATCAGCTGCTTGAAGCCCTGTCCTTCCTCGCGACCCAGAAGATTTTTCGCTGGCACTTCAAACCCGTCGAACGCGATCTCGTACTCCTTCATGCCGCGATAGCCGAGCACCTTGATCTCGCCGCCGGACATGCCTTTGGCCGGAAACGGCTCGGCGTCCGTGCCGCGCGGTTTTTCGGCGAGAAACATCGAAAGTCCGCGGTAATCTTTCGTCGACGGGTCGGTGCGCACGAGCAGCGTCATCAGATCGGCGCGCGCGGCATGCGTGATCCAGGTCTTGCTGCCGACGACCTTGTAATGATCGCCATGTTTTTCTGCGCGCGTGCGCAGCGAGCCTAGATCGGATCCGGTGTTGGGCTCCGTGAACACGGCGGTCGGCAGCTTCTCGCCGCTGGCAATGAGCGGCAGCCAATGTTCGCGCTGATCCTTCGTGCCGCCGCTCAGGATCAATTCCGCGGCGATTTCCGAACGCGTGCCGAGCGAACCGACTCCAATATAGCCGCGGGACAGTTCTTCCGAGACGACGCACATCGCGGTCTTCGAAAGGCCAGCGCCGCCGAATTCTTCCGGTATCGTGAGACCGAAAACGCCAAGCGCGCTCATCTCCGAGATCACGCTCATCGGAATGAGCACGTCCTTCAGATGCCATTGATGGGCGTGCGGCGCGACCTTCTCCAGCGCGAAGCGATAGAACTGCTCGCGGATCATACCCATCGTGTCGTCCAGCCCCGGATCGCCGAAATGGACCGCACCAGCCTGTTCGATCATGAGATCAGCAATGCCGGCCCGGGTCTCGCGCGACGTTCCCGTTGCGATCAGTTCGCGCACGGTCGGCGTCAGAAACGCCATGACATCGTCATGAACCAGACCGAGATCTTCCACGCGCACGATCTCGTTCTGGCTCATGGGAATACCGCCGGCCAGCTGCGCAAGATATTCGCCGAACGCCGCTTCCAGGATCAGCCATTCGATCGCACCGAGCCGCTTGTCGCGTTCGAGCCCGCGTGCCCAGCGCAACATCTGCCGGAGTGCTTCCACATAAGTTGCAAACCAGGCAAAACCGTGCGCCGCGCGCTGCTCGCGATCGAGCGCAGCAGCCTCGACGCGTCCGTTGTCGCCAAGCTTTTCGCGCAAAGACGCACGCGCGTTGACCAGCAAGCCTTCCGCCGCCAGAACGGCCTCTTCGCAATGGCTGAGGAGATGGGGAAGAAGGATCTGCATGGCGCGCCTGCAAATGTGTTCTGCGAAAGCTTAGCGGGCTTCGCCGAAGCCCACTACGCCTTCCATCGAAATCAAAAGGGGTTTATCCGGTTATCTCTGGCCGGCTTCGATCACGTCCTCGAAGGTCCGCATGCCGGGACGCTGCGCGTTGACGAGCACGGCCATGTTACCTGGCAGATGCTCGTTCTTCCACATCTTGGTGTGGGCGCGCGGAATGTCCGCCCAAGGGAAGACTTCCGACATGCAGGGATCGAGGCGCCGCTCGACCATCAGCCGGTTTGCCTGACTCGCCTGATAAAGATTCGCGAAATGCGAGCCCTGAATGCGTTTCTGGCGCATCCAGACGTAACGGGCGTCGAAGGTGATGTTGTAACCGGTGGTGCCGGCGCAGAAGACGACCATGCCGCCGCGCTTCACAACGAGACACGACACGGGGAACGTCTGCTCGCCGGGATGCTCGAAGACGAAATCGACGTCGTTGCCTTTGCCGGTGATGTCCCAGATCGCCTTGCCGAACTTGCGCGCTTCTTTGACCCAGGCATCGTATTCCGGCGTGCCGACTTGCGGCATCGCGCCCCAGCATTTGAAGTCCTTGCGATTGAGGACGCCCTTGGCGCCCAGTGACAGCACGAACTCGCGCTTCGACTCATCGGAGATCACGCCGATCGCGTTGGCGCCGGAGACCGCGCAAAGCTGCACCGCGAAAGAGCCAAGTCCGCCGCTCGCGCCCCACACGAGCACGTTATGACCGGGCCGCAAAATGTGCGGGCGATGGCCGAAGAACATGCGGTAGGTGGTTGCGAGCGTCAGCGTGTAGCAGGCGGATTCTTCCCAGGTAAGATGCTTTGGCCGCTCCATCAATTGACGATCCTGCACCCGGGCAAACTGCGCGAATGAACCGTCTGGCGTCTCATAGCCCCAAATGCGCTGAGACGGCGAGAACATCGGATCCCCGCCATTGCACTCTTCGTCGTCGCCATCGTCCTGATTGCAGTGCACGACGACTTCGTCGCCGACTTTCCAGCGCTTCACCTTGGAGCCGACGGCCCAGACGATGCCGGATGCATCGGAGCCTGCGATGTGGAACGGATTTCCGTGGCCATCGAGCGGTGAGACGGGCGTGCCGAGGCCAGCCCAGATGCCGTTGTAATTGACGCCGGCGGCCATCACGAGAACCAGCACGTCGTGGGAGTCGAGGGACCAGGTCGGAACCACCTCGATCTTCATTGCCTCTTCCGGGGCGCCGTGCCGCTCTTTCCGGATCGCCCAGGCGTACATGTTTTTCGGCACATGGCCGAGCGGCGGTATCTCACCGATTTCGTAGAGGTCCTTGTAGACCTCGAAGGCAGGCTTCAGTTCAGCCGGTTGTGCCATAGCGTGTTCCCCACTGCTGCAATGCAAACGCGCGGGTGGCAGGAATTGTCTCGCGCCCGCTTACAAATCACTTCGCCCCTGCAATAGGCATTTTGCGCCGCAACATCGCAGACAGTCAATTTCCTCGTGCGCAGCGCAATATTATTGCGCTCGTCACTTTGGCCAGTTCCGGCGAAGCGAGATTTTCGGCTTCTTGCCCCGGGCCTTCGCCTCGATCTCTTTGAGCTTTCGCGACTGCAGCAGCGAAAGCGAGGCGCCCGCCACCCCTTTTTCGGGATCGGCGAAGGCCCGGCCATAAGTCCGGACACGTCCCTCGACCGAACCGAGAAACTCACCCTCCCATTCCGACAGCGCAACCTTCGCGTTTTCGGCCGCTCGCCGGGCTCGGCGAAGCGCATTGAGCGCGGCGCGCTTCGCCTTTTCCTTCGGATCGGTGGGCATAAGACCCATCCTTGACCAGTGATTCCGCAACCCAGACCGTAGCCATTGGGTGCCGGCTCGGCGAGGGAGCCGCAACCGGAAGTGTTGTCGGGGCTTCCCGAAATCCCTAATGCGGCATATCTTAAGAAACACGATTAAGACGCGTTAAGGAGCATCGGATAAGCATGAGCGACACCGATCCAAAAGATGGCCAGAGCTTGGTTCCCGCAGTGACGGACGTACAGCCGCCGAGCGATGCCAAATCGGCGCCTTTCAAGATTGTTCCTGACGGCAAGGGCGGCATCAGCATTTCGCCGAACGATGATCGCAGCAAGAAAGCGGACGATAACAAGAAAAAATTGCCGCGCGGCTCGACGGTATTCCGGCACGCCTAAATTGCATCGTCGGTGGGGGGCGTTTGAATGCTCAGGCAGTGGGACATTGTGGGTGTGCCCGGCGACATGTGGCCGTGGGACGAGTCCGCGTCGGACTTCTTCGCGATCATCGTGTCTTCCGGCTGGGCGCGCGAGAAGGCCGGCATCTTCTGGTTCTGTCCAGTGCGCGAAGGACTGCATCGCGTATCCGGCGAAGGTATGATCCCGGTGCGCCAGATCGCGCATCCGCCGCTGCCGCCGAGGCCATCGCTTCTGTCGCTTCTGCAACCGACGCCGCGGGCTTCGGCGTTGCCAAGCTTTCCCGCCGCGCAGCCGGACTATGTCAAAATTCCGTATGAACGGCCGATGGCGCGCATGGATCTGATGATCACTGGCGGCCGCCACGAATTGCTCCCGTGGGATTGCGGCACCGTCGACAAGCCGACCCGGCTGAGGCTCAGGAAAGAGCTGCGCAAGTTCGTCGGCCTCTGAATTCGCATTCGGCCTCGCAAACCACCTCAACGGCGTTGTCTTGGCAACCGCTCGTGGGCGCTCCTATGATGCGCCGCAGCAAAGCCTTGTGAGCGCCGCCGGCCGTGACGGATCGAGACAAGCCCTGGATTTTCCGCACCTATGCGGGCCATTCGAGCGCGGCTGCCTCGAACGCCCTCTATCGCACCAATCTCGCCAAGGGGCAGACGGGCCTCTCCGTCGCCTTCGATCTGCCGACGCAGACCGGCTACGATAGCGATCATCCGCTCGCCAAGGGTGAAGTCGGAAAGGTCGGCGTGCCGATCGGCCATCTGGGCGACATGCGCGCGCTGTTCGATGGCATCCCGCTCGCGCAGATGAACACGTCGATGACCATCAACGCCCCGGCGGCGTGGCTGCTCGCGCTCTACATCGCCGTCGCGGACGAACAGGGTGCAGCGCGCACGGCGCTGCAGGGGACGACGCAGAACGACATCATCAAGGAATATCTGGCGCGGGGGACTTACATCTTCCCGCCGAAGCCGGCGCTGCGTCTGACGACGGACACGATCGCTTTCACGACGACGGAAATGCCGAAATGGAATCCGATCAACCTCTGTTCCTATCATCTGCAGGAAGCGGGCGCCGATGCGGTGGAGGAAGCCGCGTTCGCCCTGGCCGCGGCCATTGCTGTCCTCGATGCCGCGATAGCGCGCCGCGCCATTCCGCCCGAGGAATTCCCGAAGGCGGTCGGCCGTATCAGTTTCTTCGTCAATTCCGGCGTCAAATTCATCACGGAAATCTGCAAGCTCCGCGCGATGGGTGCGATCTGGGACGAGATCGCGCGCGAACGTTATGGCGTTGAGGACCCCAAGCTGCGGCTCTTCCGCTATGGCGTGCAGGTGAACTCGCTCGGGCTGACCGAGCAGCAGCCGGAGAATAACGTCTATCGCATTCTCTTCGGCATGTTGGGCGTGACACTGTCGAAGAGCGCCCGCGCCCGCGCCGTGCAGTTGCCGGCCTGGAACGAGGCGCTTGGTCTGCCGCGCCCGTGGGATCAGCAATGGTCGCTGCGTCTGCAGCAGATCGGCGCTTTCGAAACCGACATGCTCGAGTTCGGCGATATCTTCGACGGCTCGCATGTCATTGAGGAAAAAGTGGCGGCGCTCTCTGCGCAGATCCGTGACGAGATCAAACGCATCGACGCAATGGGTGGCGCAGGCACGCAGGAAGCTCTCGAATATATGAAGGAGCGGCTTGTCCTCTCGAACGCGGCGCGGGTCGAAGCCATCGAAACCGCCGGCGAGATCCGCGTGGGCGTCAATGCGTATCAGGAAACGGAACCCTCGCCGCTAACAGCAGGAAACGGGAATTTCATCGTCGTCGACGAAAGCGCCGAGCGCGAGCAGATCGCGCGTCTCAATGCATGGCGCGGCGCGCGCGATGCCAAAGCCGTCGCCGCAGCGTTATCGGAGCTCGAAAGGGCGACGAAGGAAGGCCAGAATCTCATGCCGCCGTCTATCGCCTGTGCCAAAGCCGGCGTGACGACGGGTGAGTGGTCGGAGACCTTGCGCCGACTCTTTGGCGAATATCGCGCACCGACCGGTGTTGCGGCCGCCGCACCGGTGCGCAATGACGAGCGCATCGGACAGTTGCGCGGCGAGGTGGAGATCGCGAGCGAGAAGCTTGGGCGCAGGCTGACGTTCCTGGTCGCCAAGCCGGGTCTCGACGGTCATTCGAACGGCGCCGAGCAGATCGCCATCCGCGCGCGGGATGTCGGCATGGACGTGATCTACAACGGCATCCGCTTCACGGCCGAAGAGATCGTCGCTGCGGCGCGCGAGAAGGCGCCGCACGTCATCGGGCTATCGGTCCTCTCCGGCTCGCATGTGCCGCTGGCCGGCGAGGTCGTCGCCAAGCTCGCCGATGCGGGACTTTCGAATGTGAAAGTCGTGGCCGGCGGAATCATTCCGGCCGAAGATGAAGCACGGCTCAAGGCTAATGGTATCGCCGCCGTATTCAGCCCGAAGGACTATGATCTCAACGCCATCATGCGTGAGATCGTGTCACTGGCGGTGGACGAGTAGTTTTTTGCGTCCTTATTTCGTCACCACCCGGACCACGCTGTTTCGCGCGCCCCGGGCGATGACGAAATGATTTGGCTGGAACTTAGCGATAACGCCAGCCGCCGTGCCAGCGGTCGCGATGGCCATACCAGCCGCCATGCCACCAATAGCCGCGACCGGCGACGTAGTAGCCGTCATAGTAGGGATGGTAGTAGCCGCCGTAATAACCGCAGGCTCCCGGATGGTAGTAACACCAGTCGCGATGCGGATAGTAATGGCCGGGTCCGGGTCCAATGCCGATGCCGATCGAGACGCCGGCGTCTGCCGGCACCGCCGCGGCGACCGCAAGGCCGGCAGCCACTACGGCCCCGATCGTGAATTTCGCTAACCTGCTCATGGTCAAAAATCCTCTCTCCTAGCTGCCCCTTGGCGAGAAGAATGCGCGCAGCCATCTGAACGGCGTCTGGGTTCGGCATTCATTTCCCGTTCAGGGTGAAAGCGGAGGAGAGCGCGGACGATCACACCCGCCCGTGATCGTGAAATTATGGCAACGTTTGCCGCAATCTGTCCGCAATCTCGCTATCAACCGGCCGTTTACTATATCGAGCCGCAGGCCGCCGCCGGTCCGGCATAGCTCGGGGGGACCCATGATTGCCTATCTGAAGCGGGACGATCGCGACACGGACGACGAGGCGCCGGCTCCCAAGAAACCGATCCAGCCCAGGCACGCCCTCGCCCGCGACATGCTTCACGGCCTTTCGCCCGAAGAATTCGATGTTGAGGCCAAGTCGCTGGCGGCTGCGGAAGCCCTGACGCCCCAGGTGCGCGAACGCCTGCGCACGCAGTTGGTCGAACGTCTCAAGACGCCGATCGACCCGCCCAGCTGGGGACCGGACTGGATCAAGCGCGGCAGCAAATCGTCTCCGCTCACGGAAAAGAAGGAAGGGGGATTCCGCCTCGCGTCACTCTTTCCGTTCGGTCGCAAGGAAGAGGAGGAAGACGAAGACGACGCTGACGTGCGCGAAACGCTCCATGCGCTGGACGAAGACGATCAGGACGACGCCCAGATCATCGCCCACAACATGGAGAAGAGCCGGCAGGTCTACCATTTCCGCAGCCTCTATGTGCTGGCGGCCGTAGCGGCGATCGGCATCGCGCTCCTGGCGATGTTCGTGGACTACCAGATCATCAAGGGCGATGTATGGACGCGGGCGCTTGCCAATGAATTCATGGTGGTGCCGGCAAGTCTGCAGAGCACGCTCCTGTTCAAGAGCCTGCAGGTCGTCTTCGCCGTCCTCATCATCCATTTCATGCTCAAGATCACGGGCGTCTATGGCCGCAACACAATGGTGGCGGTGGCATTTGTCCTCGCCCTCGTGATGATCGGCGGTCTCGGTTACCTCGTCGCGTACAACAACATGACGGGCGGGACATCGACGACGCTGGAGCATGCGCAGGAGAACGGCCAGCACAACAATTCCATCGACCAGCTTTTTGCGTCGCTTGGCAAACCGGCGAGCGTGGGTGAGGCGAATGCCGATGCATCGGGCCGTGTCATCCCCGCAGCGATGAGCATGTCCAGAAACGACGAGCTTTCCCTGTCGATCCCGAAACCCTCAGAACGTTCGCTGGCAAATGCGGACCACTGGTTCTGGCTGGCCTTTGCGAGCGTCATCTTCTTCATCGTGACGACGGTCGCGGCGCTCTATATGCAGACCTTCGAAAATAACATTCGCAATTTCTTGATTTCGCGTGACTATCTTCACCGCAAGAAACAGTTCGCGCAGCTGCATCTGCTTGAGCTGGCCGAACGCGACGCGGGCTAGAAAGTCCCATGCAAATCATGCTGGCCGTGGCCACCGCGGTGGCGCTGATCGGCGGTGGCGCCATGGCAATCGATGCCCAGCGCTATCATCTGCCGCTCACGCCCATCGGCTACACGGACGAAGCGGATCGCCCGGCCACGCGCATCGTCATCGGCATCGATCTGTCGAAGAGCAATCCCGTCACTGAGGATCCGCAATTCGCCGCCAAAGTCGGCGCGCGCATCGCCGGGGTGGTCTCCAAGCTCGGTTTTGCCTCGGAGGTGCATGTGCGCACCTTCGGAAGCTACGATGCGACCGCCAATCCGTTCTATTACGACACGATGATCTCGGCGCGCAGTCGCCCCGAGGCGGTCGCCAGCGATGTCGAGCGGCTGATCGCGGGCACGCCGGCGCTAGTGGCCGGCGGCAAGTGGAAAGCGCAAGGGCGGACAAACATCCTCGCGTTCCTCGACAATGTTTCGCGCAGCGAAGGCTGTAGCGGCTTGCCGACGACGATCATTCTGGCGACTGACGGCATAGAAGATTCGCAATTCGCGCGGCTTGACGATCCTGACGAGCATCTCCCCGATCCCGATGGCAAACCCTTTGCTGGCTGCGTCGAGCTTCAGATTCTCGGCCTCGGCGAAGGCACGCGCAGTCCGGTCAAGACGGCGCGGCTCCGGGCAGAATGGACTCGCTGGGCGCGCGCTGCAGGCTTCGCGCGGTTCGAGGGCCTGAACGACTGGTAGGCGCCCCTTCGGCAATCCTCCAGCGGCGGGCCCAAGAACGGTCTCCGTTATGCACCGGCCTCGATTTCCTTTAATTTCAAAGCCTTAGAGAAAATCGATCAGCAGCCCGAGCCAAACCCTTGAATTCTCTTGTGCAGATAACTCTATATGATAGAGTAATCTGCAAATGGGGAGTTCGATATGCCACTAACCTCCAACGAGGCCGCGGACGCGCTGAGGGATCTGTCCGAAACGGAGCGCCGCAGCGCCAGGGCTTACGGCTATCACAACGCCGCGCCGCACCTGATCCTGTGGGGTCTCATCTGGATCGGCGAATATGGCGGCTATTATCTGTTTCCGCATTACCCGCTGATCTTTCCGATCCTCTCCTTTGTCGGCGTCCTCGGAAGCTTCGTGATCGGGACGCGGATGCAGCCGACAAAGCCTGCGCGTTTCAGCTGGCGATATTTCACCACCTTCATTGCCTTCGTCGCGTTCATGTCCGCGCTGTTCGCCATCATGCCGCCGACACGCGGAGAACAGATCGGCGCGTTTTTCCCCCTCGTTGTCGCGCTCGCCTACACGCTGATGGGAATCTGGCTGGGCCTCGTCCGGATCGGCATCGTCGGGATCGCCATCGGCCTACTTACGCTCGTGGGCCATTTCTATCTGCAGCAATACTATTTGCTGTGGTTCGCCTTTGTCGGCGGCGGCGCGCTCATCCTCGGCGGCTTGTGGCTGAGGAGGATCTGATGGATCAGCCCGATCACGCCATCCACCAAGCCGTGCGGCTGAAGATCATGGCGGCGCTGAAAGCGTTGCCGCAAGGCGAAGCCATTGAGTTCGTGCGGCTGAAGGCGCTCGTAGGTGCTACCGAAGGCAATCTCGGGGCCCATATCGGAAATCTCGAAAGTGCCGGCTACGTCGACGTCGAAAAGGATTTCGTCGGAAAACGGCCTCGCACACGCATCCGACTCAACAAGAAGGGGCGCCGCGCACTCGACGATTACATCTCTTATCTGCGTGACATCATCGATTCGCCGACCGAAGGGAGAGCATCATGAACAGGGTTCAAAACATTTTCGTCGGAATGGTCTTCGCCGGTGCCGCGATCGTTGCGGGTTCCGCGCATGCCCAGGAAACCGTTGTCCGCGACCGATTCAGCGACGAAATTGTGGGGCAGGGGCCGGATCTCGTCTTCATCCCCGGTCTCGCCTCGTCGCGCGACACCTGGAAATCGGTCGCCGAACGACTCAAGGACCACTATCGCCTGCATCTGATCCAGGTGGCGGGTTTTGCGGGCGAGCCGGCGCGAGCAAACGCTCAAGGTCCAGTACTCGTGCCGACCGCGGAAGCGATCGATGCCTATCTTGTCGAGCAACATCTGGCGCCCGCGACCATCATCGGTCATTCGCTGGGCGGAACGATGATCCTTTATCTCGCCGAGCATCATCCTGCCGATCTCAAGAAGGCGATGATCGTCGATTCTCTGCCGTTCTATGCCACGCTCATGATGGGGCCAAACGCGACGGTCGAGACGGCACAGCCGATGGCGGACGGCATCCGAAGCGGCAAATCCAAGATGACCGATCAGCAGCGGGCGCAGATGATGGCGATCATGGCGAGCGCACCTTCTGACAAGGACATGATCGCCGGCTGGTCCAGGGCGAGCGATCCGTCCGCCGTGGCAAATGCGCTGGCCGACGACCTGACGCTCGATCTTCGTCCCGGCCTCGGCACCGTCACCACGCCGATCACCCTTGTTTATCCGGATTACGCGCCGGTCGGCCGCCCCAAAGGCACGGCCGACAAGATGTATCACGCGACCTATGCGTCATTGAAACCCATCACCTTTGTGCCGGCAACGAACTCGGTGCACTTCGTGATGCTCGACCAGCCGGCACAGTTCAATGCGGCGTTGGATGCGTTCCTGGCGCAATAGGATGTTCACAAGAGACGGTGAGTGGGTAAGGACGAAAATCGCGTGCGCGTACAACCTGTCTGCTCACCGTCTCCCGGCAAATCACTTTCCCAGCAGCGCGAAGATGTCGTCGGGCGATTTGCCGGCTGCGCGCTGAGACCGCAGCGTGACGGATTGATCGCGCTTGGAGAATTTGTGGCCATTCGTGTCCAGAACAAGACGGTGATGTGCGTAGGCCGGCGCAGGCAGGTGGAGCAAAGTTTGCAGCACGCGCTGGACATGCGTCGCCGCGAAAAGGTCGTTGCCGCGGGTGACCAGCGTCACGTCCTGGAACGCATCATCGACCACAACGGCCAGATGATACGAGGCGGGCGTGTCTTTTCGTGCCAGTACGACATCGCCGAACAGCAAGGGATCGACAACGATATCACCGCACTCTCCCGCGGGACCTGCACCGTCTTCGCGGAATTGCAGCGGCGGAAGGCGTTGTGCCGCGAGGCCTGCATTCAGCCGCAACGCATAAAGCGCGCCCGATGCGATGCGATCTTTCCGCTCCGGGGCCGACAGATTGCGACAGGTGCCGGGATATAACGGGCCTTCCGGACCGTGTGGCGCTTCGATGGCGCGCGAGATCTCGGCGGCGATCTCGCTGCGGGTGCAAAAACAGGGATAGAGAAGCCCCTCGCTATCGAGCCGACCAAGCGCCGCGCGATAGGCGTTGAAACGCGTCGACTGGCGCAGGATTGGCAGGTCCCACCGAATTCCAAGCCATGTCAGGTCTTCCACAATCGCAGCATCGAATTCGGGCCTGACGCGCGCGGTGTCGATATCCTCCATCCGAAGCAGAAAACGTTCGCCCCGTTCGCGCGCGAACCGCGCCGCGTAGGCGTGGCCCAGGTGCAGATAGCCGGTTGGACTGGGCGCGAAGCGCGTGACAATCATGCGATCAGCATAGCGACGGAGCGAGGCGCATGGCGATGTTGAGCGGACCGCGGCTGCCAGCGGCGCGAGGGCAGGCCACGCATCTCGTGGTCCTTTGTCATGGCTATGGCGCGGACGGCAACGATCTCATAGGGCTCGCACCCCACTGGCAGCGGCTGATGCCGACCGCGGCCTTCGTCGCGCCGAATGCTCCGGAGCCCTGCGCGGCGGGCCCGGGCTATCAATGGTTCCCGATTTCGCGGCTCGATCCGCACCTGATGCGGCAAGGCGTGGAGCGCGCCGCAGCGACACTTGAAGCCTTTCTCGATGCCGAGCTTGCGCGGGCCAAGCTTTCCGAGGACCGCCTTGCACTTGTCGGTTTCAGTCAGGGTACGATGATGTCGCTCCATGTCGGCCTCAAGCGAAAGCCCGCAGCCATTGTGGGATATTCGGGGCTGCTGGCGGATGTGCCGGCTGAGCGATACCCGGATGCGCCGCCCGTTCTGCTTGTGCATGGCGATGCCGATCCGATGATCCCGGCGGAGTATCTCTTCGCGTCGTCGGCCGCGCTTGGACGCGCCGGTGTCCCCGTCCAATGGCATCTGTCACCCGATACGGCGCACGCGATCGACGCATCAGGCCTTGCCTTGGGCGGCTTGTTCCTAAGCCTCGCATTCCGTGGGCTTCTGAAGCCGAAAGACCCCGATATCTCGTGTGTTATCCAATAATTGTCGCCGAACGGTCACGCCGAATCGGCTAAATTGTGTTGGGGTTGGCATTGGAAACCGAGTTCCGTAAAGTTCGGCCGCGAAAATGGAGTTATTAGCCTTCACAGGAGCGTCCTCGTGTTAGCGGCCGAGCGTGTTCCCGACAACTGCCCGGCGCTGGTGCTCAATGCGGACCATCGTCCGCTCAGCTATTTCCCCTTGTCGCTGTGGTCGTGGCAGGACGCGATCAAGGCTGTCTTTCTCGAACGGGTGAACATCCTCGCGGAATATGAGCGCGTGGTGCGCTCGCCGTCTTTCGAGATGAAGATCCCATCGGTCGTCTCGCTGAAGACGTATGTTCGGCCGGCCCGCAATCCCGCCTTCACGCGGTTCAACGTGTTCCTGCGCGACCGCTTCGAGTGCCAGTATTGCGGTGCCGACGAAGACCTGACCTTCGATCACGTGATCCCGCGTTCGCGCGGCGGCCGCACCACATGGGACAATGTCGTGGCGGCGTGCGCGCCCTGCAATCTTCTGAAAGGCGGCAGGCTGGCCCATCAGGTGGGGATGTTTCCGCGCCATCCGCCCCATAGGCCGAGCGTCAACGAACTCCGGAACAACGGCAGGCTGTTCCCGCCCAATTATCTGCACGAATCCTGGGCGGACTATCTCTATTGGGATAGCGAGCTCGAGCCCTGAACGCTGCTATTATCCACAGGAGAAGGGCGCCGCGCCTTGCCCCTTGACTCGTCGCAAGGGATGCTCAGAACGGCCTCGCATCGAGGCACGAAGACGGCGAGGATTGACGATGGCGACTGTTGTGCAGCTCCGTGACGACGACTCCGTGAAGCGCGACCGCGACGCTCTCCTCGAGGTCATCAAGGCGCGGTCGTTCCGGCGTGGCCATTTCGTGCTGTCATCCGGCAAAGAGAGCGATCTCTACTTCAATCTCAAATCGACGATGATGGATCCCCAGGGCTCCTATCTGGCCGCCAAAGCCTGCCTTCCGATCGCGCTGAAGCTCGGCGCAGAATTTGTCGGCGGCCTGGAGCTTGGCGCCGTGCCGATGTTGGGCGCCCTGGCGGCGCTCAGCTGGCAGGAAGGCCATCCGGTCAAGACATTCCTGGTCCGCAAGAAAGCCAAAGCACATGGGACGAAGGAATCGATCGAAGGGCTTTCGCTGGGCGAAAGCTTTGCCGGCAAGAAAGTATTGGCCGTGGACGATGTCGCCTCCACCGGCGGCTCGGTCATCACGGCAGTCCAAGCGGCGCGCGAAGCCGGCGGCATCGTGACGGACGCGCTGGTGCTCATCGACCGCCAGATGGGCAGCGACAAGGCGCTCGGAAATCTGGGCGTGACGCTGCATTCCATTTTCAAGGAAAATGACTTCCGCTGACGTCTAGCCCCGCACGAACCGTGCGCCGAGATCATAGAGTGCAAAGAACTCGCATCGTTTCACGACGCCGGCGCGTATTTCCACGTCGCGGGTTTCCGCCACCGCAAAGCCCAGCCTCTGAAGCAATTTGCGCGAACGCGCATTGTCCGCATGGATGCGTGCCTTAAGGCGATGGAGGTTCATCGCGCGCGCATTCAGAAGCGCCAGCACGCAGGCCCCGAACGCAAGGCCGTCGCCCCAAAAGTCGCGGCGGATCATGAAACCCAGATCGGCTTCGCCGTTCGCGATCTCGCTCAAGTCGACAACACCGACAAACGCGCGATCCTCGAGACGGACGGTCCATATTTTCGCAGTGCCGGTCTGCACATCTTCCAACATCCGCTGAGCGACAAGGCGGGTGTCGGCAGATGTCCTGTCGCAGGGCCAATCCCAGTAACGCATAGCTTCAGCGTCGCCGCGGATCAGAAACAGCTCGTCCGCATCGTCAAGCGAGAACGGCGTCAAATGGATCTGGGCCTGCGGGGTGGCGCTCACGAGGCCGCCGCGCGCGCATTGCGCCACATGGGCAGCAAAGGCGGAGCGCCATTTGGGGCAATATTTGGCCTGGCCACGAAACCGTGGCGTTCGTAGAGACGCGTGTTCCTGGGATTCGAATTCTCGAGATAGGCGGCCCAGCCCTGCGCGTCTGCGCGTTTGAGCGTCGCGTCGAGGATGGCCGATCCCAAGCCCAGGCCCTGCAGGCGCGGCGCGACCGCTACGAAGGAGAGATAATAGTGCGGCTCCGTCGGATGATGCTTCTCCATCGCATCCGCCATGGCCGAACCGCGGCCGAGCCTTGGAATTCCGCACAGCCGCACGAAGATGGGCAAGAGGCGCAGTTGTTCGAAGAACCCGCCAGGGCTCGCCGGCGCATCGGGCGGAAGCCATGCCGCCGCAGTCGATCCGTCATCGGCCATCCACACTTCGCCGAAGGGAATGGCGCGCGCCTTCAGCACCCAGAAGAAGAAGCGCTCGAGGCCGGCCGCGCGTTTCGGCCCGCGCCGCGCAATCCAGCCAAACACGGGATCACTGGCAAAGGCTGCCGCAAAGAGCCGCGCCAGCGGCGCCGCATCGGCATCATTGGCGCGCCGCGGCGTAAAGGCGATTTTCAGCTGCTGATGGCGGTCGACGCTGTCATTCATATCCGTTCGGACAATTTGATCGCGATCCGGCAGCCGGCCTTGATCGCGGAGGAGAGAAGGCGATAGCCGGGCGCTTCCTCTGCGCCGCGCGCAATCGCTTCGTCGCGATGGGCGATTTCGTCGGCTCGGAAACCTTCGATGCGGGCTTTGAGATTGTCTTCGTCTTTGAGACGGGCGATCTGGGTCGCATAGTGATCATCGATCACTTCTTCGACTGCTGCGGTGCAGGCCATCGCGGCTTTCTCGCCCATCAGCGCCGTTGCCGCGCCGAGTGCAAATCCCGCCACATGCCATACGGGTGCGAGCGCCGTCGGCCGCACACGGCGCTCGTTCACAAGCTGATCGAAGGCCTTCAGATGATCGCGTTCCTGCCGTGCCATCTTGCGAATGGCGCTCGCCGCCTTCTTGGCCGCGGGACGATTGCCCAGCACGGCGAGCTGGCCTTCATAGATGCGCACCGCGCCATATTCACCGGCGTGATCGACGCGGATCATGGACCGGACATCGTCCGATGCCGAAACGCCCGGAGGCGAAGGCCGCTTCCCGCGCTTCTCGCTCATGTACCCCTCCTGCTTCCCGCGACGCCGGCGAGACCTGCCGCCGCCAAGCCCAGGGACAGAATGGCATTATAGCCTGCCAGCGACAGTCCGAAGAGCCTCCAGGCGGCATGGTCGCACATTACAACCGGCGCATTGAGATCGAGTGCGCCGGTGCCGCGAAATGCCTGCCCAGTACAGGCTTGCGGGCCGGCCCACCAATGCCACTCGACGCCGGCGTGATAAACGCCGATGAGGCCGGAGATTGCGATCAACACCGCGGTTGCGATGCCAACGCCGGCCGCTGCGCCGTCCGGAAATGCATTGGTGCGCAAGAGTAAAAAGCCGCCGACCCCGACGATGGCTGCCGCAATTTGTGGATAACGCTGCCACATGCACATTTCGCAAGGCGGCAAATGTCCGAAATATTGAAAGCCAAGCGCTCCCAGGATCAGCGCGAAGGCCGCGAGACCGAGCATAAGCGCGATTGTTGCAGTTGAACGACCTGTCATTTCGCGAAAATCATCCTCTCGTCGGCGAACGCCTTGAATTCCAGCGCATTGCCGCTCGGATCGGTGAAGAAGAATGTTGCCTGCTCGCCGGGCAAACCTTCGAATCGAATCTGCGGTTCGATAACGAAATCGACACCGCGCGCGCGCAAATTTTTCGCAAGTTCCTTCCATTCAGGCATATTCAGAATTACGCCAAAGTGCCGCACGGGAACTTCTTCGCCATCTACGACATTATGCGCTTTGTTCTCGGGCCCCGAAGCGGTTAAATGCGCGACGATCTGGTGGCCGAAGAAATCGAAATCGACCCAGTCGTGCGATGAACGTCCTTCGGGACACCTGAGCAGATCGCCATAGAAGGCGCGTGCTTCGGCGAGATCGCGGACCGGGAATGCGAGATGGAAGCGGGGATGTTGCGACATAGGGCATGTCTCGCAAGTGGCACCGACGAGAGAAGCAAGGTTCAAGCGTAAAGGGAAGTCCTATGCGTCATCGCCCCCCGCCGCAACTGGCGCGCCGCGAATTGCTCCGCATCGACGGACAGCCGGTTCCCGTGGTTATCCGCCACAACCCGCGAGCGCGGCGCCTTATTATCAAGGTCCACCCTACCACCGGCGAAGTGACGGTGGTTGCGCCGTCCAAGCGGGCCATCGATCACGCGCTCGATTTTGCGCGTTCGGAAGAGGCCTGGATCAAGCGCCGCCTCGCCAAGGTCCCGCGCCTGGTCGAACTCGTATTGGGGGCCACTGTGCTTTTTCGGGGCACCGAACATCGCGTCGCGGAGGGCGCCAAGGGACCTGCACCCGTATGGATCGAAGAAAAAGACGGCGAGAACCTCATCCGCGTCAGCGGCCGCGCCGAGCATGCGCCGCGGCGGCTTCTCGATTTCTTCAAACGCGAGGCGCGCCAGATTCTATCCGTCCGCACCGTCGAGCTCGCAGCGCAGATCGACGCGCGGCCGGCGCGCATCTCGGTGCGCGATACGCAAAGCCGCTGGGGCTCCTGCTCGACGCAGCGTTCGGTCTCTTATTCGTGGCGCCTCATCCTCGCCCCGCCTTTCGTGCTCGACTACGTCGTCGCCCATGAAGTGGCGCATATGCGCCACATGAATCACGGGCCCAGATTTTGGAAACTGGTCAAGGAGCTTTCGCCGACCGCGGACGCGGCTCAGGACTGGCTCGGCCGCAACGGCACGCTGCTGCACAGCTATGCGCTGCCGGCCGCCGCCTGACGGCGTCTTTCGTTACCTTCCGCCATAGGCTGGCTGTGGAGCCCCGGGGAGTCCCTGCAGATTTCGCTTCGCGAGGAGCCGGTAGTGCAACACCAGTCCGTGGAAATTGCCGTTGGTTTCGAACAAATATTCTTTGACAGCATCGCGCTCGTGGTTGCCTAGCCATATTCCCAGCGCGGCCACGTCGGCAACGACAAACCTGCCGTTTTCGCTGACCACGCGGACAATTACGTCGGTCGGTTCGTCGCTTCCTTGAGCGGCCGGCGTCCGGTTTTCGAGCGCGATGTCGACGTTGTAGCCATCGGGACCGGGGATGGATCCCGCGATGCGCACCGTTTGGCCGGAGTAATAGCGCGTCAGCAATGACTCCAGATCCGACAAGACATAGCTACGAAATACGTCGACGAACTCCTCCACCTGCTGGGGTGATGCGGAGTGTCGCGCAAAGCCGAGCGAGAACAGCGCGATCCGGCGGGAATCCATGAACGAATCCAGCAATGCGCGAAGATGGGCGCGCCGCTGGTCCAGAGGGAGTGTTTGATCGTTGAGAATGCTTAACCCCGTTTCCATCTGCGTACGGACAAAATCTTCGGCGGCCGCAGCCGTCATCGCGCCCGGTTGGGCCTGTGCCGAATGCACGACCGCAAGGAGCCACAGTGCAATGCCCGCCGCGACGTGACGAAAGCGACTCATGTCTGCGCCTGCCGCAAATAACATCTGGACTTCAACGTGGTGCGGACCATTCTGCTCCACCACAATCGTGGTCGGAGCGGATCATTCGTCGCAGCGAGAGAGATTTCTGACGCAGCACGCGAAGCGGCAGGCCGACAGCGTTAAGCCGCTTTACCTTCACCCGCACATCGGACGAGTTAGGTCCCGGGAATCAGACTGTCCAGCATACGGCCGAAGAAGCCCTTTTTTTCGGGCTGCTGCGGCTGAGCCATCGTCGTATCGGTTGTTGCCACCGCGCTCGGCTCTACGTCCGGCGCGCCGGGCAGAGGCTTGATCGGAAGATCCGCTTCGGCGGATTCCATAAAGGCCTTGAAAATATGCGCGGGCAGGCCGCCGCCGGTCGCATGAAGCATCGGCGTATTGTCGTCGTTGCCGATCCACACGCCGCAGACGAGATCGGCGGTGAAGCCTACGAACCAGGCGTCGCGGAAATCCTGCGTCGTTCCGGTTTTGCCGGCGGTCGGACGCTCATCGAGGCGCGCCGCCTTGCCGGTCCCGGACGTGACGGTCGCCACCATCAATTGCGTCATTTCGTCTTCGTAGTCGCTCTCGATCACGCGGCCCAATCCGGATCCTTCGCGCGCGTACAGCACTTTGCCGGAGCGTGTGGTGATGCGAACGATGCCGTAGGGAAGAACGCCGTCGCCGCCATTGGCGAATGGAGCGTAGGCTCCGGTGAGCTCGAGTGGCGTCACGCCGGATGTGCCGAGTGCCAGCGACGGGACTTCCATCAGCTGCGAGGCGATGCCGAGACGGCGCGCGGTTGCCGCCACGGCGCGGGGGCCGACTTCGGCGGCGAGTTGCGCCGCGATCGAATTCGACGATTTCGCAAAGGCATGCTCGAGGCTGATCTCGCCTTCGTAGTGTCCTTCGTAGTCCGAAGGCTTCCAGCCGCGAATATTGATCGGTTCGTCGTTCCTCACGTCGCTCGGCGTGGCGCCATGCTCGAAGGCCGCCAGATAGACAAACGGCTTGAACGCGGAGCCCGGCTGTCGCTGTGCATCGGTCGCGCGATCGAACGGGCTTTCGGCATAGGAACGGCCCCCGACCAGTGCGCGCACCGCGCCGTCCGGCAGCATGGCGACCAGGGCCGCCTCATGGGCGTGAAGTTCGTCGCCCTCGCGCGCAAGTCCTTGCGCCACGGCCCTTTCGGCCTTTTGCTGGGTTGCGACGTCGAAAGTGGTTTGGACGATGATCGGTTCATCGACGTTGCCGACAAAACCCGGGATGCGCGAAATCACCCAATCGACGAAATAGCCGGAGCCCGGTGTACCCGTGTCGTGCGCGACGCGCGGGCGCGTCGCTTTCGCATCGTCGCGCTGGGCATCGCTGATGAATCCCGCATCGTCCATCGCATCCAGCACAACGCCGGCGCGATCGATGGAGGCATCCGCGTCGGCCTGCGGATTGAAGCGCGCGGGCGCCTTTACACTGCCGGCCAGCATCGCGGCTTCCGGCAAACTGAGCTGCGAAGCAGGCTTGCCGAAGAAACGCTCTGACGCCGCCTGGATTCCGAACACGCCGGCGCCGAAATAGACACGATTTAGATAAAGCGTAAGGATCTGGTCTTTCGAGTAACGCGACTCGAGATAGAGCGCGAGCAGCGCTTCCTGGATCTTGCGATCGAAGGTGCGCGTGGGATCAAGGAAAAGATTCTTCGCGAGCTGCTGTGTGATGGTCGAGCCGCCCTGCGCGACATGACCGACCGTGATGTCGTCGATGGCCGCTCGCGCCGTTCCGATGGGGTCGACGCCGAAGTGATACCGGAAACGACGATCCTCGATGGCGATAAAGGCGTTGGGCACATAGGCCGGCAGTTCCGAGACCTGCACAAGAGCGCCTTGCGTCAGACCGCGCCGTGCAATCAATCGGCCCTTGTCATCGAGAATGGTGATGTCGTGCGACGAGCTCTTGTCGAGCAGATGGGCGATGTCGGGTAGCTGTGAAATCCAGCGCGAGTAGGCGACCAACCCGAAGATCATTCCCCAGGCGCCCAGGAGCACGATCATGTAGGGCCAGGTGCGTTTGGGCCTGGCCGGCGGCGGCGTTTCCGGGCGCGGACGGCCTTCAGCTTTCCGTGGCGTTTTTTTCGCGGCCATCGCCTTCGTGAACCCTTTGCTGACCGGGTTTTAGGCCGCACTTCTTAACGGGAATTAAACATAGAAACGCATCGCTCCTAACACGCGCAGCCTTTCTGGCGGAATTGCCCGGCCTCTGACGCAGAAGTTCCATGTAAACTCCGCAGACTCGATTGTGATTCGGAGGGGAATCGCGATGCTGAAGCGCCCACTTATTGTCGCTTTTCTGACGGTGTTGCCGTGCGTCGCGGCGGCCCAGGTTTTTCAGAGCGGCTCGGTCACGGCCGGCAATTGCGCGAACTGGGCAGGAACGAACCTCATCGCCGACAGCGGCGCGCCCTGCAACGCCGCGGCCGGTTCGAACGGACAGCTTCAATGGAACAACAGCGGCGCGCTCGGCGGGATTTCGGGATCATCCTGGAACGGCACGACGCTGACCCTGCCGAATTCCATCGCTGCGGTCGGCAATCTTTCCCTAACCGGCGGGCTGAGCAAGGTCGTCGCCCCCTCGGGAGGCGATTTCACGTCGCCGGTCACCGCGGTCAACACGCTCGGCAACATGGTGATGTCGACAGACGCCAACGTCACGGTCACCGAGAATCAGGGCACCTATAGCATTTCGTCGCCGATCAACATCTTCGGCAAAATCGGCGCGGAGTTCGCGTTCCAAGGCGCGGACCAAAACACCACCTCGGTCACTGCGGTCGGCACCTGCACTGGATCGGCAGGCGCATATTCGTGCCCGCTGACTGTCTCGGACGCGAGCCATATTACTCAGGACTCGAGCGGAAATTATCCCTATCTCGGAATCTCCGGCGCTAGTGGCGGAACGAATCCGCTTCTCCTGAACGGTCCGTGCAAAGTCACCGCCGTCAGCGGATCAACGGTTACCTGTAGGATACCGGAACTTTCCGCGTCGACGCCGACGGGCGCCATCAGCGCAACGGTCTATATCGTCGATGCGGTCAACGTCGGTTCGAACACCGACGTGCTGGACGTCTGGAACGGCATGGGGGCCGTGCAATTGGGCTGGGTCGCCCTGATCGGCGATGGCACCGCGCACAACTGCCTGAGTCCGCAGGATATCGCCCGCGTGCTTCTGACCGGCCCCGTGATCGCATGGGGTTGTGGCGGCCACAACATACTCATGTATCTCGGCAGCGAGATGAACGGGACGCCGCCGACGCCGCTATTTACCGGCGCCAGCGGCGCCGACGGGCTCTATATCGCTGATACCGCAACAGTCCTGGCGCCGGTCTACGCGTCGGGAAATGCCGGCAACGGCGCACAGGCGAGATTCAATTCGACGCTCGACGCAACGGCGGGCGGCTGCTCCGTCGGAAATGGCAGCAATGGCTGGTACGCAAACAACGACAGCTTCGCGAATTTGGTCTCGACATGCGGGGCCAATAATGCGACCAAGAATTATAGCGCGGACACTCAGTCCACCCTGAATTACACCGGCGTGACGTCGATCAACGGCGGCGTTCCGGACACCGTGGGCTTTCAGGCCTCGAGCGGCATCACAATGCCGACCGGCGCGCTTCTCGCGCTCTCCACGAACTATCCCAATCCCTTCTCCGGGACCGGTGTGGCGCTGAACGCGCCGGCAGCGACTTGGACAGACTCGACGACGGCTCCCGGCACGGTGCCGACTGCGTATTTCATGACGTTGCGTACGCCGACGCTTGCTACCAGCGGAAACGCAATCACGGTCTCCGCCGCGACGACGCTTGACATCAAGCCGCCTGCGGCAGGATCGCATGTCACGATCTCGAACGATTATGCCCTGACGCTCGAAGGCCAGCTCAACATGTCCAATCAGAACCTGTCGAACGTGAACGGCATCTTCGGCAATAATTCCAGCGGCCCGGAATTCCGGGGGAACACGGCCGCCAGCGCAACGAACTGTACGCTGATCCCCAACCGGGCGGACCTTTTCGCCGGCATCTGCGCCGATGCTGCGGGGGATGTCACGATCGGCACGGATGTAAGCGGAACAACGGTCAACAACACCACATTCTCCGGAAAGTACCTCCTTCAGGCCGGCAACTACACCGTCGCCGGCCTCCCATCCTGCACGTCGAGTTTGAAGGGAGCTCAGGCCATCGTGACCGACGCCAACGCTCCAACTTATCTTGGTGCGTTGACAGGAAGCGGGACCACCGTTTCGCGCGCACTCTGCAACGGCACCGCCTGGGTGTCGGACTGATCGGGGGACAGATGAAGACGTTGATTGTGTGCTTCGCCGTCGCGGCTTTGCCCGTGCTGGCCGAACCTGCGACTCCGAGGCCTGCGACGGTCGAGGAGCTCCAGAAGCAGAACGCCGCGCTTCAGGAAGACCTGACGCTCACGCAGTTCGCCCTGCGCGACGCGACGGCTCAACGCGACGCGGCGCTCGCCCATGCCGCCTTTCTTCAGGCCCAGCTCGATGCGATGAGAAAGGGCGACAAGCGGGTGCCTGGAAACCCGCAGTAGCATCCCTGCACGATGGGCCGGCCCTCCCGTTCGAACTTCCAATTCGACACAAGCGCTGGATTTTGCGATAGCGCCACTAAACAAAGAGCCAGGCAAGCACGGTCGCGGGACAGACGCCAGCAGCGCATAGGATCCGCTCCGGCGACGTTGCCGGCTTTACGACTGCGTCAAGACGGACGCGAAGCGTCCGCCTCTAGTCCCCGATCTTCACGTCGGCCATGCCTTCGCTGTTGAGCTTGCCGCGATAGGCCTTGATGTGCACCGAGCCCGAGCCGACCGCATCGATGTGCGGATCGACCGCGACGCCGCCGAAGTAGAGGCTCCCCGCACCCATGATGTCGACATGCAGGGGATTGGCGATGCCGTCCATGATGCGCACCGTGCCCGAGCCCGCGATATCGATATGCGTCGGTCCGTTCACATGCGGTGTCGTCACGTCTCCGGAGCCGGCAATGTCGAGATGGAGGCCGCCCGCGATCGGACCGAAATGCGCATCGCCCGAGCCCGCAATGTCGGCCTTGACGCTGCCGACCGGCCCCGTCGTGATCTTGCCCGAGCCGCCGAGGTCGACGCGCAATTCGTTCTGCACGCTGGCGATGTCGATGGTTCCCGTACCGCCGAGATCGATCGAAGCCTGCTGCACCTTGCCGATATGCGCCTTCGAGGATGCCGCCTCGAATTTGAGATTGCCCATCGTGTCGCCGATGGACGCGTTGCCGACGAGATCCTTGACGTCGACGTCCGTGCCGCGCGGCACGGTCACCTTCACGAAGAGGTCGCCGTGCTCATAGTTCATGTCATGCGAGAAATCGAACCAGTTCTTCCAGTCCCAGACGGAGCGGTTGTCGTATTCGTCGGACTCGCCGTCGACAACGAGGAGCGGGCCTTCCTGCGAGGCATGCACACGGGAAACTCGCGAAGGATTGCCGGACACCTCGACCGTCATCGGTCCGCCATCGCGCACCGCGATCGTCAGCGTGCCGACGATATCCTCGGTCTTGAGGCTCGACGCGTTGAAGGTCTTGACCGGCGCAACCGCCCAGCTGCTGCTGCCATGATGGGGCATCTGTGGCGCGGGAGGTGCCGGGGGAGCGGGCGGTGCAGGCGGAACCGTCTGGCTAAAGCCGGGAACGGTCGGTGCGATCACAAAGGCCGCAACGGCCGCGCCGCACAGTAAGGAACGTAGATTCGGTTTCATCGCGTGTCGCCCTGAGCTGTCAGGTCCCTCACATAGGGCACTTCATTCTAGTGCGCATAGCCGGGCAAGAATGCAGAGGCACCCTGCAGGCCCCGCACGAGAACAAACTAGCTACGCCACCAGGCGATAGCCACCGCTTTCCGTGATCAGGATCTGAGCTTGCCCGGGATTTTCTTCGATCTTCTGGCGCAGCCGGTAGATGTGGGTCTCGAGCGTGTGCGTGGTGACGGCGGGATTGTAGCCCCAGACCTCGTGCAGAAGCGTCTCGCGCGCGACAGTGTCGCCGGAGCGGTAGAGGAATTTGAGGATGTTGGTCTCTTTCTCCGTCAGGCGGATCTTCTTGCCCTGGGAATCGAGAAGCACCTTGGCGCTGGGACGGAAGGTGTAAGGACCGATGCGATAGACGGCGTCCTCGCGCTGTTCGTGGCTTCGCAGGTGCGCGTGGATGCGGGCCATCAGGACGGCAAAACGAAAAGGCTTTGCGACGTAGTCGTTGGCGCCGGACTCGAGGCCTTCGATCATGTCGGCGTCGCTGTCCTTGGCGGTCAACAGGATGATGGGGCAGGTGACGCCTTCGAGGCGCAGTTCGCGGCACAGCGCCCGGCCGTCGCCGTCCGGCAGACCCACGTCCAGGATCATGAATTCATAAAGGCCCTCACGGGCGAGCTTGCGGGCCGCGGCGCAGTCCCCGGCTTCGACCGGATCGTAATCGCCTTCGGCGCTCAGCTGCTCGGCCAGCGAAGTCCTCAGCATTGCGTCGTCGTCGACCAGAAGAACCCGTTTCAGGCTCGGCATGTCTTCTCCATCAGGGACCGGACCCGAACTCTATCCGCTTTCCGGCAGGCGGTGTATGTCAGGATGCATGTCCCCCGCCCCCCTACAAAAATCGCGAAAGGCCGCGCGCGTTCCGGCCGGGCCGAAAAGGTCGGACGATTCGGGGGCGAATCGGGTGGTAAAGGCCGTGGATGCCTTTCGTCGCGGGGCGCCGGTCCTCATCGCGGGCAAAGGACGCTCCGCGACTCTGGCGCTGGCGGTCGAGACGGCGACCGATGCGAGTCTCAAGGCCCTCAAACCCACAAAGGCCGCGCCGGCATCACTGGTCCTGACCCATGCCCGCGGGCGCACGCTCAAGATTCGTCTTTATACGCCGGACGTCGTCGCAATCCCGCTGACTCCGCCTTTGCGGGCAGCCCGGCTCCTCGCCATCGCCGATCCGACGGCCGACCTCGCCGAGCCCCTGAAGGGACCCTTCCAAGCGGCCCGCGAAACACTGCCGGACGCATTTGCCGCAGGCGTGAAACTCGCCAAGCTCGCCGGTCTCCTGCCCTCGGTCGTCGTAGCCAAGGCGGCCGCCGGCACGCGCGCGGGCGTGCGAATTTCCGCCGGAGACGTCCGCGATTATGAGCGCGAAGCGGTCGCGACGCTTGGCATCGTCACGCGGGCGCGCGTGCCGCTCGAAGGCGCCGAGCGCACGGAGCTGGTGGCCTTCCGTGCCCATGATGGCGGTCCCGAACATTATGCGATCGTGATCGACGCCCCGCCGCGGGATCGGCCGGTGCTGGCGCGCCTTCATTCCGAATGTTTCACGGGCGATCTCCTGGGCTCGCTCAAGTGCGATTGCGGCGAGCAGTTGCGCGGCGCGATCGACATCATCGCGCGCAGCGGCGGCGGTGTGCTGCTCTACCTCGCGCAGGAAGGCCGCGGCATCGGCCTCATCAACAAGTTGCGCGCGTATCGTCTTCAGGATCAGGGCTTCGACACGATCGAAGCGAACGAGCGCCTGGGGTTCGAAGCAGACGAACGGCTCTATGGCATCGCGGCTCGCATGCTGGAGCTGTTGGGTTACAGATCGGTGAGGCTGCTCACCAACAATCCCGAAAAAGTCGCGGCGCTCGAATTGGCAGGCGTCAAAGTCGCCGAACGTGTCCCGCACGCCTTTCCCGACAATGAGCACAATCGCGGCTATCTCAAGACGAAAGCCGCCAAGGCCGGACACTTCCTCTAACGCTCGGGATACGGCGTGCCGTCCTTGTGCACGAAGCGGCCGTCGGCATTCGCGCTCATCATGTCGATGTCGGAGCAGGTGGTCAGGTCCTCGGGATGGCGTGAGCCTATTTCGAGATAGAGAGCCATCGCGTTCGATCTGTTGATCATGTGATGCCCGTTGCCGCTGCCCTTCGGGAACGCCGCGCAATCGCCGGCGCGAAGGATCGTCTCCCCGTCATTTTCGATGAGCGTGAGCTCGCCTTCGAGCACGTAAACAAATTCGTCTTCGTGGGAATGCCAGTGGCGCTGGCTCGACCAGTTGCCGGGTGGCAAGCGCATCAGATTGACGCCGAAATCCTTCAGGCCGCCGGCATTGCCGAGCCGCTGTCTGATGCGGTCGACGCAAACCGCGTTGAACGGGGGCGGATAACCGGTGCCTTTGCGTGCCGGGACGGTCGAGATGTCGATCTTGGGCATGGCGGTCTTTCAGTGTCTCCGGCGGAGCCTATCGAATTTCCCGGGTCGGCAGAACTTGCCGAACGGCGCGACGGGGCGTGTATAAAAGCCGGAAATCTCAGACACTTTTGCTGGCACGGGCCGTGCTTTGAACGGTGTATGACCGTCGCTCTCACGCTGCCTGCTTCGCCCGTGACGCTGCCCGTTGCGACCGGCGCCGCGGCGAAGCACGCCGCCAACGACGATTTCACGTTCGACGACCTCATCAGCATCGTCAATCCGCTGCAGCACATCCCGGTGGTCTCCACCGTCTATCGCGCGGTCACAGGCGATACGATCAAACCGTTCGAGCGCATTCTGGGCGACACGCTCTATGGCGGCATGTGGGGCATGGTCTCGAGCGTCGCCAATGTCGTCTACGAGGACGTGACCGGCAAAGATTTCGGCCAGACGGTGCTTGATTTCGTCATGGGCAATGACGATGCGCCGGCGACGCGTGACGGCTCATCGCCGATGTCGGATGCCGCCGCGACGCCGGCTTCGATCAACTCCGCTGCCAGCACTGCAGCGGTGCAGCCTGCATCGCTTCCTGCAACCGGAACAATACCGGCCGAAGCCAATGGCCCGCCGCGCGCCTTGCAAGCGCCGAAATCGTCCGCGTCGACCGACGATGCCGCAATGCTCGCGCTTCTGCGGTCGCTCAGCAACAAAGGCGTAGATCCCGCGCTCGGCCAGCGCGCGGTTTCGGCCTACAAAAAATCGCTGCAGGCGAAGCCCCAGGAACCGACGCAGAATCCGACGCCGCCCGCGGCACAGATTCCGACGTCTTAAGCTTCGCGAGCGCCGAAGATAGCGCTTCCCACACGCACATGCGTGGCGCCGAAGCGGATGGCGATCTCGAAATCCACGCTCATGCCCATGCTGAGAAGCGGCAGGCCCTCTTGTTTCGCCATCTTGGCAAGGAGCGCAAAATGCGGGCCCGGATTCTCGTCGGCCGGCGGAATGCACATCAAGCCTTTGACGGGAAGCTTCAGCTCGTCGCGCGCGAGCCGGATGAATTCCGGCGCGTCCTGCGGCGCAACGCCCGCCTTCTGGGGCTCTTCGCCTGTATTCACCTGGATGAAGAGTGTCGGCGCGCGGCCGGCCTTGTCGATTTCCACCCGCAGCGCGTGTGCGAGCTTCGGGCGATCCAACGTTTCGATAGCGTCGAACAGTTCGACTGCCTCGCGCGTCTTGTTCGTCTGTAGCGGGCCGATCAGGTGCAGCTGGAGATCGGGGAATTGTGCCCGCAATTCCGGCCATTTCGCCTTGGCTTCCTGCACGCGGTTCTCGCCGAAGACGCGATGGCCGGCCGCCAGCACGGGACGGATGCGCTCGGGCCCATGCGTTTTGGTGACGGCGACGAGCGTGGTGGACGGCGCCGGGTTCAATGCCGCCTTCCGCGCCGCCGCAATGCGCGCAAGAATGTCGGACAGGGCAAGCGACGGATCGTCGGACATGAAGGCAACGCTATCGCGCGGGCAGGAGAGGCTGGCAAGGGCCGCCGTCCGAGTCGGTGCAGGCACTTTGCCTCCGCTGGTCCTGATGACGGACGACGAGCGCCTGCCCGATCCTTGCGCCGCGGCAGAGCGGCTGCCGCGGGGCAGCCTGATCGTTTTGCGCGCGCGCCAGAAACGGCATCGACAGCAGCGGGCAGCCGAACTGGCGCAGATCGCGCGGGCGCGCGGGCTTTATCTTTTGATCGCAGCCGATCCGGAGCTCGCAAGAGCCGCCGACGGCCTTCATCTTCCGGAAGCCCAGATGGGCGCCATCGCATACTGGCGCGCGCGACATCCCGACTGGTTCATCACCGCGTCGGCGCATTCTCTCGAGACGCTGCAGCGTGCTGCGCATTTCGGCGCCGATGCCGTGTTTCTTTCGCCGGTGTTTCCGACGAAGAGTCATGTCGGCCGCATCGCGCTGACGCCCATACGCCTTCGTTTGATGGCGCGAAAAGCGCGTGTGCCGATCTATGCGCTGGGCGGGATCGATTCCGACGCAGCGCGACAACTCGTCGGTGCTGGAATCGCCGGCATCGCCGCGGTGGGCGCGCTGGCGTGAGTATCAGACATGCAGCCGCAAATGCAGAAATCCCGCGTTGAGGGTAACGTTCGGTGCGTCGTTGAAGAACACGCCGCTGCTGCGGCGGAAGGCGAGGCCCTGCCAGCCACAGGTCAGCTGCAGATTGGAATTGAGCACATAGCCGACTGATGCCTCGAAGCCGTGCTGTTCGACGCCAGGCCCCGGCATCGCCGCATCGGCTCTGCCGCCCGCATATTCGAAACCGGCAATCCACGGACCTTTTGTTGCCGTCGTTGACAAGCGCCAGCTCTGCGTATGACCCGACTCCCGGGCATCGGCGATGTCGAATGCGTAGGCATTCGATTGGCGCCAGCCGCCGCCGAAGGCAAGCTTGACGCCGTCGAAGCTTTCTTCCGCCTCGCCGCCAAGTCCCCAGTCCCGGAGATTGGCGTGTCCGTCCGTGCGGTCTGCGTTCCGGCCGAAGACGGCGCCGCCATAGAAACCATAAGACAGGGCGTTCCAGGCGCCCTGATAGCTGACGGCGCCCTCGATAAGGTTCTGCTGGCGGTCGGGACCGCCGTGCCCGCGCGAGACGAAGGGCAGTCCGCCATGCGCATCGTAGGGGGTGTACGAGCCGGACAGCGCGATCCCGAACCAGCGGGGCGAAACATATGTGAACTTGGCGTCGTTGGAGCTGGCGAAGACAGGTGTGCGCAACCGGAAGATGTCGATGAAGGCGCGGCCCGTGGTCGGATCGCGGAAGAAGGTCGTGCTCGCATTGTCGATCGAGACCTGGTCGTCGACATTTGGTCCGGTCACCGACAGCCGGTAGGCGGCTCCGTCATCCTGGCCGGCCTCGAAGCGCCCATAGGGAGTCTGGGCGAAGAGGTAGGCCTTCTCGAACGTCCGGTTTCCATAAATGTCGCCGGCCAGGCGGTCGTGCGTGGCGAGGATGGCGCCGCGCGCGCCGATGTCCCAGCCATTGTCGAGCGTGCGTTCGAGCCGCGGATAGAGCACCACGGACAGGCTCGCGCCTTGCTGCTGAACAAGGTCCGATGCGGTGAACAGTGTTCCGCCGGCAAGTGCGCCCAGGCTCGCAGTCCAGCCGCCCAAGTCCGCTTCGGGTGGCGAGAGGTTCCAGTCCACCAGCCCTTCGGCGAGCGCGGGCGAAGCGAGGACAAGACTGACCGTGGCGAGCAGCAGCTTTCGCATTGCCTTTCTTCCCACTTAACCCCTTAATAATACGGCGGTAAGACGACTGGTCCGTGGCGTTGCGCGGGGCAGCAGGGGCCAGTATAAGCCGCGCGGGGTTGGACACGGCGGGGCGCGCCGTCAATTGAGAAGAGCAGTTTCATGCGAGTCTTGACGGTGGTTCTTTGCGCGGCATTCCTCGCCGCCTGCGGGTCCTCGAGCGATTCCGACGACGCGAATACGGGCACGACCGCCATTGAAAGCGGCAGCGGGCACGTGACGCTGGGGGTGAATTCGTTCCTGTGGCACGCCTCACTCGACACGCTGGCATTCATGCCGCTGTCCTCGGCCGATCCGTTCGGGGGCGTTATCATCACGGACTGGTATTCTGCGCCGGACGATAAGAACGAGCGCATGAAGGTGACGGTCTACATTCTCGACCGTAGATTGCGGGCGGACGGCATCAAGATCGCCGTCTTCCGTCAGACGCGCTCGGGCGACACCTGGATCGATGCAGCCGTCAATCCCGACATGTCGACGCGGCTCGAGGATGCGATCCTTACGCGCGCGCGCGAGCTTCGACTCGCGAGCGAGAATTCGGGAAGCTAGGTTCAAGGCGCCGTAAGACCTCTCGATTCGCTTCCGAGGCAGGCGGAAGCGGACGGAGTGAATTATGGCGCGCTACAACGCCAAGGAATCCGAGAAGATCTGGCAGGCGGCCTGGGACGCGAAAAACGCGTTCGTGACGCCGAACGATTTCACGCGGCCGAAGTCCTATGTCCTCGAGATGTTTCCCTATCCGTCGGGGCGCATCCACATGGGCCATGTCCGCAACTACACGATGGGGGATGTCCTGGCGCGCTTCCGCCGCGCGCAGGGTTTCAACGTGCTCCATCCGATGGGCTGGGACGCGTTCGGCCTGCCGGCCGAGAACGCGGCGCGCGAAAAGGGCGTCAATCCGCGCGAATGGACCTACGCGAACATCGCCGCGATGCGGACGGATCTGAAATCGATGGGCCTTGCCATCGACTGGAGCCGCGAATTCGCGACCTGCGATCCTTCCTATTATCGCCATCAGCAGAAGCTGTTCATCGATTTCTACAAGGCGGGCCTCGTCTATCGCGCCGAAGCCGATGTGAACTGGGATCCCGTCGACCAGACCGTGCTCGCCAACGAGCAGGTGATCGAGGGACGCGGCTGGCGCTCGGGCGCGCCGGTCGAGAGGAAGAAGCTGGCGCAATGGTTCTTCAAGATCACCGCCTATAGCGACGCGCTCCTCGACGCGCTCGATCACATGGAGCGCTGGCCGGAAAAAGTCCGGCTGATGCAGAAGAACTGGATCGGCCGCTCCGAAGGCCTGCGCTTTGCCTTCGCGCTGTCGAACGGCAAGACCGTGGAAGTTTTCTCGACGCGGCCCGATACGCTGTTCGGCGCCTCTTTCGTCGCGCTGTCGCCGGATCATCCGCTGGCCGAACAGCTGGCGGCGAAGGATAGCAAGCTCGCGGATTTCATCGCCGAATGCCGTCGAGTCGGCACAGCGGAAGAAGCAATCGAGACGGCGGAGAAGCAGGGCTACGACACCGGCCTCACGGCCACACATCCCTTCGATCCGAACTGGAAGCTGCCGGTCTATGTCGCGAATTTCGTGCTGATGGCTTACGGCACCGGCGCCATCTTCGGCTGCCCGGCGCACGATCAGCGCGACCTCGACTTCGCGCGCAAATACAAGCTCTCCGTTCTGCCCGTCGTCGTGCCGGAAGGCGAAGCGCCGAAGGACTTCCAGGTCGGCGACAAAGCCTATGTCGGTCCGGGAAAGCTCGCGAATTCGCGCTTCCTCGACGGTATGGACGTCGCGCAAGCCAAAGCGGAAGTGGCCAAAAGGCTGGAGTCGGCCGGCCAGGGCAAGCGCACGGTGCACTATCGTCTGCGCGATTGGCTCGTCTCGCGCCAGCGCTACTGGGGCTGCCCCATTCCGGTGGTGCATTGCCCGCAATGCGGTCTCGTGCCGGTCAAGGAATCCGATCTTCCGATCAAACTGCCGGAAGACGTGCGCTTCGACGTGCCGGGCAATCCGCTCGATCATCATCCGACGTGGAAGAATGTCCCCTGCCCGCAATGCAACGAACCGGCGCGGCGCGACACCGACACGCTCGACACCTTCGTCGACTCGTCGTGGTATTTCGCGCGCTTCTGCGACACCAAGGCGGAAGCTCCGGTGTCGCGCGAAGCGGTGGATTACTGGCTCTCCGTCGACCAGTATATCGGCGGCATCGAGCACGCGATCCTGCATCTGCTCTATGCGCGCTTCTTCACGCGCGCGATGAACAGCATGCAGATGATCGGTGTGCAGGAGCCGTTCGCCGGTCTCTTCACACAAGGCATGCTCTGCCATGAGACTTATCGGGATCAGAAGGGCAACTGGGTTTCGCCGGACGAGGTCGAAAAGCGTGACGCCGGATTCTTCCTGAAGGGGACGAACGAACGCGTGACGGTCGGTCCTTCGGAGAAGATGTCGAAGTCGAAGAAGAACGTGATCGCGCCGGAAGCGATCATCGCCATCTACGGCGCCGATACGATCCGTTGGTTCATGCTCTCCGACACGCCGCCCGAACGCGACATCGAATGGACCGAAGATGGCGTCGAGGGTTGCTGGCGTTTCGTGCAGCGCATTCATCGTCTCGTCACCGAGGCGGGTGATTTGCCGCCGCCGGGTGCGAAGCCGAACGCGAATGCGCAAGGCGCCGATCTCGAGCTCCGCCGGGCCGCCCATCGGGCGATCGCCGCCGTCACAGACGATATCGAGGCGCTGCGCTTCAATCGTGCCGTCGCCCGCATCTATGAACTTGCCAATGCGATCAGCGGCGCCGACCAGAGCGTGTCGGGCGCCGTCCGCCGCGAGGCGCTGGAGACGATCGTGCTCCTGGCGGGTCCCATGATGCCGCATCTGGCCGAGACCTGCTGGCAGTCGCTGGGCCACAAGGAGATGGTCGTGGAAACCCCATGGCCCAAGGCGGATCCGGACCTGGTTGCCTTCGACACCGTCAACTATGCGGTTCAGGTCAATGGGAAATTGCGCGCCGTCCGCCAGTTTCCCAAAGGCACCGACAAGGAAACCGTCGAACAGACGGCGCTGGCGCTCGACGAAGTGAAGCGCGCGCTTGACGGCAAGCCCCCCAAACGGGTCATTGTTGTGCCCGAGCGGATCGTGAATATCGTGGCATGACCAAGTTTCGTCTGGCTGGAGCGTTGGGGCTTGCAGCGCTGTTGGGCGCCTGCGGATTTCATCCGCTTTACAGCTCGGAGCCCGATCATGACGGCGCGCGGCAGATTTTCGCGTCGGTTTATGTCGATCCGATCGCCGGCGAGCGCGTCGGTTACGACTTGCGCAACAACCTGATCGACGGGCTTTCGGCCACCGCCAAGCCGCAGCAGGCCGCCTACCGGCTCAAGGTCACGGTCGACCAATATCTGCAAGGTATCGCGGTCGCCAACAACGCCGCCGTCACGCGCTACAATTACACGCTGAATGCGAATTACGAGTTGAGCGACATGCGCACGAACAAGGTCATCAAGTCGGGACTCGAGCGCACGCTGGCGGCTTTTGACGTCGTCGCTTCGCCCTATGCGACTCTGGTGGCGCAGCAGGACGCACAACGTCGCGGCGCCCTCGATATCGCCCAGCGCATCCAGCTCGACATCGCCGCCTATTTCGAAAGGCGCACCAGGCAGCAATGATCGTGAAGCCCGCCGATGCGGAGCGCTATGTGGCGCGTCCGCCAGAGGGGCTCGCGGCGGTGCTCGTCTTCGGGCCCGATCAGGGACTCGTGCGCGAGCGCGCCGAGAAGCTTGCGAAGACGGTCGTCTCCGATCTCGCCGATCCGTTCCGGGTCGCCGATCTCGACGAAGCCGTGCTGACGGGCGATCCGGCGAGACTTGCCGACGAAACCGCGGCGCTGTCGATGCTCGGCGGACGGCGCGTGGTGCGCGTGCGCAGCGCCGGCAACGGGCTCGCCAAGCTGTTCGAAGCCTTTCTCGAAGATCCCAAAGGCGACGCGCTGGTCGTTGTCGAAGCGGGCGATCTTGCCAAGAGCGCCAGCCTCAGGGGCGTGTTCGAGGACGCGGACAATGCGGCCGCCATCGCCTGCTACGCCGACAGCGCCCGCGACATCGCCGAGGTCGTGCGCGAGACGCTGAAGGCGGAGGGACTTTCGATCACGGCGGACGCACTCGATGAAGCGGTCGCGGCGCTCGGCTCGGATCGCGGCGTCACGCGGCGCGAGATCGAGAAGCTGGCGCTCTATGCGCACGGGCAGGGACGCGTGACCATCGACGATGTGCGCGCGGTCGTCGGCGACGAATCCGAAGCCCGCACGGAAGAAGTCTGCGATGCGGCCGGCGAAGGCGATGTGGCGCGGCTCGACAGTGCGCTTGAGCGGTTATGGATCACCGGCATGTCGCCGATCGCGGTCGTGCGCACAGCGCTGTCGCATTTCCAGCGGCTGGCGCTGGTGAAGTCGCAGGCCGCGAGCGGCGGCGCGGAATCCGCGATACGCCGGCTGCGGCCGCCCGTGCATTTCAAGCGAGAAACTTCGTTCAAGGCGCAACTGCAACGCTGGAACGAGCCGGCGCTCAACGAAACGCTCGATCTTCTTCTCGACACCGAAGCACTGTGCAAGACCACCGGCGTTCCCGCGGAAGCCGCAACCTCGCGCGCCCTCTTCCAGATCGCCGCCCGCGCCCGCATGCGGAACTAAGATTTTCTGTCAGTGCAGCGTCGAGATTCTTAGCGCAGGGGACGCGGTGGTTGCGCAGAGGACGCGGGGCACCTCGCCGGAAACCTTGCGCGAAGCGCAACGAAAACTGTTCGCAAGGGACGGTGAGGCAGTGAGAGACGGAGCATGTCACTGTCTCTCCTGAAATTTCTTTGGTTGCGCTTCGCGCGATGTTTGCGTCGCAGGCACGATTCCACTGCGTCCTCTGCGCAACCACCGCGTCCCCTACGCTAAAATTGTTTCCGCCTGCCCGGCCTTTCCGTGTAAGACCTCCGCATGCTGAAAGTCCGCGTCATTCCCTGTCTCGATGTGAAGGACGGCCGCGTCGTCAAGGGCGTCAATTTCGTCGGGCTGCGCGATGCCGGCGATCCGGTCGAGCAGGCGATGCTTTATGACGCCGCGGGCGCCGACGAGCTCTGTTTTCTCGACATCACCGCGAGCCACGAGAACCGCGGCATCCTTCTTGATGTGGTCCGGCGCACGGCGGAGGCCTGTTTCATGCCGCTGACGGTCGGCGGCGGCGTCCGGACGCTGGACGACATCCGCGCGCTGCTGCTGGCCGGAGCCGACAAGGTCTCGGTCAACACCGAAGCCGTCCGCCGGCCGGAGTTCATCGGCGAAGCGGCCGAGAAGTTCGGCAGCCAGTGCATCGTCGCCGCGATCGATGCCAAGAAGGTCGCAGCGGGCCGTTTCGAGGTCTTCACCCATGGCGGGCGGAAGGCCACCGGTCTCGACGCCGTCGCTCATGCCCGCAAATTGGTCGGCTATGGCGCGGGCGAAATCCTCCTGACCTCAATGGATCGCGATGGAACCCGGGAAGGCTACGACTTGGCGCTGACCCGGGCCGTGGCCGACGCCGTCACGGTTCCCGTCATCGCCAGCGGCGGGGTCGGCAGCCTTGACGATCTTGTCGCAGGGGTGAAGGAGGGGCATGCGAGCGCCGTCCTCGCCGCCTCGATTTTCCATTTCGGCGAAGCGTCTATCGCCGATGCCAAAGCGACACTTGCGGCCGCCGGTATTCCGGTAAGGTCCTCGCCTTAATTGATTGATTCGACCGATTCGGTGAATGATGGGTCCGGGCCGCTGGGGCGTCATCTCAGGGAGCGGCCGTGTGCCTTCTCATTGGCCGACGACGATGGGTCAGCAGTACGAGTTCAAATTGATGGATGACCCTGAGGTCTTGCCGCGTGGCAGGCGAGCCGGAGCATTGCCGCTCGGACAGGCGCTTGCGACCGTTATCGATGTCGAGCCGGAGCAGATCACCCCGCCGCCGCAGCCCGAGGCACGTCCCGGACACCCGCGGCCGTCGAAAGCGAAGCCGGCCTTCCTGCCGCCGAATGCTACAGCCGAAGACGCGTTCCGCCTGACGCTGACGCAATGCAAATGGCACATCGCCGCCAACATTCCGGCCGTGGTGGAAGGGCGGGAGATCGAAGGCATGCATCAGCTGCGCGTCGGCTTCCGCCGGCTGCGCGTGGCGCTGTCATCGTTCGGCGGGGAATTCCGCACGCCGTCGCTGCAGAATCTGCGCGTGCGCGCCAAGAAGATTTCGGCGCGTCTCGCCGCGGCGCGCGATCTCGACGTGTTCCTCGACGAATTGTTCGAGCCGGCCGCGACGGCCAACGGCTCGCAGGACGCGTTCGCGGTCCTGCGGTCGCGTGCGCAGGCCGCACGGCGGCGTGCATGGGACGACGCGGTCTCGCACGTGATGAGCCCGGTCTTCTCCGGCTTCATGAACGATCTGTCGACCGCGGTCGACCGGCGCAGCTGGCGTGAAGGCACCTATGGCGATGCGCACGCGACCAAAGGCGTCATCGCGTTCGAAGCGCCGGCGACCCAGCTGGCGCAGCGGATGCTCGATCACCGCATGGCGCAGGCGAAGCGCCGCGCCCGCAAGCTCGAGAAACTGTCCGATACCAAGCGCCATCAGCTGCGCATCGGGCTGAAGAAGCTGCGCTACACGGCGGAGTTCTTCGCGCCGCTCTACGAGCAGGACTCAGTCGCGCGATTTGTGAAGCGCCTCAGCGGCATGCAGGATGTTCTGGGCGCGCTGCAGGACGTGGTCGTCGCGCGCACGACGCTCGAACGTCTGGTCGAGATCGACGACGGCATGTCGCTGGTGCCGCAGACCTCGCTCTCCTTCGCCGCCGGCATGGTCTATGGCTGGCATCTGGAATGCGCCGCGCACACCTGGGAAAACGCCGTAAAGCGCTGGAAGAAATTCGCCAAGACCGAGGCGTTCTGGGTCGCGCCGCCGTCGCTCGACTGATCCGATGCGTCGTCCCGTCGAAGCCGAAAAGGCGCAAGACTATCCGCCCAACATCCAGGCCATCCTCAAGCGGCCCGCGGCCGCATCGGCGCATCTGGGCCAGGAGCTGCTCGAGATCGATACCGACGAAGGCTGGGTGAAGATCGCCTATCGTCTGGGTGAGGCGCATTTCAATCGCTATGGCGCCATCCATGGCGGCGTCATCGCCTGCGTGATGGACGATGTCGTGGCGACCGCCGCGGGACTTGTCGCGCAATGGGGCGAGATCGCGCCGACGCTCGAGATGAAAGTCAGCTATCTCAATCAGGCCGGCGCCGGCGCGCATATGGCGGAAGCGCGGGTCGTCAAGCGCGGCAAGACGGTCCTCTTTCTCGAAGGCGCGATGTTCAACGATGCCGGCAAGACGATCGCCACCGCGAGCGCGACGATCATGATCGCGCCGCTGAAGCGCTGACATGAGCTGGCGCTATCGTTTCCTCGCCTATCTCGAAGAGCAGGTGCAGCGCGGCCAGGGCAAGGGCTTCGGCGCCAAATCGATCAAACACGAAGTGCGCGCGGCGCTGCCGTTCCTGCCGCAATCGAACGCCATCGTCTTCGATATCGGCGCCAACAAGGGTCTCTGGACCAAAGAGATGCTGCGTATGGCGGGACCGAAAATCGGCATGCTCTATTGCGTCGAGCCGTCGCGGCACAATTTCGCGGTGCTCGAAGCCATAGGCGATCCACGCGTGGTGCTGCTGAAGACCGCGCTGTCGGACAAGGCGGGCGAGGAGACGCTCTATTTCGACCGCGAAGGCTCCGGCATCGCCAGCCTCGCCCATCGGCGCCTGGATTTCGCCGGCGTGTCGATCGAAGGCCGCGAGACGGTGTCGGTGACGACGCTCGATGCCGTGCTCGAAGAACGCAAGATCGCTCGGGTCGACTTCGCGAAGTTCGATATCGAAGGCTTCGAATACAACGCCTTTCTCGGGGGCGAGAAAGCGTTTGCGAACGGAACGATCAGAGCCTGCGCCTTCGAATTCGGCGGCTGCAACATCGACACGCGCACCTATCTGCGCGATTTCTGGTATTTCCTGACGGAACGCAATTACCGCCTCGCCACGATCAATCCGCTGGGCCCTCCGCATCCCATCGCGCGCTACCACGAGCGCCTCGAGACCTTCACGGCCACAAACTATCTCGCCTGGCGCGTCTAATCCTCCAGCTCCGCCATCACCGGCACGTGATCGGACGGCTGCGTCCAACCGCGGGCGGCTTTCAGGATCGATTGCGATTTGACGGCGCCTTTCAGGCCCTGGCTCACCCAGATGTGGTCGAGGCGGCGGCCGCGATCCGACGCCTGCCAGTCCAGCGCGCGATAGCTCCACCAGGAATAGATCTTCTCGTCCGCCGGCACGAATTCGCGCGTCACGTCGATCCAGTCGAACGCGGCTTTGGCGTTGCCGAGAAGATCGGTTTCGACCGGCGTGTGGCTGACGACGCCGAGCATCTGCTTGTGACTCCAGACATCGTTCTCGAGCGGCGCCACGTTCAGATCGCCGACCAGGATGGCGCGCGCCTCGCGCTTGTCGGTGCGGCTGTCGAACGCCTTCGCCATCTCCCGCAGGAAATCGAGCTTGTGCGCGAATTTCGGATTGACGGCGGGATCGGGGATGTCGGCGCCCGCCGGCACATAGAAATTGTGCAGCTCGATGCCGTTCTCGAAGCGGACCTGCAGGTGCCGGCAATGGTCGACGTCGCAAAGATTCCACGAGCGGGTCTCGGTGAACGGCCGCTTCGAGAGGATGGCGACGCCGTGATAGCCCTTCTGGCCGTGGATCGCCTGGTGGACATAGCCGAGATTGCGGAAGCCTTCGGCCGGGAAAAGGTCGTTCACGACCTTGGTCTCCTGCAGGCACAGCACGTCCGGCTGCTCCCGGCTGAGCAGCATCAGAACGAGCCTTTCCCTGAGCCGGACCGAGTTGATGTTCCAGGTGGCGAGCTTCATAGAACCGCAATTCCCCTATGCGCCAATCGCATGACAATCCGTCATTCGCACGATAACCCTTTCCAGGCAAATGGTTAGCGGCGAGGCCGCCAGTATATGAAAACTACTGAACACTGAATACTTCCGGATTTGTTCATTGAATTGCAGTCAGCCCAGACCTATCTTCCCCTCATCGAAGGCCGCGGTGGCCAACGGAATTCAGAGGGCGGCAGGGCCGCCCGGAGTGAAAAGGAGAGGTCGTCATGACAACGCAGTTCAATCACATCCCCGAGCAGAGCTCGCGGTTCAACCAGATCGTTATCGGCACGCTGATGAGCACGATGATCGTCCTCGCAGGCCTGCTGTCCTTCGCGCCCTACAGCCTGATCTGAAGGCGCCCCGATTTCAGGAAGGCCCGGCTGCAAGGCTCCCCCTTGCCGGGCCTTCCTGAAGCGGCCAGCGAGCTCTAGGCGCGACCCCAAGTTCGTCAAACAGCCCCAGCTGGCTTCTTTCCACCCCCGCCCATGCGACCATCGCCGCGTTGTCGGTGCACAGTCGGGGCGGGGGTTTTTTTATCGAAAAGCCCGTCTCGGCCGAGAGCGCCGACAGCGCATCGCGGATGGCTTCGTTGGCGGCGACGCCGCCGGCGACGACCAGCGTCCGCGTTCCGCCGAACTCCGAGACGAACCTCGCCATTGCGGAGCGCGTACGGTCGATCAGCACGTCGACGACCGCGGCCTGGAACGACGCGGCGAGATCGGCGCGATCGCCGTCCGAAAAATCCGGCGCCGTCGCGACCAGCCGTACCGCGGTTTTCAATCCCGACAGCGAGAAGTCCGCGCCTTCGCGCCCCAGCATTGGCCGTGGCAATGCGAACCGTTTCGGATTGCCGGTGCGGGCGAGCGTCTCGATATTGGGGCCGCCGGGATAGGCAAGCCCCATCAGCTTTGCGGTTTTGTCGAAGGCTTCGCCGACCGCGTCATCGATCGTCGTGCCGTAGAGCCGGAAACGGCCGACGCCTTCGACCGCCAGCAACTGGCAATGGCCGCCGGAGATCAACAGCAGCAAAAACGGAAACGCGACGCCATGCGTCAGCCGCGCCGTCAGCGCGTGCGCTTCGAGATGATTGACCGCCACGAGCGGCTTTCCTGCCGCCATCGCCAGCGCCTTTGCGGTGGTCAGCCCCACCATCACGCCGCCGATGAGTCCCGGCCCCGCGGTTGCGGCAACCGCATCGATATCGGCGAGCGTGCAGCCGGCTTCCGCCAGCGCGTCGGCGACGATCCGATCGATCGCCTCGATATGCGCGCGCGCGGCGATTTCGGGCACGACGCCGCCGAAGGCGCGATGCGCGTCGAGCTGGCTGAGGACGACATTCGACAGGATTTCGCCGGGACCGGGCGCGAGCCCGCGCACCACCGCCGCCGCGGTTTCGTCGCAGCTGGTCTCCAGACCTAGGACAGTGAAAGCGCGGGAATCTTCTGCCATGGTAGCGTTCGTAAGAACCCTTTAGCGCGAAGTTCCGGATGCCGCAAAATCCCGTTCCCTTGCGTATCGGCACACGCGGCTCGAAGCTCGCGCTGGTGCAGGCCGAAATGGTGCGCAGCCTGCTCGCCGCAAAGGCCTGCCCCTGCGAGATCGTCGTGGTTAAGACTTCGGGCGATCGCATCCAGGACCGCTCGCTGGCGGATATCGGCGGCAAGGGGCTTTTCACCAAGGAACTGGAGCAGGCGCTGCTGGCGCGCCAGATCGACATCGCGGTGCATTCCATGAAGGACGTTCCCGTCGTCTGTCCGGATGGCCTTGCCATCGCAGCCATCCTGCCGCGCGAGGATCCCCGCGACGCATTCATTTCCAACAGTGCCGCGACGCTTGAAGATCTGCCGCCCGGCGCCCGCATCGGCACGAGTTCGGTCCGCCGCCAGGCGCAGGTCGCGCGCGCCCGTCCCGATCTCGAGATCCTTCTGTTGCGCGGCAATGTCGACACGCGCCTTTCGAAGCTCGACGCCGGCCAGTACGACGCGATCCTTCTGGCCTATGCCGGATTGAAGCGCCTCGGCCTTGCCGCGCGCGTCACCAGGCTTCTGCCGCTCAACGACTGGCTGCCGGCGCTGGCGCAAGGCGCGGTCGGTGTCGAAACGCGCGCCGGCGAGGAGACTACGGCAGCCGTCCGTACACTGAACGATCCTTTCAGCGAGACGGCGCTCGCCTGCGAGCGGGCCTTCCAGGCGGCGCTCGATGGCTCCTGCAAGACGCCGATCGCGGGGCTCGCCGCTTACACCGGACACCAGCTCGTCTTCCGCGGCGAAGTGCTGGCGCCGGACGGCAGCGATTTCGTGGAAACCGGTTTCGAGATCCGCCTCGGCGATGATCCCGTCAACGCCGCCGCGGAAGCAGGCCGCGAATCCGGCCTCGCGCTCAAGCCGCGCGCGAAAAACTGGCTCGCGCTCTGACGATGCTTGTTCTCGTCACCCGGCCGCAGGGCGACGCCGAGGAGACGGCCGTAAAGCTCGCGATGCGCGGCCACGATCCGGTGATCGCGCCGCTGCTCGAGATCCGGTACCGCGCGGGAGGCGATATTCCGCTCGATGGCGTGCAGGCCGTTCTCGTCACCAGCGCCAACGGCATCCGGGCGTTGGCGGCGCGAACCAAACGACGCGACGCGAAAGTGCTGGCCGTCGGCACGCAATCGGCCGAGACGGCACGCGCCCTGGGATTTGCCCATGTCGCGCACGCCGACCGCGATGCCGCCGCGCTCGCCAATCTGGCGATCACGACGCTCGCGCCGCAACACGGCGCGCTTTTTCATGCGGCGGGATCGCCGACGCGCGGCAATCTGACGGAGCTGCTGGCAACGCGCGGCTTCACCGTGCAGAGCGAAGTGCTCTACGACACGGTCGCGGCGGAAGCGCTGCCGCGGAATGTGCGAAGGACGTTCGGCACGCTCGACGCGGCGCTGTTCTTCTCGCCGCGCACCGCGCGGATTTTCGCGGACATCGCCGCGAAAGAGAATCTGTCCTGCCGTTCGCTGCGGGCGCTATGCATCAGCCAGGCCGCCGCCGACGCGCTCGGCGGACTCGCGTTCCGTGACATCCGCGTCGCGGATCAGCCCAATCAGGACGCGCTGCTGGCCCTTCTCGGCTGAACGGCGCTGCCCCCCTCCACCGCTAACGCGGTCCCCCTCCCCCAATGCTGCGCATCGGGGGAGGATTGGCGTCGACGCAATCCTCCCCCGACGAATGTCGGGGGAGGGGGACCGCGAAGCGGTGGAGGGGGCCCACGACCCGCCTACGCTGAAGCTGCGGCGGGTTTGAGTCCGCACGTGGTCCGCCGAAGCCTTGGCGAAGGCGGAAGCGGTGGAGGGGGCATCACGCGCGCAGATGGCCGTCGCCGAGACGCGCAGATGCCACCGCGCAAACCCGTTCGATGGCCTCGTCGAGCCCGTCGTAGACATCTTCATTCCTCAGGCGCAAAACGAACCAGCCTCGCGATTGAAGATAGCGATCCCGACGTCGGTCATATTCGGCTTCCGCCTTGGAAACATGCGTGCCGCCGTCGATCTCGATGATCAGGCGTGCCGGAACGCAGGCGAAATCGGCGATGTAGGGTCCGATCGGGTGCTGCCGGCGAAAGCGTATGCCGTAAACGTCTTTGCGCAGCCGCCACCAGACGAGACATTCGGCGTTCGTCAGTTTTCGCCGGAGCGCACGGGCGCGCGACAGCGTTTTGCGGGCGACCTTGGCCATGCGCCAAACGTGGCGGACCGCTTTTGCAGGAATTTGTCGCGACTGTATTCGTATGTCGTGCGGTGCTTGCCCCCTCCACCGCTTCGCGGTCCCCCTCCCCCACGCTTTGCGCGGGGGAGGATTGAGACGTCGACGTTAATCCTCCCCCGACGAATGTCGGGGGAGGGGGACCGCGAAGCGGTGGAGGGGGACCGCGACCCGCCTACGCTAAAGCTACGGCGGGTTTGAGTTCACACGTGGTCCGCCGAAGCCTTGGCGAAGGCGGAAGCGGTGGAGGGGGCGCACGCTTGCAACATTCGCGTGCTGACGGGAGAATGCGACGCAAACGGGTTGGGGGGACACCATGCGCGTTTTTCTGGGCATTCTGGCCGTCATCGCGGCAGTTCTCGTCGGCGGCTATTTCTATCTGAGCACGCCGGAAATTCCGCGCAGCGTCCTGGAAGCCAAATACGCCACGCCGCCGTCGCAGTTCCTCGATCTCAAGACGATCGGCCGCGTGCACTATCGCGACCAGGGACCCCGGACGGCGCCGGTGCTGGTGCTGATCCACGGCTCGAACGCGTCGCTGTTCACTTGGGAGCCGTGGGTCGCGCGTCTCGGCGACACGTTCCGCGTCGTTACCATCGACATGTCGGGGCATGGCCTGACCGGCGCGGTGTCCGATCCCGCCTACTACTCGTCGAAGGGCATGGCCGAGTTCACCGACAAGGTGACGACGCAGATCGGCCTCAGGACATTCGCGATCGGCGGCAATTCGATGGGCGGCGGCGTCGCCGCGCGCTTCGCCGAGATGTATCCCGGCCGCGTGACCGCGCTGATCCTCGTCGATGCCGGCGGCATGCCGATGCAGGCGGGCGACAATGTTCCGATCGGCTTTCGCATCGCGCGCATACCCGTGCTCAACAAGCTGATGGTGCATCTGACGCCGCGCGCGATCTTCGCGGACGGCCTGCACAAGTCGTTCAATCACCAGAACCTCGTGACGCCGGCGATGATCGACCAGTATTGGGAGCTGAACCGCATGGAGGGCACGCCGGAAGCGACCCTGCAGCGCTTCCAGATGCCGTTCGACACCTACATCAAGGACCATGCGAACGAGATCACGGCGCCGACGCTGATCCTCTGGGGCGCCAAGGATCATCTGATCCCCGTCGCCGCGGCGACCGAATATCAGAAGGCGATTCCGGGCTCGAAGCTGATCGTCTATCCCGACGCCGGCCACATCCTGCAGGAAGACGAAGCGGACAAATCGGCGGCGGATGCCAAGGCATTCCTGACGAGCGTGGTGCATTAAAAACATTCTCTTTCCAAACCGTCATCGCCCGTCGAGATAAGCAGCGCGCGCGATGCCCCCTCCACCGCTAACGCGGTCCCCCTCCCCCAATGCTGCGCATCGGGGGAGGATTGGGGTCGACGCACAGTCTCAATCCTCCCCCGACGAATGTCGGGGGAGGGGGACCGCGTTAGCGGTGGAGGGGGCAAGCGCTTGACGCGAGGAGCTAACTAAGCCTCACTTCGCAGATGCAGCATGGGCTGGCGGCACGGGTGGAAGACGCAGAGCGGGGGGCATGGCCCGGGCGCGACGCTCCGTATGCCAACTATGTCCTGGGCCGCGCCTATGACGAGATGTTTGCGCCCGACGGCAGCGTGAGGCCGCATTGCGCGGCACTGCATAAGCGGCTGTCCCAGCTCGACGCCGAGGAACTGGCGCGGCGCCAGCAGGCCTGCGAGCAGTCCTTCCTGCATCAGGGCATCACCTTCACCGTCTACTCCGACAACCGCGCCACCGAGCGCATCATCCCGACCGATCTTCTGCCGCGCATCGTGACGGCCGACGAGTGGTCGCGGGTCGAGGCCGGCCTCAAGCAGCGCATCGCGGCGCTCAATCTTTTTCTGCGCGATATCTATTCCGATTGTCAGGTGCTGAAGGACGGGGTCGTGCCCCGCAGCATGATCTACGGCTCGAAGCATTATCGCCGCGAGATGCGCGGGCTCGCCGTGCCGCACGGCGCCTATGTGAATGTCTGCGGCACCGATCTCG